>Ga0075424_100001630_pt1 | contig 19886 bp, 10 predicted proteins | sample SoiMethybrSBSTD3_FD_75301 | JGI IMG/M metagenome (GOLD analysis project Ga0075424, IMG submission 75301) | Bulk soil microbial communities from a Populus tree surrounding site in Tennessee, USA - Soil MetaG P. TD hybrid SBSTD3 | ecosystem: Environmental > Terrestrial > Soil > Tree plantation... | reverse complement strand
CATCGCCAGCGTCGTGATCGCCGTAGCGGCCGTCGTCGTCTTTCTGACCCGCGCGCCGTTGCCGCTCTGGCTGAAGACCCTGTTCGTCTTCGGATACTTCCCGCTCTACGAGTACTCCGTCATCGCGCGCGGCAACGGGCTCGCGATGCTGCTCCTGTTCACGTTCTGTGCCCTGTACGCCCGGCGCGGCACGCATCCCGTCGCAGTCGCGGCGACTCTCGCCCTGCTCGCGAACACGACCGTGCTGGGATTCCTGGTCGCCGCGGTTGCCGGCGTGATGATCGCGATCGACGCCGCCGTCGCACGAGACCGAGAAGCCGTCGCGGGCGGTCACTACGTCGCACTCGCCGTCTATCTCGTGGGAATGGGGCACGCGCTCGCGAGCAACATGCCCGGCACGTCGGCGTTTCCGGCGCAGCTGAACCCGCACGACCTCGCGCCGGTCGCGACGGCGTTCGTGCAGGCGGTCGCGAACCCCGTCGCGCACTCCGCGTTCATGTTCTGGATTCCTCTTCCCTGGCTCTGGGTCTGGCTGCTTTGCGTGCTCCTCCTGCGGAGGAGACCCGCCCAGGCCGCATTCCTGTTTCTCGGCTTGGTCGGTTTCGAGCTGGTGTTCGCGCTGGTGTACCCCGCGAGCCCGCGCCACGCGGGGTACGTGCTGCTGGTCGTCATCGCGACGATCTGGCTGGCCCATCCCTGGCAGCGGCCGGAATCCGACCCGGGTGAGGGTCTCGCGGATCGGGCGGAGCGCTGGACGTGGCGGCTGCTGCTCGTTCCGCTCACGCTGGCGCTCGGCTACCAGGTCGTTCTCGGCGCGGGCTACGTCGTGGACGACGTTCAGCTCGAGTACTCTTCCAGCAAACGCTTGGCGGCGCTCATCGCGGCCGACCCGCGGCTCGAGCGCGCCATCGTCATCGGCGAACCCGAGACCCTGCAGCAGTCCTTGCCATACTACCGCGACAACCCGATCTACCTTCCGCAGGAAGACACGTTCCGCGCGTGGATGTGGTCACCGTCGTTGTCGTTCTCGCTGAGTAGCGGGACGTCGGGGCCGTCGACCAGAAACATCGCGATCGGACGCCGGGCGGACTACAGCCTCGCCGAGTTGCTCAGCACCGCCGTCGCGCTGCGTGAGCGCCACGGTGTCCCGGTCGTCATGGTGCTCGGCTGGTGGGTCGACGGACCGGAGGTCCAGCGTGCCTATGTCGGGACGTGGTTCGAGCAGGTCTTCACGGTCTCTCCCGAGGCTCGGACGGCGTTCCTGGCACGTACCGAGTTTCTGGGACGCCTGCGCAGCGCCAGCTTCACGGACGAGAACTACGACGTCTTCGTCCTGTGGTGACCCGCGCACGGCGCCGAGCCGTCCATGGCTCGGGGGGCCGTTGCCCCGCTCCAGTTTTCATTGACCAGCGGCCGGGCGGTCGTGCTAGAGACCCGCCGTATGTCCGCCTCGGGGTTCCCAGCAGGACGTACGTCGCCGTAGGTGTCACGCGTGGGCACGCTCCCGACGACAGACGAACGAGGCGTCCCCGTGGCGCTCGATGCGCGCCCGCTGTCGATCGTCCTCATCCGCCCGGCTTCGCTGCTCCCGCTCACCGCGCACAACGTGTCGGTGCTCGACGCGCCGCCGATCGGTCTCGCCTACCTGGCCGCTGCGCTCAAGCGAGCGGGACACCGTGTACGCATCATCGACGCCTTCGGCGAGGCGCCCGACATGGTGACGCGCGACCCCGACGGATACGGTATCAGCGGCCTCACCGCCGAGCAGGTGGTGGATCGCATCCCGGCCGACGTCGAGCTCATCGGGGTCGGCTGCATGTTCTCCAACTCCTGGATCTACTGCCGCCGGACCATCGCCGCGATCGCGGCGTCCTTTCCGGACGTGCCCATCGTGGTGGGCGGCGAGCACGCGACGGCCGACTACGCGCGTCTCCTGCGCCGCGTTCCCGAGGTCCTCTGCTGCGTACTCGGGGAAGGCGAGGAGACGATCGTCGAGGTGGCCGCGCGGTTGAGCGGCGGGCTCGAGCTCGACGACGTCCCCGGACTCGCGCTCCGCGTTGCCGACGGTAGCGTGCGGACCACGCCGCCGCGGCGCCGCATCGTCGACGTCGACGAGATTCCGTGGCCCGACTGGGAATCCGTGCCGCTCGCGAACTACCTCGACAACCAGCTGAGCCACGACCCGTTCACGGCTCGCAGCATGCCGATCGTGGCGTCGCGCGGCTGCCCGTATCAGTGCACGTTCTGCTCGAGCCCGCAGATGTTCGGGACCAAGTGGGTCCCGCGCGCGCCGCGCGCCGTCGTCGACGAGATCAAGCACTACTACCACGCGCTCGGTGCCCGGTACTTCGAGTTCCAGGACCTCACGATGGTCATCCGCCGTGACTGGATCATCGACTTCGCGAAGATCCTCATCGACGAGCAGCTCGACGTGCAGTGGTGCATGCCGTCCGGGACGCGCTCCGAGGCGCTCGACGCCGAGGTGCTGGCATGGATCAAGCGAAGCGGCTGCCGATCCTTCGCCTACGCCGCCGAAAGCGGGTCGCCGACCGAGCTCGCCCGAATCAAGAAGAAAGTGAAGCTGCCGCGCATGCTCGGCTCGATGCGCGCGGCCGTGAAGCTCGGCATGGTGACCCGGTGTCATCTGATTTTCGGCATGCCGGGTCAGACCAAGCGTGACGTGCTGCAGTCGCTCGTCTTCACGACGCGCATCGCGATGGCCGGCGTGCACGACCTCGCCTGCTACGCCTTCTCGCCCTATCCGGGGAGCGAGATCTACGACCAGCTGGTCGCCGACGGCCGCATCGTCCCGGACGCGGACGACTACGACCGCATGCTCGCCCAGGACATCTTCACCAACTACAAGCTTCGCCGCTCGTGGACGCCCCACCTGCCGGCGTGGTCGCTGGGTTGGCTGTGCGTCGGCACCATGGCGTACTTCTACGTCCTGCAGTTCGCGCTGCGACCGGCCCGCATCGTCACGCTGCTTCGCAGCCTCGTCCAGCGGCGTCCGCATACGTACTTTCAGCGCATGGTCATCCGCCGCTTGACCGACGCTGATCACGCGCCGGCGGCGCGGCATGCCGCGCTCGCCGAGGCTCCGCAGGAAGCAATATGAGACCCGAAAACGTCACGTCGGCCGATTGGTATCAGTACAACGCGCTCTTCTTCGCCGAGCACTTCCTCGGTCACCGTACGTTCCAGAGGCTGCTCGGCCGCCGCGAGAAGCAGCTCTGGCAGTCGGTCGACCGCTACGCCGCGAGCCACGTCCCGAGCGAGCGTTTCGAGATCATCGAGCACCCGGACGGCGCCACCGCGCAGCCGCTCTACCATCCGTACTACCCCGAGGTGTTTCGCGGGGCGGCGCGCGAGTGGCCGTGTGCCAAGAAATGGACCTTCGACTTCTTCGCCGAGAAGTTCGGCGACAAGGAGGTGACCCTCACCAACAACCGGGGTCTGGTGGTGAAGGGCCAGAACGATCTCAAGAAGAACGGCGACGACGAGGCCTACGACACCATCAGGCTCCGCGACTACATCGCCGAGCTGAAGGCCGGCTCGCGGAAGTACCTCAAGTTCTCGCAGATGATCCACGAGAGCTCGGAGCTGCAGGCGGACTTCAACACCGAGTGGCTGATGAAATTCCACCGCTCGCGCAAGTTGAAGAAGCTCTTCTTCCTCTTCATCGGTGGGCCGAGCACGAACACGCCGATTCACAACGCTGCGCCGCCGACCGTCTTCGTCCAGATCCAGGGTACCAAGAGATGGACGTTCTTCCCCGCCAACGACCGTCTGTTCCTCGGCGTCCGACCCGATCGCCGGAGCTACTACTTCACCGACGCGAATCCCGACAAGACGGACGATCCCGATTTCCCGCTCCTCAAGCACGCGAGCGGCCGGGAGCTCCTGCTGCACGCCGGCGACGTGGTGTGGTTCCCAGCCTATTGCTGGCACCAGGTGGAGAACGTCACCGAGTCGATCGGGGTGGCCTACAAGTGGTTCCACATCCAGTCGGCCTTGCGGGCGTCGCGGGTGCTGACCTCTCTGTTCTTCTGCTCCACCAATCCGACGCTCTTCCAGTCCGCGATCATGGCGAGGATCAGGAAGCGCGAGTACATCTTTCAGAAGCCGCAGCGCTACTGACCGCGCCTTGCCCGCGGGGGCGTCCGGGCGATATCTCGCCGCTCGCGTGACGGCGCCGCCCAGGTCCTCGACCGACCGCGTTCTCCTGGCGACCAGCGCCGCGATCGCGGCCGCCGCCGTGGTGACGCGGCTCCACGACATCACGGCGTGGCCGGCGATGTACGACTGGGATGCCCCGGGGTACGCCGTCAACGTCATCGACCTCATGGAGCGCCACTGGCCCGACCCACGCTCGTGGGGCGGCAGCCATCCTCCGCTCTATTCGCTGGTCAGCGCGCTGCTCTGGGTCGTCCTTCCGGACGCCGTTCCGGTGCACGTGACGATGCGGGCGGTGTCGACCGTCGCCTGGGTCGCGACCGTCGGTCTCGTGTGGCGCTCGCTTCGGGCGCTGCTGAATCCCGTCGATGCTGCGGTCGTGGCGGCCCTCCTGCTCGGGATCCCGGGGCTCACGATCGCCTCCAGCATGATGACGAACGACGCGCTCTGCGCGCTGTTCGTGACGATGACGCTCGTGCGCCTCCTCGAAGCGCCCCGGTCACGGCGGCCGACGATGCGCGAAATCGCCGTGACCGGCGCGCTCGCAGGGCTCGCGGCCGCCACGAAGGCGACGGGGGCGGCGGCCATCGGCATCGCGGCGGCATTTTATGCGTGGCGCGAGCGCGTCGACCCGAAGCGGGCCGCGCAGGCGGTCCTCGTGATCGGCGTCGTCGCCGTCGCGCTCGCGGGGCCGCACTACGCGCGCCTCTTCTGGTCGGTCTCGGGATCGCCCTACGACGTCCTCGCCGCACGCGCAGGCTCGGCAGAGAAGGAGGCGATCGCCACGCTCGTGCACGCGGTCGCGCGGGAGAACATGCGCTCGTGGTCGTACTGGTGGCTGGTCCATACGGCGCTCTGGGGCGACCCGACGAAGACCTACCTCCAGGGCGCCGTGGAGACGCACCCGTTCACGCGCGCCGTGTGGATCGCCGGGCTCCTCGTCGTGCCGGTCGCGCTCGCCGGCGTGGTCCGCCTGCTCGTGCGCCGCGACGTGCGGTCGGCCTCCGCCGTCGCGCTCGTCTTCGGGGCCGCGTTCGTCGCGATGCTCGTCCCGCACGCCATCGACCGCCCGTACATCGTCCTCACGAAGACGACGTACGTGCTACCCGAGGCGCTGCCGCTCGGCATCGTGCTCGCGCTCGGGCTCGACGCGCTGCGGGGCGCGGCGGGCGCGATCCTGCGTGCCGCGCTGCTCGCCGTCGCGGCCGCGGGTGTGGCCCTCACGGTCTTCGGGTGGTGGGAGCCGCCGCCGTCCGCCGGCGGCGGGTCGCGTCCGGCCGCGGCGAGCCCGGCCGCGCGCGTCGTCGAGCACTATTTCGCCGACCGGGCACACGACCCGATCCGGGCGCTGCGGCTCCTCGCGCCCGAGGTCCAGCTCGCGCACGGGCTCCGGCTGCTGCACGTCCTCGGTCTGCCGCCGCTCGAGTCGGACGCGTCAGGCGCGTCGGACGACCGCTCGCGCGAGCTCGCGCGCGCCCGCGTCGCGTGGCTCGAGATCCCGCACCTCGCGCGCTGGATGCAGCCGATCCTCTCCGCGCTCGACGTCGCGGTGGTCGACGTTGCCGAGCACGACGGCGCGACGGACGTCCGCGTCCGCATCGCCGCGGGCCGACCGACGCCGCCGCCTGGCGGCGAGCTCGGGGAGTGGCCCTTCCCGCCGCTCGGCGAGCGCCTCACGCTCGAGCGGGCGGGCGACGGATGGCGGATCACGCGGCTCGAGGAGACGGACGTCGTCGACGAGAACGCGGTCGAGACGTTCGCCGTGCATCCCACGGGGACGGGGTTCGATTACTTGCGCGCGCTCGGATGGCGGCCGCCGCTCGACGGCGTCGCGGCGGCGCTGGGGCTCGCCCCGGCTCGGCCGGAGTAGACACGACGTGCGCTTCGCCGGTATTGCACGCTCGGTGGCCGCCGGCACGAAGAAGCGCGTCGCGCCGCATCCCGCGCCGGCGACCGTCCGATCGCTCGGTCCGGGGACGATCGCGGACGTCGTCGGCAACTGCCTCCTCGTCTTCGCGTTCGTGCCGGCGCTGGCGGCCATCCCCGGATGGCTCCGCGCCGAGGCGGCGGACCCGTCCCTCCTGCGCGATCCGGTCGTGCTCGCGTTCACGCTCGTCCGGGGCGTGCGCGCCGTGCTCGGCGCGCTCTACGAGGGCATCGTTCCCGGCGTGCTCGGCGGGCTGATCGACGGCGTCCTCCTGTGCGCGTGGATGCGTTCCCGGGGTCGCGCGCCTGCATTGCCCGCCGGCGCGATCCTCGGCGCCGTGGCGGCGTCGCTCATGGTCGTGATCGTCGCGGCCGCGCAGGCGCTGGCCGGACAGCCGCGCGTCTGGGGCGCCGCCGCGGTCGCATTCGAGATCGGCTCCGGCCTCGTCTGCGGCACGCTCGCGACCGCGAGCCTCGCCCGTCGCTAGCAGGGCGCTGCAAAAGTGCGCAAAGCGCACTTTTGCAGCGAACCCTGCTATTTCCGATCCGGAAGCAGCGTGTCGGCGTCCCAGTAGTAGTGCGCCGACGACGAGCTCGCGAAGAGGTACCGCCCGTCGAGCGACAGATGCGAGAAGCGTCCGCCGATCCCGACGGGGATCTGCCCGAGCACGGCGAGCGTGTCCCGGTCGAGGATGCGAATCTTTCCCTCGACCATCGAGCCGAGATAGAGGCGGTTCCGGGGCGCGTCGACCACGACGGGCCGGTTGCCGAGCCCCGTGCGCTTCCGCGTGACGAGCCGGTCGGTCGCGAGGTCGAAGACCTCGATCCCCCAGACGCTGCTCACGTAAAGGCGGTCGCGGCCCTCGTCGACGGTGAGCCCGAGCGCGCCGCCGCCGCCGACGTCGTAGCGCGCGACGACCTCGAGCGTGTCGAGGTCGATCGCGTATGCGTACCGCCCCTGGAGCCACTCCGCGACGTAGAGCCGGTTCCGTCCGCGGTGGATCGTGTTGGTGTAGAGGATCGACGAGCCCGTGAACTCGCGCAGCGTGATCGGCTGGATCCAGCGGCGCGCGAGCGCCCGGCCGCCGACTTCCCGCCGTTCGCCGCTGCGGCGGTCGTAACGGACGACGCGGTGGGTGAACTCGCCGGCGTAGAAGACGGCCGCGTGCGCGCGGTCGTACGCGATCGTGATGCCGACGTTCTCGCCGGCGACCTGTGGGTCGAACGTGTTCGGCGCGTCCACCGGGAACGCGAGCGCCGTCTGCATCCGCGGGCCGCCGCGGATCACGGCGGCCTGCACCGCGACCTCGACCTCGTCGTCGAGGCAGTCGATGAACTCGAACCGGCCGTAGAAGTCGGGCGAGAAGAAGCGGTGGGTCGCGACGCGTCGCATGTCGTCGAGGCTGTACTCCGCGACGTGCCCGGTGCGGCACTCGTCGTACGAGACCCACACCGAGCCGCACACGGGAATCGACGCGTAGAGCGCGCGGCGCGCCGGGACCTCGCAGAACGCGTACGCGAGCCCGTCGCCGAGGCGCACGCCGCCGTGGAACGGCGCGAGGAGGGGCAGCATGGTGCTCAGCAGGCTCACCGGGATGACGGCGAGCGTGCGCAGCACGAGCAGATCAGCCGTCCGGACACGCGGCGCGAGCCAGCGTTGCGTCGCGAGCAGGACCAGAGCCCAGACCGCGATCGTCACGCGGTCGACCCAGTCGCCCGCGGCGACGAGCGCGGCCGCGAAGACCGCCGTCCAGACGGCGGCGGCGAGGCGTCCCGGCAAGCCGACCATCGTGAGCGCGAGCGTCCCGGCGCACACGAGCGCGAGCGTCGGGTTCAGGTCGAAGGCGTAGTTCGCCCAGAGCATCCCGGCGAGGAGCACCGAGACCGCGAGCGGCGTGAGGCGCCAGCGGCCGTCCGCCCGCACGACGAGCAGCCCCGGCAGCCGCCGATGGAGCCCGACGGCCGCGACCGCGAGCGCGACGACCACGAGTCGCAGGTCTCCCGTCGTGCTCACCCACGGCCAGAGGAACGCCTGGGAGTCGAAGACCATGAACTCGCGGAGGACGTGATCGACGGCGGGCGGCGTGGCGCCGGTCGCGTAGCGGAGCCAGCGGCCGGCGATCAGGACGATCAACGCCAGCACACAGGCGCGCGACCAGAGCAGGTACAGGGCGCGCGTCATCGGGGCTGCGACCGGAGCCAGCCGGCGATCTCGTCCGCGAGCGCGGCATCGCCCTGGGCGCGCGCGAGCGTCAGCGCGGTGGTCGCCGCGGTCGTGGCGTCCGACGGCCGCTTCGTACCGGCGTAGGCGCGCGCGCAGCCGAACTCCGCCCGCGCATCGTTCGGGCTGAGGCGCACCGTCTCCCGGAAGTGCTCGCCCGCTTCGTCCGCGCGGCCGAGGTCGAGGAGGGCGGTCGCGAGGTTGTAGTGCGCGTTCGCATACTCGGGACGCGCGTGCACCGCGACCTCGAGCTCGCGGATCGCCTCGTCGGGCCGGTGCAGCGCGAGGAGCGCGGCGCCGAGGTTGTTCCGCGTCTCGACGGACTCCGGCCTGAGCTCGAGCGCGTGCCGGTAGTGCCCGACCGCCAGCTCGGGCTCGCCGCTCGCGAGGAGCGCAGTCGCGAGGGCGTCGTGAGCCTCGGCATCGTCCGGCCTGAGCCCGACGGCACGCTCGAGATGGGGGATCGCCTCGCGCGGCCGTCCGACCTTCGTCAGCGTCACGCCGAGGCTGTACTGCGCGTCGGCGTCGCCGGCGCCGAGGCGCACTGCCTCCTCGAGATGCCGGAGACCGTCGTCGGCCCGCCCGACGTCGACCAGCGCCCGTCCCATGTTCAGGTGCATTGTCGCCTGCGGCTCGTCGGCGAGGGCGCGGGCGAGGTGGGGAATCGCGTCCTCCGGGCGACCCAGGTCGATCAGCGCGGCGCCGAGGTTGTTGTGGGCGACCGTGTCGTCGCGATCGACCCGGAGTGCGCGCTCGAAGCGAGCGACGGCGTCCGCCGGCCGGCCGAGGCGCTTCAGCACCATCCCGAGGTTGTCGAGCGCGCCGCCGTGGTCGGGGTCGAGCGCGAGCGTCCGCTCGAACTCTCGCATCGCCTCGTCGAGCCGGTTCTCCGCGACGAGCGCCACGCCGAGGTTGTAGTGCGCCATGGGGTCGTCCGGCTGGTGCGTCGCGGCGTCCTGCCAGAGCGCGACCGCGGTCTCGTATACCGCGAGCCGGTGCACGGTCACGGCGCCCGCCGCGACGACGAGTGCCCCGAGCGCCGCCGCGCCGGCCCGCGGCCGGCGCGCGAAGCCGGCGCGCCATCCGCCCGTCACCGCGATAGCGACGAGCCCGGCGAGCGGCAGGTACATCCGGCGCTCGGCCGCCATCATCTTCGGGAGCGGGATCACGAGCGTCGGCGCGAGCACCATCACGATCGCGGCCACCGCGGGGCGGAGCGCGGGCCGGCGCCGCACGAGGAAGGCGGTCGCGACGGCGAGCGCGACGGCCGCCGCGATCCACGGCCATGCCTCGGCGAACGTGCGCAGGTAGCGCGGCGCGTAGTGGATCGCGAGCGGCCACGGCCACACGACGAGCTTCAGGTACAGGAACACGACCTTCGCCTGCGTCATCCACCAGACGTGCACCGGCACGTGGTGGCGCGGGTCGGTGAGGCCGCTCACGCCCGACGCGTTCAGGACGACGAGGAGGAGCCACCCGAGCGACAGCCCGACGTAGAGCGGCCACGACCGCCGCGTGGCGCGCCACGAGCCGACGAGGAACGTCCGCTCGTAGAGCAGCACGACGAGCGGAGCGGACACGACGATCTCCTTCGACGCGACGCCGGCGAGGCAGGCGAGCGTCGCGACCGCCACCCAGGCGGCGCGCGCGCGCGGCGACGACGCGGACCAGTAGCGGAGCGAGGCCCACAGGATCGCGAGGTAACAGAGCGCCGCGAGGAGCTCCGTCCGCTGCGTGACGTAGGCGACCGCCTCCGTGCCGAGCGGGTGGAGCGCCCAGAGGAGCGCGATGCCGAGCGACAGCGGCCACGCGACCGGCGTCCACGCGGTTCCGAAGTACGGGAGCCGGAGCGTCCGCAGGACGATCGTCGCGAGCAGGAGCGCGGAGAGGGCGTGGAGCGCGACGTTCTCGGCGCGGTACGGCGCCGGCTCGAGACCGTGGAGGCGACGATCGATCGCGAAGGTCAGGTTGACGAGCGGCCGGCGCGACGTCGGCGCGAGCCCGGGTGGATTCAGCGGGCCCGGGCTCCGCTCGTCGCCGATCGGCGGCCAGAGACGGACGAGCGACGGGTTCGTCACGATGCCCGGCACGTCGTCGAAGACGAACGGCGCGTCGAGCGCGCGCCAGTAGACGGCGCCCACCGCGGCGGCGAGCACGGCGAGCGTCACGAGCGCACGGACGGGATCGCGCTGCCGCTCCACCCGGGACATCAGCCGGTCGATGCGTCGATGCGCGTCAGCCTCCGGCCGCGGCGGACGACCCACGTGACGGTTCCCGGCGTGCGGAACGCGGGGCCCCAGACGACGGCGTCGAACGACGCGAGCCGGCGCCCGTCGACGCCGAGGACGCCGCGTCCGCCGTCCTCGACCATGCCCTCCCACGCGAGCCGTCCCGTTCCCGGCTCGAGGCGCGGGCGCCACGCGGCCGAGAACCCGCCGATGCGGCGTGTCCCGTCGACGTAGTACGCCCACGGGCGATCCGACTCGTCCGCGGCGGCGGCGTACGCGACGTGCGTGCCGTCCTCCGACCAGCCGTACGCGGCGACGTCCAGGTACGGCCCGTAGCGTCGGCCGTCCGCGACGACGTCGACGCGCGCCTCCGGCTCGCTCACGGTGCAGGCGTAGAGGACGTGCCGGCCGTCCGCGGAGACCTCGGGCGGCTGCTTCGGCCACGCAGTCGAACAGACGACGTCGTCGACCGGCTTCCCGTCGACGACGACGCGCCAGCGCTCCGCCGTTCCCTCGAGCCGCTCCCACCAGGCGAGGACGTCGCCGCCGCCCGTGAACGTCCACGCCGCGATCGTCGGCACGGTCTCGCAGCCCGTGAAGAGATACGGACGGGCGAGGAGCATGCTCGCGGGGTAGGACGCGATCCGCGTGCCGTCCCGGTAGACGCCCCAGCCGTCCGCGTCCTCGGTCATCACGCCGAGCCGCCCGTCGGCGAGGTAGCGCACCTGGAACTGCGGCCAGTAGCTCGCCCCTCTCGGGTCGCGCTTCTTTCGCGCCGAGCACTCCCTGGTGGCGGGCGGATACGTCGCGCGCTCCGCGCCGTCGACGACGAGCCGCGTCTGGCCGCCCGCGGAGACGAGGTAGGCGAGGTGCCGGCCGTCGGGGCTCAGGGCCGGGACGGAGGCGTCGGGATGGCTTTCGAGCGTCACGCCATCCGCGACCATCACGACCGGACCCGGCGCCGCCCCGTTCTCGCGCATGCCGGCGAGCGTCGCCCAGTGCGCGCCGTCCGCGCTGAACACGATCGTCCCGTCCTTGCCGAAGTCGCCGATCCGGACGCCGTCCGCGACGAGGTAGCCGGGGCCCGCGGACGACCCGGCCCAGTAGAAGAGCTTCCGCGTGACGGGCGAGAACGTCACCCCGGCGATCCCGGGGTAGTCCGGTCCGCGGATTCCGTTCCGCACGACGTGCGCATCGTCGCCGTCCTTCTCGACGTACGCGTAGGTCGCGGCGTCGTCGGCGATCGCGACCTCCTCCGTGCCGGCCGGGAGCCGCGCGAGATGCGTCTTCCGGGGCGGCCGGGCCGGCCGCGCGCACGCGGCCGCGACGAGCGCGGCGCAGACGGTGGCGACGATGCGTCGCTCGCGCGGGATCACGGCGGCCGGAGCTTACCCGCCGCCCGGCCGCGCGTCACTTCTCGGGTCCGATTTGGCTCAGGTGCTGCAGGATCGGCGGCACGCGCGAGCGCAGCTCGCGCGAGCCGGACGCCCGGGCGAGCCGCGTGATGAACTCCTCCGCGTTGTTCTGGGCGAACTGCCGCGCGATGTGCGCGAGCGCCTCGTCGTCGAGCCCGCCGATCGACTCGAGGAACGCCTGCTGGACGTCGCTGTCCGAGCGCACGAGCTCGATGCTCGCGCGGAGGGCGCGGCCGCGCACCGCCGCGTTTGGCTCGCGGGCGGCGGCGATCGCGAGGTCCTTCATCGTGATGGAGTTCTTCCCGAGCGCCTCGGCGAGCTTGCCGCGGACCGGGTACTGCTTGTCGCCGAGGAGGAAGTCCCAGACGGCCTGGTGATAGCGCTGGCTCGCCTCGTACTTCTGATACTGCGCGATCCGGGCGGCGGTGGGAACGTCCGCGCTCTCCTTCGCCTCGGCGGTGTCTGTCTTCTCCGGCGGCGGCAGGGGGCCACCGAGGAGCGTCACGCTCACCAGGCGGCCCGCCTCCGTGTACCCGAGCGTGAAGTTCGACTTCCCGAGGAAGCGCTCGAGCGCCGCCGTCATCGGGACGTCGTCGAAGCGGGCCGTGATCTTCGCGGAATCGGGAAACTCGCCGCGGACCTGGGCGCCGCTCTGCTTGTGGAGCTCGTCGAGGATCGTCCGCAGCGGGACGTCGTCGGCGTGCAGGCTCAGCTTGTCGTCGCGGTACGTGAGGAGGGGAGGCTTCTTCTCTTCGACCGCCAGGGCCGGGACCGCGAGCGTGAGCAGCAGCACGAGAGCGGGCATCCGCGACATGGCGGGCGAGCGTACATTCGCCGGCCCGCGGGAGTCAATGCGAAATGGCGGCGCGTTGCGGGCGCGGTCGGCCGCGGGCTAATGGGCGGACGTGGGAACGCCCCGCCCGCGGCTCTCCGCCGTCGCCGGCGGCATCGCGCTGGTCGTCCTCACCCTCACCGCTTACGCACCCGCCATGCGCGGCGGCTTCGTCTGGGACGACGACGACTACGTGACCGCGAACGAGACGCTCCGGAGCGTCGGCGGCCTCGTGCGGATCTGGGCCGAGCCCGGGGCCGTCCCGCAGTACTACCCGCTGACGTTCACGAGCCTCTGGCTCGAATGGCGCCTCTGGGGCCCGACGCCGACCGGGTACCACGTGACGAACGTCCTCCTCCACGCGACGGCGGCGGTGCTCCTCTGGCGGCTGCTCGCGCTCCTCGCGCTGCCCGGCGCCTGGCTCGCGGCGGCGATCTTCGCCGTCCACCCGGTGCACGTCGAGTCCGTCGCGTGGATCACGGAGCGGAAGAACGTCCTCGCCGGCGTCTTCTACCTCGCCGCCGCGCTCGCGTACCTCCGGCCGCGGCGGCGGTACTGGCTCGCCTTCGCACTGTTCGTGTGCGCGCTCCTCGCGAAGACGGTCGCGTGCACGCTGCCCGTCGCGCTGGCGCTGGTTCTCTGGTGGCGCAGCGGACGGGTCGACCGGCGCGAGCTCGCGGCCCTCGTGCCGTTCGTCGCGGTCGGGGCGGCGCTCGGCGTCGTCACCGTGTGGATGGAGCACCACCACGTGGGCGCGCGCGGCGTCCACTGGAACCTGAGCTTCGTCGACCGCTGTCTCGTCGCCGGACGGGCGGTGTGGTTCTACGCGGGGAAGCTCGCGTGGCCCGCGCGGCTCACGTTCATCTACCCGCGCTGGCACGTCGACGCGGGGGAAGCCTGGCAGTGGGCGTTCCCGGTCGCCGCGCTCGCGCTGGTCGCGATGCTCGTCGGCGCGTGCGGACGGATCGGGCGCGGCCCGCTCGTCGCGGTCCTCTTCTTCGTCGTGACGCTCGCGCCCGCGCTCGGCTTCGTCGACGTGTACCCGATGCGGTACTCGTTCGTCGCGGATCATTTCCAGTACCTCGCGAGCATCGGCCCGATCGCGCTCGCGGCGGCGCTCCTCTTCCGCGCGGGCCTGCCGTGCAGCGGCATCGCGATACTCCTCGCCGTGCTCGCGGTGCTCGCGTCGCGCCAGAGTCGCGTCTACGCGAGCCCGTATGCCCTCTGGGAGGACACGCTCGCGAAGAATCCGGCCGCGGACATGGCGCACGTGAACCTCGGCATGCTCCACTACCGCGACGGCCGTCCCGAGCCCGCGATCGAGCACTTCGCCGCCGCGCTTCGCCTGGTCCCCGCCGATGCCGAGGTGCGGAGCGACCTCGGCATGGCGCTCGTCGCCGCGGGTCGGACCGAAGAGGCCATGGCCGCGTTCGCGGAGTCGCTTCGCCTCGACCCGAGCGATCCGCGGACGCACAACAACCGGGCGAACCTGCTGGCGCAGACCGGGCACACCGGGGACGCGATCGCGGAGTACGAAGAAGCGATCCGGCTCGATCCCGGCTATCCCGATGCGCAGAACAACCTCGCGACGGCGCTCGCGTTCGCCGGGCGCACCGACGAGGCGCTCGTCCACTACGCGGAAGCTGTCCGGCTCGATCCGCGGTTCGCCGAGGCGCACCGGAACGTGAGCGTCCTCCTCGCGGAGCGCGGGCGGCCCGCCGAGGCGCTCGCGCACGCCGAGGCCGCGCTCCGGGTGAACCCGGCCGACGGCGCCGCGCGGCTCGCCGCCGCGAACGCGCTCGTCGCGCTCGGCCGGACGCGCGAAGCGGTGGTGAGCTACCGGGCCGCGCTCGCAGCGCAGCCCGGCTCGCCCGAGACGCTCGCGCGCCTCGCGTGGCTCCTCGCCGTCGACGGCGAACCGGCGGTCCGGCGACCGGACGAGGCCGTCGCGCTCGCCGAGCGCGCGTGCGGCCTCACGGCGAACGCCGACCCCGTGATGCTCGACGTGCTCGCCGCGGCGTATGCCGCGGCGGGCCGTTTCGATCGTGCGGCGGCGACCGCGCGGCGCGGGATGGAGGTCGCGACCGCCGCCGGCCGGACCGACGTGGCGCGCGAGATCGAGGGCCGTCTCGCGGCGTACGACGCGGGGCGCACGCCGTCGCGGTGAAGCCTCCGGCCTGGATCCGCATCGCGCTCGTCGTCGCCGTCTTCGCGGCGTACGCCCCGGTCGCCCGCTACGACTTCGTCGACTACGACGACGACGAGTACGTCGTGCAGAACGTCCACGTGCGGCGGGGCGTCACGCTCCCCGGCGTGACGTGGGCATTCACGCACGCGCACTCGGCGAACTGGCATCCGGTCACCTGGCTCTCGCACATGGTCGATTGCCAGCTCTTCGGGCTCGCGCCGGGCCCGCATCACGTCGTGAGCGTCGCGCTGCACGCGCTCACCGCGGTCGTGCTCCTCGGCGTGCTCGCGCGGGCGACGGGTGCGCCGTGGCCGAGCGCGTTCGTCGCGTTCCTGTTCGCGCTCCATCCGCTCCGCGTCGAGTCGGTCGCGTGGGTGGCGGAGCGGAAGGACGTGCTCGCCGGGCTCTTCTGGATGCTGACCCTTGCCGCGTACGTCGCGTGGGTCCAGCGCGGCGGGCGATGGCGGTGGGCGCTCGTCGTCGTCGCGTTCGCGTTCGGCCTCATGGCGAAGCCGATGGTCGTCACCTTGCCGTTCGTCCTCCTGCTGCTCGACTGGTGGCCGCTCGGCCGCTTCGCGAGCCGCTCGCCGGCGGCGCTCGTGTGGGAAAAGATACCGCTCGTCGTTCTCGCGCTCGCCGACGGCGTCGCCACGATCCTCGCCCAGCGCGCCGGCGGCGCGATCGCGTCGCTCGCGTCCGTGCCGGTCGCGACGCGGATCGCGAACGCCCTCGTGTCGTACGTCGCGTACGTGCGGCTGCTCGTCTGGCCCGCGGACCTCGCCGTCTTCTACCCGCGCCGTGCGCTCGCGCCGTGGGAGATCGCCGGCGCCGCGGCGATCCTCGTCGCGGTGTCCGCGGTCGCCGTCCGGGCGCGGCGACGGGCGCCGTGGGCGCTCGTCGGCTGGCTCTGGTACGTCGTGACGCTCCTCCCGGTGATCGGGCTCGTGCAGGTCGGCGAGCAGGCGAGGGCGGACCGCTTCACGTACGTCCCGGAGATCGGGCTCGCGATCGTGGCGGCGTGGGGAGGGTGCGCGCTCCTTCCGCGCGTCGTCCGTCCCCTCGCCGCGACGGCGGTGCTCGTCGTCCTGACGGTGCTCACCCGGCGCCAGGTCGCGGTGTGGGAGAACGGGATCACGCTCTTCGGCCATGCGCTCGCGGTGACCGACGGGAGCTACGTCGCGGAGACGAACCTCGGCGTCGCGCTCGTCGCCGCGGGCCGCCCGGACGACGCGATGGCGCACGAGCTCGCCGCGCTCCGCCTCCGCCCGGACGACGCGAAGACGCACGTGAACGTCGGGCTCCTCCTCGCGGCGCGCGGCGACCGGACCGGCGCCGCCGAGCACTACCAGGCGGCGCTCGCGCGCGATCCGGGCTATGCGACGGCGCACTACGATTTCGGCCTCCTCCTCGCGGAGGACGGCCGGCTCGACGAGGCGATCGCGGAGTACCGGGCCGCGCTCCGCATCGATCCGGACTACGCGCGGGCGTGGACGAACCTCGGCTGGGCGCTGGCCGCGGCCGGCCGGCTGGAGGAGGCGGTCGGTGCCTACCGGCGCGCGATCGACGTCGATCCGGAGCTCGCCGTGGCCCACAACAACCTCGGCGTCGCGCTCGAGAACCTCGGGCGCATCGACGACGCGATCGCCGCCTACGCCGAGGGGACGCGCCTCCTGCCCGCCGAGCCGCAGGCACACTTCAACCTCGCCGCGGTCCTCGCCGCGAACGGCCGGGCCGCCGAGGCCATCCCGCACCTCGAGACCGTCGTCCGGCTCCGCCCGGACGCCGCGGATGCCCACGCCGCGCTCGCCGCCGCGTGCGCGGCGGCGGGACGCTTCCCGGAGGCCGTCGCCGCCGGCGAGCGCGCCTACGCGCTCGCGCTCGCCGGCGGGCGGGACGATCTGGCGACGACCGTGCGCGACCGTCTCGCGGCGTACCGCGCGGGACGGCCGGCGCCGTGAGGCGCGCGCCTCACGGCCCGATCACGGTCGGGACGCAGAGCTCGCTCTCCTTGATGGTCGTCGCCGACTCCGGTCCGAACTGGTTGTTCAGGAGGACGTCGCGGCGGACGTGCTTCGGCTGCCCGGACGCGCCCTTCACCTGGTAGCAGACGAGGTGCGCGTCGGCGTTCTTCACACCCTCGCCGTTCTTGTCGACCGGGTTGCAGAGGTGCTTCGGCTTCCGGACGTCGAAGAGCTTCGGCGGCGCGTTGAACTGGTCGGCGACCGTCGCCTGCACGCCCTTCGGGAACTTCGGCGTGCCGGACGTGACCTTGATCTTGTAGCACTTGTAGTGATCGACGTTGATCGCGTTGTTGTCGGGCGGCGGCGGCGACGACGGGACGAGGCTCTTCGCCGTGGGCACGAAGAGGGTGTCCGGCTTCGTCGTCGTGAGCGAGAGGTTGCCGAACTGGTTCGCCGTCGCGACCGTCTGGCGCACGTGCGGCGTGGTCTGCCGGAACGTGTAGCTCTCGAGGTGCGTCGTCGCGTCGATGATCCCCTCGCCGTTCTTGTCCGCGGGGGTGCAGAGCTGGCGCGCCTTCAGGACCGATGCCATGACGTCCTCCCACGTGTCGACGAGGTGGACGCCCGTGATCGCGCTGAAGCCGCTGATCTTCGCCTTGTAGCAGAGGTAGTGGTCGGCGCACGTTCCGGGCGACGGCGTGCCGACGCAGACGCCGCCCTGGCACGCGTCCGGTGTCGTGCAGGCGTTCGAGTCGTCGCACGGCGTGTTGTCGGGCAGGAAGACGTCCGGCGGGCACGCACCGGTGAGCCCGGTGCAGACCTCGGCGACGTCGCAGCTCCCGGTCGCCGCGCGGCAGGTCGTGCCGGTCGGCACGAACGCGTCGGCGGGGCAGGTGTCGCTCGCGCCGTCGCAGCTCTCTGCGACGTCGCACGTGCCGGCAGCGGGCCGGCAGACCGCCGTGCTCTTCATGTCGCTCGGGCAGGCGGCACCCGTGCCCGTGCAGGCCTCGGCGAGGTCGCAGACGCCGGCGGCGGGACGGCACGTGACCGTCGTCGGCTGGAAGGCGTTGGCGGGGCACGCCGGGTTCGTGCCGTCGCAGTTCTCCGCCGCGTCGCATACGCCCGCGGCCGGGCGGCACGTGACGGAGGAGGGAAGGACCGTGTCGCTCGGACACGCCGCGCTCGTGCCGGTGCAGCTCTCGGCGACGTCGCAGTTGCCCGCGACGGGCCGGCAGACGACGCTCGACGGCTGGAACGTGTCGGGCGGGCAGTCGGGGCTCGATCCGGTGCAGCTCTCGGCCACGTCGCACGAGCCGGCGACCGGGCGGCACTCGACGCCCGCGCCGGCCAGCATGTCGGGAGGACAGACGTTCGTGGCGCCGTCACAGGTCTCGGCGACGTCGCACGCGCCCGCGGCGGCGCGGCACTCCGTGCCGGCGGTCGCGACCACGTCGGGCGGACAGTCGTCGTTCACGCCGTCGCAGAACTCGGCGCCGTCGCAGCCGCCGGCCGAGGGCCGGCAGACGGTCGTGAGCTTCGCATCGGTCGGGCAGTCGGCGTCGGAGCCGGTGCAGCTCTCCGCCGCGTCGCAGACGCCTGCCGAGGGCCGGCAGAGCGTCGACGACGGCTCGAAGGCGTCGGCGGGGCAGTCCGCGTCCGAGCCGGTGCAGTTCTCGGCGATGTCACACACGCCGGCCGATGGCCGGCAGGTCGTCGTGGATGGCTCGAACACATCGGCGGGGCAGTCGGGATCCGTGCCGGTGCAGCTCTCGGCGACGTCGCACACTCCCCCCACCGGCCGGCACTCGGTGGACGACGGGGCGAGGACGTCGGGCGGGCACGTGGCGCTCGACCCGTCGCACGTCTCCTGAACGTCGCAGGCACCCGCCGGGGCGCGGCACTCCGTTCCCGTGGGCTCGACCGCGTCCGCCGGGCAGTCGGTGTCGGAGCCGGTGCACGTCTCCGCGACGTCGCACGCGCCGGCCGACGGCCGGCACGTCGTCGTGGACGGCTCGAGGGCGTCCGCCGGGCAGGCCGCGCCCGTCCCGGTGCAGTTCTCCGCGAGGTCGCAGACGCCGGCGGAGGCGCGGCAGACGGTCGCGGAGGAGGCGAAGGCGTCGGCCGGGCAGGCCGCGCCCGCGCCCGTGCAGTTCTCCGCGACGTCGCAGACGCCGGCGGACGGACGGCAGACCGTCGCCGACGAGGCCAGCGCGTCGGCCGGGCATGCCGCGGTCGATCCGGTGCAGTTCTCCGCCGGGTCGCACACGCCGGCCGAGGGACGACAGACATTCGCGGACGACGCGAAGGAGTCGGCGGGACAGGCCGCGCTCGACCCGGTGCAGTTTTCGGCGACGTCGCAGACGCCGGCCGAGCCGCGGCAGACGGTCGCGGACGAGGCAAAGGAGTCGGCGGGGCAGGGCGCGCTCGACCCGGTGCAGTTCTCGGCGACGTCGCAGACGCCGGCCGAGCCGCGGCAGACGGTCGCGGAGGAGGCGAAGGCGTCGGCGGGGCAGCCGGCGCCCGAGCCCGTGCAGTTCTCGGCCACGTCGCAGACGCCCGCGGACGGCCGGCAGACGGTCGTCGATGGCGAGAGCGTGTCAGCGGGGCACGCCACGCTCGAGCCGGTGCAGTTCTCGGCCGGGTCGCAGACGCCGGCCGACGGGCGGCAGACCGTCGTCGAGGGCGACAGCGCGTTCGCGGGACACGTCGCACTCGATCCCGTGCAGTTCTCCGCCGGATCGCAGACACCGGCGGACGCGCGGCAGGTGGTGGTCGACGGGAAGAACGTGCAGTTCGATTGGCAGCAGACGCTCCCCGCGATGCCCGGGTCGCACTGCTCGCCGACCGAGGCGTCGACGGTCCCGTTCCCGCAGAGGGACGTGAACGAGACGGTCACGAAGTGGCCGTCGCTCGACTGCGTGCGGCTCGGCGAGCCGGGG
>Ga0075424_100001626_pt1 | contig 19921 bp, 13 predicted proteins | sample SoiMethybrSBSTD3_FD_75301 | JGI IMG/M metagenome (GOLD analysis project Ga0075424, IMG submission 75301) | Bulk soil microbial communities from a Populus tree surrounding site in Tennessee, USA - Soil MetaG P. TD hybrid SBSTD3 | ecosystem: Environmental > Terrestrial > Soil > Tree plantation... | reverse complement strand
CCGCCGCCGCCCTTGAGCAGAAGCGGCAGGATCGAGAGGTCCTTCGTGTACGTCCCACGCACGAGATGTGCTTCGCCTCGGACGAGCCCTTTCGGCCCCCGGCCGACCATCGCGAGCTCGGCGTTCCAGATCGTTTCCAGGCCTTCGACCGGCGTGAGCCCGATCCGCTGGGCCGTGAGCGCGACCTGGTAGGCGCCGACGGTCGCGCCGTCGAGCGCGATCTCCCCCGTCGCGCGCACGGTGCCGGTACCGATGCCGGCCTTCAGCTCTTCGATGCGAAGCCTCGCCGGCGAGAGCACCAGCCGGCCTTCCAGATCCCGGACCACGAACGGCAGGTCGCGAACCGCGATCAGTCCGCCGGTGATCGTGCCGCGTCCCAGGACGCTCGGCTTCGCCAGGGTTCCGCCGAAGCGCACGTCGAGCTCGAGCTTCCCTGAGGCCTCGCGTACTTCGTGACGCAGCACCGCCAATAGCCCGAGGGGCACCTGGCCACGGAGCGTCCCGTCGAGCGTGCCGGCGTCGTCGAGCCAGCCGGCCACCGTGGCGGTTCCCAGGCGTCCGCCAATCTCGAGACGCTCGACGGTGAAACGGCCGGCTTCGCGCCGGACGACGATCGGCCCCTGGGCGTCCCAGCGCTCGCCCGCCATCTCGAAATACACCGGCTCGAGGCGAACGACGCCGCGCGCGGCGCGCGGGTCTCGCGCGGGCACATCGAGCGAGGCGACGGCCGAGAGTCGGCCGGCCGCGTCGCCGAAGATGTCCGGCCGCAGCTGCCGGAGAATCGGCCCGAGCTCGAAGTCGGTCGCGGTGAGGCGCGTCGCGATCACACCGTCCAGCCGGCCCTGCGCGGTCGCGCTGATCCGCGCTTCGGGCAAGGCGGCGTCGCCTTTGAGCGCGTTGTCGTCCAGCGAGACGTCGGCGGTGGCTGGACCAAGAGCCCAGCCCGCGACCGCCAGACGCTCACCAACCAGCTTGCCCGAGCCGTTCACGCGGCCGTCGCGCACGTTCGCGGTGACGTTCGCCCGGGCGCGGCCCTCGACGCGCAACCGGGCCGGTATGCCGGGCAGCCGCGCGAGATCGACCAGCCCGGTGCTGGCTTCGACCTCGCCGCCTCCCGCCCACCGCCAGCGGCCGCGCGCCGTCAGCGGCGCGTCGAGCACCACGGCCTTGAATGCCGGGATCTCGATGCGATCGGGCGTCACCTCGAACGTCGCATTCAGGTCACGCGCCGCCGGGATCTCGGGCCACGTCAGGCCGCTCGACTCGACGTGCCCTGTCGCGTGCCACGCGGTAAGCGTCCCCTTCACCGCAACGGTCGCGCGCACCGGCCCGGTGCCGCGGCCCGCCGGCGGAAGCCACGGCCAGCCATCCTCCAGGCTCGCATCCTCCGTCTGCGCCTGGAGATCGACACGAACCATTTCGGGGGACGGCATCGCGGGAGACGCGCGCTGAGGCCACGCGAGATTGCCCGATGCGGCGAGCCGCGCACGCCCGAGGCGCGCGCTGGCCGCCGTGAGCTTCAGCGAGTGCTGGGTGAGCTCGAAGGGCAGCACGATCTCGTCCGCGCGCAGATCGACGAGCGCGGGCGAGTGCAGCTCGAGCCTGCCGGTGAGCGTCGGGTCCCGCCAGCGCCCGGTGACGTCGGCCGCGAGTACGCCGTGGCCCGACGCTGATTGCTGTCCCATCACCGGACCGAGCTTGGCGAGCTCGCCGGACACGGTCAGTCGCACGCCCTTCGGCCCGTCGACGGTCGCCTGCCCCTGCGCGTCGACCTGCACGCCCGGCCAGCTCGCGGCGCCGCGAGAGAGCGTGAACATGCCGTGCTGGCCGTGGGCCTCGGCATCGACCGTGCCGTATCCCAGCGATGCGAAGCGATCGGGAAGCCTGACCGCGCGCGCCTCGAGGCGCACGCTGCTCTGCGCGCGCACGGGATCGCGAAGATCGCCCCGGGCCTCGACTGCAGCGTCGAGCCGGCCGGTGACGCCGGTCCGGATTCCCGCGAGCGGCTCGAGCGCCGCGACGGAGATACCGCGCGCGCCGAGCACCAGGTGCGCACGGTCCACGCGCTGGAGATCGACGGTGAGCGAGCCGTTGATGACGCCGTCGAAGGCTCGCACGTCGAGCTTCGTCACCGAGAGCACGCCGTCGGCGAGCGCGGCGTGCGCCTTCCCGGATCGCGCCTTCACGGGCCCGGCCGTGAGCTCGTCGAATGCGACGTCGGCGGCCACCCGCGGCGACGCGGCGAGGCCTTCGAGCCTGCCGTCGACGCGCACCACACCGGTCAGCGGCACCGGCACGCCGACGCGACGGCCGACACCCGCGAGCTCAACGTCGCCGCGGGCGGTCAGATCGATCCGAGTTTGATCGAACGGCCCGTCGACACGGCCGGCGACGACGATGCGCGCTTTCTCCCACGTCGCGGCGACCCGGCGGATCTCGAGCCGTGTCGGGAGAATGCGAACATCGGCGTCGAGCTGCTCGGCCCGCTCGTGGATCTTCTCGACGTCGAGCGCCAGCTCCTGCGCGGCGACGGCCGCGCTCATCACGGCGCGACCGGGCACGAGGCTCGCGGTGATGCCTTGCACCCGGATTCGTGTCGCTGTCGCCGGATCGTCGTAGAGGAGGCGGCCGCGCCGAAGCTCGATGGTGCCGAGCTCGACTTCGACCGGGCCGGCCCGTACGACCTCCGGGAGCATCGGGAGCTCCCGCAGCGCGGCGCCACCGCCGGCCCGGATCGTGAGGTCGAGATCGTCGAGCCCGATCGATCGCAGGATCAGGCGGCGCCGCCACAAGCTACTGATGGCGAAGTTGACGTCGAGCCGCCCCAGCTTGAAGAAATGGGGTCCGGGCTCGCCCGGGAGCGCGCCGGCCGTGACGTTGCCGATGACGACGCGACCGAGCCAGGGTTGGACGGAGATCTGTTCGACACGAGTGGGCCGGCCGAGTGCTGCGGTCAGCGCGGTCTCGAGTCGCTCGCGCGCAAACTCCGGGCCCCAGGCGCGGACGGCGAGCCACGTCCCGACGACGAGGACGAGTGCCAGGAGCACCAGGGCGCCCGCGGCGTAGCCGAGATAGCGCCAGAGCCGAGCACGCCTCGGGGAGCTCTCGCTCATGGCGGGCCTAGCATACCAGCGCGGCCGACCGCCGGACCGCGCGGCGGCCGGCCGGAATGCGCGAGCGTGGCGCCCGCGGTGCGCGGTGCGTACGCAGGCCTATTCGGGCAGCGCGTGCAGCGCGTACATCGCGATCAGAAGACTGCTGGGGTCACCGAGCTTGCCGAACCACCGACCGTAGACCTGCATGACCTCGCGCGACCGATAGAGGCTCGAGAGCACTCGATTGACCGCCAGCCGGAACGGCGCGTCGCCCCGCTTGAGCATGAAGCCATACGGCTCGTAGGAGAAATACTGCTCGGCGATCGCGAACTGCGACGGGTCCTTCGCGGTCAGCCCGAGCCCAATGAGGATGGTCCGGTCCGAAGCATAGGCGTCGACGGAGCCGTTCTCCAGCATCGTCAGCCCTTCCCGATGCTCCTTCACCGGCACGATCTGCGCCGTGACGAAGGCCTTCTGCAGCGCGTTTTTCATCGCCGCGTCGGTCGTCGTGCCCGGGATGACGGCGATCTTCTTGCCGTTGAGATCCTGGAACGACGCCATCTTTTCGCTCTGCTTGACCAGGACGCTGGCGCCGTCGACGAAGATCATGTGGCTGAAGTCGACCTGCTCCTGCCGCGACAGCGAATTCGTCGTCGAGCCGCACTCGAGATCGACCGTGCCGTTGACGACCGATTGAATACGCGTCTCGGGCGTGACCGCGACCCACTTCACGTCGAGCTTCGACAGCTTGAGCTGCTGCTGGATCCCCGCCGCGATCCGCTGGCACAGGTCGACCGAGTAGCCGGCGGGCTTGCCGTCTTGGCCGCGGAAGGAGAACGGGACCGACTGCTCGCGGTATCCGATCGTAATTGTTCCGCTGTCCTTGATCTTCTTCAAGGTTCCCGTGAGTTCTTGCGCCGGCGCGACGCCCGGCAGCAACAGCGCGAGCGCGGCCGCCGCGAAGAACCGAGCCGGCGCGCTCACAGGCCGGCCCGGTCGAGCGTGACCGCCAGCGCCTGGGTGTAGGTCAACTCGGCCAAGTCACCGGCCTCGACTCCCGTGAGGTTCGTCGCGTCTTTCACCTTGATGGTCTCCATATTGCCCCGAGGGCCTTTGATGGTCACGGTCTGCGCCTTTCGGTCTATCGCGGTGACCGTCGCGGTCACGACGACCTCCCGGCCGACGGCACCCGCCGGAGTTTCTCCGGGCTGCGACGTCATTCGAGCTTCCGTCACGCTCACGCCGGGCGTCGCGCCGGGGACCTTCTTGACCCGAAGGGCCAGCGCCTCGATGAACGCGGCGATGACCGGATCGCCGACCGCAACCGTGTCGAGCTTCTTCGGGTCCTTCACGTCGAGCGTCACCGTGCCGCCCCGGGGACCCTTCAACGTCACGGTGCGGTTGGTCTTGTCGACGGCGTCGATCCATCCGCGGACCGTCACCATGCTGGCTTCGCCCACGACTCCGATCGCCGGCCCCTCCTCGGCGCTCGGCGTCTGGGTGGACGTGCAGGCCTGGACCGTCACCACCGCGGCTACGGCGAGCACCGCGATCAAGGTCTTCATCGGGAATCCTCCGAGTACGAGTGCCATCGGTCAGAACGACCAGCCGACGCCGAAGAGATAGCGTACATCTTCCTTCTTCGCTCCGGGTGCCGGAGTCGAGTCATAGCGGAGCTCGATCTTGGCCTCGGCGAAGAGGCCCTCGTAGATCGTCGCCCGCACGCCGACGTCCGCGTTCAGGTTGTAGTCGCCGAACCAGTCGGTGATGTTCGGCAGCCACTCGACGTTGTTGAAGAGCTTGACGGTCTTGTACGGCGTCCAGTCGACGTGATAGGCGAGCCGCGCGGCGACGTGGTCCTCGGTGCCGGCGTTCTTGAATTTCTCGTACACCCAGGCCAGACCGGCCTCCGTGTTCAGGTTGAAGGTCGGAGTCTCGAACCACTGATAGCCCACACCTCCGCCGATCGTCAGGCGCAGATCGAGCTCGGCGATCTGATCCTGCTCGACACGACTGGCGCCGTACAGGTAGAACTGCTTGGTGAGGAAGTAGTCGTATTTCCCGAGGACGAACCAGTTGTCGATGGTCGTCTCGTGCTTGTCGGTGTCCGGGTCCTTCTGCCGTCCGTAGTAGTACGCGCCGCCCAGGGTGATGCGGTCGATCTCGCTTCGCCGCACGGCGTTCACGCTCAGGCCGAAGTTCTCGGTCTCGGAGTTGCCGGTGGTGATCAGCGCGTTGCCCACCACCGCTCCGGTCCATTTGGCCCCCGGCTGGTTGATCTTCGCCACGTCCTTGAGCGCGATCACCTGTGGACTCCCGCCGGCGACGGGCACGACCTGCACGGTGCCGTCGGCCCCGCCGGTGACCTTCGAGCTCAGCGTGGTGTCGCCGGTCTTGATCACGATGGGCTCGTCGGTCGAGAAGGTCTTCACCTTCGCCAGATCCACGGTGACCTCACCGGCGGTCTCGCTCTTGATCGTGAGCTTGCCGCCGTCGGCGCTGACGATCTTGCCGCTGAGCCGGTCGCCGTTGAGAAACAGGATCTCGTCGGCCGCGGCCCGACCGGCCACGACCAGTGATAGCGTGAGCGCGCACGCGAGCAACCGCGGCGATCGACCCGTCATGTGGGCACCTCCCAGGCGCGCGCGGACAATAGACAGACTGAGTCGGCTCGTCAATTCGGACCAATGACCTAAGGCTCGATTGGTAGATCGGGGGACTGGACGAAGGTCCAGTTGATTCGGCTGGCGGCGTCAGCGGGGGGATCGAGCGCGAAGCTGCGCGACGAGCCGTTGCGCCTCGGGGTCGTCGGGGTACTGCGCGGCCATGCGCTCGGCATAGCGAAGAGCCTGCTCGCTCGCGCCTTGGTCGCGGTTGAACGTGACCAGCGCGACCAGCACGTCGCGGTCGTTCGGGCGCCGCTGGAGCGCCTTCTCCAGCACGGCGATGGCCTCCCGTGCCTTACCGGTCGAGTACAGACTGACGGCGTAGGTGTACACGAAGCGCACGTTGTCGGGCGCGCGCGCGGCCGCACGCTCGATGTGCGTCAATCCTTCGGCCGTTCGCTGCGCCCGCACCAGAGCCAGCCCCAGCGCGTAGTGCAGCGACGCGTCGTCCGGCACGGCCGTCAATCCTTCCGCCAGCACACGGCGGACGTCGGGCTCGCGCTGCTCCGCCCGATAGATGTCGGCCAGATTCACGTACGCGGGCACGAACGTAGGATCCAGCGCGAGCGCCGCGCGCATCTCTGTCTCCGCCGCGGCCACCCGGCCGCGGGCGGCGAAGTAGGTGCCGAGGTTGGTCCGCGACTCCGGCCGGTCGTCGTTCGTGCGCTGCACCGCGACGAACTCGGCGGCGGCTCGCTCGTAGGCGGCGCGAGCCGTCTGGTCGAGTGTCTCGGGCCGGACCGGGGCCAGCACGCGAGCCGCTTCGATCCGGACGAGGCGCGCCGGATCGCTCAGGAGTGGCGTGGCAAGCGTGCTCCGCTGGTCGGGCGGCAGCGATTCAACGGCCGTCACGGCGGCACGTCGTACCAGGGGATCCGCGTCGCCCAGAGCCTGCTTCACCGCGTCCACGCCCGAAGGCGATCGCCCGAGGTCGCGCGACATCTGCACCAGCGCGGAGGCGCGGACGATCGTGGGTTGAAGCGGGTCGCGGGAAATCGCGGCCAACTGCCGGGCCGCGGCGTCCGCGCCCGTCTCCGCCGCGTGGAACGCCTCGGCGAATCGCTGATAGCCGACCGCGTTGTGGCCGTACCAGGTCTGCATCCGGGCGGCCGCCCAGTCGGGCTTGCGATCGGTGTGGCAGCGCGTGCACGCATTCGGCGCGCCGAGCGCGGCCGACTGGTCCGGCCGCGGCACCCGCAAGCTGTGGTCGTGGCGCGGATCGATGAGCATGTAGCGCGTCACCGGCATGTGGCAGCCGGCGCACTCGGCGCCCGGGCCGCCGGCGCGGTGAAAGTGATGCGTCGCCGCGTCGTACTTCGCCGGCGCGTGGCACTGGGCGCAGACCTGATTGGCGGGCGCGCGGAGCTTCTGGCTGTGCGGCTCGTGACAGTCGCTACACGTGACCCCCGCGGCGTGCATTCGGCTCTCGAGGAAGGAGCCCCACGTGTAGACCTCGTCGCGTTGCTGCCCGTCGGACCAGTAGAGCGGCGGCGTCAGCAAGGCCGGCAAGTAATGATCGAGAAACGGCCGACCCGCGACGTACTCGGACGAGATCTGGCTCCGCCGTGCGTGACACTGGGCGCACACGCCCAGCTCGACCGCCGTGGCCCGCGGCGTACTCCGCTTTGCGTTGCCCGAGCTCGGGTCGATGGCCCACTGAACGCCGCGTCGTTCGCGCAGCACCGCCGTCAGTCCCTTGTGGTCGCTCGCGTCGTATGTCTGGCCGGGTCGTACCGCGTCAGCCCACGCCACGTGGCGAGAGCCCGGGCCGTGGCACGCCTCGCACGCGACGTTGATCTCGGACCAGGTGGTCGCGTAGCGATCCGCCGCGGCGTCGTAGTTCTTGCGGACGTTCGTCGAGTGACAGTCCGCGCACATGTAGTTCCAGTTCTGCTGCCGGCGGGTCCAGTGGAGCTCGTCGCGGTAGTCGATCTTGTCGTTCGGATAGAGATGAAACCAGCGCTGGCCGCCGGACTCACGCGGACGCGCATCCCACGCGATGGAGAGCGCCTGGAGGCGTCCGCCCGGTAGCTCGATCAGATATTGCTGAAGCGGCCTCACGCCGAACGTGTACTTGATCTCGAAGTCGGACGGCTTGCCGTCCGGTCCGTCCGTCCGGACCATGTAGCGGCCTTCGCGCCGGGAGAATGTCGAGGTGACGGCGCCGTACGCGAACCGGCGGTCGGCGAAGTCGCCGAGTACGGTCGCTTCGCTTGCGACCTGCATCGCCCGCGCGTGATCCGAGCCTGTCCACGCCGCATGCTCCCTCGCGTGGCAGCGGGCGCACGCCGCAGCACCGACGTAGGTTGCGGCGGGCTCGTCGCGGCTGGTTCGTGACGAGCCAATCAGACCACCAAGAGGCCAGGTCCCGAAGTAGTGCCAGCCGAGCAGGGCGCCGGCCGCGAGGAGGACCACGCCGACGGCGACGAAAACGGCTGTTCGCATGCGGTTCGAGTTGTTGCTCACGAGGCCGGGCTCAGTCCGACCGAACTGTACGTTCGCGACGGCGCCGAAGCAAGCGGACTTGACGACTCGACCGATGCCATCGGTGTGGCATCGCAGCCGCGCGCGCTACGACGAAGGTCCAGTAGGACGCCGGCCTTCCGTCCTGTTACCTGGGGCATGGAGGCGTGCCCATGAGGCTCACGTTCGTGTTCCTGGCGTTGTGCGGTGCCCTGGCCGGTTGCGGGAGCGCGCAGCAAGCACAGTGGGCGGCGGCCAATGTGCCGACGGCCAACGTTTCCGGCGTGTGGACGGGAAGCGCCAAGACCGGGGCAACGTTCATGCCCGTCACGATGACGCTGACGCAGAGCGGGACGACCGTGACTGGCGACATGAGCGTGGGGGGGCGGTCTGAGCTGACCGGAGGCGTGCAGGGTTCGATCCAGGGCGAGCTGCTGACCCTGTCCCTGGAGCGCGTGACGATCGGTGAGCTCACGGTCAAACAGGACACGATGAGCGGCCAGGTCTCCGCCGGCCTTCCCGTCAGTCTGCGCCGCTCGAGGTAGAGCGGCGGCCGTTGCCGGGCGGGTGCTCTTTGGGCCGAGTCAGTCGCGGAGCGCGGCAGGCCGAGGTCGTGTACCATACGGGCTCCGATCCGAACCGGCTCCGGTCGAACGTGACGAGCTTCGTCCGGGTCGACGGGCCACTGCGGTGACCCGTGGTCGGCAGAGGAGCGAGATGAATCGCTCGTCCGATTGCTCCTGGTCAGGATGGTCCTCCCGCGGAGTCCCCCACGCCGCACTCGCGTCGGCACTGCTGCTCGCCCTGCTGGTGACGCCGCCGATGGCGGCCGCCGATCCGTCGCCGCCGGCCGGTCACGCCTCCTACAACGTACTGTTGCTGTTCGCGTCTCCGCGGCTGACGCCCGCTCAGATCGCGATCGACGAGGCGTTTCGATCGACCCTGTCATCGCGGCTGTCGGCGCCCGTGTTCTTCTACACCGAGTATCTCGATCTCACGCTGTTCCGCGGCGACGACCCGCGGCCCGAGCTCCGCGCGCTGCTGAAGCACAAGTATGTCGGTGTCAAGCTCGACCTGGTCGCCGCGTTCGCCAGCCGCGCGGTGCGGTTCGCGGTCCAGAATCGCGCCGATCTGTTTCCGGGCGCGCCCATCGTGTTCGGCAGCGTCGATCGCGCCGCCCTCGGCGATCTCAAGCTCGACGACGATGTCAGCGGCATCTGGCTGAATCTCGATTGGGCGGGGACCCTCGAGGCCGCGCTTCGGCTTCAGCCCGGCACACGGCGCGTGGTCGTGATCACGGGAACCTCCGCGACCGACCGGGTGTGGCAGGCCGCTGCCCGCCGTCAGCTCGACGTCGACCGCTATCGGGGCGTCGCCATCGAGTACATGAGCGATCTCGCCGTCGACCAGGTCCTCCAGCGCGTTGCCGCGCTGTCGCAGGGCACGATCGTGCTGTTCGGCGCGTTCTCGCGCGACGCGACCGGTCAGGATCTTCTCGGAGCGGAAGTCGTCCGGCGCGTCGCCGCGCGCTCGGGTGTCCCGGTATATGGGCCGGTCGAGACGTATGTCGGCGGTGGGATCGTCGGCGGCCACATCGTGAGCTTCACCATGCAGGGCACGCGGGCTGCCGAGCTCGCCGCGGGCGTGCTCAGCGGCGCCCGACCCCGTCCTTTCGATGCCGGGGCCAACACCTACGTGTTCGACTGGCGGCAGCTCCGGCGGTGGGGGCTCGACGAGACGCGCCTGCCGGCCGGGAGCGAGGTCCGCTTCCGCCAGCCGTCGCCGTGGGATCTCTACAAGTGGCCCGTGCTGGGCGGCGTGGCCGTGGTGGCGCTCCAGGGCGCCCTCATCGTCGGCTTGCTGGTGAACCGGCGCCAGCGGCGGCGGGCCCAGCGCGCCCTCGCCGAGCGCCTGCGCTTCGAGACGCTCGTCTCCGAGCTTTCGGCCGCCTTCATCACCTTGTCTGCGCGCGATGTGCCCGGTCAGATCGAGAAGGCGCTCGGGCGAATCGTGGACGAGCTGCGCCTGGACCGCGCGATCCTCGCCGAGCTCGATGACCAGCGCCGCGACGTGATGGAAATCACGCATTCGTGGACGCGCGCGGGGGTCAATGCCTTTCCCGGGCCGCTCGTCAAGCGAGCGTTCCCCTGGGTGGGGTCGCGGGTGCACGCGGGCCACGTCGTGGCCCTGGGGCGAGTCGATGACCTTCCGGCCGAGGCCGAGACCGACCGCGCTAGTCTCGCCGCGCTGGGCACCCGGTCACTCGTGGCGGTGCCCCTGGTCATCGAAGGCGTCGTCGGCGGCGCGCTCGCATTCAGCTCGACCCGTGAGGAGCGCGAGTGGCCCGACGAGCTGGCGCAGCGGCTGCGGCTCCTGGCCGAGATCTTCGCCAATGCGCTCGCGCGGCACAAGGCCGCGAGCGCGGCGCGCGAGAGCGAGGACCGCTTCCGGCTGCTGGCCGAGACGGCGCCGCTCATGATCTGGATGTCCGACCCGGCCGGCCGGCGCACGTACTTCAATCGGCGCTGGCTCGACCTGACGGGCCGGAGCGCCGACGAAGATCTGGCCGACGGGTGGATCGACAGCGTGAACCCCGACGACCGCAAGGCCACCCGCGAGACGTACGAGCAGGCGGTCGCCGAGCGGAGGTCCTTCACGATCGACTACCGGTTGCGGCGGCTGGACGGCGAGGACCGGTGGATCCTCGATCACGGGGTCCCCCGGATCGACGATGACGGCGTCTTCGTCGGGTACGTCGGGTCGGTCATCGATATCACCGCACTGAACACCGCGCTCCAAGCGGTCCTCGAGAGCAACGCGCTCCGGAGCGCCATCTTCGGCTCGCTGTACGGGCAGGTCGCGGCCATCGACGCCGACGGGGTCATCATCGCCGTCAATCACTCGTGGACCCGATTCGCCGAGAACAGCCCTGACCCGACCCGCGGCCTCGCGGTCGGTGCCAACTGTCTCGAGGTCTGGCACGTGGCCGCCGCCGCCGGCGACGCGGACGCGTTCCGCGCGTACGAGGCCGTCACCGCGGTGCTCAAGGGCCAGCAGGACCACGTGTTCGAGTACGCCTGCCGCTCGCAGGACGGTGAGCGCTGGTTCGAGATGGCCGTCGAGCCCTTCCGCCGCCCCGAGGGCGGGGCCGTCATCTCCTACATCGACATCACCCGAAGACACCATGCCGAAGAGGAAGCCCGACGCCAGCGGGAGGACCTCGCGCATGCGCAGCGCGTCACCACGCTCGGCGAGCTGAGCGCGTCGCTCGCCCACGAGATCAATCAGCCGCTGGCCGCCATCGTGACGAACGCGCAGGCGGCGGTTCGCCTGCTCAATCGGCAGGGCGTCGCGCACACCGACGTGTCCGAAGCCCTGACCGACATGGCTGCCGACGCCCGGAGGGCCTCGGCGATCATCCAGCGCCTCCGCGCCCTGTCACGCAAGGAGCACGCTCCGCAGGTGGGCCTCGATCTCAACGTTCTGATCGACGACGTCGTGAGCCTGCTCCGCCACGACTTCGTGCGCAAGCAGATCACGGTCCTCCGGGCCTTCGATCCGGTCGTGCCGACGGTCTCGGGCGATCCGGTCCAGCTCCAGCAGGTCATCCTGAACCTGCTCGTCAACGCGAGCGAGGCGATCACGCTGACGGACGGCGGCAAGCGCGAGGTCGTGATCGCGACCCGCTACCGGGCGCCGGATCGGGTCGAGGTCGCGGTGCGCGACAGCGGCATCGGCGCGAAGGGGTCGGATCTCGCACGGATGTTCGAGCGGTTCGTGAGCACGAAGCCGGGGGGCCTCGGGATGGGTCTCGCCATCAGCCGATCGATCGTCGAGGCGCATGGGGGACAGATCCGCGCCCTCGCCAACCCCGACCGCGGTCTCACACTCCACGTCGAGCTCCCGTGCGAGGAGAGCGCCGTCCCGCAGAGCGGCACGCCGGTTCACTGAGCCGATCGGCCCGCCCGTATGGGACCAACAACGCATTGGCGCGATGGTAGGCCTCGGCGATAGTAGCCACCGAACGTGGCTCAAGTTGATTGTCCGGATACTCGAGAGCAACACGCGGGCCGGCTGAGCCCGACCGCATCGCCGTCGCCGCTCGTGTACGTGATCGACGACGACGCCTCGCTCCTGCGTGCCCTTCGCCGCTTGCTCGCCGCAGGCGGCTTTCGTGTGTGCACGTTCTCGTCAGCCGAGGATTTCCTGGAGTCGGCGAAGGCGGCGCCCGCCTGTCTCGTGCTCGACGTGCACCTCGGCGGGCTCAGCGGGCTCGACCTGCAGGAGCAGCTTCTCGCCTCGGGGCGACGAATCCCGGTGGTCTTCATTACCGCCCACGACGACGCGGCCACGCGCGAGCGTGCGCGCCGCGCCGGCGCCATCGACTACCTCCGCAAGCCCTTCAACGACGAGTCGTTGCTCGCAGGCATCCGGCGCGCGCTCGGCGATCACTGACCGCGCGCCGGACGGTCGACACATTCGAATCGAAGCAGGGAACGAGAGCGGGGACGAGTCTGTCACCTGCGGAAGCGCGCGAGGTCTTCGCGCGCTTCCGCGGGTGATGCAGCTTACTTTTCTTTGACCAGGAACATGTCTCGGCGGTTCTGCGACCAGCAGCCTTCGTTGCTCTCCTTGCACAGCGGGCGTTCCTCGCCGAAGGAGACGAGCGTCACCCGCTCGCCCTGGACGCCCTGCGCGACCAGATAGTTCATCGCGGCCTTGGCGCGCCGATCGCCGAGCGCGAGGTTGTACTGGTCGGTGCCGCGCTCGTCGGTGTGACCCTCGATCAAGAGGATCTGATTCGGGTTCGCGGCGAGCCACTTGGCGCTCGTGTCGAGGATTTTCGCGTCAGCCGGGCGAATCGTGGCTGAGTCGAACGCGAAGTGGATCGGCTTCAGATTGTCGTTCGCCATGTACTCCTTCGGCGGCGCAGGACGCGGCGCGGGCGGCGGCGGCGCGGCGACGACCGGCGGCGGCGGGGCCGGCGCGACGGGGGCCGGCGCGGGGGCCGGCGGCGGCGGCGGCGCAGGGGCCGGTGCTGGCGCGGGGGCTGCCACCGGATTCGGGGCTGCCACTGGGCGCTTCGCGCAGGCCGAGACGAAAAGGAGCCCGACGATCAGTGAAGCGAGAATTGAACGATCAATGAACGTGCGCACGGTTAGCCCTCCGCTCCTCTTCTGGAGTACTGCAATGGTTCTGCTACACCTATACGCCCCGGCGAGTCTACTCAATGGGACGTTGGTCGGATACGATCGCGACCCACGGCCGGAAGGCTACCACAAGAGCCCGGCCGAATGTCAGCGTCCAGATCCCGCCCCTCGACCCGCACGCGACGCGGTAAACTCAACACGCTTTCAGCGAGATGAACCCTCTCGGGAGGAACCGATGCGTTCTGACACATTAGGCATCTGCGCGTTGGCGCTGGCGGTCGTGCTCGCGCTCGCCGGCTGCGTGAGTAGCGGGTCGGCGACAGCTGGCGGGCCGATCGCGATCATCGATGTGGCGAGCATCGCGGGCAAGTGGGTCGGACTTCTCGAGATGTCGGGCTCGCGAGATCGGGAGGACTACGTCGAGGTGACGATCGCCGGCGACGGCACCTACCAGGCTGCCTCGGCGCGCACGATCGGGGTCATGGACGTCAAGGGAACCGTGTCCGTCTCCGAAGGCAGGCTCCTGATCCGGGGCGAGCGCGGCGGCCGCGGGACCGGTACTCTGTATAGCCAGACCGGGCAGCCGCCGCGTCTGTTGCAAGTGAACGGCACCGCGGCCGACGGGCGTCCATATATCGTACGGCTCCGGCCACAATCTTGAGAGCGGGATGAGCAGAATCTCGACGGACCGAGCGTCGATGTTGCTGGCAGCAGCGCTCGTGTGCGTCGGGTACTTCTTCGGGGCCCGGATCGGCTTCGCCTTCACGATCCACCCGTCCCCCGTGTCGACGCTCTGGCCTCCCAACTCGATCTTGCTGGCGGCGTTGCTGCTGGCCCCGACGCGGGCGTGGGGCCTGTTGCTCCTGGCGGCATTCCCCGCGCATCTGGCCATCCAGGCCGCGAACCACATCCCCGTGACGATGATCCTCCTCTACTTCATCAGCAATTGCTCCCAAGCGCTGATCGGCGCCACCTGCATCCGCCGCCTTGCCGGGGGCACCCTGCGATTCGACGATTCCCGCCACGTCGGGGTGTTCGTCTTCGGCTCGATCGTCGGCGTGTTCGTGTCGAGCTTTCTCGACGTCGGCTTCGTGGAGCTCGTCGGCCGCTGGGGCCAGGGCTCCTTCTGGCAGCTCTGGCGATCACGCTTCTTTTCGAACGTACTGGCGGAGCTGACCGTGGTTCCCGCGATCATCGCCTGGTCGCAGGTCGACGTGCGAAACCTTCGGAAAGTGTCCGTGCGCTCGCTGGCCGAAGTTATCGGCCTGAGCGTCAGCCTCCTCGGCGTCTGCGTCGCGGTCTTCGTGTGGCGAGACTCAGGCGTTGGCGGGATCCACGCCCTGCTCTACGCGCCGCTCCCCTTCCTGGTCTGGGCGACCGTGCGCCTGGGGTCGATTGGCACCAGCACCGCGACGCTCGCTGTCGCGTTGCTGGAGACCCGCGGCGCGATCAATCAGGTCGGCCCGTTCGTCGGGAGCTCGCCGAGCGACAGTGCGCTGTCGATCCAGCTCTGTCTCATCCTCGCCTCGATTCCGCTTCTGCTGCTCAGCGCGGTCATCCAGGAGCGCAGTCGGGCCGAGCGCGCGGCGGTCTTCAATGCCGAAAGCTTGAAGCTGGCGCTCAACGCCGCGCACATGACGATCTGGGACTGGAGCCTGCCGCCGGGCGACGCGAACTGGCGGCGCGAGTCGAGCCCCGCGCCGTTCGGCGCCATGCTCCGCGTGGTGCATCCCGACGATCAGCTGGTGGTTGCCGAGGCCATCACCGCCGCGATCGAGAAGGCCGCGCCGTGGGACGTCGAGTTCCGCGTGGTGCACCCCGACGGCAACGTCCGCTGGGTGATGGGCAAGGGTGAGGTCCTGCGCGACGAGCGCGCGCATCCGGTGCGTCTCCTGGGCGTCAACGTCGACATCACCGACCGCAAGCGGGCCGAAGAGGCGGTGCGCGCGTCCGAGGAGCTCTTCGCGCGGGCCTTCCGCTCGAGCCCGGACGCGATGCTCATCAGCCGCCGGACGGGCGGCCAGATCATCGACGTCAACGATCGCTGGGAGACGCTCTTCGGCTACAGCCGTGCAGCCGTGATCGGGCGTACGATGGCCGAGCTACCCCTCGCGGCCGGCCTTCACGACCAGGTGATTTTGCGACGCCTGGTCGAGGCGCCGGGCCCCGTGCGCGACGTCGAGGCTCAGTTCCTCACGCTCACGGGTGAGCTGCGCGAGGCGATCATCGCGACCGAGACCGTCGAGATGAGCGGTCACGCGTGCTTCATCACGACGATCCGGGACATCACCGAGCGCCAGCGCGCCCAGCGTGAGGCGCAGGAGCAGCGCCAGCTCCTGACGCACCTGGGCCGCGTCGCGGTTCTCGGCGAGCTGTCCGGTGCGCTGGCCCACGAGCTGAGCCAGCCGCTGACCGCGATTCTGAGCAACGCCCAGGCCGCCCGCCGCATGCTCGCGCGGGAGCCCGTCGACCTGCACGAGATCGACGAGATCCTGGCCGACATCGCGAGCGCGGATCGGCGCGCCGGCGAGGTCATCCGGCGCTTGCGCGCGATGTTCAAGCGCGGGGAGTCGAACCGGCAGCTGCTCGATCTCAACGACGTCACGCGCGAGGCGCTCGATTTCGCCCGGAGCGACATCCTCACCCGGCACGTGCAGGTGACGACGAAGCTCGCTCCCGATCTACCGCAGGTGCGGGGCGACAGCGTCCAGGTGCAGCAGGTGCTGTTGAACCTGATCGTGAACGGGTGCGAGGCGATGATCGGCAACGAGCCAAACGATCGCGCGCTCGTGATCGAGACGAGCGTCGTCGATCACGAGACGGTCGGGATCTCGGTGCTCGACAACGGCAGCGGCATCCGGCCCGACATCCTCGATCAGCTCTTCGAGCCGTTCGTCACCACCAAGCATCAGGGGCTGGGGCTTGGGCTCACCATCTGCCGGTCGATCGCCACCGCGCACGGCGGTCAGCTGTGGGCCGGCAACAACCAGGATCGCGGATCCGCCTTTCGGCTGCTCCTGCCGCGGGACGACAGCCTTACCCTGGTGCGCTGACCGCGTCACGAAGGCCGGGCGGGTCCCGCGGTCAGTCGGCGGGACGGAGCCCCAGCCGGTCGGCCTGGCGCACCAGCTCGGCGACCGATCCGGCCTGCGTCTTCTCCATCACGCGACCGCGGTGGAACTTCACCGTCTTCTCGCTGATGCCGAGATCGCCCGCAATCTGCTTGTTGAGCCGCCCCTGAATGACGAGCCGGAGCACGTCGCGCTCTCGAGGCGTGAGCGTGTCAAACCGCACGCGGATACTGGCGACTTCCGCCCGATCTCGCCGTGCCTCGCGATCGCGCCGCAGCGCGCCGTGGATGATGTCGAGCAGAGCCTGGTCGCTGAACGGCTTCTGGAGGAAATCGACCGCGCCGGCCTTGATCGCGCGCACGCTCGAGGGCACGTCGGCGTGGCCGCTGATGAAGACGATCGGGACGTCATGCCCGGACCGGTTGAGGCTTTCCTGGAGCTCGAGGCCGCTCGGACCCGGTAGCCGCAGATCGAGCACGACACAGGCCGGCCGATCCGGCATCGGCTTGCGGAGAAAGTCTTGAGCCGAGGCGAAGGTCTCGACGTCGAGATCGACCGACCGGAGCAGGCGCTCCAGGGAGCGCCGCACCGAGTCATCGTCGTCGATCACGAAGACGATCGGCTGTTCCAGTAGCTCGCCCTGCGGCCCCGAGGGGGGCGCCGGCGCTTCGCGACTCGGCGGTGGATTCGGGGTGACCGACATCGACATGGATCCCGCTCACAACCTCGTTTGTCTCAGCATTACGAACACTTCATCCGGCGGTCAGACCGGCCGCTCAAAGGTATGGGGTCCGGGGCCCCAGGGCAATCCGACCTTGGTCCAGCGCGTGGACCAGGGTACACGTTTGCTACTATCGTATGCAGGGTCTCATGATCAGCGAGATGAGCCGCGCCCGACCGCTCGTCGCCATCGTCGACGATGAGGAATCGATCCGAAAGTCCCTTCGGCGGCTGTTGATGGCAGCCGACCTGGACGCCGTGGTCTACGCCTCCGGACAGGAGTTCCTCGACGCGCTGAGAGGGCGCCACCCGGACTGCCTGATCCTCGACCTCCAGATGCCCGGCCTGACCGGGCTCGAGATTCAGCGGGCGCTCACGGCGGCCGGGGTGCAGTTCCCGACGATCATCATCACCGCCCACGACGAGCCGGAGGCCCGGGCCAGGTGCCTGGGCGCCGGGGTCGCCGCGTATCTCTGCAAGCCACTCCACGACGAGCTGTTGCTCGACGCGATCGCGAATGTGATGGGCCGTGTCAGCGCGCCGGCCGGCACCCAAGATCACCCGCGGGCCTGAGCCCGCTCCCCCGTCCCTCCTCGTCGCTGACTGCACCGGATACTGGACCTAGGTCTCATGGCCGATTCGTCCGCTCGTCATACCCTGAGCACCAGGAGGGCCTCAAATGAGCCTGAAGGTAATGACATTCACTGCAATCGCCGGCATTCTGATGTGCGCCGAGTCGCCCGCGGTCGACCTTGACGGGCTGAGACTCGCTCAGACGTCGGGGACCGAGAAGGCGCCGGCGGCGGCCGACAAACCGCTCGGGCGCGGCGAGGGTCGGGCCGTGACTGTCAAGGGGACCATCGCCGCCATCGACAAGGAAAAGAGCACCGTCACGCTCAAAGGGCCCAAAGGCCGCACCGTCACCATCCAGGTGAAGGATCCCCAGAAGCTCGAGGCGATCAAGGTCGGCGATCCCGTCGTGGCCACCTACATGGAGGCGGTTGCGTTCCAGATCAAGAAGCCGGGCACCGCGACGCCGGGCACCACGGTTCAGGAGACCCGCGTGGGCTCGAAGCCGGGCGAGACGCCGGCCGGCGCCGTCGGCCAGGAAGTCACCGTGACCGCCACGATCACCGCGATCGACAAGACGGCCCACACCGTCACGATCAAGGGCCCCGAGGGCAACACGGAGACCGTCAAGGCGAAGGACCCGAAGAACCTGAATCTCGTCAAGGTCGGAGATCTGGTCGAGATCACTTATATGCAGGCGCTCGCCGTGTCGCTCGACAAACCCGCGACGAAATAAGCGCAGCAGGGGCAGGCCGCCGAAGAAACAGACGAAGCGCGCTCGACGAGGAGCGCCGAGGTTGCAGCATGACGAACGAGGAGCGCCGCCTCGAGGAAGCGAAGCAGCCGAAGACGCCGTGGAAGAAGTGGGGCCCGTACCTCTCGGAGCGGCAGTGGGGCACGGTCCGCGAGGACTACGGCGACGGCGCCGACACCTGGAACTACTTCAGTCACGATCAGGCGCGCTCGCGCGCCTACCGGTGGGGTGAGGACGGCCTCGCCGGAGTCTCCGACGACCAGCAGTATCTCTGCTTCGCCCTGGCCCTCTGGAACGGCGCCGATCCTATTCTCAAGGAGCGCCTGTTCGGTCTCACGAACAGCGAGGGCAACCACGGCGAGGACGTGAAGGAATACTACTTCTACCTCGACAGCACGCCGACGCACTCGTACATGAAGTACCTCTACAAGTATCCGCAGGCCGCATTCCCGTACGCGGACTTGCTGGCCGGTAACAAGGCGCGCGGACGCCTCGAGCAGGAGTACGAGCTGCTCGACACCGGCGTCTTCGACGACGACCGCTACTTCGACGTCTTCGTCGAGTACGCGAAGGCGGCGCCCGAGGACCTGCTGGTGCGGATCAGCGTCGCCAACCGAGGGCCCGAAGCCGCGTTCCTGCACGTGCTGCCGACGCTCTGGTTCCGGAACACGTGGTCGTGGGACGAGAAGGCGCCCAAGCCGGCGCTCGCGCTGGACGGCGGCCCGAGCGGTGTCGCTGTCGTCCACGCTTCGCATCCGGAGCTCGGCGCGCGCTATCTCTACTGCGAGAGCGCGGGCGAGGTGCTCTTCACCGAGAACGAGACCAACGCGGCGCGGCTCCACAGCACGCCGAACGCGAGCCGCTGGGTGAAGGACGCGTTTCATGAATACCTCGTCCACAACAATCGCGAGGCCGTGAACCCGGCCGGACAGGGCACGAAGGCCGCCGCCCTCTATCCCCTCTCCATCGGACCGGGCCGCACGGCCGAGATCCGCCTGCGACTCACGTCCGCGGCGCCCGGCGCGCTCGCGCGCGGCGCATTCGGGCGCGAGTTCGAGACGGTCTTCGAGGCGCGCCGTCTCGAGGCCGACGAGTTCTACGCCGCGTTGACGCCGCCGTCGGTCGGCCCCGACGGGGCGCTGGTGATGCGCCAGGCGCTGGCCGGCATGCTGTGGAGCAAGCAGTACTACTACTACGACGTCTCGCGGTGGCTCCAGGAGCACGGGATCGATCCCTACATCGCGAGCAATGTCACGTCGCGCAACGCGCAGTGGGCCCACATGGTCAACGCGGACGTCATCTCGATGCCGGACAAGTGGGAGTACCCGTGGTACGCGGCGTGGGACCTCGCGTTCCACACCGTCAGCCTGGCGCTCGTCGACGCCGACTTCGCGAAGTCACAGCTCCTGCTGATGCTCGAGCAGCGCTATCT
>Ga0075424_100001625_pt1 | contig 19927 bp, 23 predicted proteins | sample SoiMethybrSBSTD3_FD_75301 | JGI IMG/M metagenome (GOLD analysis project Ga0075424, IMG submission 75301) | Bulk soil microbial communities from a Populus tree surrounding site in Tennessee, USA - Soil MetaG P. TD hybrid SBSTD3 | ecosystem: Environmental > Terrestrial > Soil > Tree plantation... | reverse complement strand
ATTGGGCCGGGTGGCGCTTCGATCCTACAAAGAATGCAATGGTCTTTGATTCGACGATCTTTGATTCGACGATCTCTAATTCGACGATCTCTGATCCATGGCACCGCCGTGATCCGCCGCTTACGAAAGAGCAACGGCGTTTCTACCTTGAATCCGCTTCTTCTTTGAAGCGCGACATCCGCCAGGAGGGTGTTGCTGGCTGGAAGGAGTTCCAGGCGAGTGCAGATCCGCAACTCGATGCTGAAGGGCGGCCGTTCCTGGAGGCTGAATGGAATGGGAGCGCCGTGCAGATCGGTTTGAGCCGCGAAAACGTCTTTCGACTGGCTGCGCCACCTGAACTTGTTCAGGACATGCTGCTGACCCGGATCGAGCAGGAGCTCAAAGCCAAACCGGCAAGGGTATCGAAGCGCCAGGTTGAATCGGACTGGCGGTTGCTTGAGCAGGCGCTCGACGAGCGCAAAGCTGAACTGCAGGAACGCACGGATTAATCGATTGGAGGGCTCTGCCGCCTCTTGGCCATCAATTGCCCAATCACATGAAGATTCCCATCGAGTTCGACTGTGCAGGAAAGGGTCCCGGTTCCGCGCCTTGCCGGGTAGTCGAAGCGTAGATCAGTGAAGTGAACCAGAGTATTGTCGCCGCTGTTCGAGTGCGACGTCCACGGATACTGTGCCCAATCAAGATAGACCCTTCCCGCGTAGGAGGATTTCGCCGCTACAGTGACTGGACTATCCGGCTGCTTGTGATAGAACCGCAGTTCGCGCAGGTCCAGTTTTCCTGTGCGTGAATCAAGGTCCGAGGTCGCAAAGAAATCGCTGGTTTCGGCGACCGCATACCAGCGGAACACATTCCAGAAATACGGGTAAGCGGAAACGCGGTCCGGCGCCACTAAGTCGAAGTGCATGCTTTTGATACTGGCGAGGGCCTTGCGATGTTCGTGGTCGCGAAAGGCATACAAGCCCACGATTGCGATCAGGGCAATGATTGCCTCCTGCCTTCCATGCGGAATTGGTTTGCCCCGTGAATAGAGTAGGGGCGCGAGGAGTGCGCCCAACAGGAGAAGGTAGAGAGCCGGTTCGACGATGAAGACGATGTCCCACGAGTACCACTTCTCCCAAAATGGCCAGAAGGGCCGCACGCCGTAGCTGTTGGTGAAATCGAGCAGGATGTGACTGGCGCCTGCGATGTAGGCAAACAGAAACAGTAGCCCCCATCGTGGGGGCAGGTGCGGAATGTTGGTTTTACGGCCACGAAAGCGCCAGACGCAGTAGATGAATCCGACCACGACTGCCGAGACCAGAACAAGGCCCAGGAAGGAATGCGTGAAGCCGCGATGGTGCGCGAAGGCAAAGACAGGCCCTTTGAATGCTCCCAGCATATCCAGATCAGGGGCCACGGCGGCGAGCGTCATAGTCGCGGTGGCAAGTGCCGACTTGCGATTGAATCCCGCGCGCGCGAGCACGGCGCCGGTCAGGACGTGGGTAATAGATTCCAAACAAATCTTTTAACACACCTCTAACCGTGACCTGAAGGCTGAAACGCGGGATCAATGCCCGCTCACTTTCTTTTCCTGGTGCAGTCCAAAACCGTTGAGTAAGTGTGTCCGGCAAGAAAACGCGCGTCATAACATTCCCGGAGGATGACAGCGATGAAAAACCTATGGGCGATGGTGCTATTCATTGGGCTTTCAGCCCCCGGCTTCAGCCAGGAATTGTCCGAGCTGTCCGTCCCTCCTAATGGTGACAATGAGCGGTCGGAGGTCTCGCAGTGGATCGGACCGGTGAGAATTCCGATCGACTACCACAGCCCGCATGTCCACAACCCGCCCGACAAAGATCGGACCGGGCACATCTGGGGCGAGCTGGTGCACTACGGGCTTTTTGACGAAGGCTTTGGCCCAACCAAAGGAGCGCCCTGGCGCGCCGAGCCAACGAAAGCACGACGATCGCCTTGTCCCATGACGTGCAGGTTGAAGGCAAGGCCCTGAAAGCCGGGACCTATGGCCTGTTTCTGGACGTTCAACAAAGCGGCCCCTGGTATTGGATTTTTTCCAATCAATCGGCTGGGGAAGCTTTCAGTACGATACGAAGGATGACGTTTTGCGTGTTCCCGTGACACCGCAGGATGCACCCTTCACGGAGTTTCTCACTTACGGGTTCGACGAACGGCGGCCAAGCTCAACGATTGCCTTCCTGCAATGGGAGAAGAAGCGGATTCCGTTCAAGGTTGAAGTGCCGAACGTGAATGACCTCTACGTGGAGAAGATCCGCCAGCAGCTTGAGTCCTGGCCGGGCTTCCGGTATGAGGACTGGCAGACCGCGGCGCAATTCTGCGCTGATAACAAGATCAATCTGGAAGAGGCTCTGGTCTGGGCGGACAAGGCCATCTCAGGGCCATTTCGAGGCGCAACTATAGGGCACGAAGACTTTTCTACACTGCAAACCAAGGCTGCTGTACTTGCAGCAATGGGGCGGGACACAGAGGCAGACGGCGTAATGCATAAGGCCCTGCACCTGCCCGGAACGGACGCTTATCCAATCTATGCGTACGGCGTAGGGTTGCTAAGGGCCGGCAAGAATACAAAGGCAATGGAAGTCTTTAGCTTTAACCGCCAGCAGCATCCCGATGAAAAGTTCTGGACTAACCTGGGACTGGCGCGTGGCTACACAGCGGCCGGAGACAAGAAGAATGCGATCGCTAGTTGGGAGACTGTGCTGAAAAACATTCCCGTCGATTTGAGCAACCGAACGTCTGCGTACGAGCAGACGCTGAAGAAGCTGAAGGAAAGCAGTTGATGTCCGAGTCCGTCGAGTCCTCAGTTCCCATTGCTCACAGTACGGGGTGGTTCTGCGGCACTAGAACCGTCAGCGCGTCCGGAACCATGGACAAAGTCATCGGCAAGCGCCCCAGCAACTCTCCGTCGGCTTCGACGTAAATCTCTTCCGCTTTTTCTCCGGCGATATTGCGGCAGGTGACCTGATCGGCGTGGGCGAGTTCGATTCCGGGCACACCGTGCGACACTCCCAGGATTCCGCGGAACACGTACGCGAGATACAGTGCACGATTTCCGGTGCGGCAAAGAACCAGTCGCATGTCATTGCGAGCCAATGAAGCTCCGGGAGCCAACTCGCGCAGCACGCCTCCGAAATAGTTGATTCGCACCGCGAGCATCTCCGAGAGGCGCGCTTCTTTTAACGGAGGCCCGCCGTTCGCAGAGAATTCGGCCTCGAAGTACCGCATGCGATGCGTGAGCCAGAGGTGCGTGGCCTTGCTGTAATAAGCCATCATCCCCATGCGGTCTTTCATCAGGCGATTGAGGTTGTAAAAAAGGTGCGCGTCAACACCGACGCCTGCGGCGACCGTGAAGTAGCGGAACGTGGGGAAATTATTGAAGGCGCGATAATCAATTCTACCGGCAGCGATCTTACGGGGTGTGGCTGTGAGCAAGGCTTTTGCCGCGCTAGCTGGATTCAACGGGATGCGCAGATCGTGTGCGAACGCGTTCGCGGTTCCGAGCGGAATTACTCCGAGAGCCGCGGCTTTTCCCGCCAGGCCCTGCAGAACATCGTGAATGGTGCCGTCGCCCCCGCAGGCGACGATGGTGTCGAATCCGTCGCGAATGGCCATGCGCACTTGCGCAGCGGCATCGGAGGCTGCGCGCGTTGGGTCGACCTCGACTTCGACGCCTGCATTCCGCAAGACTGAAGCGGCGGCTTCAACATCCTGCAAACGGTATTTCTTCCGTCGTCCGGAGTGGGGATTGTAGAAAAGGGCGGCGCGGCGCATGAAAGGGGATTGTACCGGAGCGCAGATTAATTCCCGATATCTCTCAAGCTGCTGGTACCAGGGGGGTGCGGCGTTTGAGCATTAGAAGGATCCAGTATCCGGCCATCGCAGCCGCCAGATGCTTCACAGTGTGCCCGCTGACAAAGTGGCCAAATCTGAAAACGGACTTATCGGCCAGTTCAAACAGTTTTGCCAGCGCGTAGAAGCCAAACACGATCACAAAATCCGTACGTCGTGAGTATCTGGATTTCAGCAAGAGGGGCATCAGAAGGACGAGGGCCGAATAGACTTGCACGGTGGCATAAATCCGCAGGTCCCCATGGCGGCGCAGTTCATCGTAATACCACTGGACTACGCTGCCGGCGGCAATGGCGATCAGAAATGGGAGAAGTTTAAGCCCGGCTTCGAGACTGATGAACTCCGCAATCACTACGGCAATAAGCGACCCGAATACGATGGTCATCGGCAGGCGGTCCCAAACCAGCCGGGAGTTGTTTGGAGCGAGGTGGTAGTAGGCTGAGCCGACTGCGGTTAACAGTAATCCCACGAATGCGAGGATGTACGGGAGACGCTCGCGGCTTTCAATGAAGGAGTTCTTCAGCGTGTCCGACCTCAGCAGCAGCTGCAGCCCCCATAGTCCGACAATTGCAAATGCGAGATTGGAAGCAACGTTCGCAAAGTTCGGAATGCCGAGCCAGTGCCGCTGATCGGCGAATTGATGGTAGGACGCAGGTTGGGGCATAGGCGGCAGGCGAAAAGCCAGAACAACGAGGCCAAGCGCTACCCCGAGTATGAGGGCAATGGCGTTGGTGCGGGACAGCAGACGGAGCCTCCTGATTTGGAGGACTTTACCGCACGACGGCGTTTTGGGTAAGTGCAATTGTCAGAAAACCGCGCGGACAGGCTGTCGCGTCACGCAATGCCTTAAGTTAGTTGTTCAATCTGATCAGGCTTTAGCAGCGTGGAAATTTCAGGCTGGCCGGGTTTGTAGCGAACAAAGGCGGGCTTTCCTTTGAGAGCGTCGAACTGGGACTTTAATTTCATTTTCAGCGTGGAACCAACGACGATGAATCCAGAGTAGTAACTTCCAGCAACCTTATAGCCGCAGTAAACCACTCTGCTGCCCCCGTCTTCGTAATTCCCTGAGAATCCTCCTCTTGTCATCGACCACTGTTGCGCGTCACGGAATTGCCGCTGAACGCTGAACTTGCGGATGAGTTGAACAACTGCGAAGAGAATGGCGACGAGCGCGCAAACTGCCCAAAAAGTCTCACTTCTCATCCAGGAGCGACGAAACTCCAACCGCAGGAGCCAGGAGCGACGAAACTCCAACCGCCGGAGTAGGAGAATGAGGATTGACCACGTTTTCGGGTGATGGATATAGCCGCGCCATAATTCTCCCTCAGGTGTGGCGAGAAATCAAAGGAATATCTCTGGGAGCTAATTCCGGGTAAAATCGCGCTTCCATGCCCGTTTCAACTCCCTCTTTCGCAAAGATTAATCTCGGGCTGCGCATTGGTGCGCTGCGGGACAATGGGTTCCATGAATTGCGGACGGTTTATCAGACAGTCGCTCTGCACGATGTGATTCAGGTTTCGATGGACAGTGGTTCTGGAATTGAGATTCGATGCCAAGACTCGCGAGTTCCGACAGATTCCACAAACACCTGTTGGCGGATTATGGAGCGTGCGATGGCCGCGCTCAAAGCACGCGGCCGAGTCGTGGTCGAGATTGACAAGCGATTGCCGGTCCAGGGAGGGCTGGGTGGGGCTTCGGGTAATGCGGTTGCAGCGATGCTTGGATTGGAGCGGGCGGTCGGGAAAAAGCTCTCGGGCTCCGAGCGGCTGAGGATTGCGGCAGAAGTCGGCTCAGACTTGCCACTGTTTCTGATCGGCGGAACCGTGTTGGGCGTTGGGCACGGCGAGGAAGTTTATCCTTTGCAAGATTTGCCCGCGACGCCGTGCGTCATTGCGCTACCGGAGATTGCGGTTTCAACTCTGAAGGCATTTGCGGACTGGGATGAACAGTGTGGCGAGGAGCCTGCCCTGAGCGAGCGACTGAAGGGAGCGAGTCGAATCGGCGTCCTGGCGCGCGAAGTCACGACCGGTAAGGGCACGACTTCCAGCCATGCCGAGATAAGGCAGCCAAGCCAATCGGCTTTAACCGCTGCGGGGGCGTCCGGCGGAAGCCAACACCAGGTCCCTCGACTGCGAAGATCGCCCGATAACGGTCGATCTTCTTCGCTCGGGATGACAAGGGATAAGAATGTTTCTAAATTGAAAAATCCTGAGTTGTCCGATAGAATGACAGAGTTCAGCCGTGAGCTTTCTGCGTGGTTGAGTGCGGCTTCGGAACCATCGGGCCGCATAGCCGGTGTCTCCAGCAGGGCTGGAGGCCGGGCCGAGAACCTACTGCTCGACCTTGTCCGAACCGGGATTGAGAACGACTTCGAAAGAGTCGTCTTTCCGCAGTATCCCGAATTACGAGAGGTCAAGCGTGTGCTCGAACGCGCGGGCGCGAGATATGCGTCGCTGTCGGGTTCAGGCTCGGCGATCTACGGTTTGTTCGGTTCGCGCGAAAAAGCCGCAGCAGCGGCGAAGAGGCTGGAGCGAAGCGGTACGCGGGCCGTTGTGACGAGCACGTTGACGCGACGCCAGTATTGGAGTCGACTTCTAGCTACTAGCTCCTAGCTTCGAGCAGGCATGCGATCGCTAGAAGCTAGTGGCTAGAAGCTAGCAGCTAGCAGCTTACTGGGCCGTCGACTAATGGTAGGTCAAGTGCCTTTGGAGCACTTTGTCTAGGTTCGAATCCTAGCGGCCCAGCCAGAAAAGCTGCTGATGGTTTTTGGCTCTTGGCTGTTGGCAAAACCTCAAGGCACCCGCCTTCGTGGTCTTGGCCAACGACCAAGCACGAACGACCAAAGACAACGCCAAGAGCCAAGAGCCAACAGCCAAGAGCCGACTTTATGGCCACCATCGCCACCGCCGAGAAGAAAATGAGCCCTGAGGAAAAGCCCGCACACAAGCCGCATCGTGCACGGGTGGACGACAAGTTCAAGATCTTCTGCGGCACGGCGAACCAGCCGCTCGCTGATGAAGTTTGTGAATTCCTCGGCATGAAGCGCGGACAGGCACTGGTCACTCGTTTTGCTGACGGCGAAGCGTATGTGCAGATTCAGGAGAACGTGCGCGGCGCGGATGTGTTTGTCATGCAGCCGACCTGCCGCACGGTCCGGGATGGAATTCGAAGCGCAAGCGTCGATGAGCACCTGATGGAACTTCTGCTCATGATGGATGCGCTGAAACGGGCCTCGGCGCGGCGGATCACCGCCGTAATTCCGTACTACGGCTATGCGCGACAGGATCGCAAAGATAAGCCCAGAGCGCCAATTTCATCGAAGCTGGTGGCAGATCTGCTGACGACCGCCGGCGCACACCGGGCGCTGATCGTGGACTTGCACGCGCCTCAGTTGCAGGGATTTTTCAATATTCCGGTGGACCACTTATTTGCGTCGCCGGTGCTGGTGGACCACTTCAAGAAGTTGCAGTTGCCGAACTTGACTGTGGTTTCGCCCGATGCGGGCGGCGTGGAGCGGGCCCGTTTCTTCGCAAAGAAAGTTGACGCAGCACTGGCGATCGTCGATAAGCGGCGCGAGCAGGCCAATATCGCTGAAGTCATGAACGTGATCGGCGACGTCAAGGGCCGCACTTGTTTGATCATCGATGATTTGATTGATACGGCGGGAACTCTGGTGAAGACGGCACAAGCACTCCAGGACAACGGCGCCACCGATGTCTATGCCTGCTGTTCGCATCCGGTGTTCTCGGGCCCGGCAATTGAGAACATCATGAATTCATGCATTAAAGAAGTTGTCGTCACCAACACGATTCCGCTTGCTCCCGAAGCGCTCTCTGCGCGCACGGAATGTGGCGGCAAGATTTCGGTTCTTTCCATTGCCGGGTTGATCGGTCGCGCAATTCAGTCCATTCACGAAGAGACATCAGTAAGCAAACTGTTCTTATAGGAAACGATTATGGCTACAGCAACTCCCGAAAAGAATTTACTCGAAGCGCAGCCGCGCACACCTGGCACCAAGAACGACGCGCGTCGCGTGCGCAAGCAGGGCAAGGTCCCGGCAGTCGTCTATGGGGCAGGCAAAGCGGCGCTGCCGGTGAGCGTGGATCCCCGCCAGGTTTCGCGCATTCTGCATTCAGAAACCGGGCACAACACGGTATTTGATCTCGCCCTCGATGGCGAGCGTACGAAGGCCATGATCGTCGATTGGCAATATGAGCCGATCAAGGGCGCGCTGCTCCACATTGACGTGAAGCGCATTGCCATGGACCAGAAACTGCGCGTCAATGTTCCCATCGAACTCGTCGGCGAACCCGCTGGCGTGAAGCAGCAGGGCGGTATCCTCGAGCAGATTGCTCGTGAAGTTGAAGTCGAGTGCCTGCCAGGAGACATTCCGAACGCGATCGAGTTGAACGTCGCCGATCTCGTCTTCGGTACGGTTCTGCGCGTTGCCGATCTGCCGAAGAGCGACAAAGTGAAATTGCTGAGCGATCCAGATCAGCCGGTGGCGCACATCATCAGCATCAAGGAAGAAGAAGTGCCAACTGCTGAAGCAGTGGCTGGCGAAGCAGCCGCAGCTCCGGCTGAGCCTGAGGTCATCAAGAAGGGCAAGCAGGAGACCGAGGAAGAGGGCGCCGAGGCTGCTCCGGAGAAGGGCGAGAAGAAAGAGAAGAAGTAAGAAGGCCGTCGTACGTCGTTCGTCGTTCGTCGTACGTCGTTCGCAAAAGGCAGCTGCTGATTGGCTTGGTCGGCTGTCGCAGTATTCACGATTGGGTTTTTGGCGGATGACGCACGACGGACGACGTACGACGAAATGAAGCTCATCGTAGGGCTTGGCAATCCGGGACCGCAGTACGAGTTCACACCCCACAACGTGGGGTTCCTGGTTGTGGATTGGCTGGCTGACGATCACGACGTAGAGGTTCGGAACCGGCAATGCCGGGCGCTGACGGCAAAAGCGACGATTGGGCAAGAGCAGGTGATCCTGGCTAAGCCCGAGACGCTCATGAATCTGAGCGGCCTGGCAGTACGCGAGTTGCTGGCGAAGAACGAGCTGCAGCCTGAATCGGGTTTGATTGTGATTCAGGACGAGTTTGATTTTCCGTTCGGCACGTTGCGCGTGCACCGCAACCGGAGTTCGGCAGGGCATAACGGGATCGAGTCGATTATCGACTCGCTGGGCACGAAAGATTTCGTGCGAATCCGGATCGGCGTTGCGCCGGAACGCAAGCCGCAAGACGGGAAAGAATACCTGCTTGCGCCGATGAGCAAGGCGCGATTGAAGAGCCTGGAACAGGGATTGAGTGACGCGGTAGCCGCGGCAGAGATGATCGTGAAAGAAGGTCCGGCAGCGGCGATGCAGAAGTTTAATCGGAAAGAAGAGGCTCCTAGCTAGAAGCTAGCAGCTGGGTTTTGGAGAATGCAATGAATCGTACTTATGAGCTGATGTTTATTGTTCGGCCTGACATGACCGAAGAAGATCAGGACAAGCTGATCTCGACGCTGGAGCACGCAGTCACGTCCTCGGGCGGTCAGGTGAAGAACGTCGAGAAGATGGGCAAGCGGCGGCTGGCGTACGTCGTCCGCAAATTTCACGATGGCATGTACATCCTGCTGACCTTTGAAGGCGGCGGCGGGCTCGTGCACGAACTCGAGCGCCGTCTGCGCGTGAGCGAGGCGGTGATCAAGTTCCTGAGCGTGCGGGTTGATGAGGAACAGAAGCGTCTGGACAAGATCAAGGCCCTCCGCGACGCGCGCAAGAAGACATCCGCGACGCCTGCGCCTCCGGCTGAAAGTGCAGAAGCACCGGCAGTAACGGCGTAGGCCGGTCGTACGTCGCACGTCGTTCGTCGTCCGCTTGAAGTCATGATGCGTGGGACGACAACGCCAAAGCGAACGACGTACGACGAACGACGTACGACGAGATTTAAGGAGCATTATGGCTGACGAAACCAAACCAACACCAAGTACAAATGGACAAGGCAGTAGCGAACGCAGGCCACCGCGTTCCGGCCCTGGCGGCGGGCGCGAAGGCGGCCCAGGCGGACGGAAATTCTTCCGTCGCAAAAAGGTCTGCAAGTTCTGCACCGAGAAAATTGAAGCGATCAACTACAAAGATGTGCGCCTGCTGGCGCAGTTCGTCGCCGAGAGCGGCAAGATCGTGCCGCGCCGGCTGACGGGTGTGTGCACGCCGCATCAGCGCCGCCTGAGTTCGGCCATCAAGCAGGCAAGAAATATCGCGCTGTTGCCGTTTGCGGGGCGGGCAGGTTAACTTCTTTTTCGCGGATAAACCCGATGAACGCGGATTTGTTTGATCGGCGTGAATCTGCGGCAGTGAATTTGATTGGAGTCATTCAAATGGAAGTCATTCTCAAAGAAGATGTCGTAAAGCTGGGCTCGCGCGGAGACGTGGTGAAAGTCGCTGAAGGCTATGGCCGCAATTTTCTTCTTCCGCGTAAGCTGGCCATTGAGGCCACTACCGGGAACAAGAAAGTCATCGAGCAGATGAAAGCTGCCGCCGTGCGGCGCTCTGCGAAAGAGAAAGCCCAGGCAGAAGAACTCTCCAAGCAGTTCGATGGGCTTTCGGTTTCGTTCCTTCGTCGTTCGGGCGAGCACGATCAGCTGTTCGGCTCGGTCACCTCTGGTGACATTTCTGACGCGCTTCAGCACAAGGGCTTCAACCTTGACCGTCGGAAGATTCAGATCCACGAGCCGCTTAAGACCCTCGGCGAGTTCACGATTCCGGTGAAGCTGCACAAGGACGTGACCGCGCACTTGAAGGTTGTGATCGAAAAGGAAGCGGTCGCGCAGTAAGCGCCGCGGATGAACGCGGATCCCGATAGAGTGTGGAGGCGGGTCTTTCATCCGCCTTTTTCCATTCAGAGCTCAAGTCGCCCAGAGACGAACCTGTTTCCTGCCACGATGTACCGCAGCGGCATCTCTGCCGCTTTTGTAATACCAATTCTCTTCGTGATTAAGACTTCAGGAGCCGGCGTGCCGTCGTCTGCCATATACAGATCCGAGCGCGCATCGGTCAGGTCCTTGCCGTTGTCGCGCTCGCGCGTGATGCCGAAAGCTGCAGCCATTCTCCCGGGGCCGCTCGTCAGCCTCCGCAGATCAGAGCTTCTCTCGATTCCCCGCAGCTTGAACATCTCTGGAATTCCTTGCAGCGGCTCCACGGCGCGAAACAGAATTCCTCCCGGAATTCCGTACGGCAGGCACGAAACGTTCAGGCAATAGTGATTGCCGTATATGAAGTAGACATAAGCGTATCCCGGCGGACCAAATAGCACTGCGTTGCGTTGGGTCTTGCCGCTGCATGCGTGCGCGGCAGGATCGTCGGCGCCCAGATAGGCTTCGACTTCCACGATGCGGCCGGCGAGCAGTTTGCGCCCTTGCCGCCGTACGAGAATTTTTCCAAGAAGATCAGGTCCGACCAGGCGCGGGTCGCGATCGTAGAAGGAGCGGTCGAGAGCGGACGATCTCGGGGATTTCATTAGGGCCGTCTCGCGCTGGCCCGTTCAGGCACCGGAGGCGCGGCGGGGCTCTCCTTGATGCCCCGCCTAACCAGCCCCGGCCTTGAGGAGGGCGGCAACCGCGGCTTCCAGTTTGTCAATAGGCGGGTCCCCACCGAACGCAGGTTGTAGATTCCCCCGCCGGTCGATCAGGAAGGTCACTGGGTAAGCGCCGACTTCACGATAAAACGCGGGGATTTCACCCTTGTAAGTGAGAAGGGGGTAGCCCACCGGTATCCGATCCAAGCATTTTCGTTGTGTAGCAGCATCTTCGTCCGACAACCCGAACACGATAAGGCCTTGGCCTTTGTGCTCCTGGTATAGCCGATCGAGTTTCGGCATCTCTGCCCGGCAGCTGGTACACCAAGTTGCCCAAATATTGACTAATACAACCTTGCCTTTCTGATCGGAAAGGCTCTGAGTCTTTCCGTCCAGGTCCAGAGCGGCAAACTGCGGTGCGGGAACATCCCGCATAGCCATATTTCTGGGTTGTTTCCAAAGGTTAAGGGCGCCGGGAGCGAGCTTCAAGGGAATTGCAAGCGAGAGCAACGCAACCACGAGTCCTAACGTGGCCGGCAAAAAATGTCGGCGGCCGTCTCTTATCGCGAGAACAAAGGTGACCAGAAAGGGGATGCTGGTTGCGAGAACCATCACAGCGGAAAGGGTGAGAGCTGAAAGACGAAACGAGCGGCCATTTCCGAGTTCCGTATACAGACCCAGACACACCAAGAGCGCTGCGGCGGCGGGTGACGAGAGAATACCAGCGACGAGCACGCGATACTTGGTCAACTTGGGCACGGATCTTCAACCCTAGGAGCGAGGCTCAATTTATCATCCGCCCTGTCCCTTCGCAACCCAAGGAGTTCCTGATACTCACGTTCCTTACGCGGCCCCCTGCTGACCCTCCTTCAACCACTCCAGCACCTCTTCGGCGTGCCCTTCCGGCTTCACCTTCTGGAAAATATGTTTGATCTTGCCGTCGGGCCCGATGATGAACGTGGTCCGCGCCACCCCCATCACTTTCTTGCCGTACATGTTCTTTACCTGGATCACGCCGTAGGCATTGCAGATTTTCTTGTCGGCGTCTGCGACGAGCGTAAACGGCAGATCGTATTTATCGACGAATTTCTTCTGCGCTTGTGCCGTATCGGGTGAAACTCCCAGCACGACTGCGCCGATGTTCTCAACGCGCTTGAAGGAATCCCGGAAGCTGCATGCCTCGATCGTGCAACCTGGAGTGTCTGCGCGAGGATAGAAATAGAGCACTACCCATTTGCCTTTGTAATCTTTGAGTGCGAGTTTCTTGCCGTCCTGGTCCACCGAACTGAAGTCTGGGGCTTTATCATTGATTTCCATGGAGTCCTCTTTCTTTCGTCCATGGTTATACCGCAAGGCGGCGGTGGCCGTCATCTTTGGCTTGTCTGCACTGCTGGGATTTGCTCAATTCGCAAAGAAAGCTCCGAAGGCCAGCGGTCCGCGAGCGCTGGGCGTCCTTCAACTTGCGGCAAACGGCAAGGCCCACCTGATCGCGGTCACCATCATGGTAGATGGTAGGTTCTACGACGCTGGCGCATACAAGGCTGATCCCGTTCCCATGGCACTGCAGCCGGAAACCGTTTACGAAGCGGTGAAAACCGGCGACCCGCAGGGGCTATTCACCGTTTCCGGCGCCATGCACAACGACAAGAACGGCTGGATCGCGGACGGGAAGTGGCGGTCGACAGCGCAGATCGAAGCCGAGAAGGCGAAACGTAAGGCCGAGCAGGAGAAACTGGAACAGAAGGCGCCGGAAGTCGAGAAAGGGCCGCCGAAGCTGAAGCGCGGCAAACCCGGCGCAGATGAGCCAACCTCCACGTCGTCGGCTCCGCCACCGAAAGCTGAGAAACCGCCAACCAGCGAAACTAAGTCAGCGCCGCCATCAGATCAGAAGGCCCCGGATTCGAGTGCGGATCCAGAGCGGCCCGTCCTTCGTCGGCAGCCGGCGCCTGAAGGCACTCACGAACAGACGAAGGCGGGCAATGACTCCGAGCCGTTGAAGGGGCCGATTGACCTGGTCCCCGCCATCTCCGATGCCGACGGGCCTGACCCGCGCCCTTACAGCTATCAGATGAAGCCTGACGAAGAGAAGGCACGATTGAAGAAGATGCAGGCGATGGCGGCAGAGGAGTTGAAGGCGCGGATATCAAAGGCCGCAGGTTGCGAGGCTTCCCCCAAAAGGTCGGACAAGAATGTCCGACCCACACGGGACGTGGCGCTTCAAGACGTGCAGATGCGCGTCTTCGATCTTTCGAACAGCAATGAACCGGTGCTGGTGCTCACGGCCAACTCAAAGTCTGGCGAGCTGACTTATACGACCACCGTGGTTGCCCGCGAAGACATTTATGGTGACCTGCACAAAGTCTTTGCCCAGACCACGGACAATCAACACTTGGATGTGCTGCCACACTACGAACTGATCGACGCGGTCGATGCGGATGGCGACGGCCGAGGCGAACTGCTGTTTCGCATGAACTGGGACAGTGGGTCAGCATTCAGCGTCTATAGGGTGATCGGAGACAGGTTGTGGCCGCTGTTCGAGGGCAAGCCCGGAACTTAAATGGGATCTCACCACGGAGACACGGAGGCACGGAGGCACGGAGAACGCAAATTCCTGCATGTTGATCCAGGAAGAACTGACCGAACAGATTATCGGTGCGGCGATTGAAGTCCATCGTGCGCTCGGTCCCGGGCTACTGGAATCGGCTTATGAAGAATGTTTATGTCACGAATTGCACTTGAGAGGGATCAAGTTTCAGAGGCAAGTTGACCTGCCAGTTGGGTATAAGGGGTTGAAACTGGACTGCCGCTATCGGCTCGACATTGTGGTCGAGAATTCCGTCTTGGTCGAACTCAAGTCAATCGAGCAATTCTTGCCAATTCATCAAGCTCAACTTCTCACGTACTTACGCCTCAGCGGAAAGAAAGTCGGCCTGCTCATAAACTTCAATGTAGCTGTCCCCAAAAATGGAGTCATAAGACGGGTTTTGTGAATTTATTTTTCTCTGTGCCTCCGTGTCTCCGTGGTGAAATGAATTTTGAATGAGCGCCACTAAGCAAAACGTCCAGGGCGAAGTCGAATCGCTCCGCGACCAGATCCGGCATCACGAGTACCGCTACTACGTGCTCGACGAACCCGAGATCAGCGATGCCGAATTCGATCGGCTGATGAACGAGCTCAAGAAGCTCGAGGCCGATCATCCGGAGCTGATCGCGCTGGACTCGCCGACTCAACGTGTGGGCGGCAAGCCTCGCGAGGGCTTCTTCAAAGTTGTGCATTCGGTCCCGATGCTCTCGCTCGACAATGCTTACAACGAAGAAGAGCTCCGCAACTGGGAACGCCGCGTTCACGAACTCGCGGGCCGGAAGGACATTGAATATGTGTGCGAATTGAAGCTGGATGGCATGTCGCTGGCGCTGCGCTATGAAGCAGGCAAGCTCGTGCGCGGCATCACGCGTGGTGATGGATCCACCGGCGAAGATGTGACTGCGAATGTGCGTACCGTTCGGTCCATACCGCTCTCAATTTCGCCCGAAAAACTGAAGAAGGCCGGTATTCCGCCTGATTTCGAAGTGCGCGGCGAGATGCTGATGCCAATTGCATCTTTCAAACGAATGAATGAAGAGCGCGAAAAACAAGGATTCTCCTTATTTGCAAATCCGCGAAATGCGACAGCAGGCACGGTGCGACAGCTGGAGCCGAGCATCACCGCGCAGCGGCGGTTGGATTACTTCTCCTACATGCTGATCTCGAACGGACGCACACTCTTCGCTCACCATTGGGACACGCTCAACGCGCTCGAAACAGCCGGATTCAAAGTAAACCCGCGCCGCGCACTCGCCACGAACTTCGGCGAAATCTGGAAGTTTATCGGCGAGTGGGAAGAGAAACGCGAATCTCTGCCCTACGAAATCGACGGTGTCGTAATCAAGGTGAACGGTACAGCGTTGCAGCGCGAACTCGGGTTCACCGGCAAGGCCCCGCGCTGGGCGATCGCTTACAAATATGCCGCCCGGGCCGGAACTACTCAGATCGGAGACATCCTGGTTCAAGTGGGCCGCACTGGGAAGCTCACGCCGGTTGCGGCGCTGAAGCCCGTGCCCATCGGCGGCACCACCGTGAGCCGCGCCACGCTACACAACATGGATGAGATCGAGCGCCTGGGCGTAAAAATCGGCGATTGGGTCGAGGTCGAACGCGGCGGAGATGTGATTCCCAAAGTCACGCGTGTGCTTGAAGACAGCAAGCATCCACGCGGCAGCAAGATGTTTCACATGCCGGAGCACTGTCCGGTATGCGGAGGGCATGTCGCACGTGCGGAGGGCGAGGCCGATCATCGTTGCGTCAACCAAAAGTGCCCCGCCAAACTTCGCGAGACCATTCTGCATTTCGCCTCGCGCGGCGTAATGAACATTGACGGCATGGGCGACGCTCTGGTCACGCAGCTCACCGAACGCGGCATGGTGAAGGACATCGCCGATATCTACAAGCTGACGAAATCCGATCTGCTGAAGCTTGAGCGCATGGGCGACAAATCTGCTGAGAACGTCCTGCGCGAAATCGAAAATTCCAAAAAACTGCCGTTGGAGCGCGTGATCTACGGGCTCGGCATTCGTTTTGTCGGCGAACGAACAGCACAATTCCTGGCCGAGCACTTCGGGTCAATGGATGAACTCGTGAAAGCGACCGAAGAAGAATTGCAACACGTGGAAGAAGTCGGCCCCCGGATCGCAAAGAGCATCGTCGAGTTTTTCGCTGAGCCGAAGAACCGCGAACTGGTGGATGAACTCCGCGCTGCTGGCCTGACGTTCAAAGGGAAAAAGAAAGAACGCGGCACAAAGCTGGCTGGCAAAACATTCGTGCTCACGGGAACTTTGGCGAACTACACCCGCGACGATGCCAAGAAGCTGATCGAGGATGCCGGCGGGAAAGTCGCTGGGTCAGTAAGCAAGAAAACGGACTACGTTGTGGCTGGTGCCGATGCCGGCTCAAAGCTCGACAAGGCAAAAGAATTGGGCGTGAAGGTTCTAGACGAAAAAGAAATGGAGAACTTAGTCAAATAGGCAACCCTTTCTGTCCACATCTTGGTGAGGGAACAAATCTGAATACCCGGTGTCTGTGTTCTTAGGGCAATTGGCGACTCTCTCCATCACTGACGATAATGCGGCCGACTCACGCCTCCCGTGGCTTGCAACGGGCGGTGCGTTCTGCGCGGAGGCCGGCGCGCTCACTGCCGGTCTCGGTCACGTTGTTCTTGCCGGTGCGCTGATTCTGGCAACCTCGCTGGTGTTGACCTTGTTAGCCACCGGGTATTTCGTGTTTTCAACTCAACAGATTGTTCGAAGGCTTCTGGCTTCAACCCTCACCGTAATTCTGGCCACCGCTTTTCTGCTGGTTCTCCGGGCGTCTCGCGGATTTGGTACTTTCGGGCTTCGATTCCATCCGCAATCCAGTCGGGGTATTGCTCGTGTGCCAAAGCGCGTGAGTGGCGACCAAACCCGGGGCAGTTCGCTCGCAGAAGCTGCCGACGCCCATCCAGGAATCATATTACGGCCCCAAAAACAGACGTACACCAAATTGATCACACCAGCACCGATTTCGTTCAAACCGAGGCCATTCAGCACTGACAGGGCAGATCCGTTGATCATTCCCTTCGATGGAGTCTACTGGATCTTCAAGGCACCAGACGTGCGACTGCCGGCAAACTCCCGTGAGGCGCGGGGCAGCCCCGAGATGTTTAGTATTCGATCGAACGATCGTCAGCCATTGACCATGGAAGCGCACCAGAATCTGGGCACGAGAGTTAGCATGGATTGTTGCAGCAGGATTCAGATCGCCATTGAGAACGCCGACCGTTATCCGCAATCGGTTTCGCTGGAGCTCGTTCTGATCGACACGACCGCGCCAAGTAAGCCATATCTGTCCCTTGGACGGGCGGCGGTCAACTCTACTCGCCCTTGGACGCTATATGGTAACCGGCTGACTACGTCTGAAACTTTGAATTTCGGAATACCACCGCACTCTCCAATGCGTCGCTTCGATGAAGTGATGATCATCTTCCGGCTCAATGCCGAGCGCGCCGATGCTGAGGCGAAGATCGGAATTGATCATTTCATGTTTGTCCCACGAGGGTTGTAAAGGCTTTGGGGACTTCGGGGGTTCTGGAGGGGCAAAATGCAAAGATATGGGATTGGTATTTGTGTATTTGTTGCAATCGCAGCAGGCGCTCAGAATCTGGAGAAATTCTCAGGCACCTGGCGCGTCGATTCAACAGTCAGGGCGCATTCTCAAAATCTCGGGTGGCGAAGCCGGGACGACTGCGGTATACACGATTGATCTCAGCCGCAACCAAGTCTCGGATACTATTCCCGATGCGCCGGGCGTTGTGCGGACAGCGAGTAGCCATTGGGATCACGGGAAAATCGTGACTGAATGGAAAATGTTAAGGAACGGCGAGGAATTTATGCATGGTACGGATACTCACCGTCTTGGCTCCGGCGAACAATTGATAGTGGATCGAACTATTGAATCGCCAATGCACAAAGCTGAGGTGCATTTGGTCTTTGACAGGCGATAACTTGGTTGTAAGAGCAAATCGTTTCCAAACCCAGGCAGAGCGAATTCCGCCGCTCGCTTTCGCTCGCGCTTTGCCGTTTGTTATCAGCTACCGGGCTTAAGGCATGACACACGACGTAGGACAAAACCCCCATTTTCGGCTCTGAATAGATACTCTCGGAATGACAGAAACACACGCGGACAGGCGAATCTGCATCGAATAAAGCTGTGAGTCGCCCCGGCTTTAAGTGTCTTTTGCTTTGTGTGATGTGGCTAGCAAGTGTGTCTGTTGGGGTCGCGTCCACAAGTGAAAATCAGGCTCTGCTTTCGCAAATTGCCGACGCCGTCGCTGCTGCAAAGGAGCCCGCCGATCAGTCACGCCAAACGTCTGAGGCCCGTCCTCTCGACCGCCGCGACCGCATCTTCTATCCCGGAGATACCGAGCGTCCCAAGCCGCTTTTCCGCAAGCTGTTGCTGAACATAGCACTCGACCAAAAGGACATTTTCACCAGCCCATTTCACATTTGCCGCGACAATGCGCTCGAATGGATCATTCCAACTGCGGCGGTGGGCGCGTTGATTCCCTTAGACACTCACCTTGCCAATGCCTTTGAAAACAGCCGCGGACAGGTGCGCTGGGGCGGACGCATTTCTGATATCGGTGCTTCCTACACCCTTATTCCCATTGTCGCTGGATCGTATATTTACGGCGCCTGGCGCGACAATTCGAAGGGGCGCGAAATCGGAGTTCTTGGAACGGAATCTCTCTTGGACAGCCTGATCGTCGCGGGCGTCTTAAAAGAGGTCTTCCGCCGTAGTCGCCCCGACGAAAAGCATGCTGGTGATTTTTGGGGTGGTGGCACGTCTTTCCCCTCTGGCCACGCGATTCAGATCTGGTCGATCGCCTCGTTACTTGACCACGAATACAAACACAAAAGGGTCGTGGGTATCACTGCTTACGCGCTGGCAGGAATTGTAAGCGCGTCCCGCATCGCGGCCCAAAAGCACTTTGCCTCGGATGTCGTCGCCGGCGGCGCGATGGGCTGGTTCATTGGCCGTTACGTTTACAACACGCACATGAGCCATCTCGCACACACGCACACATCGTTCGTGCCGATGATCGAGCCGCAATTCCAACCCGCGCAGCGAAGTTATGGCGTGTCACTGGTTTTTGGATTGGAGCGAAGATGACGCTCAGTGCTCTTTTGATCGTCTAATTGTCAGCAGATGACGCGACTGCTTTTTCGCTTCATCGCAATCTTCGCAGGAATTCTTCACATACCGGTAGAAACGCGGTTTGCCACGATGTTTCCAATACGGAGCTTGGTAGTCATCCGTTCCCGGCCCTGAACTCATAAAGCTGAAGAAAATATGCGTCGATGGTCTGACCACAATACCAACGTGCCCGCGCCAGACGATCAGGTCGCCCGCTTCTGGCTGTTTCACGCGCTCGAACCCTTCAATGCCTGCGTAGAGGTCGCCCGAAGGCGCGTATGCATAGGGAAATCCCGCATGCTGGTAAATGGCGTGAACGAGGTGCGAGCAATCTGGCTCCGACGTGCGCCGCACATGGCGGTCGAGAGCAGCAGCCAGCACCGAGAGCCGGTCGTCGTCATCGAAGAACTGGGCGTTTTCCGGCTGGGCCTTCGGCTCTGAACTATTTTCGCGCTGATGTGCCTGCTGGGCTGAAGCGAAGTACAGGGTTAAGCCGGCCGAGAGCGCGATTTTGAGCAGCCACCGCATTTCGCCTATTCTGATGCCGAAATCGCAGCCTGGGCAGGTTACGGGTGTGCTAAATCGCCGGGGACATGCTGTCAGTCTCGATTCAAGCGCAGACCAGCTCCTGGAACTTGCTCAAGTCAATATTTCCCCCGCTAATCACGGCTACCACTTTGCCTGACGCGCATTTTCCAGTCAGCGCCGCCGCCACGGCACACGCTCCTGCGCCCTCTGCAATTAT
>Ga0075424_100001622_pt1 | contig 19940 bp, 21 predicted proteins | sample SoiMethybrSBSTD3_FD_75301 | JGI IMG/M metagenome (GOLD analysis project Ga0075424, IMG submission 75301) | Bulk soil microbial communities from a Populus tree surrounding site in Tennessee, USA - Soil MetaG P. TD hybrid SBSTD3 | ecosystem: Environmental > Terrestrial > Soil > Tree plantation... | reverse complement strand
CAAAATTTCGGATCGGTTCTTAATCCCTTTTATTACTTATAAGTCAACCAAAGCAGAAAGACAAGACGCATTGCAGGGATTTAAGGACGGAAAATATACTGCATTAGTAACCTCAAAAGTACTGGACGAAGGCGTGGACGTTCCAGATGCGGAGATTGGTGTTATACTCAGTGGCACTGGGAGTAGCAGAGAGTTTATTCAGAGGCTGGGTAGGCTGCTTAGACCAAAACCGTTCTCGAATGGTAAAGCAAAACTAATAGAGATTGTATCGTCTGGTACAAGAGAGATGGGAACTAGCGCCAAAAGAAAAAGGGCTTTTAGAAAGATAGACATGTAAGAACATATGTATAATTTAATTTGAAGACTAGTCTTATTATTCTTTGAAGTCCTGTAGTCCTAATGTATTTATCACCAGCTGGTCATAAAAGGGGATATATTGCTGTTTTATCCCTTTTACATTCTATTTTTACAGAGCATTAATAATGACAGTAGTACTTTCTTCAACTTTATCTAAAATATCATGAATACATGATGAAGTAATAATCTTGCCTATTATGTTCACCGGAGAATAAGGCAGTATTTTATCCGATTCTTTGCTTATGGGTGTGGGTCCTAAAAAAAGACATATTGCATTACCTTCAGGCCAATATGCAACATCCCATAAATAGACAACATGTTGAGAGTTCTCATCCTTAGCAGATATGGGAGTTTTGTCAGTATACAATTCGTCTCCCCATCTGTTAATTTTTACCTTTATTGGCAGGCCATCAAGAATTGCTTTGATGGTGTTAGGGGATTTAGAATTATCTAGCTCTATTAATATGATTTGATTTAATTCTGTAAAATGAACCGATATCTTTTTTTCGTATATCATATTAGGTAAACCACAGGAGATTACTTACGTTAATGAATGTAAATGGATATTAATAATGCTACCTAATACGAATACTGCATTATACAAAATGAATTCTAATTGCGAATTTGGTTGCGACAAGAAACAAAACAAGACATTCACTGAATTTATGAATTTATGTTGTTTTGGATATCTGTATATTTTTGTAGGATAACTAGAATATTTTAAAATCTACATAATATTCAAGTATATAGATTTTAGAGTTCTTATCAAAAACTCGAACTTGAAAGCTGTCTAGTGCCAGTCCCACATTATTAACAGACATTATAGAGAGGCTTTTATATAATCAAAAATTGGTTCTATAATGTGCCACGGACTATTATACACTATCCAACAGGAATGTTTGACTGTATTAAATTATCGCCTGACGCGTGTAACAAGAAGAGAAGAGCGTAATTGTTGAAATAGCAGCGGGATGGCGATGATGGGATACCCGCTGCTCAAATCCTGCGATCATGTGGAGTGCGATACTAGCTAACTAGTACTCTATGATGCAGATGTCAGAAATATATATCGAATAATTTAAAAATATACTGACAAATAACAAAAATGAAAATCGTGAGAAAATTGCAGTGTAAAGAGATATGTATTCGTCATAAAGGTTTAGGTCGTTACTCTCCTGGTAATAAACGTTGTAAAAATTGTGATCTATTCATAAAATGGAATGGATTATCGTGTCCATGTTGCGGATATAAATTAAGGACAAATCCAAGAAAATACAACTTAAAGGAAAGGTTAAGAGAGCAAAGATCTGTAGAGGGATCTAAAAAAATAAGAATATTATATTATAAATAAGCTCTTTAAAAAAAGAGATCGGTAGATGCTATCTGTCCAGATCTAGTGTTTTAACATATTATAGTCATATCTATAATACCTTTCTTGATCATTAGAAATGAATGATTAATGGATTCTTTTGCCGACCATATGCTAAACTCTAAATAGCGTTTAGACCACGTGATATAGATATAAAATTAGTTTGGTAGAGTATTGTTGAATTAGAATGACTGTCATTACAAAGGCGATTAAAATTAATTCTAACGGAGAAAATGATATGGTCGATATAACCGATCAAACCTTAAAAGCTGTACAGGAAACTAATATTAAAGATGGCATTGTTACAGTTTTTGTTTCTGGATCCACCGGAGCTATAACTACTATCGAATATGAACCGGGCCTCAGAAGTGACTTTCCAAAGATGTTGAATAGAATAGTACCGCGTAATATAGACTATGAACATGACAAAACTTGGCATGATGGAAATGGACATTCACATGTACGAGCGTCTTTAATTGGGCCCAGCTTAACTATTCCTTTCAAAGATGGAAATTTGATACTTGGCACTTGGCAACAAATAGTTTTCTTTGAGTTAGACACCAGGTCAAGAGAACGTACGATAACAATACAAATGATTGGGGAATAAATATTACTCTGAATAAGATGTGTCCACGTAAGATTTTTACTAAGTCTATGAACATTCACCAGTGTTATTGGAAAAGGATGCAAGACAGAGAGAACGCAAAGCAATATTGGAGATTATATCCTACCGATTAACTGTAGCAAGCCTAACCCTTATTAACAGTAGAAGCAAAAGTAAATAAAAACCAACACATCTAATCTGTTCAAATACTGATTAGATCTGGTGATACATTTTGTTCATAATTTGAAACACTTTTCTTTTCAGTTGGTAGCTCTTTATTCGTAATTAAAAGCTCATGATGTTTTTGACGATTTGAGGCATTGCAGTTAATTGGCCTTATTGTAGATAATGTCATTATATTGAATCCTTTATACAAATCTATTATAAATGGAGATTTTGAATTTGATAATAAGACAGTGCATCCTATAGCGCTTAATCTCTTGAACTCTTTTGCTAACATTTTTTGCTCAACATAGCCAAATTCATCCTTAGTATAATCTTTAAAATAACAGGTTTTACTCAGAGGATAATATGGTGGATCAAGATAAACTAAATCGCCACGTTTACATCTCTTGGTCACATGCTGGCAGTAATCGCAAATTATCTCTGCATCAGTCCTTTTCAGGATTTCAGAAAAATCATGCAGTTTTTTGCGATTACAAATAACAGGCTTTTTATATGCTCCATGTGGAACATTAAACAACCCAGATTTGTTGACTCTGTACAATCCATTGTAGCATGTCTTATTTAGGAAGAGCAATCGACATGCATTCTCAATATTGTTTGCTGGGCAGTAGATGTCTCGTATATAGTAGTAATACTCTTTAGGGCGTCTATAATAATTGGACTGATGCACCTCTAATACGTCGACTAGATCATTTACGTGATCTCTAACACATTTGTACACATTTATTAGCTCTTTATTAGAATCAGATAATACTGCTTTGAACCGTGGTTTTGTTTGAGCCAGATATAGGAACAGGGCGCCACTTCCTAGAAAAGGTTCGTAGTATTGATCGATGACCTCAGGAAAGAATCTACTTAAAAAATGAACAATTCTTCTCTTTCCACCTGCCCATTTAAGAATAGAATTCATCATATTTATCTTCAAAACGTCTTTATAATATGAGATGGTAGGGGTTAAAAACTCTCATGAATAAAGCAGTATAAAATATGCTTTTCTGTATCTACTGAAACTTACTTAGATACTCAAGAACATGAAGACCTACAATTTTCCAACAGTTTCGTACGAAGTTTACAAAGTTCAAACACAGATGTTATCATATTGCGAGAATAAAGTAAAATAAGACAGAAAATAGAAGGTTTTAACTCCCTTTAGGAGAGTATTACTTAAACGCATAAACTAACATAAAATAATGTATAATTATAACATGTCTACAGATAATTTGAGGGAATTAAGAAATGTATTTCATGGACTGCAGACTTTGTATCAGGCGTATTTTCCTAAAGTAGATCCCATATTAATTCATGACTTGCTAGTACGTGAAGAAGAAAAATCTGAACGTGCACCATTTTACATGGTTGAAATATTTACAAAAGAGGGGACAAACTCTGATACAATGAAAAATCACATATACGAAAAAACAGGCATGCTGCCTGCCATATATGACAATGGAACTCATTATGTAACCAATCAAAGGCTGTCTTTGGAGGCACTTAAGGAAATAGCAGAATCCGAGCACGTTTTGGAAGTAACGGGTGAATACACAGGTAGTGTAGGAGGATGGGGTGCTTCTCATGAACCGGGAGAACACAAGCATTAACAGTAAAGACACTACATCCGTTTAAATGGGATACCCGATTTTGAAGCAACAGAATTACATAACACGTTACTAATCTTTTTTGTAATAGTACGTATGTGTCATAATAATTAAAGAGCATATGCTAATATGAAGTAAATGATGTTGTGTAAAATAAGATTAGAACACCAACAGCCAAAAAGACAATAGACAGATAGAACATAAGAATACATACTTAGAAATTCCTAGAAAAGATCATTGCAATATATAGTAGCATGCTCAAGCAAAATGATCAATTGCTGATCAGGCATTTGTCCATCTGGGTATTTTGTCTCTTCATTTCGAGAAGATATAATTACATCCTTAGTTGTTATCTTATTCTGTTAATTTTTTGACATCGTTAATTCGCAAATCATGGATAGTCTTTGTCTATGCGATAACGATATCTCTTGAATCAATTATCATTGAATATTTAACGACTTCGTTTGTACACTTTTCTCCCATTATGCTTTCAGCAATAAGCATCACTTTTGCAGGTATATTTTTATTGATAGTGGCAGTCTGTGTGCTTAAGAGGGCAGAAAAATTACTAGTTCTGTTCTCTAAATCGTGGAAAAATGTGATTCTAGCATCTTTATCTCTGTCATTTGGAATTTTTACATGGTATGATTCCATTAATAAAATAGGCGCATCAAAGGAGGTCCTGATAGCTGGGCCGCTTGAGATAGTTATAATAGTGATTTTGGCTAGAGCATTTCTAAGAGAGAGATTAAGCAGGTACCATTTTATTGGCATAGCAATTGCGCTAGTCGGTTTCTTCATGGCCATCGCGAGTGATACCACTTTTGCTGTTCCTGATAATACAGAGACAAGCATAACAGTCGCGTTGTCGGCAGTGGCGAAGTCATCATCGTTACCAGCGATAGTAATTAGTTTTGGGGATGTAGAAGCTATACTTTCTGCTTTTGGCTTTGCAGGTGGTGTAATCTTTCTAACTAAACTAGCTATAGAATATTCATCAATAGAAGTAGCAGGAGCATCTATGTTTGTTTCTGGTTTAATTCTAGTCGGTTTTATGGTTGTTGGATTAATGTTATACGGAACTGGTTATGCTGTATTCCCGTCTAAAGAAATATCCTTCTTGAGGCAATCGTTAGTATACATTATTGTAGTCCTTCTATTGTTCTCTTTACTTCCATTTATTGGCTCGTTGTCATATTCAACTGGCTTAAGCAGGATAGGTGCATCACTTACATCCACAATAGGATCATCTAGTATACTTATGACAGTCGTATTACAAATAATTTTAAAAGAATTTGGAATCAACAGTCACCTACCGGAAAACATTATCCTAGCAATTCTAGGAGGCGTCACAGGATTTCTTGGCATATATGTGATACATATTCCTGGTCATACTATGTCGATAACAAAGAAAAAATAAATTTAATAAAATATATTTTGCGTCCTTTTTCATTATATCCGGTCTGGGGATTTGAGTTGTTATATCTAGAGCTTTTCAAATTCTCCTTCATCAGTGTATGCACGTTCAGCATGTTCTTCTATATCAAGACCTCTTTCTTCTGTCTCAGGTGAGACTCTAATTCCTATTAATACATCTATAACTTTCATTATTGCTATGGTTCCGCCAAATCCCAACGACCCTGCTACAGCCACTCCTATAGCCTGAATGAGAAGTTGATGTGCATTTCCGTATAGTAATCCATTTGGTCCGCTAGGATTTATCAAGGAGCTTGCAAATATCCCAATTGCAAGAGCTCCAATTATGCCGGCGACGCCATGAACTGAGCTTACGTCCAAAGCATCATCGATTTTCAATCTTTCTTTCAGGAAAATAACTCCCATATAAGAGGCTATACCAATAGCCAATCCGATTGCAAATGCATGCTCTACACTTACATATCCAGAGGCGGGAGTTATCCCTGCTAGTCCTGCGATAGCACCATTTATGGCCGCTATTACACTTGGTTTATGAGTCCTCATCCAAGAAAGGGCTACCCAAACGAGAGCCGATACCGCTGAAGCCATGTGAGTAACGATCACTGTGTTGCCGGCTACTCCACCAGAAGCAAGCGCACTTCCCGCATTAAATCCAAACCAGCCTAACCACAAAAGCGAAGATCCTAGTACAGCGATTGGAATACTATGTGGAACCATGATGGAAGGGCCGTAATTGGCTCTTCTACCCAATACTAGGGCTGCAGCGAGTGCTCCCATTCCAGCACTGGTATGAATAACTATTCCACCTGCAAAATCGAAAACTCCTAGTTTCTCAAGCCATCCTCCTCCCCAAATCCAGTGAACAAGGGGATAATATATCAAAAAGCTCCATGCCGCTATGAAAAGAACATATGCACTAAACTTCATGCGCTCAGCTATCGCCCCAGTTAATAACAATGGAGTGATCACTGCAAACATCATTTCGAATTTTACAAATAAAACTCCTGGAATAGTTGGAGCGTATTTAAGTGAACTATCAAAAGGCACTCCTTTAAGAAATGTCCACTCCAGATTCCCAACTAGACCAGCAGTATCAGGTCCGAACGTTAGGCTAAAGCCAAAAATAAACCACATGACGCTCAATAGCGCCATCCCAAAGAATATCTGCATAAATATAGAAACTGTATTCTTTCTTCGTAATAGTCCTGCTTCAAATAATCCTAGAGCAGGAATCATTAACAATACAAGGCTTGAAGCTATGAGCATCCATGCAGTATCCCCAGAATTTATTGCCACAGACTTTTTTTAACAGCCTGAATATATAATATATGTTTTTATGTTGATATGTCGCAAACGTCTTGTTACAATCTAGAAAATGTTTTTTATGGATAAGAACAAAGTAGTTTTACTTGATTAAGTTAGAAGTAGTGATTCCACAAAATGATGTAGAAGCGATTAGTGAAGCGTTGAAGAAAATTCATGTTGGCGGTATAACTATTCTGAGGGCCAAGGGAAGGGGAAAGACTATTGCTCCAAAAATCCATGCGTCCAAAGGAACGGAAATGTTTACGCCAGAGTTCAGTGATAGATATGCAGTTCAAGTAATAGTAGAAGACGAAAAGGAAAATGAAGCCATTGAACTTGTCAGAGCAAATTCCAAAGTTGGCAAGATCTTTATTTCGCCAGTTGTCCGCGCGATCGATATCGAATCAGGAGAAGAAAATGAAAAGGCGATATAGCGTCTAATCCGATATTGTAAGTAAAGCATATCAACACTAATTATAATGGATTTATCATGCATGACCAGATATAATGATATTGACCGCGATAACCGAAGATGTAATAACAAACTAGCCTCTAAAATGCAGTCTATTAATTAGGAGAATCTTGTAGTGTTGCGTTCATGACTTTCCTTAACAGGTCTTCGTTTTCGATTGGCTTTTTCATGAAACAATCTATTTCAAAATCTGGATATATCTCTCTCAATGCCTCGGAGTGCACATCATAAGCAGTAATAAAGCAAGCTTTTACTTTGCTATCTATTTTCTTAACCTTTTCGTAAAATTCAAAACCATCGATATTGGGCATTACAACATCAATAATCAAAAGATCATACATGTCACATTGCTTGAAATTTGAAAGTGCATCAGTAGGATCATTAGATACATAAACTGTATAGCCATTATCCTCTAGGACAGTGCTCAAAGCTAAGGTAATATCCGGGTCATCGTCTACGATAAGAATTCTTTTGAGAAATGTGAGAGGCGGCTCTTTCATTGATCCGTCTGTAGAAGTAGTTGCTGCAGTATTTGTGCCTCGATTTTCGAGAGAATGAGAAGAAGAGTTATGATGACTAGGATCGCAATTAGCATAACATGAATAGTATAATGAAATACTCTTATCAAATATGGAATAAGAATTATCAGTCTGTAGATTTATTGTCATACTTGTATGTATCCTAGTTGGTAATTGCTGTAACCGTCACATTATTTTATATATCTTATGCAATGTATGTCTATATGACTCATGGATCTAGAGGGTGAAAACTAAGCCATCTATGTAAAGCAGGACAAGAATATTACTAGTTATATTTGAGTTTCTATGATCAGATCAAATCCATTATATAATGTGAATCTCGCATTTCTTCTAATGAATAAAAGGATTCTAATTGCTGCTATGGCAATAATGTTTGCAAGCACATTTGTAATATTTGGGACCAGTGGTATCGTCCAATCTGTTCATGCTTGTCCAAACGCGGGAAGTACATCAGCTCGATCCAACCAGTTCAAATAACGTAAACGTTCAGCTAAGACCACAGTCTCCTCAGCTAATATCGGGCCAATCTGCTTGAGTATATGGTATCTAGTACAACATATTTATTAATTATTTTTATTACATAGAACTCCTGGTTGTTGAATCTTCAGTTATTTTATTCCTTTGTTGCGATTCCGTTGCAGTATTAGTAGTTATTGCAACAATGCAGAATGCATATGCACAAGCCAGGTCTTCTGTCACATACAATAAAGGTGCAGGCATTCAGACATCTTGTTTTCAGGAGCATCAGACCTGCAAACGCTTTGCTTGTAACGTCAGGAGCCACTATAATGAAGCGTTGTAGTTAAGTATATGATAACCAAGGTTATTTCAACAATGGTTTTAAACACCTAAAAATTCAACGCTTAAGTGAAGAAGCAAATAGTTCTCATTTCTTATTATGTGTAATATAATATCATAAATCTCGTATGGTTATCACAACCTCTAACATTCCGATTATAAATCGAAATGACAGTTTTTGCAGCTGGGCAGGGACTGTTGTAAAAAACATAACATTTTCAATAGTAAGGTTGCTCTAGCGAACCTCTCAATACTAATTGGGAAAATGCTTGTCGCTTGCAATGAAATTAATGACCTTGGCTCTAGAATTCCTTTGTACAAATTTGGATCTAAACGTCTCCCCGAACGATGGTTATCAAGGGATTACGGTATCAACAATATGTATTAGGTATGCGAAGCATGACTGATCATTAATCTAGGAACATGCCAAGCGATATATGCCATTTTGGCACACTTACGCTTATAATTGCACATTTGCTCTAAGTTATATTATTGTTGTTTACATAATGCGATTTGGCAGTTATGCTCTTAAGTCAACTTAACAATCCTGTTCTGGCACTAGCAGAATTCGTACCTTGGAGAAAATAAAATTGCAGCGAGATCCACATTTTAAGAAAGGGCCAGAAAAAACAAAAAAAAGAAGAGAGAGGAACTCGGGGCATCTGGAAAGCATTGGTTATACAGTGTTGTCTTTGTCTGTATTTATAGGCATATGGCAGCTGGTTTTTGTCCTCGGAATATTTCCAAGAGTATCACTTCCATCTCCTGCAATGGTATCGCTGTCTTTTGCAGACTTGTTTGCTAGTGCAATCTTGTTTACGAGCATAGGAATGACAATGTGGCGACTCGTCATTAGCTTTTCGATTTCCATTATTCTTGGAGTCGGAGTTGGGTTACTGATGATAAGGTTCCGCAGCTTTGGTAAAACTATGAGTTCTTTTGCCCTAGGATTGCAGTCATTTCCTAGTATCGCATGGGTGCCGTTTGCCATTCTATTAATTGGATTAAATGACTTGGGTATTTTCTTTGTAGTTGTAATGAGCTCAATTTTTTCAGTTATGTTATCAACATATAGCGGAATTAGTAACATACCTACAATATATGTTAGAGCAGCTGAGAATATGGGTGCAACAGGCTTAACATTATTCAGACTAGTAATGCTACCGGCTGCTACGCCCTCACTGATTGTGGGTGTAAGACAAGCCTGGTCATTTGCATGGCATGCTTTGATAGGGGCTGAAATACTTATTGCAGCATCGGTCGGGCTAGGACATATTTTGCTTGTTGGAAGGGAATTCCAACTTATGGATCAGATAATTGCAGCTATGATCACAATTTTTACTATAGGATTCGTTTTCGATAGATTAATTTTCTACAGACTTGAAGATAAAGTAAGGGAGAAATGGGGATTAAAACAAGCTAAGGAATTGTAAAAAATTAAATTTTTTCATCGAAATAATATTCTAAGTTGTGTGTAAGTACTGATATCATGTGATGATTGCGAACAAACCTGCATCTATCTACTATCTCGCTTGAACTTACCTTTTAATTGTCTGTTAAAAACGGAACCAACTATTGGATTGACAAGATATGGTATTGTATGCTTAAACCATACCCCTGCTCTTATATAAAATGGAATCATTATTTCAAGTCGATAGGAGTTAGCAGCAGCAAGGATAGCTTTTGACACAATTTTAGGTTCTAGCATGAACCCTGTGTAATTTGGAATATGGCGAGCAAACGATTCGTGGTTAAAAAAATTTGTCTTCACTCCTATAGGGCTTACTACAGTTACACCTACACCAGTTCCACGCAATTCATGGTATAGGGCCTCAGAAAATCCCAATATGGCATATTTAGAACCACAATATGCTGATAGACCTGCAACACCAAAACTAGCAGCAACTGACGCGACATTTACTATGTGTCCAGTTCCATTATAAATCATAGATTCTAGAAAAACCTTTGTACAATAGACCATGCCCAAATAATTAGTGAATGTAATTGACTCCATTTCTTCAATACTTTGATCTTGCACTTTATCATACATTCCAATACCTGCGTTATTTACCAAAATATCTACGTGTCCTAACATGCCAAGTAATTCTTTTCCCATCGTTATGACTTCGGCTTTACTTGATATATCACAAGAATATGCCACCGATTCTGATGTGGAATTTTGACGTAATATTTCTTTGAGTTCATTTAATTTTGTTTTAGAGCGGCTAACAAGCACAATAGTTTCTGCACCATTGTCTGCAAAATCTAAAGCTGCCTGTTTTCCGATTCCAGACGATGCGCCAGTTATTAATACAATCTTTCCTCTAAACTTGTTTTTTGCATTTTTCTTATTTTTTTTCATCTGCTCGTTCGATGTCCCTTAAATAAGACGTCTTATAGATATCTATGTCCGATCTTATCAATATATAACTAGCATTATTGACTTTTTTGTTTCTGCACGCAGGTCAGCTAAAAATTCTATTGTCCATATATACTTTGGAGCAAGCTGTCAACATCTGACTCAGAGAGACCAAAATAATCGAACATGGACTTTAAATCTTTATTTATATTGTGATATCCGTTCTGCTTTAGTCTTACCTTTACGACTATTTCCGAGATCTGTGTTAACAGTATTCGTGCAAAGTAATTCCATTGCTGTAATTCTTTATCAGATTTTAAAAGCAATACAGAAATTAACTTTCGAAATGATGTAATTATCGCTATTCTGTATTTTTGCAACTCACATTTATACGAATTAGTGTCAGGCATTTCACGTACCTCTGAGCAAATAATGTATTGATATTCGTCTAAATTCTTTGCAATTCCTGAGGCCGCAGCAATATTTGGCAAAAAGCGTATTTCAGATCTTGTGTTCAGTCTTATGCCTTCTAAAACTCCGCCGACTTTTTCTATAACTAAGTCCTGACTTGTTATACCATCACTGGATAATAATTTATGACACTTTGAATTATTGATAATATATTTGTCAACAATCTTATAATATAGATCTGCCATGTCATGTATTAAGACTCATAAGCTGTTTTAAATCTTGGCCTCGCTCTTATCATCAGATGATATTGTGAAAGAAAGTCCTAAATATTCAATAATGATAGTAATGTTGCTATATTGGAAAACCAAGTTTGCGCTTATTGCGGTAAGGAATTTTCAGAAGGAGAAGGATGGGCTCATGTAGAAGGAGACTCAAATAGAGGTGTATTAAAAATAGAGCATTTTTGCTGTGAGGAGCACAAATACAACTTTTTCAGTTCTTCCAGATCATGACATCCAGGCCAAAGATGAAAAACGTCACAAAATAATTTCGCTAATACAAGTACTTGTTATTGGTATAGGCCTGAAAATATGTATCAACGAATATACTTGTTGAAAACTTAACTTTATTATGTACGCTATCTTGCTGATATAATGTGTGCAATGGGCGAGGAAGAAGAACAAGAACAGCAAGGACAACTAGCAGAAGCTTTGGGCACCACGTTGCTTTCAGGTGGCAAAAACAATTGGAAATGCAGTCTTTGTGACAAAGTATTTGAGAGTTTGTATATATTAAATTTTCATATTATGTTAGAGCACAGTACACATAAGAGGCCGCCAATTGGAGTAGCATAGAATGCTAAATACACATCTAGTTGCCTACGCTTATATCTGAATAAGCAGAAATGGCAAAGCTGAACATTTCACTCAGATATTATGCCAAAAAATAGAAACCATGCTGATGGAAGCGACAAGGACGCATTTACAGATTGTGTTAGCTATCCATAGGCACTGAAACAGATCACTTGAGGAAGAATTTTTTGACGCCAGGAGCAAGGATGTGAAATTAGGTATGTTACCGAAAATATTCACGATATTAACAAATATTGTAAGGGAGCACACACAATTAAAAGTAATTTCTAATTAATTGAGAGTTGATAGCTGCTTCTATCAATTTCATAAGAAGATAATGTCACTATCCTGGGACATTTTAAAATAGTTAAAGTCAAATTTAACAAAATATGACTATCGGAGCAGCACAAAATTGAATAATGCACAGATAAGCGAAGATAGCTCATCAAAACAATACTGTACCTGGCAGCAAGTAGAAATATTAGTAGAGAAGGTTGCGCATGCAATACAGAGATCAGATAAGAAATATGATCAGGTCTTAGCAATTACAAATGGTGGCATTATTCCAGCGAGATTAATTGCAAGGGAACTAAATCTCAACTATATACAATTTATACCCATAAGAAATAAAAAATTGTATGTAGAAGAGATGCTCCCCTTACTCAAAGGCAGAAGATACCTTGTAGTTGATGATATTTATGATACTGGTTACACCTTTAACAGAGTCTCTGACATGGTAAAAGAATTTGATTGTGATTTTGCATTTCTTATGACTAGATACAAAAATAGTAATGCATCATTTGTTGCAAAGGTGTTAAACCACAAGAAATGGGTAGTATTTCCGTGGGAGAGAAAACGTTCCTGATCCCATTTTTCATTGTATGTTATACTTGGTTTTGGATGTCACGTTTAATTCATAAGGCAACATTGATCGTTCGACCGCCGATTTAGAGTATCTTGTATTTAGAGCAAGATTCACATGCATTCGGCTTATAACTGAGTAGTTAGTTTTCTAAGTCACTAGTATATGAAACGGCTAATTTACCTACTATTCGCTCCTAATTCAATTTATCACTAGTGAAGGAAAAATTGAAACAAGCATAATGATCGCTGAGATAAAAAAGGTGAACTGAATTGAGCTTAAAAATTTAGTAACTATCGAATTATTCATAGGTATGGATGATGTGTTTGCTCAGCAGTATGAAGAGGAACAATATTGATCATTATTATAAATATGGTGTTTAACAAAATCAATATAGTCTGATACAAAAATTGCTACTGCTTCATCGTAGCCAGTCTTGTTATTGGACATTATATCATTCATTCTATTTGATACGTACTGAGCAGTGATTCTTTAACATTAATACATTTTATAATGTAAATATAGTCATTTATAGATAGCATTAATAAGAAATAATTAGAACGCTAAAAATACCAGACAAAGTAAATAACAGGCATAATTATTCAAACTATCATATACATACTCTCGTCAGGTGTTGATTCATGAAAGCAAGAGAGCTTCAAAAAACGTAAATATGCAGCTGCAATATGAAGAACAAAATATGAATGAGATGCAGTTAGTTTTTTTAGGATTAATAGTATTGGGATCTTCGCTTGCATTCTTTTATTTCACAGACGTAGTACCTGCAAAGATAGAGAATACAGAAATGAGTATTTTCATATCACTTGGGATTGGATTGCTAATATTAATAATTGATAAAAGGCAAAGCCGAAATATTGAGGAGTTAATCAAATCGCAACATGAACTAACTAATGAGATCCATAAAATGATAAAAGAAGAGCTGAAAATGATCAGAGAAAGACACACATAATAATATGTCTGGATTGATAGGTATTTTCCCACGATCATATTCCAGCAACATTTTGGTCTCAATATGGCCTTGTGTTCTGCATTGAAGTTAGCAGGATCTATTCTCATATCTTGGCTCCAGTTATCGCTTATATTTTCTGATCTATACTGTAACGTCGATGCTAAAATAGGATTTCAACATAAAATTTATCTTCCATAATTCTTATATCATGAATGCGCCTTTAGCAACACGGATGGCGCAGAGGTTACAGACAATCGAACAAGGAAATCATATAATTGCAGTTTATCCTAATAAAGATGAAAAATTCAATGAAGCCTTTGCCTTTCTAAAAGACGGCCTTCAAAGAAACGAGGTGATTGTTCTTACAACAACTGATCTTACCAAAGATGAAATTCGCTACAGAATGATGAATGAATGGGATGTAGATGTCGCAGAACTTGAATCAAGAGGTGATATTATCATTAAAACTACTGAAGATTTATATTTTCCTGATGGGATACCAAATATTCAGCGGACAAAGGCAGTGTGGTGTACTTTAGTGGAAAACTGCCTTGGCAAAGGTAAAAGAGGAATACGGGTATTTGGAGATATGACTGCATTTTTCAAGAACGGATTTACTAAAGAATTACTTGAATATGAATCATGTTTGGAACAAAGGTTTAACTTTCCTGCTATTGGCATATGTGCATATGATTCTAAAGATATTGAGATTATGACATTAGAGCAAATAGGACAATTAAAGCAACATCATAATCCTGTATGGATGGAAGATTATTGATTTATAATGTTGTCTCATAAAAATCATTATTAGTATGTGAAGCTATATATATCATACCTATATGGCTAGACTTTTAAATAAATCAGCAGCTGCAAGGCTTTTGCAATTACAGGAGCAAACAAAGAGACAAGAGGCCCTTGTAAGGCGTTTTGAAAATAATAATGAAGAATATATCAAAATGGCAAAAACCGTCAAAGATACTGTACATCATTGCTTGTCAAATGTTAGAACGTTGTTAGACATTATCTGCTTTGTCATGTCAACCTGTCTGACCCCGACGGTCATGTTTAAACCTGGTTCGTAGTTCAGTTGCGATATTGTTGAACGTTTGCTTTCCAGTTAGATCATATGGAACGCACTCATGTACTAGGAAATCCACTATTAGTTGTCTTGGATTCCAAGTATCCATAGTGGTTATCGGTTTTTAATAACCAAGTTAGTAGGATTTTGTAAACCGGGTCTTGTGCATGAATAGACTTAGTAATACTTTGTATGACTAGTTATTATCGATTTATAATACATTCAATAAAATTATGATTTGCTGCCACACAAAGGTGTAGATGAAACGAAGGTCTAGAATATTGTTGGGTTAGGCCGCTGGAAAAATCATTCCAAATGCAGTTCCCTTTGTGTAATCTTCATATACTCTGTCTCCTACCCAGACTTTGCCTTTATACCTCTCGACTAGAGTTTTTACTATGGATAAACCTAAACCAGTTCCTTTTGCTTTAGAATAAAAGCGTTCAAACAAGTCTTTTTTCATTAAGTCTGGTATACCTTTGCCATAATCGGATACAGTTATCATCCAGTATTTAGCTTCACCAATAAAATAATCTCTTATTAGGATATCAATTCGAACCTCTGAAGAATATGTATATTTTACGCTATTTGAAAACAAATTAATGAAAATTTCCTCAAGCAGATCTTCTGCAATTACATTTATGGTGGAAGGATGATGACCATCTATCACGCTTACAGTAAATCTAATTTTTTTGCCTTTCGGGTTATTATCGTATAACGTTTGCTCTACTGTACAATATGCATTATTAATTACGTCTGGTAGGTTCTTTAATACTAGTTTTAAATCTTTTTGCGTATACAATCGTTCTAGTCTACGAATATTGTCCACGAGGGATTGACTTCTGTTAAGAGCATTCTTTGCAATCGCGAGAAATGAAGAAATTCGCTCACCGTTTTGTGACAAGCCAGTTGTATTGTTACCATTCTTTTCAAAAAGCGAACTTATAATCTCTAAGCTATTTTGCAATATCTGATGATAATTTCCTATGTCGTGTGAGATTATATCAACCAATAATTCAGAATGAGTTTTTTCTTTCATGATTTTATCATAATTTTCTTTTTGTTCCCATATCATATCAAAACAAAAAAGTATATTTTTAACTAAAGAGGCATTTTGTGAATATTGCCAATCGTTAACGGAAAAAATAGTATTGTTACTACCCTTATTCTCTCTTTTTTCTTCCTGCCTTTTCACACATATTGAAAAAGGAAAAATATCCTTCTTGTCTCTAATAAAGAGTGAGGACTTTGCTGAGGTTTTGGGCAACGAGATCTTTACTGATCTATACCCAACAAAATGAGCCAACTGCTTTGTCAGATTTCTACTGTCTTCATCAAGTGGGCATAATAACTTGATGATGATATTCTTGCTACGTTTCTGTGATATTATACGATCTATCATCCTGTAGTATGACAAGAATTGTAAGGATGCAGATCCAGGCAACATTATATCCAATTCAGATTCTACTTCATGTATAAATTTAGATAATGTGCCAAGAAATTTGTTTTCTGTTTCTGATGGACTGTTATTTTGGGTGTTGTCGTTATAGTCGTACATCTTTTACATCTGCTTTAGAAGATATAATGGTATACTTCACTATTCTGACTTTAAAGCCTTTAAGTCTATAATATGAAACATCTTGGTCCATTATTTGTATTAACATGATTGGAGATCATGGTAGCATAAATTGATGAGTTCAAGCGGTTCTTCACCATAAATGAACATATCAATGAGCATCACAAATGGTTTCCTTTACCAAGCTTATTAAACAGGATTGGATACAGTACATAAACTAAACCACTATAATCACTCTTTTTAACCGCGATTAAAGCAAGTCTTTCTAGATGTAATTGATAACAGGTTTGGTAAGTTTATCATAAGTTGCTAAAATGACGCAAATACAGCAGGAACAAAAAGAGATAGCGGTGTGTAAGAATACGAATGAAATTCATGAAAGATGAAAAATGTGATCGATCTAGTTAGTTTCTTTACTATGTTTATACTACTTTTAATTTGAAACAGCATTTTGAGAAACTTTGAAACGGAAGACTTTTGTGCTCTGAATCCACTGAAGTATTGAATATGGGAGAAGCACTAACCGCCATTCTTTTCCTCTACTATGGTAGATGATCTAGTTGTAGTCGAAATAGTTTTTGTCTCATTTTGAGTGCTTCGTGTTAGCTGTGACATCTCTAATACAAATTTTTCTAATAATAATATTGCATGCAAATCTGTATTCAACTTGTACATGTTTGTCTTGCCTATTTTTCTACTATGATATATGAGTTGGTTGTTCTCTAAATTCGGAATCTCTCTAAAAACAGTTCTAAAAGACAACCCTGACTTTTGTGCCACTTCAGCAGGTGAATAGTCGAATTCTTTATGATCGAGGAAAAAATCTAAGATTTGAGCAACTGCTCGTGACGAAAATATATTGGATAAAATGCCGCCGCATTCCAGTTCATTACTAATTTCCAAATACATAAGATAATTAATAACAGTCATATTTGTCCCTTTCGCTTGACTAACTTGTCATCATACAAATCAAAAAGGAAACGTGTTGAAGAAAAAGCTCGTGAATAAATAATTAAATATCACTGATTATATATAGTCTGTTGTGAATAACTTTGAGATTGCCATTTTGCGAATGCTTATCAAAATGCAAAAGCCAGTCTCAATACTATATTTGGTTCAGGGATTTCCAAATGATTCTGAAGATTTTGTTTTATGGGCTGTGGGCAATTTATTGAAGTCAGGATTTATCTTGTATTCGGATGACGAGAAGAGGAATTATATAATATATAACAAACAAAAAAGAAAAGAAATACTCAAAATTATAGATCCTTTGCCTGCTTCGGAAGCAGAGATAGGACAATCACTTTCAATACATAAACAACAGGTCAAACCTCAACAGCAGCCTCTCCTTACGACCAATAGAAAAGCAGGTAGTAATAATAAAAGATTGTACTCCTTGCATAGGCAGAGTTATCATGCTAGAATTGCTTTAACCATATCCATTCTATCTATTGGATCTGTAATTATATTGGGAAGTACGACTCCTACATCTAGTGTTTATCAACATTTCGGATTATTTGGTGCCTATTATCGTCACAATTATTCTGGTGCCTACTACAATCTAGGAGTATATTACGACCAGTTTGGAAGTTACAGCGTATATAGTCCAAAGTTTTTAAAGACCAATGAGACAATTGCAGACAGCAGTGTATTGTTATATCTGCCACACAAATCGGTGGAAAACTGTAATGTATGATGTGAATATCTGCTGGTGCTAACTACTATGAGGAGGGTCATATATTTTGTAGTTGTCGTTATTCTTGCTAGTTTCAATAATAAAATCGCATTCATATAATGGCAAATATCTCACAATGTATACGCCGGTTTTCTCGAATCAACGCTACAGGATCATTTTTTATGCTCTTAAGGACTTTATTTGGACAGCACATTAAATTCTACAAACAGTGTTGGAGCAGCAGTGACAACTATCATTCAACATAATACTTTCTATGATAAGCATCGTAGCCCAACATCGCTCAATTCAACATGAACGTGCAAGGATTAGAAATCATTTTGCTTAATATACCATGCAATCACATGGCACATCGGCACTACTCTGATACGAAATGTTAAGATCTAGTCTTCTATATTTTGTTCATTTTTGACTATTTTTTTGGCATATCTTAATACATGAAATCTTAGCTGTTGCACAATTTTTTTTGATACATGTCCAAATAACCCCACGCGTATAATACATCATTATCACCATGCCATTATCTACAAAATGGAATGAACCACAAAGCGAAAGTATGACAAACAAGCTGTTTGACAGGTTGAAGCCCCAAGATCCTTTAAAACCACGCATAGAAGAAGCGCAGAATAAATTACAAATGCAGGTTTCTAAATTGGAAAAAATATCTAACAAGTTAGAAGAAAAAGATAAATTAATTTTTAATCGTGTGGTACAATCCCTGCAAAACCATGATAGTTATTATGCGAAAATATTGTCTAACGAGTTATCTCAAGTTCGTAAAATGAGCAAAATGGTCAATTCAGCCAAACTCGCATTTGAGCAGATTCAGTTAAGATTGAATACTGTAACTGAGCTAGGAGATGTAGTAGTCACCTTGAGTCCAGCTATGTCTGTCATAAAGGGAATACAGGGGGGACTATCTTCCATGATGCCAGAAGCAGATCAGTCATTTGGACAAATTTCAGACTTGCTTGGGAACATCATGGCAGGATCTAGCCAAATACCTTCTACAGAAATAGCCAATAGCGGTATAACAGGAATAGATGACGAAGCAATGAAAATAATAGAAGAAGCAAGCACTCTGATAGAGGAGAATACAAAAAGTAAATTTCCTGACTTGCCCTTTTCTGACGAAATATCCGAGTCTCCTAAACGATCACAGACTTCAATATCTTAATCCAGGCTGATGTTGGATTGCTTCCAACACCTTTTTATGATTTGATTCAACTATAATCCAAATTTGCTAACGCTAATGAATTGTTATAGATCTAGCCAACATATCTCCATATAGGATTATTTGCAGGTCTTTCAGAACATGTATACCCTTTTATCGTCAGGTATTGCGTCGTCCGTTGTTGGAACACTTGCAGGCCAGGCCATAATAGAGGGATTATTAGGAAAGAAAGTAAACGTGTGGCTTAGGAGATTTATAACTCGTTTTGTCAATGTTATCCCTACTACGATAGCAATACTTTTAG
>Ga0075424_100001615_pt1 | contig 19972 bp, 21 predicted proteins | sample SoiMethybrSBSTD3_FD_75301 | JGI IMG/M metagenome (GOLD analysis project Ga0075424, IMG submission 75301) | Bulk soil microbial communities from a Populus tree surrounding site in Tennessee, USA - Soil MetaG P. TD hybrid SBSTD3 | ecosystem: Environmental > Terrestrial > Soil > Tree plantation... | reverse complement strand
GCTCCCAGGGAAAGCTCGCCAACGCGGGCTTCGTCGAGAAGGCGCCGCCGGAGCTGGTCCAGCAGGAGCGCGAGAAGCTCGAGCGGTACCGCCGCGAATTGGACGAGCTCGAGCGTTAGCCGGCCGTGTTCGACGCCGAGCGGTACCTGCTTTCACTCGAGCTGTTCGGGATGCGGTTCGGACTCGATCGCATGCGCCGCCTGATGACCGTGCTGGACTCACCGCAGGAGCGGTTCGCATCCGTGCAGGTCGTTGGCACGAACGGCAAGTCCTCGACCGCGCGAATGACGGCGGCGCTGCTGCAGCGCCACGGCGTGAGCACCGGCGCCTACCTCTCGCCGCATCTGACCACCTTCGCGGAACGGATCGAGGTCGAAGGGCAGCCCATTTCGCGGGAGCGGTTCGCGGTCGCGGTGCAGCGGGCGGCGCAGGCCGCGGCGCTCGTCGACCGCACACTCGGCGAAGACGACCGCGTCACCCAATTCGAGGCACTGACGGCCGCCGCCTATTGGGAGCTGGCGCGGAGTGGCGTGGAGGCGGCGGTCGTGGAGGCGGGGCTCGGCGCCCGTTACGACGCGACGAGCGTGATCGATTCGCGCGTGCTGGTGCTGACCAACGTGGGACTCGAGCACACGCGCTGGCTGGGGCCGACCGAGCGCCACATCGCGGAGGAGAAGCTCGCCGTCCTGAGGCCGGGCGCGACGCTCATCGCTGGACCGCTCGGGCCGGAGGCGGCGGCGGTCGCCGAGCGGGTGGGAACCGAGCGGGGCGCGCGGCTCTTCCGGGCCGGGCGCGACTTTCGCGCCGTCGGTGATCGGCCGTTCACGGTCGAGACGCCCGCCAGCGCGTACCCCGGCATCGAGCTACGGGCGCTCGGTGGGTTCCAGCGGGCGAACTTCGCGGCCGCGGTGGCGGCGGCGGAAGCGTTCATGGGAAGGGCCCTCGACGCCGGCGCGGTGCGGCGCGCGGCGCGCGAGTTGGTGCTGCCGGGCCGCCTCGAGGTGGTCGCCCAACACCCGCTCGTGGTCCTGGACGGAGCGCACAATCCGAGCGGCGCGCGGGCGCTCGCGGAGTCGCTTCCAAACGTGGTCGGCGATCGGCCGGTGACCGCCGTCGTGTCGATCCTCGACGACAAGGACGCGGCCGGCATCCTCTCGACCCTCGTGCCGCTGTCCGACGGGGCGGTGTTCACGCGGTCCTCGCGGCAGGGAGCGCTGCCTCCCGCCGTGCTCGAAAGCCTCTGGGGGCAGCTCGGCGGCCACAGGGGCGAGGTGGCCGCGAACCCGGTCAAAGCGGTCGCGGCCGCACGGCGACGGGCGGGCCACGACGGCGCCGTGCTGGTCACGGGCTCCATCTACTTGCTGGCCGAGCTGGTGCGAGCGCCGGCGCTGGAGGCGGCCCGATGACCGACCACCTGCGCATGCTCGGCGTGGTTGCAGTCGTGGTTGCGGTCGTGATCCTCGTGTTCTTCACGATCGGCTATCTGCTCGGCAGACTGCTCCTGTAGGGCGTTGGAGGGGGTTTTTTCGCAAAACCCCCGGTAGACTCGTGAATGGCGGTTGCCGATCCGGCAGGGTCCAGGGGGGTCGGCATCGAACCAATACGAACCGGTCGGCACGGAATCCCGATGACCTTCGCCCTCTTCGGCATCTCAAACGACGGCTTGAACCTCGCTGTGAACCTCCTGGTGTTCTTCCTGGTCGTGATCTGGGTGGCGCTGGTGTACTGGACCTACTCGGACGCGAGCCGGCGGCTGGACGACCCGCTGTTGATCGGATGCGCAACGGTCGCCTCGCTGTTCCCGTTCATCGGCACGATCGTGTACACGATCGTGCGTCCCCCGGAGTACCTCGAGGACTCCCATGAGCGCGACCTCGAGATCAGGGCCGCCGAGAAGCGGCTGGCGCTGCTCGACAACAGGACGTGCCGGAACTGCGGGAGCGAGATCGAGCCGAGCTTCCTCCGGTGCCCGACCTGCATGCGCAAGCTCAAGGAGCCTTGCCGAAGCTGCGGGCGTCCGCTCGACCCCCGCTGGCGGGTGTGCCCGTATTGTGAAGCCGAGGTGACGGCCTCGATGCGAGACGAGCGTGGCGAGCGTCGCCGGCGAGCGCGTCGCGACGGAGAGCGGCAGCCGCGCGTGGCGCGGACCGTGGATCGCGCCTCGAGCGCGCCGCCGCGAGGCGACGAGACGATCGTTGAGCCAACCGCCTCGCTGAGCGGTGAACGCCGCGCGTCACAGGCACCGCCGGACAGGTAGATTTCCCCGGCCTCGTGGCCGACCGCACCCTGATCCTCGTCAAGCCTGATGCGTTCGAGCGAGCGCTCACGGGCGAGGTGATCGCACGCTTCGAGCGCAAGGGCCTGCAGCTTGTCGCGCTCAAGCTGATGCACGTGGACGTGCCGCTGGCGGAGGTGCATTACGCCGAGCACGCGGAGAAGCCGTTCTTCGGCGAGCTGGTCGGCTTCATCACGCGCGGCCCGTTGGTGGCGATGGTCCTGGAGGGGACGAGCGCGGTGGAGGCGGCGCGCCAGGTGATCGGCGCGACGAATCCGATCGAGGCCGCGCCCGGCTCGATCCGCGGCGACTTCGCGACCGAGATCACCTTCAACCTCGTGCACGGCTCGGACTCGGCCGACTCGGCCGAGCGCGAGATCGGGATCTTCTTCCCGGAGCTTTCATCGGCCTAGTACTCGCTTCACGCTCGCCCCAGCGGAAGGCGATCCTGGAGCAACTGGGCATCTCGTTCGAGATACGCGTCGCGGACGTGGAGGAATTGACCGCGGGCGACCCCGAATCAGTCGTGTACGAGAACGCCCGCCGCAAGGCTCGCGCGGTGGCCGGTGGCGGCGGCGAGCCCGTGCTGGGGGTCGACACCGAGGTGCTGATCGACGGTCTCCTGCTGGGGAAGCCCACGGGGTCCGAGGAGGCGCGCGCCCATCTCGAGCGGCTCTCCGGTCGCACGCACACCGTGCTGAGCGGCCTGTGCCTCCTGGAGGGCGACACGGAGCGCGGGGGCGTCGCGGAGACACATGTGACTTTTCGCACCCTGTCGCCGGACTTGATCAACTGGTACCTGGACACGGGCGAATGGGCGGAGCGCGCGGGCGCATATGCGGTCCAGGGACACGGCGCCGCGCTCGTGGCGCGGATCGACGGCGACTACTGGAACGTCGTCGGTTTGCCGGTGCCGCTGCTGCTCGAATTGGCTCCCGAGCTCGTCGCGCCGAGCGCGTGACCATTGGGAACTCTCCTGCAAGCGCTCGTGGGCTTCCTGAGTGTTCGGTACCATTCGCCGCTGCAACCGCCTCGCTAGCGGAAGCCGGCAGCGCCGACGAAAGGTGGCGCCTGGTGAGGCCCCTCGGGTAGTCAGCCGGCCGGTCGCTGTCCGCCGCGACCGGGGCTTCAGCACGACAGGACTGTCAGCGACTTGGGTTTCTTCAGCGCTCTAACCGGTCTTGGCGGCCGTGACATGGCCGTCGATCTTGGCACCGCGAATACGTTGGTGTACGTTCGCGGGCGCGGCATCGTGCTCTCGGAGCCGTCGGTCGTGGCGATCGACGCTCGCTCGGGCGAGGTGCATGCGGTCGGGCTCGAGGCGAAGCGGATGCTCGGGCGGACGCCCGGCACGATTCAGGCCATCAGGCCGCTGAAGGATGGGGTGATCGCGGACTTCGACGTGACCGAGCAGATGCTCCGGCACTTCATCCAGAAGGTGCACCAGAACCGCTGGGCGCACCCGCGTGTGGTGGTCTGCGTCCCCTCCGGTGTCACCGGCGTGGAGAAGCGCGCGGTGGAGGAGGCCTGCCTGTCAGCCGGTGCGCGGCAGGCCTACCTGATCGAGGAGCCGATGGCGGCCGCGATCGGGGCCGGCCTTCCGGTCGGGGAGCCGACCGGCAACATCGTGGTGGACATCGGAGGCGGCACGAGCGAGGTCGCTGTCATCTCGCTCGGGGGAATCGTCGTCTCCCAGTCGATTCGCGTGGGCGGCGACGAGATGGACGACGCGATCGTCAACTACGTGAAGCGCGAGTACAAGCTCATGATCGGCCAGCAGACCGCGGAGGAGATCAAGCTCGAGATCGGCTCGGCCTTCTCGCTGCCCGAGGAGGTCCAAGCGGAGGTGCGGGGGCGCGACCTCGTGTCCGGTCTTCCGAAGACGGTCGTGCTGACCTCCGAGGAGGTGCGCGGGGCGCTCGAAGAGCCGGTCGGCCAGATCATCGGCGCGGTCAAGGAGACGCTCGACCGCACGCCCCCCGAGCTCGCGTCGGACATCATGGACCGAGGCATCATGCTGGCGGGGGGAGGCGCGCTGCTCCAGGGTCTCGATGAGCGGCTTCGCGACGAGACGCAGATGCCGTGCCACCTCGCGGAATCGCCTCTGACCTGCGTGGCGGTGGGATCAGGCCGCTCGCTGGAGGAGTTCGAGGCGATCCACCGCGCGAGCAAGAACTCGCGGAACAGAAGGAGAAACTGATGGCGGCCGGGAGCGTATGGTCCTCTGACGGGAGTGAGGTCCGGCCGGCGAGCGGAAAGCCTCCGCTGAATAGACAAGACTTGAGGACTTCACGGTGTACAAGAGATCTGTTCGAAGGCGGCGGGCGGTGCTGGCACTGCTCGTTGGCCTATCCATAGCGCTTCTCACCGCCTACTTCGGCGAGTCGGCCTCTGGCGGCCTGCACGGGATTCAGCGTGGCTTCCTCGAGGCGCTGGCGCCGCTCCAGGAGGGGGCAAGCCGCGCCCTCAAGCCCGGGCGCGACCTCGTGGGCTGGGTTGGCGACGCCTTCGACGCGAAGTCCGACAACAAGAAGCTTCGCCGCCAGGTCCGCGAGCTCCAAGCCCGCCTGGCGCAGTCGGAGACGGACTCGCGCGACGCGAACGAGCTGCGGGCATTGGTCGGGTTCAACCGCTCCTCGTCCTTTCCGACCGGGTACAGCCCGGTGTCGGCGCGCGTGATCGCCCGCTCACCAACCGTCTGGTACTCGGCGATCACGATCGACAAGGGCTCCGACCAGGGCGTGCGCGTGAACCAGCCGGTGATGAGCGGCTCCGGGCTGGTGGGCAAGATCTCCGACGTGGCAGCCGACGCGGCGCGCGTGACGCTCCTCACCGACAGCACCAGCGGCGTCTCGGCACAGGTCGTGCCCGACGGTGCGAACGGGCTCGTGAAGGCGACCGTCGGCAACCCGTCGGACCTGCTGCTCGACTTCGTCCAGAAGGGTCGGCCCGTGGCGAAAGGCGCAACCGTGATCACCTCCGGATGGAAGTCGTCCCACCTCGAATCGCTCTTCCCGCGGGGAATCCCAATCGGATCCGTGACGCGCTCCGACTCGAACGAGCGCGCGCTCTACCAGCGCGTTCACCTGCACCCGTACGCCGACCTGCGCAATCTCGACGTGGTCGAGGTGCTCACGCGCGGCGGCCCAGACCCCAGCCAGAAGGCGCAGCTGATCCCGTGAACGTCCGCCCCGGCACGATCGTGCGGATCGCGGTGCTGGTGCTGGCGACGGTGGTGCTCCAGCTCGCCGTCGTGACGCAGATGACCGTACTCGACTCCGACGCCGACCTCTTCCCGCTCGTGACCCTCTCGGTGGGCCTGCTCGCCGGCCCGATCCCGGGCGCGACCTGCGGTTTCCTGCTCGGGCTGGTGGCGGACATGTCGCTGCTCCAGACGCTCGGAGTCACGTCGCTGCTGCTGATCGCGGTTGGGTACCTCGCCGGCCGCTACCGGGAGCTGCGCGACGCCTCCCACAAGCTCGTGCCCGTGATCGGCGCGCTGATCGCGACGCTCGCCTACGCGACGGCCTTCTCGCTCGTGCAGTTCTTGCTGGGCGTCGAGTCGCCCGTCAGCCCGCTCGTAATCCGGGAGATCCTGGTCGGGGTCTTGATGAACGGCCTGATCGCGATGCCGGTCTACGCCGGGGTGCGGCGCCTGCTGCGCGCCGACCTGATCGACGACCTGCGTCCGCGCCGCCGCCGGCCCGGGACCACGCGCCGCGGCCCGCTCACGGGCGCGCCGTTGACCAGCTCGGCCGTCACGATCACCGGACCCGCGAGGCCTCGGCGCAACTAGATGTATCTACCGAGCGGCGACAAGCGGATGATCGTTACGCCGGGGCTGGCGCTCCGCGTCGCGATCCTCGGAGGCATCGCGCTGGTCCTCTTCGGGATCATCTTCTTCCGGTTGTGGTACCTCCAGGTGCTGTCCGGAGACAAGTACCTGGCCGAGGCCAACGACAACCGCGTGCGGCAGGTGAAGGTGGAGGCGCCGCGCGGCCAGATCGTCGACCGCAACGGCACCGTGCTGGTCGACAACCGGACCGCGCTGGCAGTCCAGGTCATGCCGGACAAGCTCGCGACGGACTCGGTGCGCCGCGCGCGCGAAACGCGCCGGCTGGCGGAGGTGCTCGGCGTGCGGCCGGGCGCCCTGCGACGCAAGATCCGCCACGACTGGAAGGCCGTCCCGTTCAGCCCCGTGACGCTCAAGACGGACGTGCCGCTGGACACCGTCTTCTATCTCCAGGAGAACCAGACGCGGTTCCCGGGCGTCGAGGTGGAGCGGATCTTCCTGCGCAAGTACCCGCACCACACGCTCGGCGCGCATCTGTTCGGGACGCTCGGCGAGGTCACGCAGCAGCAGCTCAAGGAGTCCCGCTACAACGGCGTCCAGCTCGGCGACCGGGTGGGGCAGTCAGGCATCGAGTACGAGTACGACCGCTATCTGCGTGGCCGCAACGGCGCCTCGCGCATCCAGGTGGATGCGCTCGGGCGCCCGAAGGGCGAGCTGTCCGTCAGGCCGCCGAAGCCGGGCAAGCAGCTGCGGCTGTCGATCGACTTCGGGGTTCAGAAGGCCGGCCAGGATGCGCTCGCGAGCAGCGGCAAGCCCGGAGGCTTCGTCGCAATGGATCCCCGCGACGGCGAGATCCTGGGTCTGGGCTCGAACCCGAGCTACGACCCGAACGTGTTCGCGAAGGGCGTCTCGGAGTCTGTGTACAAGCGCCTGCAGGACCCGAACAACGGCGCGCCGCTCGCCGACCGTGCGATCCAGGGCCTGTACCCGACGGGTTCGACGTTCAAGCTGATCACCGCCACGGCGGCGCTCCAGAGCGGGCTGCTGACGCCTTCGACGGTGCTGTTCGACGGCGGGTCGCTCAACGTCGGCGGCATCTCCTTCCGCAACGCCGGCGGCGCGTCGTACGGAGCGCTCGCGCTCCCGCGCGCGCTGCAGGTCTCCTCCGACGTGTTCTTCTATCGCGTGGGGCTGATGGCTGACCAGCGCGGCGGCGACATCATCCAGAAGTGGGCGCGCCGCCTCGGCATCGGGCGGCCGACCGGCATCGACCTGCCGGGTGAGGTCGCCGGGCTGGTCCCATCGCCCGCCTGGCGAAACCGGCTGTTCCGCAAGCACCTCACGGACCGGCCATGGACGCCGGGCGACAACATCAACTTCGCCGTGGGCCAGGGCGACCTGCAGGCCGACCCCCTCCAGATGGCGGTGGCCTACAGCGCGATCGCGAACGGCGGCAAGGTCGTCACTCCGCACGTCGGGATGCGCGTCGAGGACTCGGACGGGCGTGTGCTTCAGGAGATCGCGCCCGGCCCCAAGCGGCGGCTCGGCATCTCGTCGGTGACTCGCGACGCGATCATGTCGGGCCTGCGGGCAGCCGCAAACGACCCCGGCGGCACGTCCGAGCCCGTATTCCGCGGCTTCCCGATCACCGTCGCGGGCAAGACGGGGACGGCTCAGCGAGGCGCACAGGGCGACCAGTCGTGGTACGTGGTGATGGCGCCGTACAACGACCCGCGCATCGTGGTCGCGGTCACGATCGAGCGGGGCGGGTTCGGAGCCGAGGCGGCGGCGCCCGCCGCACGCAAGATCCTGGCCGCCTATTTCGGCATCAAGGGGAAGAAGGCGAACGGCACGGCGGGCAACGCCCCTAACTGATGTTCAACTGATGCAACAGCATCGCGACACTCCGTTCGGGACCGGCGTCCAGCCATTCAGCGAGCCGCGCGTCCGCATCTTCCGGCTCGACCTGCTGCTGCTCCTGGCGACGCTGGGCTTGATCGGCTTCAGCCTCGTGACGCTCGACGCGGCCACCGCGGACGCGACCGCGTCGGCCCACTTCTACGCCACGCGGCAGGGCATCTACGCGGTCGTCGGCCTGATCCTGATGATCGCGATCGCATCGATCGACTACTCGCGGTTCAGGGAGCTCAAGACCGCGCTCTACCTGACCATGATGGGGTTGATCCTGATGGTCCTGGCGCTCGGCGGCGTGACCCGCGGCTCACGCCGCTGGTTCGAGCTGCCGTTCTTCCGTTTCCAGCCGTCCGAGCTCGGCAAGGTGCTGCTGGTGCTCGCCCTGTCGGCGTTCGTCCTGGACCGGCTGCGGTACATGAACGATCGGCAGACCACGTCCAGAATCATGTTGCTGGCGCTCGCGCCGACATTGTTGGTGATGGCCCAGCCCGACCTCGGCACGGGAATCATCTACGTCAACATCGCGCTCGCCCTGATGTTCGTGGCCGGCACGAAATGGACCCACTTCGCGGCTTTGATGGGCGTGGCGGCGGCCGCCGCGACGATCGTGCTGGTGATCGCGCCGGCCGTCGGCATGCCCGTGCTGAAGGGCTACCAGAAGGACCGCCTGACGGCGTTCCTCCACAAGAACAACGCCGACCCGCGCAGCCAGGGCTATCAGCTGAACCAGGCTCAGACGGCGATCGGGTCGGGGCGCAAGACCGGCCGGGGCGAGAAATCGTCCCAGACACGGCTCGGCTTCCTTCCCGAGAGCCACACGGACTTCATCTTCGCCGTGGTGGGTGAGCGGTTCGGCTTCGTGGGTGCGGCGATCGTGCTTTCGCTGTATGCGCTGTTGATATGGCGCTCCCTGCGAATACTCACGATCGCGAAGAATTTGTACGGAGCGCTGCTCGCCGCCGGCATCGGCGCGATGCTCATGACCCAGGTGTTCGTGAACGTAGGCGGTAACGTCGGGATCATGCCTATTACAGGAATCCCGCTGCCGCTGATGAGCTATGGAGGCTCCTCGGTGATCGTCACCTTGATCGCGCTCGGCATATTGCAGAGCGTGTACGTGCAGGCGCGGGAGGCGGCTGCAGGCAAATCCGAAAGCCTCGCATGAGGCACAGCGAAAGGAATTTCATTGCGTAAGCAGGTACTCGTATCGGTCGACCGCGGGGAGACCCGCGTGGCGATCGTCGAAGGAAAAGGCGCCCCTACCAAGGGTGGCCGCCGCGGCCGGGCGAGCATTCCCCGTGTCGAAGGCGGCTGGCGCGTCGCGGAGCTTTACATCGAGCGCCGCGGCCGGCGATCGATCGTCGGCAACGTCTACAAGGGCCGGGTCGACAACGTCCTGGCCGGAATGGAGGCCGCGTTCGTCGACATCGGCCTCGAGAAGAACGGCTTCCTCCACGTCGACGAGATCGTGTTGAGAGACGAGAAGGGCAAGCCCATCCGGGCCAGCTCCTCCCAGCGCCGCGGGCGCGGGCGTGGGGGCGGGACGCGAATTTCGGAGCTGCTCAAGTCCAAGCAGGAAGTCGTGGTCCAGGTGACCAAGGACCCGATCGGGACGAAGGGGGCCCGCCTTTCGATGGAGATCTCGATCCCGGGCCGCTACCTCGTGTACGTGCCGGACGGCGAGGGCGTGGGCGTCTCGCGCCGCCTTCCGGACTCCGAGCGCGAGCGGCTGCGCAAGCTTGCCGCGGGCCTCAAGGTCAGGCAGGGTGGTCTGATCATCCGGACGGCCGCCCACGGCGCGCGCAAGAGCGACATGGAGCGCGAGCTTCAGTACTTGTACAGGTTGCACGAGGTGCTCCAGGCGCGGGTCGACGATTCACCCGCGCCGTCGATGGTCTTTCAAGAGGCGGACCTGCCGGTCCGGGTCGTGCGCGACGTCTTCTCCAAGGAGTTCGACCGCGCGATCATCGATGACCCCAAGCAGCACCACCGGGTCCGCAGCTTCTTCGAGCGGACCGCCCCCGAGCTCGTCGACCGCGTCGAGCTCTACGAGGAATCCGAGCCGCTCTTCGAGCGCGCCGGGATCGAGGAGGCGTTCAGATCGACGTTGTCACGCCGCGTCGACCTGCCGCACGGCGGCTATCTGATGATCGACCACGCCGAGGCCCTCACCGTGATCGACGTCAACACCGGCAGCTACACCGGCCGCGGGCGCGGGAGCCTCGAGGACACGATCGTCAAGACGAATCTCCAGGCTGCGGAGGAGGTCGTGCGGCAGCTTCGGCTCCGCGACATCGGCGGCATCATCGTCATCGACTTCATCGACATGGCGTACACCCGGAACCGCGATCACGTCCTGAGCGTGCTGCGCAAGGCGCTCGACGAGGACCGGACCCGTACGCACGTCGTCGAGATCTCGCCGCTCGGCCTGGTCGAGATGACCCGGCAGAACGTGAGCGAGGGTGTGCGCGAGATCATGAACAAGACCTGCCCCACGTGTGAGGGCGAGGGTGTCGTCCGCTCGGAGGAGACGATCGCGATCGACGTCGAGCGCCGGCTCCGCAAGCTGGTCAGAGAGTCGAAGTCCGAGGCCTTCCTGGTGCAGGTGCATCCCCGCGTGGCTGCGATCCTGATCGGCGGCGGCGGCAAGCCGCTGCGCGAGCTCGAGGAGGACACCGGGAAGGTCTTCCACTTCCACGGCACCGAGGGCAGCCCGCTGGACACCTTCGCGATCACCGAGCAGGGCACGCGAGACGAGATCGAGCACCGCGCGCTCCCGTTCAAGAAGGGCGAGGAGGTTCTGATCCGGATCGAGGAGCCGCACATGTACAACATCGACGACGCGATCGCCAAGATCGACGGGTACGTGATCTCGATCTCGGGCGGCGGGCCGTTCGTGGGCGAGAAGAAGCTGATCCGGATCGACGAGGTGAAGCGGACCGCCGCCTACGCCAGCCTGATCAGCGAGAACGGAGAACGTACGCCGTCCGCCGCCAAGGCGGCGGACGGGTCCGCCGCGGGCTCCAAGGCGGCGGACGGGTCTGCCGAGGGTGCGATCGAATCGAAGGACGATGCATCCGAGGGCTCGAAAGACGAGCAAGTACAATCGAACGGCTCCGCGAGCAAGCGCCGCCGTGGCCGCAGGGGCGGCCGGCGGCGTTCGCGCGCAAAGGCGCGCGAGGGCTCCGGGTCCACCTCGAACTGAAGAACAACCAACAGCTATCCATGGCCTACGCGGTAATCGAAATGGGCGGCAAGCAGTACCGAGTCGAGAAGGGCGACTCGGTACTGGTGGATCGCGTGAGCGAGGACGAGGGCGCGAAGCTCTCGCCCCGCGCGTTGCTCTACAGCGGCGATGGCGAGGGCAAGACGGTGTTCGAGGGGGCCGACCTCGACAAGGTCAAGGTCGAGGCCGTCGTCGCCGAGCACCTGAAGGGCGAGAAGATCCGCGTCTTCAAGTACCGGCCGAAGAAGCGCTACCGGAAGACCCAAGGGCACCGGTCCCTTTTGTCGCGGATCGAGATCCGCGACATAAAGCCGCCGACCGCCAGGCGCGCGCCGGCCAAATCAGATGCGGCAGAGAAGGAAGACGAGTAGATGGCACACAAAAAAGGATTGGGGTCGAGCCGCAACGGTCGTGACTCCCAGGCCAAACGGCTCGGCGTGAAGGTGTTCGCGGGCCAGTCCGTGACAGGCGGCGAGATCATCGTCCGCCAGCGCGGCACCCGGTTCAAGCCCGGCCCGGGCACCGGACTCGGTCGCGACGACACGATTTTCGCGACGCGCCCGGGCACGGTCGAGTTCCGAACGGGCCGCAAAGGCCGGCTCATCTCAGTCACGCCTGTCGAGTAGCTGCACGGTCACACCGTGCTGTACGACCGCGTAAAGATCCGGGTACACGCTGGCGCGGGAGGCAACGGCTGTGTCAGCTTCCGCCGCGAGGCCCACGTCCCGCGCGGCGGCCCGGACGGCGGTGACGGGGGCCGCGGCGGAAACGTCGCCGTGTTGGCCGACGCGGACCTGCGGGACCTCTCCTTCTATCGCAGCCGGCGCGAGTTCAAGGCCGGGCGGGGCGGTCACGGCGAGGGCGCGCAGCGCCACGGCGCGGCCGGCGAGGACCTCGAGCTTCGCGTGCCGGTGGGCACGGTCGTTGAAATCGAGACGACCGCGAGCCGCTACGACCTGACGGCTCCGGGCGAGCGCCTGGTGGTCGCCCGGGGAGGCGGCGGCGGCGCGGGGAACAAGCGCTTTGCGACTTCCACGCGCCAGGCTCCCCGGTTCGCCGAGCGGGGCCTGCCCGGCGAGGAGGCGATGCTCGACCTGCGCCTGAAGCTGCTCGCCGACGTCGGACTCGTGGGCGCTCCGAACGCCGGCAAGTCCTCTCTTCTGAGACGGCTGACCCGGGCGCGCCCGAAGGTCGGCGACTATCCCTTCACAACGCTGGAGCCCGCCCTTGGCACGCTCACCGACGACGAGGGCCGCCAGCTCGTGCTGGCCGACATCCCGGGTCTGATCGAAGGCGCCGGCGCGGGCGCGGGACTCGGGCACGAGTTCCTCGCCCACATCGAGCGGACGCGGCTTCTCGCCCATCTGGTCGAGGTGGCGCCGGTGGACGGGTCGGACCCGTGGGAGACATTTCAGACCGTGCGAGGCGAGCTCGCGGAGTACGGGGCCGGGCTGGAGCAGCGGCCGTTCCTGCTCGTGCTGAGCAAGATCGATCTGCTCCCGCCCGAGATGGCTCCCGGGCTCGCCGCCGAATGGCGGCGCCGCCTCGGCAGCGACGCGCCGGTGCTGGCCGTCTCGAGCGCCACCGGCGTGGGAGTCGAGCGGCTCGCGCGCGAGATCTTCGAGCACGTTCCCGCCGTGGAGCCTGCGGCTGCGGCCGTGGATCCGGGTGATGGGATTGCCGACCACGCGGTCTACCGGCCGGGGCAGGGCGACGGCTACCGAGTCGAGCGCTCGGGTGACCATCTGTTCCGGATCGAGGGTCCCGCGGTCGAGCGGCTCGTCGACCGTCACGATCTCGAGAACCGCGATGCGCTCGAGTACATCGAAGGGCGTCTGCGGTCGATGGGCGTCGTCCGCGCACTCGAATCCGCGGGCTTCGAGCCAGGCGACGAGATCGAGATCGGCGAGGTCGCGTTCGCGCTGTATCCGGGCGTGCCGCAGCCGGAGTAGCCTCGCGGTATGACCACCTGCGTCGTAAAGCTGGGATCGACGCTCGTCGCGGACGAGCGTGGCGAGGTCCGCGAGCCGGTTCTCCGGGAGATCTGCCGCCAGGTGGCGGCGCTCTGCGCGGCTGGTCATGCGCCGGTGCTCGTCACCTCCGGAGCGATTGCGCGCGGGATGCGCCTGATGGGGATGCCGGTCAGGCCGACCGCCATGGAGGAGCTGCAGGCGGCCTCGGCGGTCGGCCAGGGCCCGCTGTACGACGCGTATGGCGACCTGCTCGCCGAGCACGGCGTCAAGACGGCACAGGTTCTGCTCACCTTCTTCGACGTCTCCGCCCGGATGCAATACCTCAACGCGCGCCGGACCCTGGGCAAGCTGATCGACTGGGGAGTGGTGCCGGTCATCAACGAGAACGACACCACCGCGACGGACGAGATCAGCTTCGGGGACAACGACATCCTGGCTGCGCAGGTGGCGATCCTGCTGGCCGCGGACCTGCTCGTGGTGCTGTCGGATGTCGATGCCCTCTACACGACCGATCCTCGCCGGGACGCGGGGGCCGAGCGCGTCGCGGAGGTTCGCGAGCTGCGCGAGCTCGAGGATTACGAGATCGGCATGTCGAGCTCGCACCTCGGCTCGGGAGGGATGCGCAGCAAGGTGCTGGCCGCCGAGATGGCGACCTCCGCCGGCATCCCCGTGGTGGTCTGCAGCGGCACCGAGGCGGGCACGCTGGAGCGAGTCGTGCAGGGTGAGTCCGTCGGCACCCGGTTCCTTCCCCAGGCGAGGCGCGAGTCCAGCTTCAAGCTCTGGCTCAAGTACGCAAAGGCCTCCAGCGGGCGCGTGCTGGTCGACCCGGGCGCCGAGCGGGCGCTCCGCGAACAGGGCACGAGCCTGCTGCCGGTGGGCGTGGTCGAGGTGGAGGGGGAGTTCGAGGCGGGCGACGCGATCGACGTGGCCTCAGCCGCGGACGGGAGGCGAGCCGTCGGCAAGGGCATCTCGAACTACTCCGCGACCGAGCTACGGAAGGTGAAGGGCCTCAAGTCCGCGGAGGTGCGGGAGCTGCTGCCTCGTGCCAGCGAGGAAGCGGTGCACCGCGATTACTTCGTGCTGGCGTGAGCGAGCGCGTCGTCGAGTGTCTGGAAGAGCCGGACATAGGCCACGCATCATCTCCTCGGAATCAGGCACTCCGGGGGCAACATACCGGTGCCGTTAACCTTTCCGCATGGCGATTCGGACCCAGTCCGTAGCCGAGGTGTGCGAGCGCGCGAAGCGCGCCTCTCGCCGCCTCGCGACGCTCGACACGGCGGCGAAGAACGGCGCGCTCGAGGCGATCGCGGCCGCGCTCGAGGGCCGCGTGGACGAGATCCTCGAGGCGAACGCGGAAGACCTCGAGGACGGCCGCGCGGCGGGTCTGGATGACGCCCTGATCGATCGGCTGTCCCTGGACCGGAAACGTGTGCAGGCGATGGCGGACGGCGTGCGCGACATCGTCGCGCTGCCGGACCCGGTGGGCGAAGAGCTCGAATCGCGCACGCTCCCGAACGGGCTCGAGCTGCGCAAGGTGCGCGTGCCGCTCGGCGTCGTCGCGATCGTCTACGAGGCGCGGCCGAACGTGACCGTGGACGCGGCCGCGCTCGCAATCAAGTCTGGGAACGCGGTGGTGCTGCGGGGGTCTTCGACCGCGGCTCGCTCGAACGCAGTGCTGGCGCAGATCGTGGCCGAGGCCGGCGAGGGCGCCGGCCTGCCCGCGGGATCGATATCGCTGGTGGCCGGCGGCGGGCGCGATGAGCTGGCGGAGCTGGCGCGCCAGGACGGATTGGTCGACCTGATCATCCCGCGCGGCGGTGAGGGCCTGAAGACGGCGCTCAAGGACAGCGCCACGGTGCCCGTCATCTACGCGGCGGCCGGGAACTGCCACGTGTATCTCGACGCGGCCGCCGATCCCGAGATGGCGAAGGAGATTGCATACAACGCGAAAGTCCAGCGCCCCGGCGTGTGCAACGCCGCCGAGACCCTGCTGGTCCACGCGGAGATCGCTCCTGCGGTGCTGCCCGAGCTCTTCATGCTGCTCCGCGAGGCGGGCGTGGAGCTGGTCGCGGACGGACGCACACGGGCGCTCGCGGGACCTGACGGCGACCTCGTGGGCGAGGCGACCGAAGAGGATTGGGACACCGAATACCTTGGGCTGAAGATGGCGATCAGGACGGTCGACAGCGTCGACGAGGCGATCGACCACGTCAACCGGTACGGCACCGGTCACTCCGAAGCGATCGTGACCGAGGACGAACGCGCGGCGACAGCCTTCACCGACACCGTCGATGCCGCCTGCGTGTACGTGAACGCCTCCACCCGCTTCACCGACGGGGGCGAATTCGGCATGGGCGCCGAGATGGGCAATTCGACTCAGAAGCTCCACGCGCGCGGCCCGATCGCGTTGCGGGAGCTGACCACGTCCAAGTACGTGGTGCGCGGCACGGGCCAGGTGCGCCAGTAGTGCCGGGCGCCGCCCGCTGACCAGGACGGCACGCTGCGGCTCGGGGTCCTCGGAGGAGCGTTCAACCCGCCCCACATCGGGCACCTGATCCTCGCCCAGGAGGCGTTCTGGCAGATGGATCTCGACCGACTGGTGCTGATGCCTGTGCGTGAGGCGGTCGACAAGATGATCGATCAGGACCCCGGTCCCGAGGAGCGCTACCTGCTGTGCGAGCTGGCGGCTGCGGGCTCGGAATGGCTGGACGCCTCGAGGATCGAGGTGGACCGCCCCGGCCCGTCGTACACTGCGGACACGCTCCGGCAGCTGGCGGCGGAGCGGCCTGACGACGAGATCGTGATGGTGCTGGGCGGCGACCGCGCCGCGAGCCTGCCGCAGTGGCGCGAGCCGGCCGAGATCCTGAGGCTGGCGAGGCTGGCCGTGGCGCGGCGGAACGACGTGGGGGAGGACCAGGTGCGCCGGGCGCTGGCGGGTTTGGCCCCGGGCGATCGGGTGAGATTCTTCGACATGCCCGCGATCGAGGTTTCCTCTTCGATGATCCGCGAGCGCATCGCGACGGCGGCTCCGTACGAGCACTTCCTCGCGGAGCGCGTCGCGCACCGCATTGCGGAGGCCGGTCTCTACCGGGGGGTGGCCGCGTGAAGGCGGGCATCGAGCCGCGCAGCTCCGAGGCGCTCGCGCGCCGCATCGCCGCGGTCGCGCTCGACAAGAAGGCCCGCGACGTGGTGGTGCTGGACATGCGCGACGCGGTCGCGTACACGGACTTCCTGGTCATCGCGACCGGGAACACCGAACGCCAGACGCAGGCCGTCGAGGACGCGATCTACCGGGATCTGAAGGACTCCGAGGGCCGCACACCCGAGCGCATCGAGGGCAAGCCCGAGGCGCGGTGGATCCTGATGGATTACCTCGACGCGGTCGTGCACATCTTCACGCCCGCCGCGCGCGACTACTACCGCCTCGAGACGCTGTGGGGTGAAGTCCCGGCCCTGGAAGTGGGCCAGGCGTAAGGCGTATCTGCTTCCCATGTCCCTCGCATCTGGGCGATCTCAGATCTCCCTTCGACTCTCACCCGCGAAGAACCGGCAGCGAGCCGGGGTAAACTTGGCCACGCAGTACGAGCTTGGGGCTATAGCTCAGTTGGGAGAGCGCCGCCATGGCATGGCGGAGGCCGCCGGTTCGAGCCCGGCTAGCTCCACCTGAGAGGTCCTCTCAAAGCGCGCCGTTCGGCGCGCTTTGCAGTTCGTCCCGGTCGAGCACCGCGATGAACGCCTCCACCACGGCCCAGTCGAACTGCCGGCCGGCGTGGCGCCGCAGCTCCGCGACGGCGCGCTCGCGGCCGATCGAGCGACGGTAGCAACGGTCGTTCGTCATCGCCTCATAAGCATCCGCGACCGCGAGGATCTTGGCCTCGAGCGGGATCTCGTCGTCGCTCAGGCCGCGCGGGTAGCCCTGGCCGTCGGGCCGCTCGTGGTGGGCGAGGATCCAGTCCCGGATGTCCTCCAGCCCGGCGTCCTCGAGGATGCCGGCGCCGATCCGCGGGTGATTCTGCATCTCGGCCCATTCCTCGGCACTGAGCGGGCCGGGCTTCGCAACGATCACTCCCGGGATGCCGATCTTGCCCACGTCGTGGAGGAGGCCGGCGAGTCGCACCGCCTCGACCACGTCGTCCGCGAGGTCCAGCTCACGTGCGATCGACTCCGCGTAGCGCGCGACCGTGCGGCAGTGACGGGCGGTGCCCTCGTCGCGCAGGTCGAGCTCCTCTGCGATCTCGATCACCCGCGCCATGGAATTGCCGTTCGCCGCCCGGGCGGCGGCCGGGTCGCGGGCGGGTCGGCGCGCCAGCCTCGCGGTCCACTCGTTCACGAGTGGTTCATACGACCGCAAGACCGGTATTCCTGCGGCTGAAACGGGGAGGGCCCGCCTTGCGGCGGGCCCTCGGGCCATGGGAAGCGCGGATGTCCGCGCGAGCGGATATGTGGTTTTCGCCGGCTTAGCCGGCGTAGCTCCTCGGTCGGAAGTTGAGCCGGATCTGACCCTCGGCCCTCACAACCGAGGACGTCGCCACCGCGGAACACGGAGTGAGCCGGTCAGCTTCCATGGCAGCAAGAACGAGCGGCGGAAGCGAAACCGTCGCGCTTCTCGCGGAACTGGACGTTTGTCCGAGTGAGCGGCGCGCTAGCGCCCGCGCCGCACGGTGAGCACGGCGTGCATGCCGCGCTGGTCGTGCCCGGGAAGCGAGCACCAGAGGCGGTAGCGGCCGCTCTCGAGGCGAGCGTCGAACTCGACCAGCCCGCCGGCCCGGGTTTCGGGCACGCTCACGGTGCGGCTCGCGGACGCGCCGATGCGCCGCAGCCGCAGGTCGTGCGGGTCCTGGCCGCGGTTCACGAACTGGATCACCGCGGGCCCTCGCTTCAGTGTTCCGCGCGAGAGCTGGAGCCGGTACTCGGTGCCCTGCACGAGCAGCCTCGCCGGCGCGCGCTTGGACGAGCCCATATAGGCGTTGGCGACGGTCGCCGCGAAAAGGCCCGCAAGGGCCACCGCGAGCGCGAGCCGCGTCCTCACTTGAGCAGCCCGGGCCGCGGGAAGCGGCGCGCGTCCGGGACCACGGCAGCCGCATCGAAGCCGAACCATTGCTCGAGCAACGCGCAGTAGATCCCGCGGAAGTCGGCAGTGGCCCGCAGGTTGCCGTCGTCGTCGAGGTTCGCGAGGCCCGGGAACTCGCCCACCATGCGGCCGCTCGCGCGCGTCCCGATCAGGAAACCCGCTCCGGCGGCGCCGTGGTCGGTGCCCGCGGAGCCGTTCTCCTCGCCACGGCGGCCGAACTCGGACCAGACGTGCATCAGGACCCGGTCGGCAAGTCCGCGGGCCTCGAGGTCGCGCTGAAACGCGAGCAGCGCGTCGCAGGTCGTCTTCAGCCCCTGCGCGAGGTCGTCCGGCTGGTTGTCGTGGGTGTCGTAGTCGCCGGGCGCGCTCAGCGAGACGCAGCGCAACGGCAGCCCGGCGCCGAGCATCGCCGACAGCGAGGCGAGCCGGTTGGAGAAGGCCGAGTCGTCGGTCGGGTACGCCACCGGGCTCGCAAGGTCGCGGCCCGAGAACGGGAGCAGCTGCTGTCGCAGCTTCGCCGACTGCACGGTGATCCGGGAGGCCTCGTGCATGCCGGCGTCGCGCGAGCCCGAGTGCGAGGCGGCGATCGAGGGCATCGCCTCGAGCATCCAGCTTTCCACGTCTCCCCACACCCCCGGCGCCCAGAAGTCGTAGTCGCCCGGCCCGTTCACGGCCGACACCGGCATGCGGGCGGTCGCGAGCGCCGGCGACAGCTCGCTGTCGAGCGCCAGGCCCTGCAGCGGGTTGTCGGCCTGACCGACCTTGTCGATGAAGCGCCCGAGCCAGCCGGTCACGAGCCGCCGGTCGAGCGCGCCCACCTCCCAGAAGTGCCGCGAGTTGAAGTGCGACTGGTCCGGGTGCTCGTAGCCGATCGCCGGGATCACGGTCACCTTGCCCTCGCCGTGGAGCTGGGACAGGCCGCTCGCCGAGGGGTGCCACCGTAGGCGACCATCCTCCGCGAACGGGGTGCCGTCGGAGTCGCCCAGGGCGAGCTTGGGACGAAGCTCTCGGTACTTCGGGTCGCCCACCGGTGCCAGCAGCGACAGCGAGTCGACCCCGCCCGGCAGGAAAACCGACACCAGCACGGGGTTGGCCGGGCCGGCCGCGGCCTTGGCGACTCCTTCGTGGAATGCGGCCAGGTCGAGCTGCGCGGCGCCGTACACACTCACCGCGAGGCCGGCGCTGCGCACCAGGAACTGCCGCCGGTCGAGACCTGCGCCGGCCGGCGTGGGCGTTCGCGAGAAGTCGTTGCAGGCGCAGTGGGCCATCGTCAGCAGGTCTGAAGATCGGGGGACGTGGCCACCAGCACGCGGAGCGCGTTCTGGCGGAGGATCGGGTAGCTCTTCCGGCGCCCGTTGGTGGTGGCCGCCGCCTCCACGCGCTGCGCGAATGCCATGAGGCCGGCGCGGGTCTGCGAGCTGATCGTCGGGCCTCCCCAGAACGCGAGGGCGCGCTCGACCGCCGACTTCGGGTCGTCGGGGGTGTACGGCATGTCGGTGTCGATCCGTTGCTCCTTGACGGCCTCGACGGCGGCGTACCATCGACCGCGGAACGTGCCGCTGTCGAGCCATCGGGTGTCGTCCCAGCCGGCCACGTTCGGCGGATAGAAGAGCTGCTGGCCCATCAGGTGCCCGATCCACGTCCAGGCGTCGGTGTCGATGCCGCGGCGCATGCCCCGCAGCAGGCCCGCTACGTAGACGGCCGGCGGCTTTACCATGCG
>Ga0075424_100001614_pt1 | contig 19976 bp, 16 predicted proteins | sample SoiMethybrSBSTD3_FD_75301 | JGI IMG/M metagenome (GOLD analysis project Ga0075424, IMG submission 75301) | Bulk soil microbial communities from a Populus tree surrounding site in Tennessee, USA - Soil MetaG P. TD hybrid SBSTD3 | ecosystem: Environmental > Terrestrial > Soil > Tree plantation... | reverse complement strand
TGGCGCGGGCGCTCGAGGCATGGAAGGGACGCGACTCCAACGAGCCGCTCTACCCCTACGCCCTCGGCGCGATGGCGCGACGGTCCGGCGACCTCGAGGCCGCGGAGCGGCAACTGACGACCGCGGCGGTGCTGAAGCCGAACACGCCCTGGATCCTGACCAACCTCGGAAACGTCGCGTTCGCCAAGGAAGACTTCGCCCGCGCGCGGCAGCTCTACGAATCCGCCTCCGCGGCGGATCCGAACGCCGTGGAGCCTCATTACAACCTGGCCCAGGTCTACACGAAGCAGCTCCTCTTCGCCGAGGCGAGCCGCGAGCAGTCCCGCGCATCCGCCGTGGCGTTCGATCGCGTGCGCGACTTCAGCCGCTGGAGCGCGCCGCAGCTGAACCGTACCGTCATGGACGCGCGGCCGCCGGTGGAGGCGCTCTGGGACTTGGCGCGCCGGACCGCGCACTTGCGAGGCGCCGCGGCGATGGAGGGAAACTCGTTCCTCGCCTTCGCCACTCGCCTCGGGCCGCCGGCGCCCTTTGCGCTCCTCTTCCTGCCCGCGATCTTTCTCATCTTCGGCGGCATCGGGCAGTTCCTGGTCCGGAGCCTCGCGACGCTCCACTGTTCGAACTGCCAAAAGGTGGTCTGCCGCAAGTGCGTCCATCGAATGCAGCAGCGGGCTTTCTGCACCGACTGCTTCAAATCCGTGCGGGACCTCAAGTCGATGGAGTTCACGCGCCTCCTCTTGACCCGGCGCGACAAGAGCGCCGCGCGCCGCCGCACCATCGGTCAGGCCGCGCTCACGCTAGTGCTGCCGGGCGCCGGGCAGATGCTCCGCGGCGCCTCCCTGAGCGGCTTCTTCGCGCTCCTGGTCATGACCGCCGCGGTCCTCCTCGTGATTCCGAACGGCGCGCTCGTGCCGTCCCTCGACGTGTTGCCGGTACCCGGCGGAGGTTGGGCGAAACGCGCGCCCCTCCTCGTTCTGTTCCTCATCACCTATGCCATCTCCCTTTCGCGCTACTTCGCCACGACGACCACGCGGGTCCAGGGATTGACGGGCGGCGCGGGCCGTCCCCCCTCCCGGGGACAGGGCGAGCGTCGCGAAGCGCGAGCCGGAAGGAACTGACGCATGGCGCTCCAGGGCAACCTCGACGACTTCAGCCTCCCCGAGATCTTGCAATTGATCGCGGTGCAGCAAAAGTCGGGCGTCCTCAAGCTCACGTCGGGCGACGACGTCGTCGTCATCTTCTTCGAGGGAGGCAAGGTCGTCTCGACGCGGGACCGCCGCCGGAACGCCAAGGATCCCCTGAAGCCGTTCCTCGTCAAGACGGGCCGCGTGACCGAAGCCCAGATGCGTCAGGTGGAGACGATCGAAGGCGAAAGCCGGCGGGAGCTGACGGACATCCTCCTCTCCGGCAACTACCTCTCCAGCGAACAGCTCACCCACGCGCTCGAGGAGCAGATCCAGGACACGGTCCACCAGCTCTTGACCTGGAAGACCGGCGCGTACCACTTCTCGGGCGACGGTCGCACGGTGCCGAAGTTCGGCGTCAACGTGCGGCTCAACACCGAGGGAATCCTGATGGAGAGCATGCGGCGGATCGACGAGTTCGTCCGCTACCGCGAGGTGCTCTCCTCGCCCGCCATGGTGCTCCGTCCGAAGGCGCTCGCCGTGCCGCCCAAGGAGATGACCGCCCAGGAGCAACGCGTGCTCCCGCTGGTGGACGGGCTTCGGCCGCTCCGCGACATCCTGGCCCAGTCGAAGCTCGTGGAGTTCGAGGCCTACGAGGCGCTGCACCACCTCCTGGACCTCGCGGTGATCGAGGTCTCGCTCTCGGCCGCCCCGCCCAAGGTGACGCCGATCGCGACCGAGTCGGTGAAGCACGCGGCCCCGAAGGCGTCCGGTTTGGTCGCCGTGGCGCTGGGCCTCGTCGCGGTGGTCGGTTCTCTTCTGGTCGGGATGTACGTCACGCCGGCGCTCCTGTCCCAGGTGCGTCACGCCTCGGCCGCGACGGCCTCGGCGCCGCCCGAGATCGCCGCCGTCGACGGCGCGGCCCGGCTCACGCTGGCGCTCGAGACGTACCGCTCCGCGCGCGGCCGGTATCCGGGCGACATCGCGACGCTGCGGAGCGAAGGCTACCTGCCGCGCGACCTGGCGCGCGCCCTTTCCGAGCGGTACATCTACCAGAGCGACGGCGTCACGTACACGCGCGTCGAACGCTGATCCGACTCCAGGGATAACCCTCGCCCCACCGCCACGCCCCGTACGCCGAGGCCGCGGCGGCGATCGCGACGGCTACGCCCGCCGCGACCGGCGCGCGCGGCGCGACGAGCGTGAGGAACACGAGCTGGAGAACGATCGCGACTCGATTGGCCGCGCTCGGCTCTTCCGACCCGCGGAGGGAAAGCACGACCGCCCCGAGGACCCCCCAGAGCGCGGGGATCCATTCGCCGACGAGGAGCCCCGCCAGCGCCGTCGTCCAGGCAAGGGCGCGAGCCAGGGACCACGCCCGCGCGCCGCCGAGCGCGACCGCGAGGGTCCGTTGCCCGGCGGCGCCGTCCCCGGGAGCGTCGGCGATCATGGTAACGAGTGCCACGGCGAGGACGCCGGCGGCGTACGGCGCCGCGGCCGCCATCGCGCTCCCCCACCCCGCGACGTTCGATCCGATCCGCCCCGCGGACTCCGCGCCGAGGAGAAAGGCGACCACGCCGTAGCCGACGCCGTGGCTCGCGAGATCGAGGCCGGCGCGCCGTTTCAGCTCCACACCCGGCGTCACGTACGCGGCACCCAGGACCGCGGCGCCGGCCAGGAGCGCCCGCGACCCCGCTCGAAGCGCCGGATGGAACGCGAGCGACAAGGCCGCGACGACGCACGCGCCACCCAGCATCGCGAGCGCGAAGCCGGGGATCGCCCCCGACGCGACGACCAACCCCTTGCGGTTGACGCGATCTCCGGCGCGATCGCGCCACCCGTTGGCCACGTGAACCGCGCCGAGCAGGAGAAGAAGCGACCCCAGGCTCGCCGCCGTTCCGGGGTGCACGCCGCCGCCCGCACCGCCGAGCGTCCCGGGCGCCCCGCTCGACAGGGCGCCCCCGATCTCTCCGGCGGCAAAGAGGGCGATCGCCGGGATCCAGAGCAGGGGGCGAAGCGCAAAGACGAGATCGGCCGCGACGCGGAGCGCGCGCCTCACGCGAGGAGTCGGTCGATCGCCGACACGGCCGCGTCGGCCCCCACCGCCTCCAGACAGCGGTACCCGATCGGGCAGGTTCGCCGGAAGCACGGGGAGCAGGGGTAGGCCGCGTAGAGGTTCGCGACCCAGGGCGCCGCGGCGGACGTCCAGACGGGGCTCGTCGAGCCGAAGACGCCGACCGTCGGCCGACCGAGGGCGGCCGCCAGGTGCATCACGCCGGAATCGTTCGAGACGACCGCGCGCGCGCCTGCCAGGATCCCGAGTAATTCGTCGAGCTCGGTTTCGCCGGTCACGTCGAAGACCTTCGCTCCCGCCGCCGTCGCCGCGCGCGCGGCGTCCGCGGCCGTCGCGCGGTCCTCGCCCGAGCCGACGACGACGAGCGCGAGGCCGTGGCGTTCGGCCACGCGCGCGCCGGCCGACGCGAATCGCTCCGCTCCCCACTGCTTCGCGGGTCCGTACGAGGCACCGGGCGCGAGCACCGCGTAGGCGCCGCCCGCGAACCCGGCGCGCGCCAGGATCGCTGCGCCCCGGTGGGTCTCGTCCGGCATCGCCCGGAGGGACGGATCCTCCCGAATTCCGGAGAGCCCCGCCGCCTCGCCGAGGACGCGGTACTCGGCGGTTCGCGGGGCCGAGCGCGACCGGCCCGCGCGCCGCACGCGGCGCGTCAGTAGGAAGCCCCGGCCCTCGGCCGCGTATCCGACGCGCGGCGAGACCCCGGCGAGCGCCGCCACGAGCGCCGATGAGAAGGAATCGGTGAGGAGAAGCGCGGCGGAGGGGCCGAGCGCCCGGATCTGGCCCGCGAGCGCGTACCGATCCGCGCGGGTCGCCGGGAGGTACATCGAATTCGGGAAGCGGGATCGGACGATCGGGGCGAACGCGGGGGGTCCCGCGTACGCCGCGCCTTGGGCGGCCGCGGCCTCGACGACCGGCCAGGCCAGCACGAGGTCGCCGAGCCAGTTCGGAAGGCGGACTAAGAGCGGCCCCGGACTCCCTCCGCTCACGGCCGAGGCTCCACGCCGTTTCGCCTAGCGGAGGATCCCGAGGCTCCGCGCGGCGTCGCCCAGGACCTCGAGCGCGCGGTCCAGCTCCTCCTCGGTGTGCGTCGCGGTGACGATCGTGCGGAGGCGGGCCCTCCCCTTCGCGACGGTCGGGAATCCGATGCCCTGCGCGAACACGCCGCGCTCGAACGCGCGATCGGAGAACTTCATCGCCGTGTCGGCCTCTCCGACCAGGATCGGCGTGATCGGCGTCTCGCTCGTGCCGGTGTCGAAGCCCAGCCGGGCGAGCCCCGCTTTGAAGCGCTTCGTGTTCGACCAGAGCCGCTCGATCCGTTCCGGCTCCCGCTCCAGCACGTCGATCGCCGCGAGGCACGCGGCCGCGACGGCGGGCGGATGAGACGTGCTGAACAGGAAGGGGCGGGCGCGGTGATAGAGGAACTCGATCAGGCTCTTCGAGCCGCAGACGTACCCGCCGAGAACGCCCAGCGCCTTCGAGAGCGTGCCCACCTGGACGTCGACCTGCCCGTGGAGGTCGAAGTGGTCGACCGTCCCGCGCCCGTTTCGGCCCAGCACCCCGCTCGAGTGCGCGTCGTCGATCATCATGATCGCGCCGTGTTCGCGGGCCAGCGCGGCGATCTCCCGAAGGGGCGCCACGTCCCCGTCCATGGAGAAGACTCCATCCGTGATGACGAGCCGGCGTTTCACGCTCGCGGTCTCTTCGAGCAGGCGCCCGAGCGCGGCCACGTCCCGATGCGGGAAGACCTTGATGGCCGCCCTCGAGAGCCGCGCGCCGTCGATGATGCTGGCGTGGTTCAGCTCGTCGGAGAGGATCATGTCCTCCTTGCCGAGGAGCGCCGCCACCGTGCCGGCGTTGGCCGCGAACCCGCTCTGGAACACCACCGCCGCCTCGGTGTGCTTGAACGCGGCGATCCGGCGCTCGAGCTCGAGGTGGAGCTCCATCGTTCCGGCGATCGTCCGGACGGATCCCGATCCGGCCCCGAGTTCCCGCACGGCGCGGATGGCGGCCTCGCGTAGCGCCGGGTGCGTCGTCAGCCCGAGATAATTGTTCGACGAAAGGTTGATGACCTCCTTGCCGTCGAATCGGGACGCGTGTGCCTGCTCCCCGTCGAGCACGCGGAGCCGACGGTAGAGCCCCTCCGCGCGGAGCTGGTCGAGCGCCTCGTCGAGGAAGGCGAGCGGATTCGCCGCCGGCGCGGCCCGATTCACGGCCGATCCCGCTTCAGCACGATCTTCCCCGCCTTTCCCGAGCGCTGGAGTTCCACCGCCCGGTCGAATTCGCTCCATCCGAGGACGTGCGTGATCACGGGCGTCACGTCCAGCTTGCCGGAAAGGAGGAGCGCCTCCATTCGGTACCACGTGTCGAAGATGAGGCGCCCGTTGATCCCCTGGACCACCGCGCCGCGGAAGATGATCTCCCGGGCGACGTCGATCTCGAGCGGCTTCGAGGGAATTCCGAGCAGCGAGACGCGCCCCCCGTTCGCGAGCACCTCGAATCCGTCGCGAAACGCCTGCGGGTGCCCGGACATCTCGAGCATGCCGTCCACGCCCCGGTCGTCCGTCGCTCCGAGGATGCGTTCGACGACCGGATCCTTTTCGACGTTCAAGAGCAGGTCGGCGCCCATGCGCTCGGCGAGCGCGAGCCGCATCGGATTCTTGTCGACCGCCGCGACCCACGCCGCGCCGGCCGCCTTGAGCACGCCGATCGAGAAGCAGCCGATGGGCCCGCAGCCGAACACCGCGAAGCGGAGTCCCGCCACGGGACCGGCGAGCGCCGTGTGGACCGCGTTTCCCAGCGGATCGTGGATGGCCGCGATCTCTTCGGGAATGTCGGGATGGAGGCGCCAGACGTTCTGCTCGGGAACGACGACGTAGTCGGCGAACGCCCCCGCGCGATCCACGCCCAGGATCTCGACCTTCTGGCACAGGTGGTTCAGGCCGCGGCGGCACGCGTAACAGATGCCGCAGAAGACGTGCGTCTCGCCGGTGACCCGATCGCCGGGCTTCACCAGCGTGACCTCTTCGCCCACCGACTCCACCACGCCGGTGAACTCGTGGCCGGGAACGAGCGGCGGCTTGATGCGGGAGGCCGCCCACCGATCCCACTCGACGATGTGGAGGTCGGTGCCGCAGATGGCGAACGCGGTGACGCGAATTCGAACGTCCTTGGGACCGACCGGTGGAATGGGGACCGTCACGTGCTTGAGCCCCGGCTCGGCCGCCGACTTCTGCATGGCCCACATCGTCCCCTGCTTCACCTTCGGCTCCTTCGTGGTCGTATCGGTCGGCGCCATGCCGCTCCTTTCCCAGAGGTTCGGATTGCGTTCACCCGCTCGCGATTATGCGAGGGGCGGGCGCGGAATCAAGGCTTTTCCCGGCGCTCAATACCCGCGCGCTCGCACCACCTGATGGCGGAGCGGCTTCCGCGCGATCCATCGTCGCCAGTTCTCCGCGAAGTCGGCGGCCAAGGGTTCCACCGTCCCGATCCCGGCCACGTGGGGCGTGATCCAGACGCTCGGAGACGCCCGGAGCGGGCTGGTCGCCTGCAGCGGCTCCTCGCGGAATACGTCGAGGATGGCGCGCGACGGACGGCCGCCTCGAAGCGCCGCCACGAGCGCGTCCTCGTCGACGGTGGCGCCGCGCGACACGTTGACGAAGACGGAACCCGGTCGAAAGCGATCAAAGCGGTCTGCGTTCCAAAAGGATTCCGTCTCCCGCGTCAGGGGGAGCAGATTCACCACGACGTCCGCGCCGGGCAGGAGCGCGTCCAGCGCGGAGGACTCCTCTACTCCGAGCGCGTGATCCTCGGGCGTGAGCGGGCCGCGGCGGACGCCGCGCGTCGCCATGCCGAGGGCGCGCGCCACTTCCCCGATGCGACGGCCGATCGACCCGTGGCCCACGACGAGAAGCGCGCGGCCGGCCAGGGTGCCGGGCGTCCAGCGCCGCCATTCCCGCGACTCCATCAGGCGCCACGATTCGCGCGCGCCGAGCGCGTCCGCGAGCAGGTAGCACGCCACGTACTCCGCGATCCGCTGCGGGAAATCCCCGACCGTGCGCGTGAGGTGGACGCCCTCCCGCCACTCGGGCCTTCCGAACCAGTTCTCGATCCCCGCCCACCCGGAGTGGATCCAACGAAGCCGCGGGAGGGAGACCGCCTCCGTCGGAGGCCTTCCCGCGCAGAACCACACGGCGGCCTCGGAGGCGTCCGGCTCGCCAGGGCGCACCCACGGGAGCCGGCCGCCGGCCGCAACTTCCGCCGCGCGCGCGACCTCCTCTGGATCCGCGGCCGTGAGGAGGATCCGGTCGCCGCGGCTTTCGCGTTCGCTTCCGCTCACGCCGACGTTCCCGCGCCGACCGGCCCTCGCGCGCTCGAGGCGGCGAGCATTCCGCGGAGCGCGTCGAGCGCGATCTCGGGAGAGAGCCGCTCCATACAATCGTGGTGCTTGAGCGGGCAACGCCGCTTCCCGTGTACGTCGCACGGACGGCAGCCGAGCGCGATCTCCGCGACCCGATCGAGGGCCCCTTGCGGCGCGAAGCCGAACGCGGGCACCGTGCTCCCGAAGAGGGCGAGCGCCGGGACGTCGAGAGCGGGCCCCAGATGGAGCACGGCCGAGTCGTTCGAGACGATCGCCCGGGCGAACGAGGCGATCGCGGCGGTCTCCCGGAAGTCGCGCGCGACGATCGCGTCGGGGGGGGCGCCGGGAAGAAGCGCCCGCAACTCCTCGGCGATCGCGGTCTCCTCCGGCGCCAGCGCGAAGCGCGACGCCAGGCCGAACTCGCGTTCGACCGCCCGCGAGAGCGCCGCGAAATGGCGCGCCGGCCACCGCTTCGTCTCCCACCGGGCGCCGGCCCCGAACAGCACGAACCGGCCGGCGTCCGGGCCCACCGCCGCGCGGGCGCGCGCCACCTCCGCGTCGGTGAGGGCGGCGCAAAGCCACGGCGAAGGATCCGCGCGGTCCGGATCCACGCCCGCGAGCAAGCGATAGGTGCGAAGAAGGGGCGGGACGGGCTCCGGGTGGAGCCACTTCGCGAACACCATCACGCGGCGCCGAAGCGCGTGCTTCGGCGCGATGGTGCGGCGCGCGCGGTCGAACGCGGAGACGACGCGGGAGGATCGAAGCGATTGGTGCAGGTCGATCACCTCGTCCACGTTCTCCCGCCTCAGAAAAGCGATCAGATCGCCGAGGCCGCCGCGAATGCCGAGCGGCGCCGGCTTGGCGGGATCGCCGCTCCCGTCCTCCAGCATGTAGAAGCGGTCGACGTCCGGATGGCCGCGGAGGGCCGCGGCGTGCCGCTCCTTGGTGAGGAAGAGGACGCGGCGTCCCGGCACGGCCCGGCGCAGGTACGTCGGCACGTGCGCCGCCAAGAGGACGTCGCCCAGCGAGGAAAAGCGAACGACCAGCGCCGATCCGCTCGCCATGCCTCAGCTGGCCCGGTCACGAGCCGGGACGTCGGCCTCCGCGAGGCGAAACTGAAGGCGGTGGAGCTTCTGGTAGAGCCCGGGCGATTGGACCAGCTCGGCGTGGGTGCCGGTCTGGACGATCCGTCCCTGGTCCAAGACCAGGATCCGATTCGCGCGCTGGATGGTCGAGAGCCGGTGCGCGATCACGAAGACCGTGCGGCCCGTGAAGAGCGCCTCCAGCGCCTCCTGCACGAGGAGTTCCGATTCGGAATCCAGATTCGAGGTCGCCTCGTCCAGCAGGAGAAGGCGGGGATCCTTGAAGATCGCGCGCGCGATCGCGACCCGCTGACGCTCGCCGCCCGAGAGGCGGACGCCGCGGTCCCCGATCTTCGTCTGATACCCCTCGGGCATGTCGCTCACGAAGCGTTCCGCGTTGGCCGCGCGCGCCGCTCGCTCCACCGCCTCGACCGTCGCGTCCTCCGCGCCGTAGGCGATGTTGTGCCACACCGTATCGTTGAAGAGGATCGGCTCCTGCGTCACGACGCCGAGCTGCCCGCGGAAGGACGCGAGGTCGTAGTCGCGGAGATCCACGCCGTCGAGCAGGATCCGCCCCTCGGTCGGATCGTAGAATCGGGCGACCAGATCGACCAGCGTCGACTTCCCCGCCCCGCTCGGGCCCACCAGCGCCACGACCTCGCCGGCCTTCACGCTGAAGGACACGTCGCGGAGCACGTCCGGCCCGTTCCCGTACCGGAAGGCGACCCCCTCGAACTCGATCCCGGTGCGAATGCCCGCCGCCGTGCGCGCGCCCGGGCGGCTGGTCACGGTCGGCTCGGTGTCGAGAATGCGGAAAATCCGATCGGCGGCGGCGAGGCCCTCCTGGATCGTGGCGTTCACGTTCGACAGCGACTTGAGCGGGGCCATCGACTGGAGCATCGCGAAGAGGAAGATGAAGAATTGCTGGGGCTCGATGGCCTGCTTCACGAGGATCTCCCGCCCGCCGTACCAGAGCACCGCGACCGCCGCGAGGACGCCCAGGTACTCGGAGAGCGGGCCGGCGAGCGCGCCCAGCCGCCGTTGCTTCACGAACGACCGGAAGTACTCCTGCGCGGCGCGCTCGAACTTTCGCTGCTCGAAGCGCTCCATGGCGAACGCCTTCACCACGCGGATGCCGGAGAGGGTCTCCTGCAAGATGACGTTCAGGTCCGCCATCCGCTCCTGCGTGATGCCGCTCCGCCGGCGCAGCTTCCGCCCCAGCCAGACGATGAAGAGCACCGAGGGCGGAATGACCAGGAGCGACACGAACGCCAGGCGCCACGACGTCCAGAAAATCCAGAAGAGGCAGACGGCGAGCAGCAGGGTCGACTTGATCAGGTTGCTGAATCCGGCCGCGAGCGCGCCCCGAACCAGGGCGATGTCGTTGGTGAGCCGGGATTGGAGCGCCCCGGCGCGTCTCGAATGGAAGAACGAAAGCGAGAGCTGGTGGAGGTGTGCGTAGACCTCGTTTCTAAGATCTCGGATCACCGCCTGCTCCACCCAGACGGTGAGCACGTTCTGCATGTAGTCGACGACGTTCTTCAGGAGGAAGATCACGAGGAGCGCCAGGCTGATGCGCGTGAGCGAGCGGGTCGGCTCTCCCGTCAGGAAGAAGTGCTCGAACCACGTCCGAAGCCGGTCCTTCCACGCGTTGACCCGCGGCGCGAGGGGGACCGGGATCGACGCGGCGGCGCCGATCGTCGCGGCCGACGCGGACGCCGGGGCGCCCCCGCCCGAGGAATCGGGCGCCGCCGCGCTCGTCGTGTGTTGGCGCGGCGTGATCAACACCTTGATGAAGGGCGAGATCATGCCGATGGAGGCGCCGCTCAGGATCGCGAACGCCACCATGAGGCACGCCGTCAGCACGAGGCGGCCCCGGTAGGGCTTCAGGTAATAGAGCAGTCGGAGCGAGGCGCTCCGCTCGGGGGGCTTGGCTTTTGGCACGGCGCGCCCTAGGACCGCGGGGCCCGTTTGTGGGCGAACTGCTCGAGCCAGTCGAAATTGCGAACGAAGGCGTCCGTGAAATCGAATCCGCGGGAAAAGTCGCTCAGGCGGTCGGAATCGGTCTTGCTCAGGATGCCCTCTGTCACGAGGTGGAAGACGATGTGGCCGAAGTCGTCGGTGGTCTTCACGCCCCACTCCTCGAAGACCGTCTTCGCCATGAACCCGAAGCGACCGAGGGCGAGGTCGCGGATTCCCTCCAGGACCTCCCGGCCCGTCACGTGCCGCAGCTCGCGCGTGGCCAGGTAGTTTCGATCGGCGGTGAACTTGACGGCGTCGAACGTGAAGCGGTAGGCCTGCGCCCGGTAGCGCCCGTACTTCTGAGCCACATCCAGCATCCGCGTATCGAGGTCGGGCATCATGTCAGCGCACGTCCCGCCGGTGGAGCACCGTGTCCTTGCCGTGGCGACGGTCGTCGCGGCGCGGGTGGTCGACGTTGTAGTGGAGCCCCCGGCTCTCCCTCCGGCGCCGAGCGCACGCGACGATCAGGTCGGCGACGAGCCCGATGTTTCGGAGTTCCACCAAGTCGGCGTCGAGCCGGTAGCGCCGGTAGTCCCCTTCGGTCTGGTCGCGCAGCACCCCGACCATGGCCGCGGCCCTGGCGAGGCGCTCGTCGCTCCGGACGATGCCCATATAGTCCCACATGACCCTGCGAATGGCATCCCAATTGTGGTCGAAGATGACCTGCTCCTTGGGCTGGACCGCGCCCTCGAGCCTCCACGGCTTCAGCCGGGGGATGGGGCTCGCGCGGCCGTCGGTCACCTGGCGAAGGAGCGCCCTCCCGGCCCGGCGCGAGAAGACCAGCGCCTCGAGAAGCGAGTTGGACGCGAGCCGATTGGCGCCGTGGACACCGGTGCACGCCACCTCGCCGCACGCGTAGAGCCCGGGAATGCCGGCGCGGCCCTCCAGGTCGGTCATCACGCCGCCGCACATGTAGTGCGCGGCCGGCACGACGGGGATGGGCTCCTTCGCGGGATCGAACCCGTACGCCTTGAGACGCCGGGTGATGTGCGGGAAGCGCCGGTCGAGGAGCTTGGCGCCGAGCCGGGTCATGTCGAGGAACACCGACTTGTCGCCGCGACGCTTCATCTCGAAATCGATCGCGCGCGCCACCACGTCGCGCGGCGCCAGCTCGCGAAGCCGATGGTGCCGGTGCATGAAGGTCGCGCCGTCGGCGGTCAGGAGCTTCGCTCCCTCGCCGCGGACGGCTTCGGAGATCAGGAACGACTTCGCCTCCGGGTGGAAGAGGCAGGTCGGATGGAACTGCATGAACTCGAGATTGCCGATCGGAGCGCCCGCGCGGAAGGCGGCGGCGAGCCCGTCTCCGGTCGCGATGTCCGGATTCGTCGTGTAGAGGTAGACCTTGCCCGTGCCACCCGTCGCGAGCACCGTGGCCCGCGCGGCCGCGGCCCGGATCTCGCCGCTCGCGCGGTCGAGGAGGTAGGCGCCCCAGACCCGGTCGCGCTCCGGCGCCCGGCGTCGTCCCGTGCCCAGCTTCGACTCGAGGATCAGGTCGACGGCGACGTGGTTCTCGAGCAGTTGAATCTTCGGATGGGCGCGGACCTGGGCCAGGAGCACCCGCTCGATCTCGTGGCCGGTCCGATCCTTCGCGTGGACGATCCGCCGCCGCGAGTGGCCCCCTTCGCGCCCCAGCGACAGTCGCTTCGGCTCGCCCGGCTCGCGCGAGAAGCGAACCCCCATCGAGACGAGGCGGAGGATTTCCCCGGGCCCCTCCTCGACCAGAACCCGCACCGATTCCGGATCGCAGAGTCCGTCCCCGGCCGTCAGCGTGTCGCGCTCGTGGAGCGAGATGCGGTCGTCCTCGCCGAGCACCGCGGCCACCCCGCCCTGCGCGTAATTGGTGTTCGATTCCTGCGCGTCCACCTTCGTGACGACGAGGACCCGCGCCGATTGCGCGGCGTGGAGCGCCACCGAGAGCCCGGCGATCCCGGTACCCACGACCAGCACTTCCGCCTCGAGTTCGTTCCGAGCGCGCACGGTTCTCCTCCCCTTCGTCCGATCGCTCAGCATACACCGGCCGCCGCCCGCCGCAGGCGCTCGAGGACCTGGGAGACGGGATCGAGCGGCGCGACGTCGACCCGGAGCACGCGCACCGGCAGGACGGGCGAGGCGGGAATCGCCCAGCGGTGCTCGTCCTTCTCGGTGACGAGCGCGACGGCGGCGCCGCGGGCCCGCAGTCGTTCGAGCGCCGCCCGAAGGCGGTCGGGCGGCACGACCGCGTGATCCGGGAACGCTTCGTGCGCCGCGACCGGAATGCCCACCGCCCGCGCGAAGCGCTCGACCCTCGCGGGCGAGCCGATCCCGGTCAGGAGGCCGGCCGCCCCTCCGCCCGATCCCCAGGGCGAGACCCGCGCGTCGCCGATCTCCGAGACGCCGCGAAGCACCCGGCGAAAGCGCAGCGTCGCCGCGTGCGGCGCGTGTCGGGCGACCAGCGCCCTCGTCGAATCCGAAACCCCTTCGTTCTCGTCCTCGAGAAGGAGGGCGATCACCGTGGCGTCCGCGAGGGTGCGGGCCGGCCGCCGGAGCGGTCCCGCCGGCAGCGGCCATCCGTTCCCGCAGGGGTGGCGGGGATCGAGCGTCACCCAGAGCTCGTCCCAGGCGAGGCGGCACTGCTCCCATCCGTCGTCGAGGACGGCGACCGACGCCCCGTATCCGCGTTCCGCCGCGGCCGCCGCGCGGGCCCGGTCGCGATCGACGAGGACCGCCACCGAGCGAGGGAGCGCCGCCCGGTGCGCCAGCGCCTCGTCTCCGTAACGCGCCGCCGCGGCCGCCAAGGGGTATCCAGAGAGATCCGGGACCGCGGACGGCTCACCCGGCGGAGCGCTCGCGCCGTGGCCGCGAAGGAGGAGCGCGCTCCGCCCGCCCGCGCTCGCGGCCTCCCGCGCGAGCCACCGCGCGATGCTCGACTTCCCCGTCCCTCCGACGGTCAGGTTCCCCACCGCCACCACGTGAATGCCGCGGGCCGCGGCGCGTTCGCGCCGGGCGCCGCGCCGGGCCATCTCGGACGCGATCGCGTAGGCGCCCGCGAGCGGCAGGAGCGCGAGCGTCCACGGGACCGACCCGCGCTCGCCCGACCAGGACCGCTCGAGCGCTCCGACGAATCCGCGCGCGCTCACGGCGACAGGCCCCACGCCGCCAGCGCGTCGAGGGCGCGCCGGGCGGCGCCGCCGGCCCGCGACGCCGCGCGAATCGCGGCGGCCGAGCGGTCGCCGAATCGCCCGTCGCTCATCCACGCCGCCACGAGCGCGGCGGCGGCGGCATCGTCCGGCACAACCACGGCCGCGCCCTCCGCGGCGAGCGCGCCGATCGAGGCCGCGATCTCGCCGTGGTGCGGGCCAACGATCACCGGGCACCCTCGCGCGGCCGCCTCGAGCGCGTTGTGTCCGCCGAAGGGCGCGAACGTTCCGCCGATGATCGCCGCCTCGGCGAGGCTGTACGCCTCCGGCAGCTCTCCCCTCGTGGCGAGGAGACCGGCCCGATTCCCTTCGCGCGCGGAGGCCGCGGCGATCCAATCGGCGAGCGGCGTCCCTTCCCGCCCGCGCTCGTCCCGTTCCGAAAGCGTGAACCCGGCGCCGGCGAGCGTGCGGCGCGCCGCCTCGCGGCCCTCGTCGTGGCGCGGCGCCACCACCAGGAGTGGGCGGTCCGGGAGTCGAGCGAGGGATTCCGCCACGGAGCGGGCGGCTCCCTCTTCTCCCGGGCGGAGGCTACCGAAGAGAACGAGGCGCCGCCGGGGCGCCGGCGCGGCGTCTCCGGGAACCGACGCCTCGGCCTTCAGATCGCCGACGACCTGGATTCGATCGGACGGGATTCCGAGGTGCCGGAAGCGCGCGGCGTCCTCGTCGCTTCGCGGTAGGGCGTGGACCAGCTCGCCGAAGAAGCGCTCGCCCTCCACCCCGAGGGACCGGAGTCGCCTTACCGTGCGATCCGAGACGGTGGCGCTCACGAAGACCACGGCCACGCCCGCTCGCCTCGATTCCACGAGAAGATTAGGCCATATCTCCGTTTCGATTATGTCGATACGGAATGGGCTCAGTTGGTCGAGCAAGTCCCGGAGCACCCCCGGCAAATCGGCGGGTGCGTAGCGGGACGCCGCTATGTCGGGCATCTCGCGCCGCGCGCGATCGAGGCCGGCGCGCGTCCGCGTGGTGACGAAGAGCGGCGGCCGGACTCCCGACGCGACGAGCGCGCGCGCCCAATTCCGCGCGGCGCCGACCTCACCGAGCGACGCGCCGTGGATCCAGATGCTCCCGGCCGCGCGCGCCGCTTCCTCGCTCTCGCCGGTGAGCGCGCCGCGCCAGGCGCCGCCCGGTCGGCCCAGGAGCGCCAGGGCGGGCGCGGCGATTCCGGCCGCGCCCGTCAGGAACCGATACAAGGAGACGGCCCGCATCGTCAGGCGCCAGGCGCGCGGGGACGCGCCGCGGCGAATTCGATCAGGGCATCCGCCGCCCGCTCCGCCGAACCCGGCCCACCGAGCGTTTCGGAGAGGCACGCGAAGGCCGCCTTCTGCGCCTCCCGAACCGCCGGGTCCGCGACGAGCGGCGCGGCCGCCCGCGCGATCGCGGGACCGGTCGCGTCGCGCTGCACGCACTCCGGCGCGGGTGCGTCCCCGCCCCTCCATCCGCCGCCCGCTTGGACCAGGATGTTCGCGAGCCCGATGCTCGGCAGCCGCACGACGCGGCGCGCGATCTGATAATTGATCCAGCCGGTGCGGTAGACGATCACCAAGGGCGCCCCCAGAACCGCGGCCTCCAGCGTCGCGGTGCCCGAGGCCACGAGGGCGACGTCGGCCGCGCGGAGGAGCGGCTCGGCGGGCCCCCGATGATGGATCGGCCGGACGGTGCTCCAGAGCCGTGCCGCGTCTCCGCGACGCGCCTCGTCGTCGACCGGTCCCGCGTCGCTCACGGCGACCCGGGCGGGGCGGCCCCCCTCGTTCACGAGGCGCGCGGCGGCGTCCAGCATCGGGGCGAGGTGGCGCCGCACTTCCCCGCGGCGGCTGCCGGGGAGGATCGCGATGAGCGACTCCCGATCGCCCACGTCGAACGAGCGGCGCGCGGCGGCGCGGGACTCGGCGTCGGGACGCAGCGCCCCCGCGGGGTGCCCCACCCAACGGCAAGGCACCCGCTCGGACCGAAGCAACTCCTCCTCGAAACGGAAGAGAAGGAGCGTGAGATCGACGTCCTCGCGAAGGCGCGCCACGCGCCCGCGCCCCCACGCCCAAATCTGGGGGCAGACGTAATAGACCACGCGACGGCCCGCACGATGCGCTTCGCGCGCCAAGCCGAGATTGAGTCCGGGGGAATCGATGGGGAGGAAAATCGCGTCGGGCGTCGCGGCGAGGAGGGCGCGGAGCGCCCGGCGCGTCCGCCGTATCTCGGGAAGATGCCGGAGGACCTCCGCGAAGCCCATCACCGCGACCGACTCCATCGGGGCGACGGCGCGAAGCCCGGCCGATCGAAGGGCGGGGCCGCCCAATCCGGATGCGTCGAACGACGCGCCGCGGGCGCGAAGCGCGTCCAGGAGCGCCGCGCCCAGTCGGTCTCCGGAGGGATCCCCGGCCGACAGGATGAGCGGCGGAAGCCTCAGACGGGGACGCCTAGAGCGGGCCGGCGATCCACCTGCCGCCGCACGGCGTCCGCCGCGTCGAGCGCCGCGAGCGCGGTCTCCGTCTCGCGCCAAGAGCGCTCGGGTTCGGCGCGAAGGCTGAGGAAGTGGCGGAGCTCGCTCTCCAGCGGATCCTCGCTCCCGACCGAAACCGGGAGCGGCCGGATCCGGGCCAGCCAGTGCTGATCCGCCGACCCGGGCGCCGCCGGCACCAGCTCGAACGCCTCGACGCTCCGATTCAGGCAGTCGATCGAGAGGTACTCACTCGCCTCGAAGAAGCGGATCTTCCGGACCTTGTCGCGCGAGATCCGGCTCGCGGTGAGATTCGCCACGCATCCGCTCTCGAAGGTGACGCGCGCGTTCGCGATGTCCACGTGCGAGGTCACGACCGGGACGCCGACCGCCTGGATGTCGGCGACGCGGGAGCCCGTGGCGAGGAGTGCCAGGTCGAGGTCGTGGATCATGAGGTCGAGGATCACGTCGACGTCGATGCCGCGGGGGACGGGTGGCGCCAAGCGGTGCGCCTCGATGAATCGCGGCGACTTGAGAAACGGGAGCGCGGCGCGGACGGCCGGGTTGAAGCGCTCGATCTGCCCGACGCAGAGCACGACGCCCCGCTCCCGGGCCAGCGCGAGCATCGCCTCGCCCTCGGCGGGCGTGACGGCGATCGGCTTCTCCACAAGGGTCGGGATGCCGCGATGGAGCGCGGCGCGGGTCACGTCGTGGTGCGCGGGCGTGGGGGCGGCGATCGAGAGCGCCTCCACGCGATCCAGCAGGGCGTCCAGGCTGTCGAAGACCGGGATTCCGAGTTCGGCCTTGGCCCGCTCCCGCGCGGCGGGATCCGGATCGAACCCGCCGGCCACGACCGCGATGCCGAGGCGGGCCCAGGCGCGCGCGTGGTGGCTGCCGAGGTGGCCCAGTCCCGCCACCCCGACCTGAACCGGCGTCACCGCACGATGCCCCGCTCCGAGGCGCGAACGAATTCGACGAATTCGTGGACCTCCGGATAGGGCTTCAGGTCGCTTGAAATGCGATCGAGGGCCTGGCTCACGTTGAGTTGCGAGCGATAGAGGATGCGATAGGCGCGCTTCAACTCGAGACGAGCCTCGGCCGAGATGCCTCGGCGTTCCATTCCCACCGAATTCAGGCCGCAGGCGCGAAGCGGGTTCCCCGCCGCCTTCACGTAGGGCGGAACGTCCTGCGGCACGCGCGAACCGCCGCCCACGAACGCGTGGCATCCGATCAGGACGAATTGGTGAACGGGGGTCATGCCGCCGATGATCGCGTAGTCGTCCACGCGGACGTGCCCCGCCAGGTTGACCGCGTTGGCCAGGATCACGTTGTTTCCGATCCGGCAATTGTGCGCCACGTGCGTGTAGGCCATCAGCAGCACGTTGTCGCCGACGGTCGTCGCCTCGCTATCGGTGGTCGCCGCGTGAATCGTCGCGTACTCGCGCACGGTCGTGTCGTGCCCGATCGTGACGTGCGTCGGCGTTCCCCGGAATTTCAGGTCTTGCGGAATGTTCCCGATCAACGCGCCGTGGTGGATCTGGCAGCGCGGGCCGACGATGGTGCAGCCCTCGATGATCGCGTGGAGCCCGACGCGGGTTCCCTCGCCCAGGACGACGCGCGGGCCCACGTAGGCGAACGGGCCGATGACCACGCCGTCCCCCAGTTCGGCGCCCTTGGCGACGATGGCGGACGGATGGATCGACGGCTTCGCGCGCTCGGCGGCCTCCGGAAGCGGGAGAACCGCACCCTGGGCGCGCGCCCAGGTACCCGTCAAGCGGTCGGCTTCAGGAATCGCGCTCGACAATGCTTGAAAGGAGCTCTGCTTCCGCGACGAGGTCTCCATGGACGTATGCCTTCCCCTCCATCTTGCAGATCCGTTGCTTCAGCCTCAGTAGGTTCAACTCGAAGCGGAGCTGATCTCCCGGCCGCACCGGCCTCCGGAACTTAGCATTGTTGATCCCCATGAAGTAGACGAGCTTGTCCTTGGGCCGCTCGACCGTGTTCAGGAGAAGGACGCCGCCGCATTGGGCCATGGCCTCGATGATGAGCACCGCCGGCATGATCGGATGGCCGGGGAAGTGCCCGTTGAAAAAGGGCTCGTTGATGGTCACGTTCTTGATGCCGACGACCCGATGCTCCTCCAGGCTCAGAATGCGGTCGATGAGCAGGAGCGGATACCGGTGCGGCATGATCTGCATGATCTGCATGATGTCGAGCTGGACCGGGCCGTGGTCGCCGTTCTTGCCGACCTGGAGCAGGCTCCCCGGCTCCTCGTCCGCCACGAGCCGCTGCACGAAGCGCACGTTGGTCGCGTGGCCCGACTTCATGGAGAGGAAGTGTCCGCGGGCGGGACGGCCCAGGAGCGTGAGGTCGCCCAGGAAGTCGAGGATCTTGTGCCGCACGAACTCGTCCTCGAAGCGGAGCGGCTCCTTGTTCAGGATGCCGCCCGGCTGGACCACCACCGCGTTCTGCAGCGTGCCGCCCTGGATCATCCCGCGCGAGCGGAGCGCCTCGACGTCGCGCTCCAGCACGAACGTGCGCGCGGGCGCGATTTCCCGGATGAAGGTGTCGGGATCGATGTCGTACGTGGCGTACTGCGTGCCCCGGAAGGCGTTCTCGTATTCGATGGTGAAGGAGACGCGGAGCCCGTCGTGCGGCAACGCGACGAGGATCACGCCTTTCTCCTCGTAGCGGATCGGCTCCCGAACCCGGAAGTAGCGGCGGGCGGCCGGCTGCTCCACCACGCCGGCCTGCTGGAACAGCGCCACGTAGGGGCGGGCGCTTCCGTCCTGAGGCTCCGGGGGCTCCTGCGCGTCGAGCGCGATGATCAGGTTGTCGACCCCGAGACCGGCCGCGGCCGCCAGGATGTGCTCGACGGTGTGCACCTCGGCGTCCCCGTTCTTGAGGACGGTGCGGCGCATCTGGTCGGTGTCGGCGCGCGCGTAGCGCGGCTGGACCGGGATCTCGGGCTGGCCGGGCAGGTCGACGCGCACGAATCGGATGCCGGTGCCCGGAGGCGCCGGACGAAACTCGACATGGCAGGGAATTCCGGAATGGAGGCCGACGCCTTGATACGAAATCGCGCGGGCCAGCGTCTGCTGGTTCGGGGCGTTCACGGCGATGGCTTCTTTCCCTCCAGCTCCTCGACGCGGCGCTTCAGAGCGCGGATCGTCTGGACCAGCTCCGGAAGATGCCGGAGGCTCGCCTCGATGCGCTTGGCCTGGCCGACCGGAAGGGCGGGATAGCCGAACAGCTTCTCGCCCGGCTTGATCGACTTCGACACGCCGGATTTGGCGCCCACCTGAGCGCCCGCGCCGATCTCGATGTGCCCGACGATGCCGACCTGCCCCGCGAGCACGACGTGGTCTCCCAGAGTGGTGCTCCCGGAGATGCCCACCTGCGCGACGATGATGCAGTTCTTCCCGATCTGGACGTTGTGGGCGATCTGGACGAGATTGTCGATCTTGCTGCCCTGCCCCACGCGGGTCGTCCCCGTCGTGGCGCGATCGATGGTCACGCACGACCCCAACTCCACGTCGTCTTCGATCACGACGTTGCCCACTTGCGGCAGCTTCCGATAGATCTCCCCGTCGCGGACGAACCCGAAGCCGTCGCTGCCGATGACCGTTCCGGCGTGGATGATCACGCGCTCCCCGACCACGCAGTCTTCCCGGAGCGTGATGTTCGGGTGGAACCGGCTCTCCGCC
>Ga0075424_100001613_pt1 | contig 19978 bp, 18 predicted proteins | sample SoiMethybrSBSTD3_FD_75301 | JGI IMG/M metagenome (GOLD analysis project Ga0075424, IMG submission 75301) | Bulk soil microbial communities from a Populus tree surrounding site in Tennessee, USA - Soil MetaG P. TD hybrid SBSTD3 | ecosystem: Environmental > Terrestrial > Soil > Tree plantation... | reverse complement strand
AACGTCAGCGATCAACCGACCGCTGCTCTTCAGGTGAACGCGATTTTCAACCGACGCAATGCGAACGATGTGCGCTTCGGCACTGCCTTCGCGCCGGTTGTCGGCTGGCGTGGACTTGCGCCAGGCGTGACCAGCCAGCGCGTCATGTTGCGCGGTCAGGGTTGGCGCATGGCTACGGGAGGACCGACCGTGCACGCGGTGCTGCCGCGGCGCACGCCGGCCGAAGCCGGCGTGAAGCTCTTCGTACAGCACGAAGGCCGCTGGACGCTCCTCGGGGACTTCGCGATCCCGGCGCGGCGGCTGCAGCCGTAACGAGGCACGAGCGAGTCAATGCTCGAAGCCCACCATCTCGTCAAGCGATTCTTCGGCATCACCGTCGTCAACGATGTGAGCTTCGTCGTGCGGCCGGGTGAAATCGTCGGTTATCTCGGTCCCAACGGTTCCGGGAAGACGACGACGGCCAAAATGTGCACGGGGTTGATCGAGACGTCCGCGGGATCGGTGCGCTTCGGCGGACGGAACATCGCTGACGATCTGCTCGCCTTCCGCAGAAGGCTCGGCTACGTTCCTGAAGAGCCGCACTTGTACTCGTTCCAGTCCGGTCGCGAATACCTCGAACTGGTCGGACGGCTTCGGGAACTGCCGGACGAGTCGCTCGTTCGCAAGATCGACGGGCTGCTCGACGTGTTTGGTCTCTCCACAGCGGCGAATCAAGGTATCGCGTCGTACTCGAAAGGCATGAAGCAGAAGGTGCTGCTCATTGCCGCGCTCCTCCACGATCCGGATGTTCTGATCCTCGACGAACCCGACGCGGGTCTCGACGTCACGACAACGCTAGTGCTGCGCCATCTGGTCCGCGCGCTTGCGAAACGCGGCAAGGCCATCCTGTATAGCTCGCATGTGCTCCCTATCGTGGAGCAGCTGTGTGATCGGGTTGTCGTGCTCCACCGCGGTCGCGTCGTCGCGGACGATTCGGTCGCAAATCTCGAGCAGCTGATGACGAGGCAATCGCTCGAGGAGGTGTTCGCGCAGCTCGTGCTGCGCGAAGATCCCGAGCGGACCGCGCGCGATGTGGTCGATATCGTGGTGGACCATGCGTGATCGGCTGCTGGTCCGTCATTTTCTGCTGCGGTTTCTCGATCACGACCTCATCTCACCACACGCGGACCGCCGGGAGGTCCTGACGATCACGTGCGCCATGCTGATCGTCTCGAGCCTGTTTCTCGCGTTCTTCCTCGCCGTGAAGTATCAGTTCAATCTGTTCCTGCCGCCGGGGCTCACGTCGATTCTCGCGCTCGACGATCGGTTTTTCCTGATCTCGATTGCCATGATCGCGATGGCGTTGCTGGCCGTAGCCGAGTGGGATGCGCTCGCCCTCGACGCTCGCGATGCGGCCGTGCTCGGGCCGCTGCCGGTTCCCACGGCAATGATCGTCCGCGCCAAGTTCGTCGCGATCATGTTGTTCGCTGCGGCGTTCGATGTCGGCTTGAGCCTCGGACCGACGGCGCTGCGGGTCGTTGCCCTGCCGGTGCGGTTGCCCGTCACCATGATGGGCGCGCTGAGACTCGCGGGCACCCACGCGCTCTGCGCCACGGCAGCCGGCGGATTCGGGTTCGTCGCGGTGCTCGGCGTGCATGAAAGTTGTCGCGCGGCTGTCGGTGCCGTCCGGTTCCGGCGGATCTCGGCCGCCATTCAAGCAACGCTGGTCGTGCTCTTGTTGACGGCGTTGCTGCTCTTGCCGGGTACCTACTCCAGGGTTGCGCTCCAGTGGCTGACACACGCGCGCGTGCCACCTGTCGCGATCCCACCACTGTGGTTCGTCGGCCTTCACGAAATCCTCGCCGGAGGGGTGATCGATCAGCTTCCTCGCGGCGCGCCGCCGGCGCGGTTTGCCGCGGCAGAACGCGATGCAACGGCGCTGTACCGAAGCCTGTGGCCACAGTTTCACGAGCTCGCGACCGTGGCCATCATCGCGTCGATCCTCGTGGTGCTGGCGACGTCCGCGGCATGCGCGTGGAATCATCGGCGGCTGCCATCGGACGCGGTGACGCGTGACGACCGGTTCGGCGTGATGAAGCGGTTTTCCGTGTGGCTCGCCACTCGCGTGATCGTTGGGTCTCCCGGTGCAAAGGCGGGATTCTTCTTCGCGATGCAGGCGCTCGCGCGCAGTGCGCCGCATCGCGTAACGGTGGCCGCATCGGTTGCTGTTGCGTTCTCGATCGCGGTGATTACGATCGGAGCCTTCGATCTGCGCCGGACGTTCACGCCCGCGAGTATTCCTACGTCGGTATATGCCCTGCAAACCCTGATGATGGGTGCGCTGCTCACGGGATTCCGTCATCTTGTTCGCATACCAGCCGAACTGCGCGCGAACTGGGCGTTTCAGCTGGCCTGGTCAGGCAATGAGCGTCAATACCTCGCCGGCGTCAAGCGAGCCGCGCTTGTGGCGCTCGTCGCTCCAACGGTGGTGCTCCTCTTGGTGTTCGACGTCTTTGTGTTCGGCGCACGTTTCTCCGTCGTGCACGCAACGGCCGGCGTCTGCGTCGGCGTTCTGTTCGTGGAGCTGCTCTTTATCACGTATCGACAGTTGCCGTTCGCGATGGCTTACGTCGGCTCCGGCGACCTCAAATCGGCTGGGCTGCTGTTTGCGGCGGGGGCACTGATCGCCACCGTTATCCTGGCTGAATCAGAACGCGCCGCGCTGACGAGCCTGTCGGGCGAACTCGCGTTCTTCGGCGCGCTCGTCGCGCTGATTGCGGGCATCCGCACCGTAGACGCCGCGCGACGCCAGGCGCCTCTGCTCATCGACTTCGATGAACTTCCGAGCGGCGCGACACAGCGCTTCGAGCTGACGCACTGAAAGAGCACGGCGTGCGGTTTCAACTTTCGGAATGGCTCGAAAAATTCCTGCGAACCGTTCGTGAAATACGCGACGATAGCTGCATCCATCTATCCAGAGCGCTATGGACACCATTCGCGGTCACGAGCTTCACGGCGCGCGGCAGGTTGGCCAATGGCCGGCCGACGAGCTCGTCGATCTCTGGGGACGCGCGTCTTCAGGCGTCGTCAAACATGAGTTCGTGATCGAATATCGCGATCTCGACCCACCCAAGACAGGCATCTTCGACGGTCTGCGGATTGTGATCGATCCCGATGTTACCTTTGAGATGCAATGCTTCCTGCTGCTCCATCTGTTCGGCCACTCCGTTCAATGGGTCGCTCCGTCTTTGGAGCACAAGCTCGCCGATCTGCAGCACACGGAGGACCGCGATCATTTCATGCAGGTGCTGCATGCGTACGAGCGCGAGGCCGCTGGTTTTGGGATGCAGTTGATGCACCAGGTCGGCGTCATGACGCTCGATCAGTGGTTCAGCGATTTTGTCGAGACCGATTGGCGCTACGTCGAGCGCTACTACCAGACGGAAAGACTTCCCGACTGGAAGTCGTGCATCGTCGGCGGCTGCCCACTGGTAACACCAGTACCGATCCCCGAACTGCGTCACCATCAAGTCGAGGTCCGGTTCGCGTTCTAATCGACCGACAGTCAAGGCGCTTAGACGGCGCCGAGAACCGTCGCCGCTTTCTTCGCATCCCGCGGCGCGACCCAGCAGAGTGCGCCATAGCGGTCGCCGACGCTCACGGCGTCGACGGCAATCACGTCGATCTTCGCCTCCGCCAGCCTGCCGATCAGATCCGCGACGGCGCCGATGCGATCGTCGCCGTCGACGAGGAACCCGCGCTTTGGCCCGACGACCTTCCAGCGGTTCGCCTTCGCCACCTGCTTGAACGCGGCGGCGTCAGCCGGGAAGAAGTCGAGCTGCGCGCGGCGGCCGGATGGAAATCCGGAGAACGCGACCAGGTTCACGCCGGCGTCTTTCAGCGTCCGCAGGACCTTCGCGCCTTCTCCAACTTTGTTTGCGACCTCGACGTAGAAGTACTCGACTTGCCGAACGGCCTCCGCCATATAGTCCCCCGCCGAAATCGAAGTCAAAACATGCCCAGCTGAAGCTTCGCGGCATCGGACATGCGATCGCGAGTCCACGGCGGATCCCAGACCAGATCCACCTTCACGTCCTTCACGCCCGCAACTGCTTCGACCGCTCGCTTGATCTGTCCCGGCAGGACCTGCGCCGCCGGACACGCTGGTGCCGTCAGCGTCATCCGGATGCCGACGCTCGACGAAGCGTCGACGATCACTTCGTACACGAGGCCGAGATCGTAGACGTTCACCGGAATCTCGGGATCGAAGACCGCCGACAGCGCCTTCACGATCTGCGGCAGCAGCACGGCGTGCCGTTGCGGATCGTTCGTCATCGCCACCGTCTGCAGGGAACCCGGATCGGTCTGCGTTGGCGGCGGCAGAGACGGCTGAATGACCGGCAGTGGCTTCATTCGGTTGAGACGACCTCTTCATGCGCGTCCAACGCGGCGCGGAGCGTATGCCAGGCGAGCGTGGCGCACTTCACCCGGACGGGAAACTGACGAACGCCAGCCAGGGCCGCCAGCTTGCCGAGTTGATCGAGCGGGCTGTCCGGCTTCGAGGTGATCATTCGCTGAAACCGGTCGAACAGCGCGGCGACATCAGCGACCGTCTTTCCCTTGATGCTTTCCGTCATCAGCGACGCCGACGCCTTCGAGATCGCGCAGCCCGACCCCTGAAATGCCACGTCCCTCACGACACCGTCATCGACCTTCAGGAACACCGTCAGCCGGTCTCCGCACAGCGGGTTGAAACCCTCGGCCTTTCGCGCCCCTTCCAGCGTGCGGAAGTTCCTCGGCCGCCGGTTGTGGTCGAGGATCACTTCCTGATACAGCTCCTGCAAGTCCATCTTCACGCGAACACCGCTCTGGCCGCGCGCAGCGACGCCGCGAGCGCATCGATCTCCTCGCGCGTGTTGTAGAGCGCAAGCGAAGCGCGCGCCGTCGCCGGTACGTGCAGCCGCGCCATCAACGGCTGACAACAATGATGCCCGGCCCGAATCGCCACGCCCTCGCGATCCAGAATCGTCCCGATGTCGTGCGGGTGGATATCGTCGATCACGAACGACAGAATGCCCGCCTTGTTCGGCGCCGTACCCGTCAGGTGAAGACCGGGGATGTCCGCGAGCGCTTCGGTCCCATACACGAGCAGATCGTGTTCGTACGCCGCCACGCGGCCGGGATCGATCGCAGCGAGGTAGTCGATTGCCGCAGCCAACCCGATCGCGCCGCCGATATTCGGTGTTCCGGCCTCGAACTTGTACGGCAGATCGTTGTACAGCGTCCGTTCGAACGTGACCGAGCGAATCATGTCGCCGCCGCCCTGATACGGCGGCATCCCATCCAGCAGCGCGGCGCGACCGTACAGGACGCCGATGCCCGTCGGCCCGAACACCTTGTGGCCCGAGAAGACGTAGAAGTCGCAGCCCATCGCCTGCACGTCCACCGGCATGTGCGCGACGGCCTGCGCGCCATCGATGAGCACCGGGATGCCGCGATCGTGCGCCAGCCGCACGATCGATTCGACCGGGTTGATCGTGCCGAGCGCGTTCGACACATGCGTCACCGCCACGATCCGCGTCCGCGCTCCGAGGAGGCGTTCGTACTCGTCGAGCCGCAGCTCGCCCGCGTCGGTGATCGGCACGACGCGCAGGCGGGCATCCCGCTCCTCACACAGCATCTGCCACGGAACGATGTTCGAGTGATGCTCCATCTCCGAGATCACGATCTCGTCGCCGGCGCCGACGTGCGCGCGGCCGAACGTCGCGGCGACGAGGTTGATGGCCTCCGTCGCGCCGCGGACGAATACCACTTCGCGCGCCTCGGCGGCGTTGAGGAACCGTCGCACCCGCTCGCGCGCGGCGTCGTAGGCCTCGGTCGCTTCGACGCTGAGCACGTGCACGCCGCGATGGACGTTGGCGTTTTCCGCGCGGTAATACCGCGCCACTCGATCGATGACGGCCTCCGGCTTCTGCGTCGTCGCGGCGTTGTCCAGGTAGACGAGCGGCTTCCCGTGAACGCGGCGCTGCAGGATCGGAAAATCGGCGCGGATGGTCGTCACGTCCAGGCTCATCGCTTCCCTCATGCGGCGCTCGGCAGCGCGATCGCGAGCTGCCGCTGCAGACGCGCCTCGACCGCCGCTCGCACCGGGTCGAGCGGCATCCGGTTGAGCACGTCGATCGCAAACGCTTCGATCAACAGCCGCCGCGCCGCATCCCGGCTCAGCCCGCGCGAGCGCAGGTAAAACAATGCCTCCTCGTCCAACTGGCCCACCGCCGCCCCGTGGGTGCACTTCACGTCGTTCGCCAGGATTTCGAGTTGCGGCTTCGTGTTGATGCGCGCGTCCTCGGACAGCAGCAGCGCGCGGTTCGTCTGCTTGGCGTCGGTTTTCTGCGCGTCGGGGCGGACGATGATCTTGCCGTTGAAGACACCCCGCGCGCGCCCGGCCAGGATGCCCTTGTAGATTTCACGGCTGCCGCAATGCGGCCGCGCATGATCGATTGTCGTGTGATTGTCGACCAGGCGGTCGCCATCGGACGCATACAGGCCGTTCAGCGTGCATTCCACACCCTCGCCGTTCAGCACGGCGGTCAGATCGTTGCGGACCAGCGCTCCTCCGAGGCTGACCGAATGCGACGCATAAGCCGCGCCGCGGTGCGCCTGCACGTGAACCGTGCCGACGTGATACGCGTCCGGTCCCTCGAACTGCAGCCTGTAATGTTCGAGGATGACGTTCTCGCCGAGAACGATTTCCGTCACGACGTTCGTGAAGTACCGCGCACCTGCCAGTCCGGCAAAGGTCTCGACGACACACGCCTGACCGTTCTGGCCGAAGTTCATGACAACGTGAGGATGCGCCATCATCGGCCGGCCGTCGGCCTGACCGGTCGAGAGGAACAGCAGATGGATCGGCTGCGTCATGACCGCGCCGGCGGGCAATTCGATCCAGGCGCCATCGGCGAACAGCGCGACATTGAGCGCGACGAACGGCTTGCGATCGAATGGCGCCACGCGGGCGAGGTGTGTTCTGACGCGGCCCGCTCGATCCGTCAGCGCCGAGGCCAGGCTCTCGACCTGCGCGCCGCCTGGCAGAGTCCCTCGCTTCGAGAGCGACGCAACGTACCAGCCGTTGACGAAGACCAGCTCGGCCGCCGCACCAGGCACGCGGAGTGGATCGACGTCGAGATCACGCGAGACGGCGGTCGGCGGCGCTCCCAGTGTGAAAGCGCCCTCGGCGATCGGCTCGACGCTCGTGAATCGCCATTCCTCTTCACGTGTGGTCGGAAAGCCCATCGACAGGAATCGGCTCCAGGCGTCCTCGCTGGTGCGTGCGACGTCGTTCGCACCGGCACGATCCCACGTTCGTGCCGCACGCTCGCGTTCCGCTGCAAATGCGTCGAGCGCATGCGCCACGTCAACCTCCAACCTGGGCCTCGAGCCAGCCGTACCCTTTTTCTTCGAGCTCGAACGCCAGCTCCTTCCCGCCGGATCGAACGATGCGACCATCGGCGAGGACGTGGACGACGTCGGGCACGATGTAGTTGAGTAGCCGCTGATAGTGCGTCACGAGCAGAAACGCACGGTCGGACCGCCGCATCGCGTTGACCCCCTGCGCCACGATCTTCAACGCGTCGATGTCGAGACCCGAATCGGTCTCGTCGAGGATCGCCAGACGCGGCTCGAGCATCGTCATCTGAAAGATCTCGTTGCGTTTCTTTTCGCCACCTGAAAACCCGTCGTTGACCGGCCGGGTCAGCAGCGCCTCGTCGATGCCGAGCTGCGCCATGCGATCGCGCACGAGCGTCATGAACTCGATTGCGTCGAGTTCCTCCTGGCCCCGCGAGGCGCGCAACGCGTTGAGCGCCGCTTTGAGGAAGTAGGCGTTGCTGACGCCGGGAATCTCCACCGGATACTGGAACGCCATGAATACGCCCGCGCGCGCGCGCGATTCCGGATCCATCGCGAGGAGATCCACACATTCGAACCGGACCTCGCCTGCGGTCACCTGGTACTCCGGGTGGCCCGCCAGTACCCGTGCCAGCGTGCTCTTCCCCGATCCGTTCGGACCCATGATGGCGTGCACCTCGCCGGCGCTGATCGAGAGGTCGATGCCGCGCAGGATCTCGCGGCCGGCGGCCGCCGCGTGCAGGTTGCTGACGGTGAGCATCATCTCACCCGACGCTTCCTTCCAGGCTGACGCTGAGCAGCTTCTGCGCCTCGACCGCGAACTCCATCGGCAGCTGGCGGAAGACTTCCTTGCAGAAGCCGCTCACGATCATGTTGACGGCGTCTTCGGTCGAGAGGCCGCGCTGGCGGCAGTAGAAGATCTGGTCCTCGCCGATCTTCGAGGTCGACGCCTCGTGCTCCACCTGCGCCGTGCTGTTGTTGATTTCCAGGTACGGGAACGTATGCGCGCCGCACTGATCGCCGATGAGCAGCGAGTCGCACTGCGAGTAGTTGCGCGCGCTGCGCGCGCCCTTCGCGATCTTCACGAGCCCGCGGTACGTGTTCTGCCCGTGGCCGGCTGAAATGCCTTTCGAGACGATCGTGCTCTTCGTGTTCCGTCCGAGGTGGATCATCTTCGTCCCGGTGTCGGCCTGCTGCCAGTTGTTCGTCGTCGCCACCGAGTAGAACTCGCCGACGGAGTTGTCGCCCATGAGGATGCAGCCCGGGTACTTCCACGTGATCGCCGATCCCGTCTCGACCTGCGTCCACGTGATCTTCGAATTGACGCCGAGACACTTGCCCCGCTTCGTCACGAAGTTGTAAATGCCGCCCCTTCCGGCGCTGTCGCCCGGATACCAGTTCTGCACCGTCGAGTACTTGATCGTGGCGTTGTCGAGCGCGACGAGCTCGACGACCGCCGCATGGAGCTGGTTCTCGTCGCGCATCGGCGCCGTGCAGCCCTCGAGATAGCTCACGTGCGAGTCGGCCTCCGCGATGATCAGTGTGCGCTCGAACTGGCCCGTCTCCCGCGCGTTGATTCGAAAGTACGTCGACAGCTCCATCGGACAGCGCACGCCGTTCGGGATGTACGCGAAGGAACCGTCGCTGAACACGGCCGAGTTCAGCGTCGCGAAGAAGTTGTCGGTGTAAGGCACCACGCTGCCGAGATACTGACGGACCAAGTCTGGATGGTTCCGTACCGCTTCGGAGAACGAGCAGAAAATGATGCCAAGCTCGGCCAGGTGCTCTTTGAACGTGGTCGCGACCGAGACGCTGTCGAACACGGCGTCGACTGCGACTCCCGACAGCAGTTTCTGTTCCTCGAGCGGAATTCCCAGCTTCTCGAACGTGCGCCTGATCTCCGGATCCACCTCGTCGAGAGTCTGCAGCGCCGGCCGCTTCTTCGGCGCGGCGTAGTAGATGATGTTCTGGTAGTCGATCGGTCCGTATTTGATGTTGCCCCAGGTCGGCTCCTTCATCGTCTGCCACGCGCGGAACGCTTTGAGCCGCCAGTCGAGCAGCCACGCGGGCTCATCCTTCTTCTCTGAAATCAGACGGATGATGTCCTCGCTGAGGCCGCGCGGCGCCGACTCCTGTTCGACGTCGGTGACGAAGCCGTACTTGTACTCGCGATTCGCGAGCTGTTCGATGGTCTGTGTCGACGTGCTCATGATGTTTTGGCCCCAGGCGCCTCGATGCTGAACGAAATGCCGCAGCCGCAGGTGCCGGTCGCTTGAGGGTTGTCGATGACGAATCCCTTGCTCAGCAGGCTCGTGTCGTAGTCGAGCACGATGCCATCGAGCAGACGAAGGCTCCTCGGATCCACTACCACCCGCGCGCCGGCAGGTCCGTCGAACACCGTGTCGTCGGACCGCGGTGCGGTTGCCCATCCGAAAATGTATTCGAATCCGGAACAGCCGCCGGCTCGGACGCCGATCCGAAGCGCGTGCTCGCCGCGCTCGCGCTTCGCGAGCATCTTGTTGATGTGCGCCGCTGCGCGATCGGTGATCCGAATCATCGTACCTGCACCGCGACTGCGCTCATATCGGCCACTGTCACCGTTCGTAAAACCTCGAAGATCCGTGCTCCGACCCGCCAGAGCGGATCCCGGACGGTACACGTCGCGTATTGATCGCAGCGCATGTCGAGCGGTGAACACGCGGTGAATGTCATCGGACCGTCCACGGCCCGCATCACATCGGCGACGGAAATCGCGTCGGCGGATCGCGCCAGACGATATCCGCCGTGGACACCCTTGTGCGCCACGATCAGTCCGTGACGCGCGAGTTGCTGCAGGATTTTCGCGAGGAGCTCGAGCGGAATCTCAAACCGCTCGGCGATCGCCCGGGCACTGACGTCGTCCGACGCTGCTTCATCGGCGAGGTAGCGCAAGGCCAGCAGCGCATAGTCGGTTTTCTTCGAAAATCTGAACATGGCCGCTATCTCCGACCATTTCGGTCTGATTTTACCCCGGCGGAGGTGGGAATGCGAGCTCAACCGCATGTGCGCCCGGTTATGGCAGTTTGGGGGTTCGCTTCGCGAGGACGGCGACTGCGACGACCAGTTCGGCGGGATCCACGGGCTTTGCGAGATGCATCTGGAACCCACTCTGAAGGACTTTCAACCGATCCTCGGCGCGGGCGTACGCCGTGAGCGCCGCCGCGGGCAGCTCCTGCGTGACGGGATCCGGGGACTGTCGCACGAGCTTGATCAGTTCAAAACCATCACTGTGCGCCATCCCGATGTCGGCGATCATCACGTTGGGGCGATGCCGCGCGACCAGGTCTAATGCTTCTTCCGCGGATTCAACAGCCGCGACACGGGCCCCGCGGGTTTCGAGGATCTGGCAAACGAGTGCTCGCGCGTCGGCGTCATCGTCGACGGCGAGCACGAAGAGACCCCCGAGGTCCGGCAATTCCTCCTGCATGCGCTCGCGACCGCCGGTCGGCTGTGCGCGGCGCTCAACGGGTGTTTCCAGATGCACGATCATTAATGGCAATCGAACCCGAAACGTCGCGCCCGTGTCGCACCCGCCGCTTGCCGCGTAGATGGTGCCGCCGTGCAGCTCGACGAGATGGCGGACAATGGCGAGGCCGAGGCCGATGCCGCCGTGCTCGCGCGTCGTGCCGCTGTCGGCTTGTCGAAACCGCTCAAAAATGTGAGGGAGGAAATCGGGTGAGATGCCGATCCCGTTGTCGCTGATCACGATTTCCACGTGCGAATTGACGCGTTCGAGGCGGACTTGGACGAGACCTCCTTTCCGCGTGAATTTCACGGCGTTTGAGACGAGATTCCACACGATCTGCTGCAGGCGATCCGGATCACCGGAGATCGGCGCCGCGCGCGGATCGAGAATCGACTGCACGCGAATCTGCTTGGCGTCCGCCGCCGGCAGAATCGTTTCGACCGCCTCCGAGACGACGCGCGGCAAGTCCACGGGCTGAACGTTCAATCGCACCTTGCCGGAGATGATGCGGGACACGTCGAGCACGTCTTCGACGATTCGGCTGAGAGCCGTCGCATTGCGCTCGATCGTGCCCAGCGCGTGTGCGTGCTTCGCCGTCGTCAAGATCCCGGAGTGCAGCAACCGGACATATCCGAGAATCGCGTTGAGCGGTGTTCGTAGCTCGTGGGACAGGGTGGCGAGAAACTCGTCTTTCAAACGATTTGCCGTCTGCGCGTCCTCGAACGCGCGAGCGTTGTCGACGGCGAGCGCCGCACGAAAGGCGACGTCCTGCGCGAATCGAAAGTCGTCGTCGCCGTAGAGCCGTCCCGATTCTGCAGTTGCCAACGTGAGCGCACCGAAGGTCCGACCCCGAGTGGTCAGCGGCACGATCATGTACGAGCGCAGCCCGAGCGATCGAACGAGTGCGATGCGTTCGGCGTCGCCGTGCGCCGCCGTGACGACCATCTCATCGGAGATCTCCTTCACGAGCGCTGGCTTACCGGTCCGCACGACAGAGGCCGGGGTGTACGGGGAGCTCGGATCGTCATACCGTGATCGAATCGTGCGCGCAAGGTCGATCTTCGACGGATCGACATGTGCCACCGCGAGCCGCTCGAGCTTCCGGTCTTGGGTCAGGATGTCGACGGCACACCAGTCGGCGATTGACGGCACGGCCATGTTGGCGACCGTTTTCAATGTCGTCGCATATTCCAGCGATCCGGCGAGCACTGCACCAGCCTCGGCCAGGAACGCCGCCTGCTGGGTCGCGCGCTTTCGTTCTGTAATGTCTCGCGCGATCTTCGATGCACCGGTCACTCGGCCGGCATCGTCTCGAATCGGCGACAGCGACAGCGAGACGGGAAAAGACGTCCCATCTGTTCGACAGCGGATCGTCTCGAAGTGCTCGACATGTTCACCTCGCCCGATGCGATCGAGAACCGCGGACTCCTCCTCCTGGCGGTCTTTCGGAACGACGATTCGAATCGAACGCCCTATCACCTCCGCCGCGGTGAAGCCGTACATCTGTTCGGCGGCATCGTTCCAGGCCGCGATCGTCCCATCCAGATTCATGCCGATGATCGCGTCGTCCGAGGATTCGACGATCGCCGCGAGTCGCGCGCGTATCTCCTCAGCGCGGCGCCGTTCGGTCACGTCGCGGTTCGTTTCAAGAACGAGCGATCGATCGCCGATCTTGATCACTTGCAGGCGACTGTCGACGATGACCTCGCGTCCGTCTCGTGTCCGATGGCGGAGCTCGCCGGTCCACTCCTGTCGATCCGCGAGGCGGGACAGCGTCGTGTCCAGAGAATCCGGATGGACGGTCCGCAACAAGTCGTGGCTCACGCGCCCGATGGCTTCCGTCCGGGAATAGCCGTACAGGCGTTCACTGCCCGTGTTCCACTCGACGATGCCGTCATCCGGATACCACGCGAAAATGGCGTCGCTCGACAGATCGATGAGTGCGCTTTTGAGGGAGAGCTTCGCCTCGATGTCTTTCTGTGCCGTAATGTCACGGGCCACTTTCGACACGCCGACGAGCGCACCGGCGGCGTTGCGGATCGGTGAGGCAACCATCGAGACGTCAAGGCGCTCGCCGCCCTTTGTCACGCGAACGGTGTCGTAGTGCCCGACGTGCTCGCCCGCGTGGATCCGTCGCTGCACATCGGCTTCTTCCGCGTGACGCTCCTCAGGGATGATGAGATAGATCGAGTGTCCCAACGCTTCGCTTGCCTGGTACCCATACAGTCGTTCGGCGGCTGGATTCCATGACGTGATCGTGCCTTCAACATCCTCGCTATAGATCGCGACGTCGGAGAACCGGACGATCGCTGCCAGGTACGCCGCTTCGTCGATCGGCTGGTTGGGCACAGACCGCACCCTACCCGAGACGAATGGCCGAGCTGGGCGTGCGACGGGCACAGAAACTCACGACCGACGCACGGGCAAAGTCCGCGCCAGCTCCACAGGACGGTCCAGACGACAAAGCCGATGTCTATGCGCGGCTTTGGCTTGCGCGGAACGATCCTCCTCGCTGTGTCGGGACGATCGCCGCAAGTCATTGATTGCACAGACGCTGCGGTGAAGAGTGCGCCATGAAGCGGAAAGCGCTTATGGAGATCGATCGCAACCGATCGCAGGCCGGCATCGTGAAGCATGTCATGCGCGCTGTGCGCGCTGGTGGAAGCGGCGTGCTCTCGTTGGCACTCCAATCACCACGCCGGCTCCTGTCGAATCTGTCCTTGCGCGTCGCCGTGAGGTGAATCACACGTTTCTTCAACGCGAGCGGAGTTCGCGGAGGACCGTCTCACCATCAACCCGGACCGGCCCGACGTCCCGTCAGACGCGCTCAGCGCTTCATCGAGCGTGGCGCCATCTGCGTCGTCGAGCCAGTCTCCGGCGTCGATCAAAAGGACTCTCGACCTTCTCGATGTAAGGCTCGCGGCGTCCCTGGTCATGCCGATGCCGGCAACCACTAGGACCCTTCTCTGCGATGGTCGTCAGCCATCGCTCGATCCCAGAGTGAATCGCGCGTTGCGAAGTCTGCCGAACAGGCCTGCCGAAGCGAAGCCCGTGTCGCTGAGCGTTCTCGCCGCCGATATCGGTCTCTCGCCGTCGCGATTCTCGAGATAGCTCGTTGTGCTCGTAAGAATTCGGCCGGACGATCTGATCATTCCGGAGTTGTGAACCGTCGTTTACGAGGGCGACCGGAACATGATCGCGCTCGATGTCGGGCGACGCTTCCACCGGCCAGCGGTTGATCAAGTTGAATGGCGGAGACTAGAATCTGCGCTCGTCAAGTGACGCCTTCGCGATTTTCATCGCGTCGGCTCGGCGCTCTGTAGAGAACAACACAAGTGCCTCAGATGACCCGGCGCGAGGTCGTGACCGCACTCACGGGCGCGGCCGCAACCGCTTCGGTGTGCCGGAAAGCGGCCGTGCACGATCCGCCACCGACGGCGCGGAGCGCAGATGTCGTGAATCTGTCGGTCGGCGCGATGGCGGAAGCGATCCGACGCCGCGAGATAGTGTGAAGGCAGCAGCCGGACGCGCTCACGCGGGTGTTGACGCCGTGATGTGCCGCATGAGCCGCAAGTACGTGCATCCGTTCAGTCTGACGTAGCCGCCGTTCGTCCGCGCGGATCCACGCCTCGTCGCAATCTGGCTCCAGCGATGGGCACTGCAAGTCGTTGCGGTGGCGTTTTCATGCCGGTGACGACGTTGCTGATCTATGTGCTGTCCACTCCCCACGATGGGTGCGGCGTTCGTAGCGTGCCGTCGACGACGCCAAAGTCAGGGGAGCTGCCCACGTCAGCCCCGCGCGGCGACCATGCGCTCCCATTCGATCGGATCGCGAGCCTCGGCATCCGGGACCCCGAGCTCGCGCAGCACCCCGATCACCGTCTGGCGGCGAACCACCGAGACGGTCAGGATGTGGGCAATCACGCTGCCGAAGGTGAAGCTGACCGGCGGCGTGCAGAGCGCGTCGACGAAAGCATCGTCCCACTCGTTGCGATCGCGGATGCGTCGGACCAGCGCAGTGAACTGCGGCTGCACCACAGCCAGCCGCGCCTGCAGCGCCGCGATGCTGCGCTCGTCGCGCGGAGGAATGTCGCGCCCACCAATCGCTGCGGTCCACACCTCCTTGGTGAAGACGATGCGCTCGAGCATGGTCCTCACGTCGGGTTCGGGGCCCTCGAAGTCATGAACGACCAGCCCAGGGCGGACGTGCCGATCAAGGGCGTCGTCGGAGAGCGTCGCGGCCTGCTTCAGCAGTCGCGCGGTGTGCCAGTGGTCATGCTCGACGAGGCGGTCGGAGAGATCCATGGTCGTTGTCCTCGGCTGGCCAGGCAGCAGTAGGCCGCCCGGCGGGTGGAAGTGGATGCTGTTGGGTGCGGCGAGTCGGAAGTCGCGCGGCTCGTCGGCGAACCGACTCGGCGGCACGCCGTGAGCTCGGGTGAATGCGCGCGAGAACGCTTCGATTGCGTCGTAGCCAGCCTCGAGGCCGGCGTCAGTGACGCTGACGCCGCGGCCGAGTCGCCACGCGGCGCGCTCCAGCAGGAGGCGGCGGCGAAACGCCGCCGGTGCCTCGCCTATGCCGGCGCGCACCAGGCGGTTGAAGTGAAACGGGCTGAGCATCGCCCGCGCCGCCAATGCCCGGCCGTCAAGGCCCTCGTCGAGCGCTTCGATCACGGCATCGACAACGTCGCGCAAGCGATCCGGGCGTGCCTTCATTCGGCCGAGTATGCCCCGCGCCGCGCCAGCGCGCATGACCGCAGTTGCTGCGGCGACCTGCCTGTCCGCGCTTGCATCTCGTCAGCGTGGGCACCAGGTGGGTTTGCGGCAGTCAGCGCGACAGGAGAGACGTGCTGTGAACAGGTGAGTTTGCATCGGTGCGTTGAAAGCGTCCATGATTGCGCGTTCGACTACATACAGGAGGCACCAATGCCCAAGGAGTTGCGCTGCGCCGATGTGATGCCGGAATCTGGATGCCAGGAAGTCATCCGCGGGAAAGACGAGAGCGAGGTCATGCGGAAGGCCTCCGAACACGCGCGGACATCCCACAACATGACGCAGATGACGCCCGAGATCGAGAAAAAGGTCCGCGGGGCGATTCACGAGCAGCGCTGACCACGTCTCCGTAGCCGTGGCGCCACAGGCCCAGTGCGCCGAGGCGCCACGCCGTCGGCGCCCACCAGGCGTTCTGCCCGGGGCGCAGATTCACCTTCCACACTTCATCATGATCTGCACCGGCAACGGCCTGAGGTCGCGCGTCCGGGTCACGCCGGTCTCGTGTACCATCCGCGTGTCGTGGAGCGGCGTGAAGATGGACGGAATGAAAAACGCAGACAGGCCACGCCGTTCCACTTCGTAGATCAAATCGAGCGTCGCCGGCTGTCATCGTCGGTCTCCTCGGGGCTGCCGACGATCAACGTCATCGCGGGAAACCAGTTGTCCTCGTTGAGAGTTACACCATCGCAATCGCGATGAACGCGTGTGACGCCGTTACTCGCCAGAGCCAACTGCCAAGCAGCCCACCGACGGCGAGTCCGCCGGGCGCGCGCGAGACTGCACGCGTGTCTCGAAGTAAGAGGCCCGGTTACGCTCAACCGAGACAAAGATCTTTTGCGCGATTGCTCGCATGACCGAGGCGTTTGATCTCGTGGTGATCGGGTCGGGCACTGCCGCTCAGACTGTCGCGTCGACGTGTCGCGCCGCCGGATGGACCGTCGCGATGGTCGACAAGCGCCCGTTCGGCGGCACGTGCGCCCTCCGCGGCTGCGATCCGAAGAAGGTCCTCGTAAGTGCCGCTGCCGCGGTCGACGCGGCGCGGCTCCTCGCAGGAAAGGGGGTGCATCCGGACAATCTCGCCATTGATTGGACCGAGCTGATCCAATTCAAGCGGGCATTCACCGATCCTCGTCCCGAGCAGCTGACAGCAAGCCTGGCACGCTCCGGCATCCGGACGTTTCAGAACACGGCGCGGTTCGTCGGACCGTCGCAGGTCTCCGTCGGAGACACGATGCTGATCGCCGCACGCGCCATCGTCGTGGCGGCTGGCGCCAGGCCCGCGGATCTCCCGATCGATGGCCGAGAGCATCTGCTGACGAGCGATCAATTTCTCGAGTTGCCGTCGCTGCCGCCATCGATGGTGTTTGTCGGTGGTGGCTACATTTCCTTCGAGTTCGCGCACGTGGCCGCGCGCGCGGGAGCGCGCGTGACGATCCTCCATCGGGACGCTCGACCGCTCGCCGAGTTTGATCCAGGCCTTGTGGAGCGTCTCACCGCCAGAACCCGCGCGCTCGGTGTGGACATGCGGCTCGGCACGGAGGTGCGTGCCATCCAGGCAATCGACGGCCGCTACCGTGTCACGGCTGACGGGGCCGACGATGCCCGCACGGTCATTGACGCGGATCTCGTGGTTCATGGAGCGGGGCGAGTGCCGGATGTCGACGAGCTCGCGCTCGACGCCGGCGGTGTTCGTTACTCGCGTGCCGGCGTCGAGGTGAACCCGTATCTGCAGAGTGTCTCGAATCCGATCGTGTATGCCGCCGGCGACTGTGCGGCCACCGACGGTCCGGCGTTGACACCCGTGGCCGCCTACGAAGGGCGCATCGTGGCCGCGAACCTGCTCGAGGGCAATCACGAGACGCCGGACTACCACGCGATCCCGAGCGTTGTCTTCACGCTGCCGCCTATCGCGAGAGTAGGCCTGCGCGAGGAGGAGGCTCACACCAACGGTCTGGCGTTCGTCGCCCACCGCAAAGAAGACACGTCAACCTGGTCCTCGTCGCGGCGGCTCGGCGAAGCATTTTCGGGCTTCAACGTCCTGGTCGAGCAGGAGAGCGGCCGGATTCTCGGCGCGCACGTGTTCGGGCCGCATGCGGATGAAACGATCAACCTGTTCGCGTTAGCCATGCGCGCAGGTGTGACGGCCGAGCAGTTCAAGCAGACGCTTTGGGCGTATCCCACGCACGGGTCGGATACGGCGTACATGGTGTGACTCTCTCGGTTGATGCGCGTCGATCGAATCGAGGCGCACGCCGGCCCAGCAGACGTGTTCTCGTTTCTAGCAGACCGGCGAAACCTGGCCCGTTGGGCGGTCGGATTTTGTTCCGTCGGCCATGCGAGACACGACTGAGACAAGTTGACGAATCAACAGCTTCATCCTATGAAACGATCCAGCATCGCGAAGACACCGCATGGGTCCGCGGTCGGACGTCCTTACCCCGCGTATCCGCATACGCCCATGCGTGGCGAGTTCACGACAGGCAAGAACGTTTCGTCGCCACAATCATGGTCCGCTCGGTGGGCTTCGCATACGAAGGGGCTGCCGCCGATTTCGTGTGCACAGCAGATGAGCGTAGCGGGTGCGCCGCAAACACCGCACATCCAGAGTAGCGGAGCATTGCGTGCCAGCAGACGCACAGCCTTTTTGCCGATTCGGCCGCGACGCGTGCCGCGCAACTCCAACGTCAGGCGCGTTGTCGAACCGAAGTCGTAGTCGTACGTTCCTTTCTGGCCCGTGTGGCTGAACACCGCGCCGATTTTCGAGGCCATGCTGCGCTCGGTATTGGCACGCCCGAGTAATCCCTGCAGGCCACTCGACGACGAGTAGCGGAACGGCGGGACCGTGAACATGCTGAGATGGCCGCAGCATTCAAGCCACGTACGACGAAGAAAGGCATCCAGCTTCGAGAGGGCGGCGGTCGTCTCCACTTCGACATCAAGCCAGTACCCCGGAGCGCCGACAGCGCCGACACGAAGCATCAAGAGGTCGGCATCGCGCACGGACTCGACGTCGTGCGCCGGTGCGCAGCTGGTGTAATGAGCGGCCGTCCGGCGTTTGTCGACACGGACGCCGCAGAGAGCGCAGGTCCCGGTGAAGGCATGCGGAGGCATGCGCCATGATACCGGCAGCCGGGCGTTCGTACAACCCGCCGAATGTTCAGGAGCATCACATGGCAGCGAAAACGAGTGAGACACGATGAGACAGACTGCGCGAGAACGCAGCGAAGCCGACCAGGGCGAACCGAAGACTCGGCGTGAAGAACCGGACACCACAGAATTTTCCGCGTGTTCACAACGACTTACAGCAGGGTCATTTCACTAGAGAACCCGACACCGGTATATTCGCTGACGGCCGACGGAAACATTTCGTCGACGGTGCTCGTCTTATCGTCTCGCGTGCTCTTACCGATCCACGTTGCCGCAGGCGGGCTGGCCATTGTTCTCGGCGCCGTGGCTCTGCTGGTGAAGAAGGGCGGGACCCTCCACCGCCGCAGCGGGCTGCTGTTCGTCTGCGCCATGCTCGTCCTGGGCGCCAGCGCTTCGATCCTGGGGTTTCGCAAGAGTCCCACCGACAGCAATGTGTTTGGCGGCTTGATGACCGTCTACTTTGTCGGCACAGCGCTGACGACCGTCCGCCCCGCGTCGCCATGGACGCGCGGTCTCAATGTTGCCGCGCTCGTGGTTGCGGTCGGGCTCGCGCTCGTCGATATCGTGGGCGGCGTGAACGCCTTCAACAGCCCTGGCGGTTTCCGCAACGGCGTTCCGTTCCAGATGCTCTTCTTCATCGCCACCGTCATGATCCTGGCGGCGATTGGCGACATGCGCATCATGCGGTTCGGCATGCCTCGCGGCCGGCCGCGCCTGGCGCGCCATCTGTGGCGAATGTGCTTCGCGCTGTTCATCGCGGCCGGATCGTTCTTCTCCATCCGTGCGCGCGTGGCCAAGATCCTTCCGGAGCCAATCACCACTGCGCCGATGCGCGCGCTGCCGATCCTCCTGCTGTTTGGCGCGATGTTCTACTGGTTGTGGCGGGTCCGCAGCCCACGCACGTTGCCAGTGCTCGTCCGACACGATTCGATGGCACTTACCACTCCCGCGAAGTGAATCGGCAGGAGACCGATAGTTTGAGCATCATCGTGCCGGTGAGCTCAGTTTCAGCGTCAAAGCGGCGAGCGAAAGCTGCCCGGCCGTCGGCACGCGTCGATTGATAGCTGATCGTCGCGCGTTCGCTCGGCGGCTCCGCGTCGAGGCGGCCGGTCCGTGCATCGAGATACAGCGGCTTGTAAGTCACCGAACGAAGCGGCCACTGATCCCCGC
>Ga0075424_100001612_pt1 | contig 19983 bp, 14 predicted proteins | sample SoiMethybrSBSTD3_FD_75301 | JGI IMG/M metagenome (GOLD analysis project Ga0075424, IMG submission 75301) | Bulk soil microbial communities from a Populus tree surrounding site in Tennessee, USA - Soil MetaG P. TD hybrid SBSTD3 | ecosystem: Environmental > Terrestrial > Soil > Tree plantation... | reverse complement strand
GGGGACGAACTGCTCGTGGACGGCGACGAGCAACAACGCCGACTGGCTCACGATTACGAGCGCGCCGAACGGAACGGGCAACGGATCGGTGACGTTCTCGGTCGCCGCCAACCCGAACCCGCAGCAGCGCGTCGGCACGATCGCCGTCAACGGACAGACGTTCACCGTGACGCAGGCCGCGCTCCAGCCGTGCACGTTCTCGTTCAATCCTGCAACGCTGACGGTTCCCGCGTCGGGCGGTCCCGGCACGTTCGCCGTCCAGACGACCGCGAACTGCGGATGGACCGCGGCATCGAGCAACGGCGACTGGCTGACGCTGACGACCGCGCCGACCGGCGTGGGCACCGGGACGGTCGGTTTCAACGCGGCGCCAAACACCGGAACGCAGCAGCGCGTCGGGACCATCACCGTCAACGGACAACCGTTCACGGTGACGGAGCTCGGGCAGGTCCCGTGCACGTATTCGATCGCGCCCGCCGGTCAGACGGTCGGTCCTGAAGGCGGCGGCGGATCGTTTACGGTGACAACGCCCGCGACCTGCCAATGGTCGGCCGCGTCGAGCAATCCTGACTGGCTCGTGATCACGTCTGCGTCGACCGGCACCGGGAACGGATCGATCACGTTCAACGCGGCGCCGAACTCCGGCGGTCAGCGCGTGGGCACGATCGTGGTGAACGGGCAAACGTTCACCGTCACGCAGCTCGCGGCGGCGCCGCCAGCGCCGCCGCCATGCACGCTGTCGGTGTCGACGAACGCTCCGCCACCCGTTCCGTCGGGTGGCGGCACCGTCGAGGTGATCGTCTCATCGCCTGCCGGCTGCACGTGGGCTGCAAGCACCGGCGACGTCTGGCTGGGCATCGTCAGCGGTTCGCCGGGCAACGGAACAGGCAGCGTTCTCATCAGCGCGCAGCCGAACTTCCTGGACAGCCGAACCGGAAATGTGGTCATCGCGACGCAGCCGCCGTCGGCGTCGCAGACGGTGACCATCACGCAGCTCGCCGGCCGCGATCACTAAACCGTTAGCGCGGCCAGATCGACCCTCGAAAAGCTTCGACTTTCCGCGATCGAGCGCGGAGACAAACCCTGACAACTGGTGACGACAAAGTGCAAGAAAGTGGCCGATTTCGGCCCAAAACCGGCCGTATAATCCTGCAAAGACGTGCGTTCGTACTCGGTTCCGACGGAGCAGGAATGAAGAGATTTGTCTTCGCGATCGTCGGCGCCGCCGCGGCGGGCGCCGTGCTGACCGCGCAGTCCCGTACACCACGAGCGGCGCAGCCGCGATCCGCAAAACCGGCGCTGGCCGTTTCCCATACGCCGAACACGATGCCGGTCGAGGCGCAGAATGCGCTGGTCAAGCAGTACTGCGCCGTCTGTCACAGCGAGCGCGGCAAGGCCGGCGGCCTGTCGTTCGCGAACTTCGACGCCGCGACGCTCGACGAGCACGCCGACATCGGCGAGAAGATGATCCGCAAGCTTCGCGCGGGGATGATGCCGCCGCCGGGTGCGCGGCGGCCCGAAGGCGACGCGCTCGTGGAGTTCGTCACCTCGCTCGAAACGAAAATCGACGCGGCCGCGGCGCTGCATCCGAATCCCGGACGCCGGACGTTCCAGCGGCTCAACCGCTCGGAGTACGCGCGGTCGATCAACGGGCTGCTCGACATCGACGTCGACGTCAACGCGTTCCTGCCGCCCGACACGATGAGCGCCGGCTTCGACAACATCGCGGACGTGCAGGCGGTGTCGCCCACGCTGCTCGAAGGCTACCTGCGCGCCGCGGCGAAGATCTCGAATCTGGCCGTCGGGGATCGCACGGCGAGCGCGAGTGAAGCGACGTACAAGGTGCCGCGCACGCAGTCGCAGATGCACCACGTCGAGGGCACGCCGTGGGGCACGCGCGGCGGTCTCGCGGTGACGCACACGTTCCCGGCCGACGGCGACTATTCGTTCCGGATCATGCTGCACGGCACGCCGACGGGTCAGCTGTTCGGCAGCGTGGCGAGCCGCAACGAGCAGATTGAAATCTCGATCGACGGCGAGCGCGCGGCGCTCCTCGACATCGACTACCGCATCAGCGAGCAGGACAAGAACGGCCTCAATCTGACGAGCCCGCGCGTGCACGTGAAGGCCGGTCCGCATCACCTCGCGGCGGCGTTCATTCAGAAGTTCGACGGCGTCGTCGACGATCTGATCGCGCCGATCGATTACACGCTCGCGGACACCGAGTACGGCGACAACGTCGGCATCACCGCGCTGCCGCACATCCGCGACTTCAGCATCACCGGTCCCTTCACCGTCACGGGCGTGTCGGACACGCCGAGCCGCCGGCGGATTTTCGTCTGCCGGCCGCTGTCGGCGACGGATGAAATCCCGTGCGCGAGAAGGATCGTGTCGCAGCTCGCGACCGAAGCGTATCGACGCCCGGCGAGCAACGAGGACGTCGAGTCGCTGATGCAGTTCTATGCCGACGGCCGCAGAGGCAAGGACTTCGAGGCCGGCATCCGCGCCGCGCTGCAGGCGCTGCTCGCCAGCCCGCACTTCCTGTTCCGCCTCGAGGAGATGCCGGCCGGCGTGCGTCCCGGACAGAACTATCGGATCGCCGACGTCGATCTCGCCTCGCGGCTGTCGTACTTCATCTGGGGCACGGTGCCCGACGCGGAACTCCTGAAGGTCGCCTCGAACAGCACGCTGCACACGCAGGCGGTTCTCGATAAGCAGGTCCGCCGCATGCTGACCGATCCGCGCGCCGAGGCGCTGTCGACGCGATTCGGCTCGCAGTGGCTGCGGCTGCAGGACGTCGAGAAGATTCACCCCGACGCGCTGCTGTTTCCCTCGTTCGACAACGAGCTCGCGGCGTCGTACAAACGCGAAACCGAGCTGCTGTTCGACAGCATCGTCCGCGAAGATCGCAACGTGATGGAGCTGCTGACGGCGGACTACACGTTCGTGAACGAGCGGATCGCGAAGGTGTACAAGATCCCGAACATCACCGGCGAGGAGTTCCAGCGCGTCAAGCTGACCGACGAGAACCGGCGCGGCATTCTCGGCCACGGGAGCATCCTGATGCTCACGTCGGTGGCCGACCGCACGTCTCCGGTCCAGCGCGGCAAGTGGATCATGGAGACGCTGCTCGGCGCGCCGCCGCCACCGCCGCCGCCGAACGTGCCGCCGCTCGAGGACACCAAGTCGGCGACGACGACCGGCAAGACGCTGTCGACGCGCGAGCGCATGGAGGAGCATCGCAAGAACCCGGCGTGCAACTCCTGCCATCGCGTCATCGATCCGCTCGGTCTCGCGCTCGAGAACTTCGACGTCGTCGGCGCGTGGCGCATCAAGGACAACGGCGTCGCCGTCGACACGGCCGCGAAGCTGTACGACGGCACCGAGCTCTCGGGGCCCGCCAGCCTGCGAGAGGCGCTCATCGCGCATTCGGAATCGATCATCCGCAACTTCAGCGAGAATCTCATGGCGTATGCGCTCGGGCGGCGCGTCGAGTACTACGATCAACCCGCCATTCGATCGATCGGCAGAAAGGCGGCGCAGAACGGCAACCGGTTCTCATCGTTCGTGCTCGGCGTCGTCAACAGCCCGGCGTTCCAGATGGCCAGGGCGGAAGCCGTGACCACCACAGCAGCGAGGTAGCCGAACATGTCGTTCCTCAAGAAGAAGCACCTGTCCCGCCGTACCGTTCTGAAAGGAATGGGCATCACGGTGGCGTTGCCGTTCCTCGACGCGATGACGCCGGCCGGCACGGCGTACGCGACAACGGCGGCGGGGTCATCGAAGAAGATCCGGCTGGTGGCGATGGAGATGGTGCACGGCGCTGCCGGCAGCACCGCGATTGGCGTGAAGAAGAACCTCTGGGCGCCGGCGGGGATCGGCCGCGAGTTCGATCTGTCGGGCACGAGCCTGGCGCCGCTGGAGCCGTTCCGTAACGACCTGACGATCATCAGCAATATCGACATCCGCAACGCCGAAGCGTTCACGCTGCCGGAGATTGGCGGCGATCACTTCCGATCGAGCGCGGTGTTCCTCACGCAGTCGCATCCGAAGCAGACCGAAGGCAACGACGTGCATGCCGGCACCTCCCTCGATCAGCTCTACGCGAAGAAGTTCGGTCAGGACACGCCGATTCCGTCGATGCAGCTCTCGATCGAGAACGTCGACCAGGCCGGCGGCTGCACGTACGGGTACTCGTGCATCTACACCGACACGATCAGCTGGGCCTCACCGACGCAGCCGCTGCCGATGGTCCGCGATCCGCGCGTCGTGTTCGATCAGCTGTTCGGCGTCGGCGCGACGCCCGAAGAGCGCGCGCAGAATCTCCGCACCGACAAGAGCATCCTCGACTGGGTGACGACGCAGATTTCGCAGCTGCGCAAGGAAATCGGCGCGAGCGACCGGCAGCGGCTGGCCGAGTACCTCGACAGCATCCGCGAGATCGAGCGCCGCATTCAGCGCGTCGAAGCGCGCAACGCGAGCGGCGAGTCGCGCGAGTTCCCCGACGCGCCGATCGGCGTGCCCGATTCGTTCGAAGAGCACGTCCACATCATGATGGACTTGATCGCCGTGGCGTTCGCGTCCGACACGACGCGCGTCTTCTCGTTCAAGCTCGGACGCGATGCATCGGGCCGTTCGTACCCGGAGAGCGGCGTCAATACCGGCTTCCACAACGCGTCGCATCACGGGGAGCGCGAAGAACGGATCATGGATTTCGCGAAGATCAACCGCTATCACGTGAGCATGGTGCCGTATCTGCTCGACAAGCTGAAGAAGACGGCCGACGGCGACGGCAGCCTGCTCGACAACAGCCTGATCATCTACGGCTCGCCGATGGCCGATTCGAACATCCACAACCATCGCCGTGTGCCGCTGTTCGTGGCGGGCCACGCCGGCGGTCAGTTGAAGGGCGGACTCCACGTGAAGGCGCCGGACGGCACTCCGATGGCGAACGCGATGCTGACGATGCTCCACATGCTCGGCCGCGACGACATGGAGCAGTTCGGCGACAGCAAGAGTCAGCTGGATCTGAACAACGCCGCGCCCGTCACCACGGACGCCGCGAAGCAGGGATAACGACGCAGGGATTACGAGGAGCGACATGAATCGAACGCTCGTCAATGTGCTCGTGGTCGGCGCGCTCGCGGTGCTCCCGCTGACGGCGCTGATCCACGCGGCCGCGACGCCGTTGGCGGTCGTCGAGGCCGCGATGCAGGGCAACCACGATACCGTGCGCGCGCTGCTGAAGGAAGGCGCCGACGTCAACACGGCGCAGGCCGACGGCATGACGGCGCTGCATTGGGCCGCGCAGAAAAACGATGTCGACCTCACGAAGATGCTGCTCTACGCCGGCGCGAACCTCAAAGCGACGACGCGCATCGGCGGTTACACGCCGCTGCTCGTCGCGGCGAAACTCGGCCACGCGCAGGTGATCGAGACGCTCCTCGCGTCCGGTGCCGATCCGAACGCGCCGACGATGAACGGGACGACGCCGCTGATGTTCGCGGCGCAGGCCGGCAACGCGCCGGCGGTGAAAACGCTCCTCGACAAGGGCGCCGACGTCAACTCGAAGGAGAAGGTGAAAGGCGAGACTGCGCTGACCTTCGCCGCGGCGTACGGGCGCGCCGACGTCGTGCGGTTGCTGACGGCGAAAGGCGCAGACGTCAACGTCACGACCAAAACCATCGATCTCGCCGCCTTTAATAAGGAAGAGCAGGAGCGGCTCCTTCAGTTCCAGCAGCAGCAGGCGCAGGGCGGCCGGGGCGGCGCGCAGGGCGCCGGAGGACAGGGCGGCGGGCGCCGCGGTTTCAATCCGAACGCGAAGCCCGGAATCGAGCGTCAGTACAACTACACGGAACTGGTCGCGTACTGGGGCGGCGTCACGCCCTTGCACCTGGCGGCGCGCCAGGGCGAGCTCGAGACGACGAAAGCGCTGCTCGAAGCCGGCGCGAACGTGAACCAGCGTGCGATCGGCGACAACAGCACGCCGCTGCTGATTGCGACGATCAACGGACACTTCGACCTCGCGAAGTACCTGCTCGAGAAGGGTGCGGATCCAAACGCCGCCGAGCACAACGGTGTCACGCCGCTGTATGCCGCGCTGAACTGCCAGTGGGCGGCGAAGGCGCTCTATCCACAGCCGCGCGCGTACGAGCAGCAGAAGACGTCGTATCTCGATTTGATGACCGCGCTCCTCGACAAGGGCGCCGATTCGAACGTGCGTCTGACGAAGAAGGTGTGGTACTCGCAGTACGACTTCGATCAGTCAGGCGTCGACGAAACCGGCGCGACGCCGTTCTGGCGCGCGGCGTACAGCGCCGACGTCGATGCGATGAAGCTGCTGATGGCACACGGCGCCGACCCCAACATTCCGACGATGCGAACGCCCGGCCGGCCGAGAACGGGCGATGCGGGTGAGCGCGCCGTGCAGGACATTTCCGGCCTGCCGCCGATTCCGGTCGGCGGTCCCGGCGTGCCGCCGCTCCTCGCGGCCGCCGGGCAAGGGTACGGCGAAGGATTCGCGGCGAACCATCATCGCTTCGCGCCGGGCGGCATGCTCGCGGCCGTGAAGTATCTCGTCGAGGATCTGCACGCCGACGTCAACGCGCGCGAGCACGAAGGCAACACCGCGCTCCACAACGCTGCTGCACGCGGCGACAACGAGATGATTCAGTATCTCGTCTCGAAAGGCGCCGATCCGAAGATCGTGAACCGAGCCGGTCAGACGACGGTCGACATGGCGAACGGTCCGGTGCAGCGCATCTCGCCGTTCCCTGACACGATCAAGCTGCTCGAAGAGATGGGAGTCAAGAACAACCACAAGTGCGTCGGTTGCTGACGCCGATCGCTCGCCTGAAAGGCTCGCGCTACAACCGCGCGTGTAGCGCGAGGCTTTCAGCCGAGCGTTTCGATCGCCGTTGATAACCCGACGTATCCGCGAAACATCCCCACACGACGAAGCTCGCACTCGCGCTCGGTACCGCTCTGTTTACCGTCGCGTCCGTCGTCGGCGCTGGCCCAGATTCCATCGCTCGCCGGAGAGCGAGGCGATCGCGTACCCCAAAACCACGCCGACGACGCCGTTGCCGCGCTGCAGAAGAACCTCAACGCGGGCGCGCAAACCGGATTTTGCGAAGGTGCCGCTCGCCTGAACGGCGAGCGAACGCGCTGTCCTGTTCGGCGGTCGGCGCCACGTCCACGCACGGGGACGCACGCGCTGGCAACCAGCGACTTACAAGCGGCACATCTGTTGCTGTCCGACGGCCTATGAATTTTCCGACTTACACGCGACGCGAATTCTGCTCGTTCACTGTTCAAACTCTCTCCCTCGGCGCGATCACGGCGCTCGCCTCGGGTTGCGGCAGCAGCAGCAGCTCAACTTCGCCGAGCGGCGTCGGAACGCTGCCGACGCTCACGACAATCAGCGGTACGATCGTCAACAACACCATCACGCTAACCATTGATTCATCCTCGCCGCTCACCAACGTCGGGAGCGCGGCGCTCCTCGACGCGTCGGGACGATCGTTCCTCGTCTCGAGGACCGGGCAGAGCTCGTTCACGGCGCTCACGGCCATCTGCACGCACGAAGGCTGCACCGTCAGCAACTATCAGAATCAGGTGTTCGAATGCCCCTGCCACGGATCGCAGTACAGTACGGCCGGTTCTGTCTTGAAGGGTCCCGCCAGTTCGCCCCTGCGACAGTTCACGACCAATTTTTCGAATAACGTCCTCACGATCACGACCGTGTAGCGGTTCATCTCGTTGACTCCGGCGCGAACGGGGCCTAAGCTCGCCCCGTTCAGAGGAGGAACGGGATGAGTCGTCATACGGTTCGGCGCGCACTACTCACGCTTGTTCTGCTCTTCATCTCACACGGCGCGTGGGCGCAGAGCGGCATCGCGGGCGTCGCGAAGGATGTATCCGGCGCCGTGCTGCCCGGCGTCACCGTCGAAGTGTCGAGTCCCTCGCTGATCGAAGGAACGCGGACCGCGGTCACGGATGGCAGCGGACAGTACAACATCGTCGATCTGCGGCCGGGCGATTACGCCGTCACGTTCTCGCTGACCGGATTCCGCACGGTCAGGCGCGAGGGGATCCATTTGCCGACCTCGTTCACAGCGACGGTGAACGTGGAAATGGCGCTCGGCACTCTCGAGGAAGCGCTGACCGTCACCGGCGAGTCGCCGCTCGTCGACGTCCGCAATTCGGTGTCGCAGACGGTGATGAACCGCGAGGTGCGCGACACCATCCCGACGGGGAAGGATCCGTTTGCGATCGGTCAGCTGATCGCCGGCGTCACCACGACGACGCCGGACGTCGGCGGCACGCAGGTGATGCAGCAGCCGACGCTGCAGGTGCACGGCTCGTCGAACAACGACAACGTGTTCATGGTCGACAGCGTGCAGATTCAGCACATCGGATTCGGCGGCAGCCAGACCGGCTTCTACTTCAACGACGGCCTGATGGAGGAAATAAGCTATCAGACCAGCTCGCTGCCGGCGGAGGCGCCGGTCGGCGGCGTGCAGATCAACATGATCCCGCACGACGGCGGCAACGCGTTCCACGGCTCGGTGTTCTCGACGGGCGCGAACAGCAGCATGCAGTCGGACAACCTCGACGCCGATCTCGTGGCGCTCGGCTTCATCAAGCAGAACCGCGTGCAGAGCGTGTACGACATCAACGGCACGCTCGGCGGTCCGGTGCGAAAGGATCGCCTCTGGTTCTTCACGACCTTCCGCCGCTGGAGCGCGAACAACTACCTCGGGAACACGTTCACCTCGACCGGCGACCAGGCGATCGACGATCAGCACATCACCGACGCGACGATCCGCCTGACGTGGCAGGCGTCGAAGAAGAACAAGCTGTCGCTGCACTACGACCGCAGCATCAAGTGGCGCGGCCACCGGCCGAACAACTGGCTGACGGCGAGCATCAACGATCCGATCTCCGACGTCGTGCAGACGACGCAGAAGAACTACATCGGTGAAATCAAGTGGACGTCGCCGATGACCAATCGCGTCCTGGCGGAGGCGGCGATGTTCACGCTGCCGGTGAATTACACGCTCGGGTTCGAGCCCGACGCCGCGCCCGACGCGATCGCGACGTTCGATCAGATTCGTTCGGTCATCAGCGGCGTGTCGCCGAGGATGGACGTGAACGACGCACGCATGTTCACCTACGCCGGCTCGGTGTCGTACGTGACCGGCGCGCAGAGCCTGAAGATCGGCGCGCAGGTCCGCACGGGATCGTCGCAGGAACAGTTCACGATCCGCGGCGACATCCTGCAGATCACGAGCAACGGCGTGCCGAACTCCGTGCGTCTCGTCAACACCCCGAGCGGCCACCGGGAAACGGGCGTGAACACCGCCATCTACGCGCAGGATTCATGGCGGTTCAACCGGCTGACGATCAACCCGGGCATCCGCTACGAACGCTACGTCATGTCGATTCCGGCGCAGAGCGCGCCCGCCGGCACATGGGTGCCCGCGCGCGACTTCGCGGCGCAGAACGGCATCATCAACTGGAACACCGTCTCGCCGCGTCTCGGATTCTCGTACGATCTGTTCGGTGACGCGCGCACGGCGCTCAAAGGCGGCGTCAGCCGGTACGATCGGCTCGAAGGCATCACCATCATCCAGCCGCTCAATCAGCGCAACATCTCGTTCCAGCTCTGTCCGTGGACCGACAGCAACACCGACCTGCGCGCGCAGAACAGCGAGATCGCGTTCGCGCGTTGCAGCGGCTCGCTCCAGCCGACGCTCGGCAACGTCGACCCCGGCTTGAAGCGGCCGCACCAGTGGGAATACACAGCGATGGTGCAGCGGCAGGTTGGCGCGAACACTTCGGTCAGCGTCGGCTACTACGGACGCCGGTTCAGCGATCTGTACTCGACGGTAAACGCGCTCGTGCCGCCGTCCGCGTACTCGCCGGTGACGATTACGAATCCGCTGACCAATGCGCCGTTCACCGTGTACAACCAGGATCCGGCGACGCGCGGCCAGGTGAAGAACGTCGTCACGACGGTTCCGGCGCTCGACCAGAGCTACAACGGCGTCGAGTTCCAGGTGAACACGCGACTCACCAAGGCGACGATCTTCGGCGGCCTCACGATCGGCCGCGACTACGGAGATCAGGACACGACGAGCTCGTGCACCGGCTGCGGGACTGATTTCAACAACCTGAACAATCTGATCAACAACCGCGGCGCGATCGGGTTCGATTCGACCTATCAGGTGCGCGCCGGCTTCAGCTACCGGATGCCGTACGATGTGCAGCTCGCCGGAACCATCCGCGAAGCAACCGGTCTTCCGCAAACGCGCATCTATCAGGTGACAACGTCAGTCGTGCCCGGACTGACGCAGGTGACGCAGAGCGTGCAGGCGGCTCCGCGCGGCGAGTTCCGCTATCCGTGGCAGAACCTCGTCGATCTGCGCTTCACGAAGATCTTCCGCGCCGGCGGCACGCGCATCGAGCCGACAGTCGACGTGTTCAATCTGTTCAACAACAACGCCGTGACCAGCGCCGTGACGACGGTCGGCACGTCGCTCGGGCGACCGTCCGCCATCGTGATGGGACGGCTGGTGAGGGTCGGCGGCCACATCACCTTCTGAGCGCGTGTCGCGGGGACGCTCGGCGTTTCGTCGGAGGCCGAGCGTCTCGCTACTCCCGCCGCGCGACTACTGGCTCTCGGTCTTCGGATAACCCAGCTTCAGCATTCCGATCTTGGATCCGTTCACGGTCCCGCTCGCCAGCCACTCGAGGGACGCCTTGAAGAGGAGCAGGTGGTTCCGCTCCCACGCGGCGTTGTGCGACGCGCAGGCGAGGTCGACGAACACCTTGTCCTTCGCGCCGAGATCCGAATAGAGCTCTCGCACGCGATCCGGCGCCACCTGTTTGTCGTGCGCGCCGGCGACCAGCAGCATCGGCACATCGGTCTTGCCGGCCAGCGCCGGTGTCCAGCCCCAGACCGTCGTCTGCGGCGCGCGGCGGACGCCGGGTCCCCACGTTGCGCCAACCGGATCCGACTCCAGCATCTGCGACCACACCGTGTCAGCCGCGGCGGTGTCGTACTGATCCGCGCAGCCGACCTGCCGATCCCAGCTCGCGAAGAATTCCTGGCGCGACTGCGTGTTCATCGGCACGCCGTCGGCCGGCAGCGTCGCGGGCGGGTTCGCCGGCGCGTTGCGGTTGTAGGCGGGCGCCAGCAGCACGACGCGCCGCACCTTGTCGGGATGCTGGCCGGCGTAGCCGCCGGCGCGCGGACCGCCGAGCGACCACCCGACCAGGCTCACCTTGTCGACGTGGCGCAGCGCGCGGACGTAATTGACGGCGGCATCGATGTCGTTCCAATCGGACGCGATCGTCGTCAGCGCATGCGGATAGGTGGGCGCGCACGGCGCCGCGACGAACCCGGCCTGTCGATCGTTCGCGAGGTTACACGGATCGTTCATCGGCGCCGGCCGCGTCGAGCGGCCGTAGCCGGTCGTATCCATCCCGAACACGTCGAAGCCGTTGCGCGCGAGGAACGCCATCCAGCTGTAGTCCTGATGCCGCACGTCGAACGCGACTTCGGATGGCGTGCCGGCGCCGTGCACGAACAACACGACGCGATCGTTCAGCGATCCGCCGTGCAGCGCCGTCGATGCCTGCACGCGCTCGCGAACGTAAATCTGCGCCGTCTGTCCGGCAATCGCCGGCACAATAGACTGCACGGATACGTAATGATCGATCGTCAACACCTTCTCGCCATCGTCAGCCCGCGCGCTAAAGGTGAGTAACGGAACAAGCGCCATGACGCAGATAGCAATTCGTCTCATCCCGTTACCTCCTCGCAATCCGGCCCGAGCCCGAGCACCATCACGCAATTACCCGATTACCCAATTACCCGATCATCTCTACTTCTTGATGGAAGGATGCACGTAGCCGGCTTCCAGGATGTGGTCGGACGGGCGGAAGCTCAGATAGTCCACGTGATCGGTGATGTCGGTCCAGCCGTGCGGGACGCCGGCGGGAATGATGATGATGTCGCCGGTCTTCACCACCTTCTTGACGACGTCCGATCCGGCGATCGTTCCGCTGCACGATGGACCGTTGAGCACCTTGGTCACTTCGGCATCGGGAGCCGACTTGCGTCCGTTCGCGATGTGGCCGCCGGTGACGAGCGTACCGCCGCCCGACACGATGTAATAGCCTTCGGTCTGAGAGTCGTGCGCGATGCCGCCGGGCGTGCCCGCCGCCGGTGCGGATCCACCGCCGCTCTGTTCGCCGCATGGCTCGCCGGTCTGCGCGCCGCGTCCGCCGCCGGCGCCCGCGCCGGCACCTGCGCCGCCGCCCGCTCCCGCACCGCCGCCGGCTCCTGCCGTTCCGCGCGCGCCGCCGGTCGCACCACGGTGGATGATGCCAACCGCGAAGTGCTCGCTCCCGATGTCGACGACGCGAATCGTGCGGTCGACTCCGGGCTGCGAGTTCACCTTTTTCACTTCCTCGTCCGTGATGTAGGTCGCCGACTTCGGCGACTGCGCCAGAACGATGGCCGGCGCGACGGTGACGACCACCGCGAGCATGCGCAGAATGCGTCTCTGCATGTGAGGCTCCTCCTGAAGCGCCTACTATAGAGCCGTTCGGGGCGGGTTCGGAGTATGATTCGCGCCGGATTGGAGGAGGCAGCGATGACATTCTCAGGGCGGGCGAAGGCGACGCTGCTCGCGACGATCGTAGCCGCGGTCGGCCTGTGGCGCGCTGACGCGACGACGCAGAGCGACGTCAAACCCACGAACGATCTCCCGAACGTGTATCAGTCCATCGAGAACTACTTCAAGCTGCCGGAAGGCAGAACGTGGGGCTCGACGAGCGCCGTCGAAATCGACAAGGACGGCAAGTCGATCTGGGTGGCGGAGCGCTGTGGCGCGAACAGCTGTCTCGACGAGAACAATCAGATCAAGAGCATACCGACCATTCTGAAGTTCGACGCATCCGGCAAGCTCGTGAAGAGCTTCGGCGAAGGCATGCTGATCTTTCCGCACGGCATCTACGTCGACCGCGAGGGAAACGTGTGGGTGACCGACGGGCAGGACAACGCGCCGCGTCCCGCGCGCGGCGCTTCGGCAGGCTCGGCGCAGGCGGCGCGCGGCGCCGGCGGCGGCGCGGAGAATCAACCAGGAGCGGCGCAGGCGGCCCGCGGCGCTGCCGTGAGCGGACCGCTGCCGGGCGCGACGAAGGGACATCAGGTGTTCAAGTTCAGCCCTGACGGCAAGCTGCTGATGACGCTCGGCAAGCCGGGCGGCGCGCTCGCGCCCGACTGCTGCTTCCAGCCGAACGATATCGTCGTTGCGCCGAACGGAGAGATCATCGTGGCGCTCGGTCACGGTCAGGGAAAGTCGGAGCTGGTCGTGTTCTCGAAGGACGGCAAGTCCATCGTCAAGCGCTTCGGTCAGACGGGAACAGGACAGGGCGAATTCGATCAGCCGCACGCGCTCGCGTTTGATTCGCGCGGCCGGCTGCTGGTCGGGGATCGCAACAACAACCGCATTCAGATTTTCGACAAGGACCTGAAGTACGTCACCGAGTACAAGGAGTTCAGCCGGCCGAGCGGCATCTACGTCGACAAGAACGACACGTTGTACGTCGCCGACTCGGAGTCCGAATCGGTGTCGCGCAACCACGACGGATGGAAGCGCGGCATCCGCATCGGCAGCGCGAAGGACGGCACGGTGAAATACTTCATCCCCGATCCCGACACGCGCAAGCGCCCCGACTTCACCGGCACGAGCGCGGCTGAAGGCGTGGCCGCGGATGCTCAGGGCAACGTGTACGGCGCCGAGGTCGGGCCCAAGCGAGTGATGCGGTACGTGCGCAAGGCTGCGACTTCGTCACAGCCTTAGAACACATTGATTCCGTTGTGTCCCTTGTGTCCCTGGTGTCGAGTGGCGCTTCGAATCAACGGAACGCGTCGCAATTAACTCTCAGCCGCCAGCGTGGCGCGGCCGTTGAGCAGACGGCGCGCTTCGGTGATCAACACGTCGGCGTTGCACGGCTTCATCAGGACGTGGTTCGCGCCGGCGGTCAGCGCGCGGTCCGGATACTGACGGTCCTCATATCCGGTAACGGCGAGCACCGGCACGTCGCGCGTCCGCTCGTCGGCGCGAAGCCGGCGGCAGAACTCGATGCCGTCGATGCCGGGGACGGCGATATCCAGCACAACGAGATCCGGAGGCGATTCGAGCGCTTTGTCGAGCGCCTGGCGACCATTGTGTGCCTGGTCGACGCCGAACCCGCCCTGCGAGAGGACGTCGATGTAGAACTGGCGCGTGTCCGGATCATCCTCGACGATCAGAACTGTCACCCCGATGGCCATTGAAGTCGATGATAGACACGGCAATTTTTTCGGGCAAGTGCCAGCGACTGTTCCGCTTGTCCCGGATGTCGTGGCAGCGCTTTCGGTTTTTGCTCAGCTCCGCGATGCGCGCGCCGCGCCGAGCGACTGGCGTGGACGCGCCTGGCAGCAGCCGATGTGACGGAGCGCGCTCCTCACTTCGTCGAGGTTGAGCGGCTTGCGGATGACACGGCGCGCGCCCACCTCGCGCGCACGGCGTCCATCGTCATCGACCGCTGACATGACGACGACCGGGATCCAGGCAAGCGACCGGTCTCTTAACTGCGCCGTGCGGAACTGGACCCCGTCCATCACCGGCAGCAGGAGGTCGAGCACGATGATGCAGATGTCGGCGTGCGAGCGGAGGTAATGCAGCGCGTCGCGTCCGTTTCCAACGCCTGCGACCTGATAGCCGTCGCCGGTCAACGCCACACGCAGCAGCTCGCGGATCTCGGGATCGTCGTCGACGACGAGAACCGAACATCGGTGCGGCGCGAGCGCTTCGACGGGCATGCGCTATTTCCCCGCAAGTGCAATGCCACGGGGGTCGCCCGCCAGGTACTCGACCGATGACACCAGCTCCATCGGATCGATCGGTTTGGCGACGTGCATCTGAAACCCGGCGCTGAGGGCGCGGCGACGATCGTCGGTGCGCGCAAGTGCGGTCAACGCGATCGCGGGCGTGCGGTGGCCGCTCTTCGCATCGAGCTCGCGAAGGTGCCGAATGAGCTCGAAGCCGTCTTCGTTGGGCATCATCAGATCGCTCACCAGAACATCGACCGGCTCACGCTTCAGCCGGTCGCGCGCCTCGCGCGCCGACGATGCGCTGACGACGACCGCGCCGTACTGCTCGAGCGTCGAGCGGACGAACTCCCGCGAGCCGGGATCGTCGTCGACTACCAGCACCGACAGGCCGCGTAGCGAAGGCGCAGCGGTCGCCGGGAGCGGTACTTCGACCGCCTGCGCCTCTGCCGTGCGGACGGGCAGTCGCACTTCGAAAATGGATCCGGCGTTCTCACCCGGGCTCGATGCGGTGACGGTCCCGCCATGGAGTTCGACGACGTGGCGAACGATTCCAAGTCCGAGACCGAGGCCGCCATACTGCCGGGTCGAGCTGCTGTCGCCCTGTCGAAAGCGCTCGAACAAATGCGCGGCAACCTCGGGTGTGAATCCGATGCCGGTGTCGTGGACCGACAAGCACATCTCGTGGCCTTCGTTCGTAAGCCGCACGTCGACATGTCCCCCGTTCGACGTGAACTTGATCGAATTCGCTATGAGATTCCAGACGACCTGCCGCAAGCGGTCCGGATCCGCGGCAATGGGCGGCAGCGTCGGGTCGAGCTCCATGTTGATCGCGATCTGTTTTGCGTCGGCGGCGGGGCGGAGCGAATCGATCGCGGCCTCGATGAGCGGCTGCAGCGCCGTCGGGACGAGGGTCAGATGCAGCTTGCCGGCGACGATGCGCGAGATGTCGAGGAGGTCTTCAATCAGACGCGACTGCGCCCAGCCCGCGCGCTCGATGGCCTGGATCGCTTTCGTGGTCTGTGTGGCATCGAGCTTCCCACTGGCGAGTAATCGGGACCACCCCAGGACTGAGTTGAGAGGCGTGCGGAGCTCGTGCGACAAGGTCGCGAGAAACTCGTCCTTGACGCGGTTCGCCGCTTCGGCCTGCCGCGATTGATCGTCGGCCGTGCGCAGCAGCGTCTCGTAGTAGGCCGACAGCTCGTCGATGTCGCGGCGAAGGCGCCGCGCGACGATTACGCCGACGACCACCGCGCTCGCGGTGATGCCAATCGCGAGGAGCACCGAGCCGACATGCTCGATCTCCCACACGAGGATGGCGGCGAGCACGCCGATCGTCGCGAAGGGCGTGACCACGAGTCGCCCGAGCTGACGCATGGTTCCCGGCACCTTTAAGGCGTTTGCAAGTGGAACGCCCACTGCGAGCTCAACAGCACGGCCGTTGGCGTAACTCTTGAACCTTTGAGCTATATGGCTGGGACCATGGTGCGCGTCGCAGCGCTTGCCGATCTCCACTGCACCAAGACATCGCAGGGTGCATTCCAGTCGCTCTTCGCGCGCGTCGCGGAAGCGGCGGACGTGGCGCTCATCGCCGGCGATCTGACCGATTACGGGCTGCCCGACGAAGCGCGCGTGCTCGCCAAGGAGCTCGCGTCGGTGCGGATTCCGATTGCTGCTGTGCTCGGCAACCACGACATCGAATCCGGTAAGGCCGACGAAGTGCGTCGGACGCTGACGGATGCGGGAGTCGTCGTGCTCGACGGCGACGCGTGCGAGATGCAGGGGATCGGCATCGCGGGCGTGAAAGGGTTCGGCGGCGGCTTCGGTCAGCGCGCACTCGGTCCGTGGGGCGAGACGATCATCAAGCAGTTCGTGCGGGAGGCCGTCGACGAAGCGCTGAAGCTGGAGGCCGCGCTGGCGCGTCTGCGCACGAGTCATCTCGTCGCGTTGCTGCATTACTCGCCGGTGCAGTCGACGGTTGAAGGCGAGCCGCTCGAAATCTACCCGTTTCTCGGATCGAGCCGGCTCGAGGAGCCAATCAGCCGCTATCCGGTGTCTTTCGTCGTGCACGGCCACGCGCATCGCGGGCGGCTCGAGGGCGCGACGAAGACCGGCGTCCCGGTCTACAACGTGTCGATGCCGCTCTTGACGCGGTCGTTCGCGGATCGTCCGCCGTTCCGCGTGTTCGAAGTCCCCGTCGGCGAACGGGCGGCCGGTGAGACGCTGCCCGCCTACTCAACCGCCGCGCCCTCGTCTTCGCGCGAGAACGTGCCGGCGATTGCCGCGGCGCTGCCGCGCGGTCGTCGCGCGACAGACGCGGTCGCGTCCTGAGGACTCATGGAGACCCAGACCGCGCGCGCCATTCACGATCCCGCCGCCGATTTCTACATCGATATGCTGGGCAGGCTGCAGACGATCGGCATCCCGTTCCTGGTCGGCGGCGCCTTCGCGTACTCGCATTACGCGCGCGTGCCGCGCGACACGAAGGACATCGACGTGTTCGTGAAGCCGGACGACTGTCCGCGCGTGCTCGACGCGTTCGAACGCTTCGGCTTCAAGACCGAGATGCCGTTCCCGCACTGGCTCGGAAAGATCCGCGACGGACATCATCTCGTGGACGTCATCTTCAACTCGGGCAACGGCGTCGCGCGGGTCGACGATCTCTGGTTCGATCACGCGCCGAGGACGAACGTGCTCGGATTGATCGTCCGGCTGTGTCCGGTCGAGGAGATGATCTGGTCGAAGGCGTTCATCCAGGAGCGCGAGCGCTACGACGGCGCCGACATCGCGCACCTGCTGCGCGAAACGGGACCGTCGCTCGACTGGCCGCGGCTGCTGATGCGGTTCGGCGACTCCTGGCGCGTGCTCTTCAGCCATCTCATCCTGTTCGGCTTCATCTACCCGGACAAGCGGCAGAACATTCCGTCATGGGTGATGGAGGAGTTGACGCGCCGGTTGAGCGTCAGCCGGCCGAATCTGCAGAGCGACACCTGCTACGGCACGCTGCTCTCGCGCGAGCAGTACATCTACGACGTGGAGAACTGGAAGTATCGCGACGCCCGCGAGCAACCCGACGGCCAGATGACCCGCGAGCAGATCGAAATCTGGACTGCGGCGATCGACGAGAAAGAACGACAGTGAAGAATTCGGAATTTGGAATTTGGAATTTGGAATGCGTACGAATTCCAAATTCCAAATTCCAAATTCTAAATTCCAGATTCTCCACGTCGTCGCCATCGTCGTGCTCCAAGAAACAGCGCCGCTCCGGCCGCGACGATCAGCCCGACACCGGGCAGCCGTTCGTTGATCCAGGTCTGCGGACTGAAATTCGCGCTGCGGTCCGCGAACCGGCCGTGCGCGCCGTGATCGCCGGCGACCGGTTGCCACAGGTTGTCGCGCTGATTTGGATCGGCGGGCTCGTCGGTCATCTGGCTCTCGATGCCGGTGCGCGCGAGATAGCGATCGAGGAGCGGCGACGCGAACTTGTTCACCCAGATCGCGGCAACGGTCGTGGCGCCGACGCTCATCTCACGCCGCCGCCGCGATGATGCCCACACGATTGCGTCGGCGGCGATTTCCGGTTCGTAAATCGGCGGCACCGGCTGCGCCTTGCGCGGGAGGCGGCTCTTCACCCAATCGAACTGCGGTGTATTCATCGCCGGCAGATGCACCATCGTCACGTGCACGTTCGAGCCCACGTGCAGCAGCTCGCAGCGAAGCGATTCGGTGAAGCCTTGAATGGCGTGCTTCGCGCCGCAGTAGGCGGCCTGCAGCGGGATGCCGCGGTAGGCGAGCGCCGATCCCACCTGCACGATCGCGCCGCGGTCCCGCGGAAGCATGCGCTTCAGCGCGGCCAGCGTGCCGTACACCACGCCGTGGTAGGTGACGTCGGTGACCCGGCGTATTTCGTCCGGCTGCAGTTCGGTCACCGGTGAGAACACCGAAACCATCGCGTTGTTCACCCAGACGTCGATCTTTCCAAGGTTGCGCTCGATGCGCTCGGCCGCGGCTTCGACCTGCGCGGCGTCGGCGACGTCGGTCGGACACACGAGCGCGCGTCCGCCTTCTGCTTCGACTTCGCGCCGCGCGCCTTCGAGACCATCGACGCCGCGCGCGAGCAGTCCAACGTCGGCGCCGGCCCGCGCGAACGCGCGTACGACCGCGCGTCCCACGCCTGCCGATGCGCCGGTGACGACGACGATCTGTCTGCGCATCAGCGCACCGCCCTATCTGCCCGTGAGATCGCTGACCTTGTCGCGGAACAGGGTCAGCGCGATACGGCCGCGGTTCGGCTCGCCTCGCGCAAGCGACTCCGCCATGCGCAACGCCTGCTTCGCCTTCACGCGCGCCGGCATCGGCGGCTCGAACGGATCCACGATCGCCTCGCACAGCGCCGGTCCGTCCGCGAGCATCATCGCTTCGAGCGCCGGGCGCACTTCATCGGGCCGTTCGCAGCGGAAGCCGATCGCGCCGCACGATTCGGCGAACCGCACGAAGTCGATCGGCTCGAGCTCCACGCCGTACTCGGGGTTGCCGAGGAACACCATCTGCTCCCACTTGATCATCCCGAGCACGTTGTTCTTGATGATCACCACTTTGATTGGAAGGCGGTATTTCACGGCGGTCGCGAACTCGCCCATCAGCATCGTGAAGCCGCCGTCGCCGACGAATGCGACCGACTGCCGCGACGGATACGCGATCTTCGCGGCGATCGCGTACGGCAGTCCCGGCGCCATCGAGGCGAGATTGCCGGAGCAGGAGAACAGCTGACCGCGCTTGATGTTGATGTGCCGCGCGGCCCACGTCGTGATCGTTCCAGAATCCGTCGAGATGATTGCATCGTCGGTGAGCAGCTCGTTGAGCGCGTCGGCGACGACCTGCGGCTTCAGTGGCATTTCTTCACGGTGCGCGCGCGCGGCCATCAGCTCGCGCCATTTCGCCATCCCCGACCGTGCTTCTTCGAGAAACGAACGATTCCCGCGGCGCTTGATGTGCGGCGTGAGCACCTGCAGCGTCGCCTTCGCGTCGCCGCACAACCCGACGTCGACGGGGAATCGCAATCCGATGCGCGACGGATCGCGATCGATCTG
>Ga0075424_100001610_pt1 | contig 19990 bp, 14 predicted proteins | sample SoiMethybrSBSTD3_FD_75301 | JGI IMG/M metagenome (GOLD analysis project Ga0075424, IMG submission 75301) | Bulk soil microbial communities from a Populus tree surrounding site in Tennessee, USA - Soil MetaG P. TD hybrid SBSTD3 | ecosystem: Environmental > Terrestrial > Soil > Tree plantation... | reverse complement strand
CCGACGACGAACTTGCTTCGGCGCTTCGCGGCAGCGCAATGCGCCGGACGAAGATCCAGGGGTTGCGGCGCAACGTCGCAATCGCGCTGTCGAATGCCGAAGAGACCACCGAGCGACGCCGCTGAGCTCATCCCCGATCGCCCGACGCTCGCGAGCGTTCGCGCGGCGGCGACGCGATGCCGCGCCTGCGATCTGTGGAAGCGCGGCACGCAGACCGTGTTCGGCGAAGGCGCGAGCAAGGCCGAGTTGATGTTCGTCGGCGAGCAGCCGGGCGATCAGGAAGATCTCGCCGGGCATCCGTTCGTCGGACCCGCCGGCAAGCTGCTGGATCGCGCGCTCGTCGAGGCCGGCATCGATCGCGGCGCGGTCTACGTGACGAACGTCGTCAAGCACTTCAAATGGGAACCGCGCGGCAAGCGGAGGATTCACAAGAAGCCGAACGCCGCCGAGATCGCGGCGTGCCGCCCGTGGCTCGACACCGAGATCGAGCTGGTGAAGCCGCGCGCGATCGTCTGCCTCGGCGCAACGGCGGCACAGGCGCTGCTCGGACGTCAGTTCAAGGTGACGGCGCACCGCGGCGAATTCGTGCCCTCCTCGCTCGCGCCTCTGGTGACGGCCACGGTCCATCCCTCCTCGATCCTCCGCGCGCCCGACGAAGAATCGCGGCACCTCGAGATGGAGCGCTTCACGGACGACCTGCGAAAAGTCGCGCGAGCGCTGAAACAGAAGTCAAGCTGATATTTAACCGCCGAGAACGCAGAGAACGCAGAGAAATTGATATCAAACGACTCTGCTGTCTCAGCGGTCTCCGCGGTCACATACGGAGCGCGGGATACGCGTGGCTCGCGATGTATCATTTCCTAGGAGCCCGCTGTGCCTTCGTCCCTCGCCCCCGCATTTCTCCTGTCGATGCCGCAGCTCGTCGACGCGAACTTCAATCGGACGGTCGTGCTCTTGTGCAAGCACAACGACGACGGCGCGTTCGGGCTCGTCATGAATCGTCCGCTCGTCACGACCGGGCGGGTGGTGGTGAAGCTCGATCCGCCGGTGTCGACCGATCGCGAACTGCAGCTGTGGGTCGGCGGACCGGTGGAGCCGATGCGCAGCTGGATTCTCGTCGGCCCCGGCGGTGAACCGGCCGACGAAAGCACGGGAATGCGGATCACCGACGATCTGTACGTCACGACGTCACCCGAGCTCCTGCGCCGCATGCTCGAACCCGATCCTCCGCTGCGATCGCGGCTGATCGTCGGCTACTCGGGCTGGGGACCCGGTCAGCTCGAGGCCGAGCTCGAGGCGTCATCGTGGTTGATGAGCGACGTCGACACGGATCTGATCTTCAACACGCCGCCCGACAAGATGTGGGAGACGGCGATCCGCCGCCTCGGCGCCGACCCCGCGTCGCTCCAGATGTCGCGTGGCGTACACTGATCGAATGGAACATTCGCCTGGCCGAGCGATCGTCTGCGGCACGCTCGTCGTGTGCGCGGCGCTGGCCGCATGGCTCTCCGCTCAGGAGCGATCTGTGTCCGACAGTCAGGTGGTGGCGAAGCTGCAGCAGATGACGGCGCGGTTCGCGCCGACCGACATCGGCGCCGACCTGTCGAAGCTCTCGAACGCGGATCGGCAGGTGCTCGCGAAGCTGGTCGACGCGTCGAAGATCATGGACGCGCTGTTCCTGCGGCAGGTTTGGGCCGGCAACGACGCGATGCTGCTCGATCTCGCGGCCGACGCCTCGCCGCTCGGGCGCGCGCGCCTTCATTATTTCCTCATCAACAAAGGACCGTGGTCGCGTCTGGATCACAACGAACCGTTCGTACCCGGCGCGCCGGAGAAGCCGCCGGGCGCGAACTACTATGCGCCGCAGACGACGAAGGCCGATCTGGAGAAGTGGATCCAATCGCTGCCGGAAGCTGAGCGCGCTCGCGCGACCGGATTCTTCACCGTCACCCGGCGGTCCGGCTCGGGATTCACGCTCGTGCCCTACAACGTCGAGTATCAGGGCGAGCTCGCGCGCGCGGCGGCGCTGCTGAAAGAGGCGGCGGCGATCGCGTCGGAACCGACGCTGAAGACATTCCTGACCAAGCGCGCCGACGCGTTTCTGTCCAACGAGTACTACGACAGCGACGTCGCGTGGATGGAGTTGAAGGGCGCGGTGGAGCCGACGATCGGTCCGTACGAGGTCTACGAGGACGAGCTGTTCAACTACAAGGCGGCGTTCGAGTCGTTCATCACGGTCCAGGACGAGGCTGAAACCGCGAAGCTCCAGAGGCTGTCGGGCGAGCTGCAGGACATCGAGAACAACCTGCCGATCGATCCGCGCCACAGGAACCCGAAGCTGGGCGCGCTCGCGCCGATCGTCGTCGTGAACGAGATCTTCGCGGCCGGCGACGCGAATCGCGGCGTTCAGACCGCGGCGTTCAATCTGCCGAACGACGAACGTGTGGTGCAGGAAAAAGGGACGAAGCGCGTCATGCTGAAGAACGTGCAGGACGCGAAGTTCGCGAAAACGCTGGTGCCGATTTCGAAGGTCGTCCTCTCGGCGGCCGATCAACAAGCGCTCTCGTTCGACGCCTTCTTCACGCACATCGTCGTGCACGAGCTGATGCACGGTCTCGGTCCGCACAACATTACCGTCGCGGGACGGCAGACGACGGTGCGGCAGCAGCTGAAAGATACATACAGCTTTCTGGAAGAAGCCAAGGCGGACATCTCCGGCCTCTTCGCGATCCAGCACATGATTGACAAGGGCGCGATGCCGAAATCGCTCGAGAAATCGCTCTACACGACGTACCTCGCGTCGGCGTTCCGGTCCATCCGCTTCGGCATCAGCGAGGCGCACGGCAAAGGCATTGCGGTGCAGCTGAATTACCTCCTCGATCAGCGCGCGTTCAATGCCAATCCTGACGGCACGTTCTCGGTGAATCCCGATCGCATCAAGGAAGGCGTCACCGCGCTCACGCGCGACATCATGACGATTCAGGCCGAAGGCGACTACGCGAAGGCGAAGGCGCTCGGCGATCGCCTCGGCATCGTGCGCCCCGAGGTGCAGAAGGCGCTCGACAAACTGCAGAACGTTCCCGTCGACATCGAACCGCGGTTCACTACGGCGAACCAACTGCTCGGACGCTGACCGTGGCGCTCGACCCGGTCTGCGGCATGACCGTCGACCCCGCGCGGGCCGCCGCGCGCGTCGAGCACGACGGAACGACGTACTACTTCTGCTCGAAAGGCTGCGCCGCCAGGTTCACCGCCGATCCGGACAAGTACCTATCCGGCGCGCGCGAACCGATGGCGCACGCGCCCGTTCTGACGATCGGCGGCCTCAAAACGCGCGCTCGCGCTGGCGCGCCGTCTGACACACATCCCGCACACGAAATTTCCGCGCCGCCGCCACGGAACGCGCCCGCCGCGCCAGTCGCGACGCAGTGGGTGTGCCCGATGGATCCCGACGTCGTGAGCGATCGGCCGGGGGCGTGTCCGAAGTGCGGCATGGCGCTCGAGCCGCGAGTGGCGGACCTGTCGGATGCGCCGAATCCCGAGCTCGTCGACATGACGCGGCGATTCTGGATTGGCGTCATCCTCGGCGCGCCGGTGTTCGTGATCACGATGGCCGACATGCTCACCGGCGGATCGCTCGCCCATCGACTCGGACCGGCGTGGGTGAACTGGATCGGTCTCGTGTTTTCGACGCCGGTCGTTCTCTGGTGCGGATGGCCGTTCTTCCACCGCATGTGGTACTCGTTCGTGAACGCCAGCCCGAACATGTTCACGCTGATCGGCATCGGCGTCGGAGCGGCGTACGCGTACAGCGCGGTGGCGACGATCGCGCCGGGAATGTTTCCGGCCGGATTCCAGATGCACGGCGCCGTCGCCACCTACTTCGACACGTGCGTCGTCATCACCGTGCTGGTGCTGCTCGGCCAGGTACTCGAGTTGCGCGCGCGCCATCGCACGGGCGCGGCAATTCGACACCTGCTCGGCCTCGCGCCAAAAACTGCGCGCATCGTTCGACGCGCCGAGGGCGCGCAGGCGTCGATCGAAGAAGATGTGCCGCTCGAGCAGGTGATCCCCGGCGACGTGCTGCGCGTGCGGCCCGGCGAAAAAATTCCGGTCGACGGCATCGTCGTGGACGGCGCCGCCAGCGTCGACGAATCGATGATCACCGGCGAGCCGATCCCGGCCGACAAGCGGCGCGGCGATCGCGTGATTGGCGCGACGATCGTCTCGAACGGGACGTTCACCATGCGCGCCGAGCGCGTCGGCAGCGACACGCTGCTCGCGCAGATCGTTCGAATGGTCGGCGAGGCGCAGCGCACGCGCGCGCCAATCCAGCGCGTTGCCGATCGCGCGGCCGCATACTTCGTCCCTGCCGTCGTTGCGATCGCGGTGCTGACCTTCATCGGATGGAGCCTGTTCGGACCCGAGCCGCGGCTGGCGTCCGCGCTGGTGAATGCGGTCGCGGTTCTCATCATCGCGTGCCCGTGCGCGCTCGGGCTCGCGACGCCGATGGCGATCATGGTGGGAACCGGACAGGGCGCGAAGGCCGGGATTCTCATCAGAGACGCCGAGGCGCTCGAATTGCTCGGACGCGTCGACACCATCGTCGTCGACAAAACCGGAACGCTCACCGAAGGCCGGCCGTCGGTGAGCGCCATCGAACCGGGTGAAGGAATCAGCGCCCGCGATCTGCTGATGATGGCGGCCGCGGTCGAGCGCGGCAGCGAACATCCACTGGCCGCCGCGATCCTGCGTGCCGCCGCCGAACAACAGCTCGCCATTCCGGAAGTGACCGTTTTCTCGTCGACCACCGGACAGGGCGTGAGCGGCATCGTCGGCGGACGCCGAGTGGTGCTCGGCAGCAGCATGCTCGCAGGCGCACCGGAGGCGCTGAAGGCGCGCGCCGATTCGCTGCGTCACGATGGTCACACCGTAATCGGCGTCTCTCTCGACGGTCGCTTCGCCGGCCTGATTGCGGTGGCGGATGCGATTCGGCCGTCAACCGCCGATGCCCTTCGCGATCTCAAATCGTCCGGGCTTCGGATTGTGATGGTGACCGGCGACAGCCGAGTCACGGCGGCCGCCGTTGCACGGCGAGCCGGCATCGACGAGGTCCACGCCGAAGTGCTTCCGGCCGAGAAGCGCGGCATCGTCGAGGCGCTCCAGAAGCAGGGGCATCTCGTCGCGATGGCCGGCGACGGCATCAACGACGCGCCAGCTCTGGCGGAAGCGACCGTGGGCATCGCGATGGGGACGGGGACCGACGTGGCCATTGAAAGCGCGGGCATCACGCTGGTGAAAGGCGACTTGCGTGGGATCCTTCGCGCGATCCGGCTGTCGCGCGCGACGCTTCACAACATACGTCAGAACCTGTTTCTCGCCTTCATCTACAACGCGATTGGCGTTCCGGTGGCCGCGGGTGTGTTGTATCCGTTTGTCGGGTGGCTCATCAGCCCGATCTGGGCGAGCGCGGCAATGACGCTCAGTTCGCTGTCGGTCATCGGCAACGCGCTGCGGCTTCGCACGGTCAAACTGTAGAAGCCGCACAGATACAAGCAATTACAAAGAAACCTGCGCGTCCGGCCCTGTGTATACTCTTATGATTCCACGGGCAGTTTTTCATTTTCATGCGTGCACCCATGAGACACACGAGTCGTGCCGCCGCGGTGGTGGCCCTCATCGTCGGCGCGGGACTCGCGGGCGGCTGTTCGAAATCGCAGACGGCGGCGCAGGCGCGCGGGCGTGACGAGGCGGCCAAACCGGTCCAGGTCGAAGCGGTTCGTCAGGAAACCGTTCATCGCGCGGTCGAAGCGGTTGGCACGCTCGCGGCGGTCGACGAGGTGACGATCTCGTCCGAAGCGGAAGGACACGTCAGCAGGCTGCTGGCGGATCTTGGCGATCGCGTCCGGGCGGGCCAGGTCCTCGTGGAGCTCGATCGCGAGAAATCCAGCTACAACCTCGAACAGCAGAAAGCGGCGCACGCGCGCGCGCTCGCGAAGTTCGGCGCCTCCGACAGCGCGCATCTACCGCCGATCGAGAAGACGCCCGACGTGCAGAAAGCGCAGGCGGAACTCGTCCAGGCGAAGCAATCGTTCGAGCGCGCGCAGGAACTGCACAAGCGTCAGCTGGTCCCGAGGCAGACGCTCGACGATGCCGAGACGATGCTGCAGTCGAAGCAGGCGAGCTACGACGCGGCGCTGCAGAACGCGAAGAACCTGCGCGCCGACATCGACGCGTCCGGAGCGGCGATGAAGCTTGCCGATCGCCAGCTGCGCGACACCGACATCCGCGCGCCGTTCGACGGCTACGTGCAGAAGCGCCTGGTGTCGCTCGGCGAATACGTCAAGGTCCAGACGCCGGTCATGAGCGTCGTGCGGATCGATCCGCTGAAAGTGACGGCGGAGATCCCCGAGAAGATGGCGCCGTGGATCAAGATCGGTGAGGGCGTGGACCTGAATGTCGACGCGTATCCCGACACGCCGCTCACCGGAAAGATCTCGCGCATCAGTCCTGCGGTGAACACGTCGACCCGTGCGTTTCCGTTCGAGGCGCTCGTTCCGAACGGCGACGCGCTGCTGAAGCCCGGCACGTTCGCGCGCGTTCACATCGTCAGCGGCAAGATCGATCGGGTCCTGACCGTTCCGTATTCGGCCATTCAGTACCGCTACGGCGTCAATCGCGTATTCGTCGTCAACGGCGATCGACTCTCGGCCCGCGAACTGAAAGTCGGCGAACGGATCGAGGATCGCATCGAGGTGCTGTCCGGCGTGAAAGCCGGGGAGAGCGTCGCGCTGACCGACGTCGACAAGCTCGCCGAAGGCACGCGCGTCGCGGTGACGAAGAACGTCGAGTAGCCCCAATGCTGTCCGAAGTCTGCGTCCGCCGCCCGGTATTCGCCACGATGCTCGTCATGTCGCTCGTGGTGCTCGGCATCTTTTCGTTCCGCGATCTCGGCGTCGATCTCTTTCCGCGCGCCGATCCGGCCACCGTCAACGTGTCGCTGTCACTGCCGGGCGCGAGCCCGGACGAGATCTCCTCGTCGGTCATCGAGCCGATGGAGGAGGCGATCAGCGGCGTCTCCGGCATCGACGAGATCTCCGCGCGCATCAACGAGGGGCGCGGCAACATCACGGTCCGCTTCGTGCTCGAGCGCGATCTCAACGACGCAGTGAACGATGTCCGCGAGAAGGTCGCCGCCGGCATCAAGAGCGTGCCGCCCGAGCTGCTGCCGCCCGTCGTCACGAAGGTCGATCCCGACGCCGATCCGGTGATGTCGATCATGATGTCGTCCGACGCGATGAGCCTGCGGACCCTGACCGAGCTCGCGGACAAGCAGGTCTCGCGCGCCATCCAGACGGTCAACGGCGTCGGGCAGGTGAGCATCGCCGGGAGCCGCGCGCGCGAGATTCACATCGTCGTCGACATCGAGAAGCTGAATTCGTACGGCCTGTCGATGACGCAGGTCCGCGACGCGATCATCGACGAGAACGTCGAGATCCCGGGCGGCGCGGTGGAGCAGGGGAAGGGACAGCTGCTCCTCCGTACGCTCGGCCGCATCGATGCGACCGAGGAATTCAACAACATCGTCATCGCGACGAAGAACGGGACGCCGATCCGCGTGTCGGATATCGGTTACGCGGAGGACAGCTTCGAGCGGCCGACCTCGTCGGTGTGGCTGGGCGACAAGCCGGCCGTGCTGCTCGATATCCGCCGCGCGATGGGCGAGAACACCGTCGCCGTCATCGAAGGCGTGCGCGCCCGCCTGCAGTCGATCGAGCGCGCGCTGCCGAAGACGGTGAAGCTGACGGTGATCCGGGACGACTCGAAGTTCATCTACGCGTCGATCGCGTCGCTCGAGGAACATCTCATCTTCGGCAGTCTCTTCGCCGCGATCGTCGTCCTGCTGTTCATCCGCAACATGCGGGCCGTCATCATCTCCGCGCTGGCGATCCCGGCCTCGATCATTTCGTCATTCACGCTGATGAACATCATGGGGTTCACGCTGAACAACATGACGCTCCTCGGCATCACGCTCGCCGTCGGCATCGTCATCGACGACGCGATCGTCGTTCTCGAGAACATCTTCCGCTACATGGAGGAGAAGAACTGCAATCCGGTCGAGGCCGCGATTCAGGGGACCCGCGAGGTGGCGCTCGCCGTCATGGCGACGACGCTGTCGCTGGTCGTCATCTTCCTGCCGATCGCCTTCATGAACGGGTACGCGAAGCGCTTCATCAATCCGTTCGGCTGGACGATGGCGTTCTCGATCATGGTGTCGATGCTCGTCAGCTTCACGCTGACGCCGATGCTGAGCTCGCGGTTCCTGAAGATGTCGGACGGCGTCGCGGATCACAAGACGAAGGAGCACGGCTTCTTCCACTGGCTCGACGGTGTGTACGCGCGCCAGGTGACCTGGGCGCTCGATCATCCGATGCTCATCATCTTGGTGTCGATCGTCGTGACGCTGCTGACGATTCCGCTGAACCGGATGGTCGGACGCGAGTTCGTGCCGAACGAGGACATGGGCGAGTTCACGATCCACATGGACGCGCCCGAAGGCACGTCGCTCGAAGGCACGCAGGAGATCGCGTTCAGCGTGCTGAAGGAGCTCGAGGGGATCGAAGGCGTCGCGCAGATCGAACCGCTGGTCAATCCGAGCGGCAGCGGCGTGGCGGGCGGCGGCGGCGGCAGCAACTTGACACACGTGCACTTTCAGGCGCAGGCGCTGCCGATCGATCAGCGCAAGCACACGCAGGCGCAAATCATCACCGAGATGCGCAAGCGCCTCGCGAAGCATCCGGCCTATCGGCCGAGCATCTCGGCGCGCAACGCGCTCGGCAGCGGTGAAGGCCAGGGAGGATTCGCGATCTCGGCGAACATTCTCGGTCCCGATCTGCCGCAGCTGACCGAGTACTCGCTGAAGGCGCTCGAAGCGGCGCAGCACACGCCGAGCCTGACGGAGCCGAAGATCAGCCTGAGCGTGTCGAATCCGGAGATACACGTGGCCGTCGATCGCCGTCGCGCGGCGGATCTCGGCGTACGCATGGCGACCATCGGCAACACGCTGCGCCTCGCCGTCGCCGGCGACGATCGCATCTCGTTCTACAAGGAAGGGCAGGAGCAGTATCCGGTCAAGATCCGCGTCCTCGAGAACCAGCGGCGCGATGCCGCGGAGATCGGTCAGCTCACGGTGCCCTCGTCGAACGGTCCGGTCCGTATCGACAACATCGCGCGGATCGACCGCGGCCTCGGTCCGAGCGCGCTGCAGCGCTCGAACCGTCAGTTCACGGTCATGATGACCTCGGACGTCGCGCCGGGGCACGCGCTCGACGAGTCGTCGGCCGACGTGCGGAAGCTGCTGGCGAACCTCAACATGCCGCCGACGATGTCGTGGCGGATCCAGGGCCAGTCGAAGATCCTCGACGAGACGACCGACAACCTCATTCTGGCCATCGGCCTCGCGATGATCTTCGTCTACATGGTGCTCGCGTCGCAGTTCGAGAGCTTCATCCAGCCGATCGTCATCATGCTCGTCCTGCCGATCGCGGTGCCGTTCGCGCTGTTCACGCTGTGGATCACGGGCCGCACGCTGAACCTGTGGAGCGCGCTCGGCATGCTGCTGCTCCTCGGCATCGTGAAGAAGAACTCGATTCTGCAGGTCGACTACGCCAACGTGCTGCGCAGCCGCGGCGTCCCGCTGCGCGAGGCGATCGTCGAGTCGTGCCGCACGCGCCTGCGGCCGATCCTCATGACGACGACGGCGATCATCGCCGGCCTCATTCCGACCTCGCTCGGCCTCGGCATCGGCGGCACGGGACGCGCGGCGATCGCGGTCACCGTCATCGGCGGCCAGTCGTTGTGCCTCTTCCTCACGCTGCTGCTCGTTCCCGTGGCGTACGTGAAGTTCGACGCGCTCGAAGAGAAGGTGATGAGCCAGCGCTGGAAGAACTTCATCAGCCGCGTTCACGCTGGCACATTCGGGCGCCTCAGGCCGTCCGAGAACAGCTGATTCAATCCGCTAGCGCGTCGCTTTACATGTTGATGTAGCGCGGGGCTTTCAGCCCCCGCGAGACGCGGCCCTGAAAGGGCCGCGCTCCACGCCTCTGGAAACTGCTCGCCCTGAGTTTTTCAGTCCGATCGAGTACCTGCTACTGCGCTGCGGGCGCCAGCTGTTCTATGATTCCCGCGGTCATGCCGACACGTCTTGCCGCCGCAGTCACGCTCCTCTTCATCATCAACATTTCCGCGCAGCAGAACGACCGCGACCTGCTCGCGCGGATCAGAAGTGAAGGACTCGAGCGCTCGCAGGTGGCGCCTGTGTTCGAGTACCTCACCATCGACATCGGTCCGCGCCTGACCGCTTCGCCTGCGCACAAGCGCGCGGCCGAGTGGACGCGCGATCGCCTCGCCTCGTACGGCCTGCAGAACGCGCATCTCGAGCCGTGGCACTTCGGGCGCGGCTGGACGCTCGACAGGTTGACGGTCGAGATGATCGAGCCCCGCTACCTTCCGCTCATCGGCTACGCGGACGCGTGGTCCGCGCCCACGAACGGCGACGTGGTTGCCGCGCCGGTGTTCGCCGGTGGAAAGTCGCCGGAGGATCTCAACGCGATGGCGGCGCAGCTGAAAGGCGCCATCGTCATGACGCAGCCGATCATGACGAATTTCGTCCGCACCGACCGGCCGAACCCGAGCGCGGACGACTACAAGCCGAATTCAGCCGCGTACGCAACAAGCGTCGGTGCGAGGCCGGCGGCCGCGAATACCGAAACGCCGCAGGCGCGCGCGCAACGCGTCGCGCAAGCGCTGCGCGGCGCGGGCGCCGCGGTCATCCTGAAGCCGAGCATCGGAGAGCATGGAACGGTGTTCGTCACGGGACGCGACGGCGGGCCGGGCGCCGTGCCGTCGATCACCCTCGCCGCCGAGCACTACAACATGATCGCGCGCATGGTGCAGAAGAACGTGCCGGTGAAACTGCGCGTCAACGTTCAGACCACGTTCTACGATGCCGACGGCGGCAACGCGTACAACGTGATCGCCGAGCTGCCCGGAAGCGACCCGGCGCTCCGCGACGAGGTCGTGATGATCGGCGGTCATCTCGATTCGTGGCACACGGGAGTCGGCGCAACCGACAACGCCGACGGATCGACAACGGTGATCGAGGCCATGCGCATCCTCCATGCGATCGGCGCGCGGCCGCGGCGGACGATCCGCGTCGCGCTCTGGGGCGGCGAGGAGCAGGGGCTCCTTGGATCGAAGGCGTGGGCCGCCGAGCATCTTGCCGGCGACGCGAACAGGGCGGCGCGCGACAAATTCGACGTCTACTTCAACATCGACAACGGCAGCGGCGCGATCTACGGCTGGTATCTGCAGAACAATCAGGAGGTCCGCGGCATCTTCGACAGCTGGCTGGAGCCGCTCAAGGATCTCGGCGCGAGGCGCAACAACATCGAGCCGGTCGGTTCGACGGATCATCTGAGCTTCATCGACGCCGGCGTGCCGGGATTCAACCCGATCCAGGACTACGTCAACTACGACGTCCGCACGCACCACACGAACATGGACACGGTGGATCGCGTGCAGGAGAAGGACATCCGGCAGGCCGCGATCGTCATGGCCACCTTCGCCTACAGCGCGGCGAATCTCGATCGCAAGATCCCGCGCGCGGCCGGCAAGTGACGCTCGCCGATCGGATCGCTCGCGCGCGGGTGTTCGATCTCGAGCAGCCGCGCTTCGCCGGCATGCCGATGCATCCGGTGCACAAGCCGGGATATTTCTACGCGCTCCACCGCCGTCATCGCGACACGTATCTTCCGGCGCGGCACGGACCGCGGTCGGGCGCGTCGGGCGTGTTGACGATGATGGAGCACAGCGGCACGCACATCGACGCGTTGTCGCATCAGGCGTGCGATCTCGAGTTCTTCGCCGGCGTGAAGGTGGAGGAGGTGGAACGCGCCGACGGCTTCCGCGCGTACGGCGCCGAAACGATTCAGCCGCTGCTCGGACGCGGCGTGCTGCTCGACGTGGCGCGGTGGAAAGGCGTCGAGACGCTTCCGCCGAACTCGTCGATCGGCGCAGACGATCTCGACGCGTGCGCCCGCGCGCAGGGGGTCGAGGTTCGTCCGGGCGACGTGCTGCTGGTACGTACCGGATACGCGAAGCACTGGAACGACGAGCCGACGTACCTGTCAGCGACCGGGATCGCGAAATCCGGCAGCATCTGGGCCGCGGACAAGCGCGTCGTCGCCGTCGGCGCCGACAACATCGCGTGGGATGCAATGCACGAGCGCGACCCCGACACGAACATGACGCTCTTCGGCCATGCGCATCTGCTGGTCCGCCACGGCATTCACATCCTCGAGAATCTCAACCTGGACGAGCTCGCGGCGGAAGGACATCGCGAGTGCTGCTTCGTGGGTGTGCCGCTGAAGTTCCGCGGCGCTACCGGATCGCCGATCCGACCGCTGGCCTTAATCGAGTGAGCGCAGGCTACCTTGATCGGGTCTCGTGCCCGAACGTCGCGACGATGCCGGCGTGATCCGACGGCGCGTCTTCGACCATCGGCGTGATCATCGCAAACAGCCGCACGTCGGTCGGCTGCAGGCCGCGCGAGTAGATGTAGTCGATCCGTTTGAAGAGGCCGCCGTCCGGATTGCCGCAGCCGTGACGGTTCCACATGCCGGTCGGGCCGTCCGTGGTCGGCTTCAATTGCTTCCAGGCGTCGACGTAACCCGCGGCCGCGAACACGTCGGCCGGCGGCGAGGTTTGCTTCGTTGCCGCGCAGGGGACGAGCGTCCTGTTCGCCATGTAGAAGTTCAGATCGCCCAGTATGATGTTGCGGTCGGCAGACGGCTGCGTCTTCACGTACTCGATCGTGTTGTGCGCCTGTGCCGTAAAGCCGGCATCGTCCGGGGCCGAGAAATGCGCCGCGTAGATGCGCACGGTCGCCGAGCACGCCTTGTCGACGCACACGTCGCCGCCGAAGAGATACTGATCCTCGGTCGCGCCTTCGACTTTCGCGAACGCGATCTGCTTCATCACGTGGTCGCCTTTGAGCCCGTAGCGCGTGATGAGCGCCGTGCCGTTCATCTGCGGCGTCGCGTGCTTCCAGTGCAGGTACTCGACGATCTTCTCCGGTGTGGCGCACGCCCACGCCTCCTCGACGCCGAGCGCGATGATCGCCCGGTCGTCTCTCACCGCGTTCATCGCCGGCCAGAACGGACCGCCCGGCTTGCTGGCGTTTTTTGAACAGTCCGTCGTGTCGCTGTCGATCTTCGGATTCTTCGTTCCCGCGATGCCCATTCCGCTGCGTAGGTTCCAGTTCGCAACCTTGAAGCCGGGAGCCTCTTGTGCGTGGAATCGAACCGTGGCGACTGCGAACGCGATGGCGGCGGCGACGACGAACGGCGCGATCGAATGTCGCGTGGCAAGCGGATGCATCATGCTGCCTCACGCCCAGTTTACAATCGCGGAGGACGACCTCTTCAACGGCGGGAGCTCTGCAGCACCACTTGATCCGACGGTCCGGTGACCTCGGCAGGCGGAAGGCCGCCGGCCATCTCCTGCGCGACGATCAACTGACGAGCCTCGCCGCGAAGCGCGGGCAGTCGCAGCCTGAACACCACGGCCGCACAGACGCACACGATCCCGCCCGCGGCGACTGTGATCGGAGCGCCGATGCGGTCCGCGAGCGATCCGGCCAGCAGCGCGCCGAACGGGGCCATGCCCATGAACATCATCGAGTACACCGCCATCACGCGGCCGCGCAGCGCATCGGGCACCATCGCCTGAATGAGCGTGTTCGACGCGGCCATCTGCACCATCATCGAGGCGCCGACCGGCACGAGCAGCACGACCGACAGCCAGAAATGCCGCGACATCGAGAAGAGCAGCAGTGAGATGCCGAACGAAAGCGTCGCAACGGCGACCCACGTGCCGAGTCCGCGCACGCCGCGGCGCGCGGCGAGGCTGAGCGCGCCGGCCAGCGCGCCGACGCCCGACGCGCCCATCAGAATGCCGAGCGCCGCGGCGCCGCCGTGAAGGATCTGATCGGCGAACACCGGCATCAGCACGGCGTACGGCATCGCCGTCAGACTGACAATGCCGAGCAGCACGAGCAGCGCACGAATGGGTGCGGTACGGCCGACGAAACGGAATCCTTCGGCGATGTCGGCGAGCGCCGAGCGTCCCGAATGGCGGGCCCGCGTGCGGTGCACGCGCATCATCAGGAGGCCGATGATCACCGCGATGTAGCTGACGCCGTTCAGGAAGAAGCACCATCCTTCTCCAACCGCGGCGACGACGACGCCCGCGACGGCCGGCCCGACGACGCGCGCGCCGTTCACCATCGAGGAATTCAACGCGATCGCGTTCATCAGATCCTCGCGGCCGACCATCTCGACGACGAACGCCTGACGCGCCGGGATGTCGAACGCGTTGACGACGCCGAGCGCCGCGGCGAGCACGAAGATGTGCCAGACCCGGATCAATCCGCCGAGCGTCAGCGCCGCGAGCGTGAACGCGAGCAGCATCGAGACGGTCTGTGTCCATACGACGACGCGGTGGCGGTTGACGCGATCGGCGACGGCGCCGCCGATCGGCGCCAGCAGGAACACGGGGATCTGGCTGAAGAACGAGACGAGGCCGAGGATGGCCGACGACCGCGTCATGCGGTACACGAGCCACGACTGCGCGACCGACTGCATCCACGTGCCGGTCAGCGAAATCAACTGGCCGCCGAAGAACAGCTGGAAGTTGCGGTGGCGAAGCGCGCGAACGAAGCTGCTCACGCAGACAGCGCGTGCATGCCGCGGACCAGCGGAACGAGCCCGCCGCCGGGCGCATCAGTTCAGTTGACCGAGCATGATCCCGGGCCGCGCGGATCGCCGCAGGTCCCGCACGGCCCGATCGGGCCTTTCGCCGACGGATGCGAGAACGATTTCGACGGCCCGTCCGAGTGCGCGGCGAACACCGACAGGAGTTTCTGCAGGTCGACGCCCGAACACGCGGGGCAGGACGGCGAGCGATCCGAGCGGGTGAGGAATTCGAAGTGATGGCCGCAGCCGCGGCATTCGTATTCGAAAAGAGGCATAGGGTATTCTATCGCTGTCATTGCGGATTGAGGATTGCGGATTGCGGATTGATTGCGGATTGATTGCGGATTGATTGAGGGTTGATTGAGGATTGATTGGGTGAAGGATTGATTGGGTGATGCACGATTCACGGCCCGCAATCCACAATCGATCCGCAATCCACAATCGATCCGCAATCCACAATCAATCCGCAATCGGCAGTCAATCCACAATCCACAATGAATCCGCAATCCGCAATCCTCAATCCGCAATCACCGGGATCATCGTCGGAGCGGTTGCGCTTCGAATTCTTTCGGCGCTGCTCGCGCTGTTCGTCAACCTTTCCTTTCCGCTCGACCGGCCGGAACAGTTCACCGTCTTCGGGTACACGAGCAAATTCTGGGACACGTTCGCGCGGTACGACAGCGGTTACTTCGAAGGCATCGCGTGGAGCGGTTATCAGCCTGCCGCGGGCGGCCGCAGCAACATCGCGTACTTTCCGGTGTACCCGCTGCTCATTCGGTATATCGGACGCCTGTTCGGCCATCACCACGCGACGAATTACCTGGTCGGCATCGGCATCTCGTGGACGTGCTTCGTTCTCGCGATGGTCGCGTTGTACTACCTCGCGCGGCTCGATCTCGATCGTGCACAGGCGCAGCTCGCGGTGCTCCTCACGGCGATCTTTCCGTTCGCGTTCTTCTACGGTCTTGTGTACAGCGAGAGCACCTTCCTGCTGTTCACCGTGCTCGCGTTCTACGGATTCCGGACGCGGCGGTGGATTCTCGGCGGCGTCTGCGGTGCGGTGGCGACCGCGACGCGTGTGCCGGGGATCATGATGCTGCCCGCGCTCGCATGGACGGCGTGGCGCGCGGCAGAGCCGACGCGGCGCGATCGCGCGATTGCGGCGACAGGCCTCGCGATCGCGGCAAGCGGCTTCGGGGCGTACTGCTTCTACATCTACCGCCTGACCGGTCATCCGTTCGAATGGGCGTTCACGCTGCAGCGCTGGGGCTACGTTCCCGGCGGCTCACCGTGGCGTGCGCCCGCGCATTTACTTTCCGTCCTGCTGACGCATCCCTATGCGTATCTCACGCAGGATCCGATGGCGCCGTACGACACGCTCTACGGCATCACCGGCATTCTGTTCGTGATTGCGACGCCGTTCGTGTGGTGGCGGTTCGGCGCGGGCTACGGCCTGTTCATGCTGCTGAACCTGCTGCTGCCGCTGTCGTCGGGAGTGTTCGAGGGAGTCGGGCGCTACTGCTCGGTGCTGTTCCCCTGTTTTCTCTGGCTGGCCACGATCCGCTCCACCGTATGGTCCGTCGCCATCATCGTCGTCTTCTCGATGGTGTACACGCTCGGCCTCGCGCTGTTCACGACGATCCACCCGATTTTCTAATCGGCGGATACGAGTCAGATCCCGATTCCGTCGACGCCGACGAATCGAGATCGCGTTTTTTCAGATGTGTGCAATCACTCGACGCGCACAGCCAACACAAGAGACACAAAGGGCACAAAGGGCACAAAGGACACAAAGGATACGAAGCAAAATCGTTTTGGCACTTTTGGATTCCTTGTCTCCTTCGTGTCCTTTGTGTTTCTGTGCGTCGCCAACGAACATGCCCAAATGCTTGAGGGGCTCAAGCATTTGCGCTACACTGCGGATATGAACGAATCACCGCGCCGTTTGGTTACCCGGGCGTGCGAGGTGTGCGACTGGACCGGCACCGTGGTTGAGTCCGAAGGGACGACATTTTCGGGTGACTGTCCACAGTGTCATGCGCCGACCCGGACCGTTCGCCAGGAGGTCGTTTTCGACGTCGAGGAGCGCCGCGCGCAGGCCGCCGCGCTCGGCCGCGTCGGCGGCCTGAAGGGCGGCCGCATCCGCGCGCAGCGCCTCAGCGCGAAGCGCCGCACCGAGATCGCGCGCAAGGCCGCCGCGGCCCGCTGGAAACGACGCTGAAGGCCCGAACGAGCGCACCTCCTATACTGAGGGAATGCTGATTCCGTCGGAAAGGCTTGCCGCGCCGACCGGCTCCGCGGCTCCGATCGCCAACCCGCTGCGGCGGAACGTGGCGATCATTGCGCACGTCGACCACGGCAAGACCACGCTGGTCGACGGCCTCCTGCACCAGAGCGGCGTCTTTCGCGCGAACGAGCGCGTCGCCGAGCGCGCGCTCGACAGCAACGAGCTCGAGCGCGAGCGCGGCATCACGATCCTCGCGAAGAACACGGCCGTTCGCTACCACGATCTGCTCATCAACATCGTCGATACGCCGGGCCACGCCGATTTCGGCGGCGAGGTCGAGCGCACGCTGTCGATGGTGGACGGCGTGATGCTGCTCGTCGATGCGTCGGAGGGACCGCTGCCGCAGACGCGCTTCGTGCTGCGCAAGGCGCTCGAGCGGCGGCTGCCGCCGATCGTCGTCATCAACAAGATCGATCGCTCCGATGCGCGGCCGCAGGAAGTCCTGAACGAAATCTACGATCTCTTCATCGATCTCGATGCCGCCGAGGAGCAGCTCGACTTCCCCGTTCTCTATACGAACGCGAAGGCGGGCACGGCCAGCCGCGACGCGGCGAAGCGCGGCGACGATCTGCGGCCGCTGTTCGACGCGATCGTCGATCACGTGCCGCCGCCCCGCGGCAATCCCGACGCGCCGCTGCAGCTGCTCGTCGCGAACCTCGATTCGAGCGACTACGTCGGCCGCATCGCCATCGGCCGGATCTTCAACGGGCGCGTGCGGGTGGGCGATCCGGTGGCGGTCTGCAAGCTGGACGCGGCCGTGCAGCAGACGAAGGTGACGAAGCTCTACGCGTTCGAGGGACTGAAACGCGTCGACATCCAGGAGGCGGCGGCCGGCGACATCGTCTGCCTCGCGGGCATCGAAGAGATCACGATCGGTGAAACGATTGCCGACGCGGAGCATCAGGTGCCAATCCCGCCAATCGCGATCGACGAGCCGACGGTGTCGACGATCTTCGGCGTCAACACCTCGCCGATGGCGGGGCGTGACGGTCAGTACGTCACATCGCGTCAGCTGCGGGATCGGCTCGATCGGGAGCTGCTCGGCAACGTGTCGATCCGCCTCGAGCCGACCGACTCACCGGAGCAGGTGAAGGTCATCGGCCGCGGCGAGCTGCAGCTCTCGATCCTCATCGAGATGATGCGGCGCGAGGGCTACGAGCTGCAGGTGTCGCGCCCCGACATCGTGACGAAGGAGATGAACGGCCGGATCGTCGAGCCGGTCGAGGAGCTGGTCATCGACGTTCCCGAAGATCATCAGGGCATTGTCATTGCGCAAGTGGGCGAACGCAAAGGCGTGATGTCGAAGATGGTCAACAACGGCAGCGGACGCGTGCGGCTGGAGTTCCGGATTCCGGCGCGCGGCCTGATCGGGTTCCGATCGCAGTTCATGACCGACACGAAGGGCACCGGCATCATGAACCACATCTTTTCGAGCTGGGAACCGTGGCACGGCGCGATTCCGTCGCGCGCCAACGGCGCGCTCGTCGCCGACCGCGCCGGCGCCGCCACTTCGTACGCGATCTTCAACCTGCAGGAACGCGGCGAGATCTTCATCGATCCCGGAACGACGGTCTACGAAGGGATGATCGTCGGCGAGAACGCGCGGCCCAACGACATGGACGTGAACGTCACGAAAGAGAAGAAGCAGACCAACATGCGCGCGTCGACGGCCGACGAGGCGATTCGCCTGATCCCGCCGCGGAAGCTGGGGCTCGAGCAGGCGATTGAGTTCATCAACGATGACGAGCTCGTCGAGGTCACGCCGTCGAGCATCCGCCTGCGGAAGAAGATTCTCGCCGCGAACATGCGACCGAAGGCCCGGGACTGAGCGTCGGTGCGGATCAACGGCTATGCACCAATCGAGGACTACGCGCTGATTGGAGAAGGCCGGACGGCGGCGCTCGTCGCCCGTGACGGTTCGATCGACTGGCTCTGTCTCCCGAACCTCGATTCGCCGAGCGTATTCGCCGCCATTCTCGATGTCGATCGCGGCGGCGTCTTCGAGCTGCAGCCCGCCGTCCCGTTCACGGCGACGCGCCGATATGTGCCGTGCACGAACGTTGTCGAGACGACGTTCACGACCGATCGCGGCAGCGTGCGCGTGACCGACGCCTTGACCATTCCGGATCGGCGCCTCGAGCCGATGCGCGAACTGGTCCGGGCCGTTGCGGGCCTTTCGGGCGTCGTGCCGATGCGCTGGCGCTTCTTTCCGCGGTTCGACTACGGCCGCGGCACGGTGCGGTGCGAATTGCGCGGCGGCGTTCCGGTGGCGACGTCCGGCGGCGATGCGGTTGCAGTGGTCAGCTGGAACGCAGGGCATCCGGAATGGCGATCCGACGGCGCGCGTGCGCAGTTCGAGGTGCGGGAAGGCGACTGCGCCGATCTCGTCGTGACCGCGGCGTACGGCGAGCCACTCGTGTTTCCTGCGCGCGCCGCGGCATCCACTCGCCTCCGGCAGACGATCGACTTCTGGCAGCAATGGACGTCGGCACAGCAGTACGACGGCCTCTGGCGCGATCAGGTGCTCCGGAGCGCGCTCGCGCTCAAGGCGATGATCTTCGCGCCGTCTGGCGCGAGCGTCGCCTCGCCGACGACATCGCTGCCGGAGGAGATTGGCGGCGAGCGCAACTGGGACTATCGGTTCTGCTGGATTCGCGATTCGAACTTCGCGATCGATGCGCTGCTCACGCTGGGCTGCTACGACGAAGCGCGATCGCTCTTCTGGTGGTTCATGCAGGCGACCGCGCTCACCGAGCCGAAGCTGCATGTTCTGTACAAGTTGGACGGCGGCATCGGAATCGGTGAACGCGACGTCGGGCTGGCCGGCTATCGCGGATCGCGTCCGGTCCGCGTCGGCAACGGCGCGTTCGCGCAGTCACAGCTCGAC
>Ga0075424_100001609_pt1 | contig 20002 bp, 16 predicted proteins | sample SoiMethybrSBSTD3_FD_75301 | JGI IMG/M metagenome (GOLD analysis project Ga0075424, IMG submission 75301) | Bulk soil microbial communities from a Populus tree surrounding site in Tennessee, USA - Soil MetaG P. TD hybrid SBSTD3 | ecosystem: Environmental > Terrestrial > Soil > Tree plantation... | reverse complement strand
GCGCCCGGCGCGCCAGATCGGCTTCCACGCCGTCCGCGGCGGGGACATCGTCGGCGAGCACACCGTCATCTTTGCCGGCGCCGGCGAGCGCGTCGAAGTGACGGTCCGCTCGCAAAGCCGGATGACGTATGCAGCGGGCGCGCTGCGAGCCGCCAGATTCCTGAAAGGGAAGACCGCCGGCCTGTACGGCATGCGCGACGTTTTGGGTCTATAATCCTCGGCTCAATGAAGCGGGAAGCACGGCACAAAATGCTTTGTGCCTAAAGCTTCCCGCTTTTCGCATCCGCATCCGCAAATGACGTCCACATCCGACGCCGCCGTCCTGGTCCTTGCCGACGGCACGGTCTTTCACGGCCGCTCGATCGGCGCGCGCGCCAGCGCCGTGGGCGAGGTCGTGTTCAACACCGCCATCACCGGCTATCAGGAGATCCTCACCGACCCTTCGTACTGCCGCCAGCTCGTCACGCTGACCTATCCGCACATCGGCAACACGGGCGTGAACGCGGAAGACGGTGAATCGGAACGGGTCTATGCCGAAGGCCTGATCGTGCGCGACCTGCCGCGCCTGCACTCCAACTTCCGCGCGCAGGGCGACCTGGCCTCCTACCTCCGGAAAAATGGAGTTCCGGGGATTGCCGACATCGACACCCGCAAGCTCACCCGCATCCTGCGCGAAAAGGGGGCGCAGAACGGTTGCCTATGGGTTCTTGACCCACAACGGCAGGCGGGCGAAGTGGACGTGGAACAAGCCCTTCGAAAAGCCAGAAGCTTTCCCGGCCTCGCCGGCATGGACCTCGCGAAGGTCGTGACGACGCAGAAGCCCTACGAGTGGGCCGAAGGCCGCTGGCAGCTCGGACAGGGCTACGAGCGAAGGAATGCGGGGCGCCTCCACGTGGTCGCCTGCGATTACGGCATCAAGCACAACATCCTGCGCATGCTGGTCGACCGCGGCGCGCGCGTTACCGTAGTCCCCGCCGCCTTTCCCGCAAGGGAAATTCTCAGGCTCAAGCCGGACGGCGTGTTTCTCTCGAACGGTCCGGGCGACCCCGAGCCTTGCGACTACGCGATCGAGGCGATCGGCGAGATCCTCGACGCGACGCGCCTGCCGGTGTTCGGCATCTGCCTGGGCCACCAGCTGATGGGGCTTGCCTCGGGCGCGAAGACCATGAAGATGAAGTTCGGGCACCACGGCGCGAACCATCCGGTGAAGGACCTCGACACCGGGCGCGTGGTCATCACCAGCCAGAACCACGGCTTCGCCGTCGATCCTTCTACCCTGACGAAAAACCTGCGGCCTACGCACGTGTCTCTCTTCGACGGTTCCCTCCAGGGCCTCGCGCGCACGGACAGGCCGGCATTTTGTTTTCAAGGCCACCCGGAGGCGAGTCCGGGACCGCACGACATCGGGTATCTCTTCGACCGCTTCGCCAGCATGATGGAACAACAGAAACACTAGGCCGCAGATGCCCAAGCGGACAGACCTGAAATCCATTCTCATCATCGGCGCGGGGCCGATCGTGATCGGCCAGGCCTGCGAGTTCGACTATTCCGGCGCGCAGGCCTGCAAGGCGCTGCGCGCGGAGGGCTACCGCGTGGTGCTGGTGAACTCCAATCCCGCCACCATCATGACCGACCCGCAGATGGCCGACGCCACCTACATCGAGCCAGTCACCTGGCAGACGGTGGCGCGCATCATCGAGAAGGAGCGCCCCGACGCGCTGCTTCCCACAATGGGCGGCCAGACCGCGCTCAACTGCGCGCTGGACCTCGCGCGCGAGGGGGTGCTCGAGAATTTCGGCGTCGAGATGATCGGCGCCTCGCGCGAGGCGATCGACAAGGCCGAGGACCGCGAGAAGTTCAAGAAGGCGATGACGCGCATCGGCCTCGCCTCGGCGCGCTCGGCGCTCGCCCACTCGATGGGCGAGGCGCTGCAGGTGCAGGCAGGACTCGGTTTTCCCGTGGTCATCAGGCCCTCCTTTACCCTGGGCGGGAGCGGCGGAGGAATCGCCTATAACCGCGAGGAGTTCGTGGCAATCTGCGAGCGCGGGCTGGAGGCCTCGCCGACCAACGAGCTGCTGATCGAGGAGTCGCTGATCGGCTGGAAAGAGTTCGAGATGGAGGTGGTGCGCGACCGCAGCGACAACTGCATCATCGTGTGCTCGATCGAGAACCTCGACCCGATGGGCGTGCACACCGGCGATTCCATCACCGTGGCGCCCGCACAGACCCTCACCGACAAGGAGTATCAGCTGATGCGCGACGCGTCGATCGCGGTGCTGCGCGAGATCGGCGTCGATACCGGCGGCTCCAACGTCCAGTTCGCGATCAACCCCGCGGACGGCCGCATGGTGGTGATCGAGATGAACCCGCGGGTGTCGCGCTCGAGCGCGCTCGCCTCCAAGGCGACCGGCTTTCCGATCGCCAAGGTCGCGGCGAAGCTCGCCGTCGGCTACACCCTGGACGAGATCGCGAACGAGGTCACCGGCGGCGCCACGCCGGCCTCGTTCGAGCCGACCATCGACTACGTGGTCACCAAGGTGCCGCGCTTCGCGTTCGAGAAGTTCCCGCAGGCGAACGACCGCCTCACCACGCAGATGAAGTCGGTGGGCGAGGTGATGGCGATCGGCCGCAGCTTCCAGGAGTCGTTCCAGAAGGCGCTGCGCGGCCTCGAGGTCGGCGTCGACGGCCTGAACCAGCGCACGCGCGACCGCGAGACGCTCGAGCGCGAGCTCGGCGAGCCCGGCCCCGAGCGCATCTGGTACGTGGGCGACGCGTTCGAGAACGGCTTCACCCTCGAGGAGGTGTACCGACTGACGCGGATCGATCCGTGGTTCCTCGACCAGATCAGGGAGATCGTCGAGCTCGAGATGGAGCTCGACGACAAGAAGCTGGAAGACATAGGCAGACAGCAGTTTTTTTTCCTCAAGAGAAAAGGATTCTCGGACCGCCGGCTCGCCTATCTGTTCAACACGCGGGAGGAGGAAGTCAGGAAGAAAAGGCATGCGCTGCGCATCCGCCCGGTATTCAAGCGGGTCGACACCTGCGCCGCCGAGTTCGCGACCCGGACGGCGTACATGTACTCCACGTACGAGGAGGAGGACGAGGCGCAGCCTACCGAGCGCAAGAAGGTCATGGTGCTCGGCGGCGGGCCGAACCGCATCGGACAGGGAATCGAGTTCGACTACTGCTGCGTGCACGCGGCGCTCGCGCTGCGCGACGACGGCTTCGAGACCATCATGGTCAACTGCAACCCGGAGACGGTGTCGACCGACTACGACACCTCGGACCGGCTCTACTTCGAGCCGCTCACGCTCGAGGACGTGCTCGAGATCGTGGACCGGGAGAAGCCCTGGGGCGTGATCGTGCAGTACGGCGGGCAGACGCCGCTCAAGCTCGCGCGCGAGCTTGCCGCCGCCGGCGTGCCGATCATCGGCACCAGCGCCGACTCGATCGACATCGCCGAGGACCGCGAGCGCTTCCAGCAGCTCCTCAACAAGCTCAAGCTGCGCCAGCCGCCCAACCGCACCGCGCGCTCGGCCGAGGAGGCGGTGAAGCACGCCGAGGAGATCGGCTATCCGGTGGTGGTGCGGCCCAGCTACGTGCTCGGCGGCCGCGCGATGGAGATCGTGCACCAGCAGTCCGAGCTCGAGCGCTACATGGAAAACGCGGTGAAGGTATCGAACGACTCGCCGGTCTTGCTAGACCGCTATCTGACGGACGCCATCGAGGTCGACGTCGACTGCGTGAGCGACGGCGCCGAGGCGTTCATCGGCGGCATCATGGAGCACGTGGAGCAGGCGGGCGTGCACTCGGGCGACTCGGCCTGCTGCCTGCCGCCGCATTCGCTCGCGAGCCACATCGAGCGCGAGCTGCGCCGCCAGACCAAGGTGATGGCGAAAGCCCTCGAAGTGGTCGGGCTGATGAACGTTCAGTACGCGATCCAGCGCGACACGGTGTACGTGCTCGAGGTGAATCCGCGCGCCTCGCGCACCGTGCCGTACGTTTCCAAGGCGACCGGGCTGCCGCTCGCCATGATCGCCGCGCGCTGCATGGCTGGAAAAACGCTGCGACAGCAGAATGTCGGCGAGGTGACGCCGAGCTATTTTTCGGTGAAGGAGGCGGTGTTCCCGTTCGTCAAGTTTCCGGGCGTTGACACCATCCTCGGGCCGGAGATGAAATCCACAGGCGAGGTCATGGGCGTGGGCGAGACGTTCGGCGAGGCGTTCGTGAAATCGCAGATTGCCGCCGGGGTCAAGCTGCCGCGGGGCGGGCGCGCCTTCATCAGCGTGCGCGACGGCGACAAGGTGGCGGCGGTCGGCATCGCGCGGGATCTCGGCGAGCTCGGCTTCGCCCTGCTCGCGACGCGCGGCACCGCGAAGGTGCTGGCCTCCCACGGCATCGCGGTCACCCCGGTCAACAAGGTCGCCGAGGGCCGCCCCCACATCGTCGACATGATCAAGAACGGCGACGTGAGCTTCATCGTCAACACGGTGGAGGCTTCGCGCACCGCGGTCTCGGACTCGCGCGCGATCCGCACCACGGCGCTCGCGAAGCGCGTCACCTACTACACCACCGTGGCGGGCGCCAAGGCGGCCTGCGCCGGGATGAAGCACCTGGCGCAGCTCGAGCCCTACCGCTTGCAGGACCTGCATGCCAAACTAGACGCAGCGACGACTTCCTGACATGCCCAAGACCCCCATGACCAAGCGCGGCGCCGAGCTGCTGCGCGAAGAGCTGCACCGCCTGAAGACCGTCGAGCGGCCGGCCAACTCGGCGGCGATCGGCGAGGCGCGCGCGCACGGCGACCTCTCGGAGAACGCGGAATACCATGCGGCGCGCGAGCGCGCCGGCTTCATCGAGGGGCGCATCTCGGAGCTCGAGGCGAAGCTCGCGAACGCCCAGGTGATCGATCCCAAGCTGGTCGAGGCGGAAGGGCGCTGCGTGTTCGGCGCCACGGTGGACGTCGAGGACGAAAGCGGCGACGCCTCGACCTGGCAGATCGTCGGCGAAGACGAGGCCGACATCAAGGCGGGCCGCATCTCGATCAGCTCGCCGATCGCGCGCGCGCTGATCGGCAAGGAGTCGGGCGAAGCGGTCGAGGTGCAGACGCCCGGCGGTCTAAAACGCTACGAGATCGTGGACGTGCGCTACGAATAACGCACGGTTCCAGTCCGAGCGTCCCGCTGCACATATGTTGGTCCTTGGTCTAATGTTACGCGCGGCCGCGGTCGGGCAGAATCGGTACCCGTTCGATGCACCACGAAGGGCGGAATACGGCGAAGGCGCGCCTGTTAGCCGCTCACGGAGTCTCTATGACACGCGGGCCGGCCTTAGCCCTTTCAGCTGTCTTAGCGGCAGCTTGCGGCACGCTGAAGGAGCCTGACTCATCGAACCTGTCTGCGTACTGCACGGCGGAATCCGGCTACCGCGTCGGCTATCTGGCGAAGGCCTACTACGGCGTCTGCCCGAAAGAGACCGAAGCCGCGTTTCTGGCTGGCTTGCAGCGTGGACGTGCCTATCGCCCCAATCCGCCCCAGGTGCAGCCCTACTATGAGCGGATGGAGCAGACCGAGAAGCAACTGCTCGCCGCAACGACCGAGCCGGAACGTGCGCGCTTAAGGACGCAGCTGCGTGACATCGAGTGGTGGGCGATCCACATCGTCAACGACCCCGGAACTTACATGACGGCGAACTGACCTACATGACGACATCATGACCAAACTTGCCTGGATCCTTCCTTTCATTTTCCTTTCGGGCTGCGCGGCTTTCAAAGACCCGGATCCGACCAACCTTCAAACCTACTGCACGGCCGAAACCGGATACCGAGCCGGCTACCTGTCCAAGGCCTACTACGGCGTGTGCCCGAAAGAGACCGAGGGCGCCTTCCTCGCCGGCCTGGAGAAGGGGCGCGGCTATCGGCCCAACCCGCCTCAGGCGTGGCCCTATTACGAGCGCATGTCGCAGCTCGAAAAACAGATCATTGCGACTCCCCCCGGTGCCGCCCGCGAGCCGCTGAAAGTGCAGCTGCGCGAAGCCGAGTGGTGGGCGATCCACATCGACACCTGCTCGTGCTCGTATGCGAGCAGCGGCCGCAACTGACCATTGCGGTAAAGGGGAAACGGCATGAGCCGCCTCGCGCGGACGATTCCTGTCGTGCTGCTTTCGGCCTGCGCAGGGTTCGAAACCCCCGACCCATCGAACCTCGCCGCCTATTGCACGGAGGAAACCGGCTACCGAGTCGGCTATCAGTCCAGGGCGTATTACGGCGTGTGTCCGAAAGAGACCGAGCCGGCGTTCTTGCGCGGCTTGCAGCGCGGTCGCGGCTATCGGGCGAATCCGCCGCAGGCGCTGGCGTACTTCGATCGCATGGAACACACCGAGAAGCAGCTCCTCGCGGCCTCGGGCGCGGAGCGCGAGCGCCTGACCGCGCAACTGCGCCAGGTCGAGCAGATGACGCTGCACATCGTCAACGACCCGGCGTCGTACTCAGCCGGGCGCTAGGGACTGAGCTTCAGGTGAAATGACTTCGGACGGGTGAAGGTCTCCATGCCCAGCCTGGAAAGCGTGCAGCCGCGGCCGGAATCCTTGACGCCGGTCCAGGCGAGCGCCGGATCGAGATAGTCGCAGCGATTCATGAACCAGGTGCCGGTCTCGACGCGCTCGCCGATGGAGAGCGCCGCGTCCCGGTCGAGCGTCCAGATCGAGGCCGTGAGCCCGTAGCGGCTGTCGTTCATGAGGCGGATGGCTTCGTCGTCGTCGGCCACCGGCTGGATGCCCACCGCCGGGCCGAAGGTCTCCTCGGTCATGAGCGCCATGCCGTGGTGCACGTCGACCAGCACTTCCGGCGGCAGATAGGGCGTGCCCGCCCGATCCTTCAAATTCAGCAGTTTCTTCGCCCCTTGCTGAACGGCGTCGCGGACCTGCGCCCGTACTGCGTCCGCGGCGGCGGTGCGCACGAGCGGACCGAGGTTGGTCGCGGCCTCGAGCGGGTTGCCGAGCCGGTACGCCTTGGCAAGCTCCGCGAAGGCGTCGACGAACGGCTGGAAGATCGAGCGGTGGACGTAGATGCGCTCGATCGCGCAGCACGACTGGCCGGAATTGAAGTAGCTGCCGTCCACGAGGTTCTCGACGGTCGCGGCAAGCGGCGCGTCGGCGCGCACGTACGCCGGATCCTTGCCGCCGAGCTCGAGCCCCGTGCCGACGAAGCGCGCGGCGGCGGCGCGCTGCACCGCGTGTCCGCCCGGGACCGAGCCGGTAAAGGCGACATAGCCGATGCGCGCGTCGCCGATGACCGCTGCCGTGGCCGCGTGGTCCATGTGCAGGAACTGGAACACGCCCCGCGGCAGTCCGGCCGCGCCGAACGCCTGCGCATAGCGCTCCGCCACGAGCGGCGTCTGCGCCGCCATCTTGAGGATGACGCTGTTGCCGGCGAGCAGGGCCGGCACGACCGCGTTCACCGACGTGAGCCAGGGATAATTCCAGGGCGCGATCACCAGCACCACGCCGTGCGGCTCGCGCCGGATGAAGCGCTCGAAGCCCTCCTTTTCCTGCACCTTCAGGTCGGCGAGCGCCTCTTCGGCGATGCCGCACAGGTACAGCGCGCGCTCCTGGAAGCCGCGACGGATCTCGTTCGGGCCCTGCGCTTGCGGCCGGCCCATCTGCCAGGCGAGCTCGGCGCCGAGCTCGTCGGCGCGCGCCACGCACCACTCGACCATGCGGCGAACGCTCGCTGCGCGCTCGGCGACCGGCACGCGCCTCCAGCCGGCTTGCGCGCGGACTGCCGCGGCGAGCGCATCTTCCATCGCCTGCGCCGAGGCGAGCTCGCGCTCGACATAGATCGAGCCATCGACCGGCGTCACCGTTTGCTGCTTCACCGCCGCGGTCTCATTCTTGCCGGGGCCGCCGCGGTACCACGAGATTGCCCACGGAAACCTGAACTGGCTCGTTTTTCTGGTTGAGCGTCGTGGTGCGCAGCTTCACCATGCCTTGCTCGGGGCGCGACTTCGACGGCCGGACCTCGAGCACCTCGGCCTCGATGTGCAGCTCGTCGCCCGGGCGCACCGGCCGCGGCCAGCGGAACTCGTCGAACCCGGCCCCGACGATGCCGCCCGCGGGCTTGAGGTCGCTGCCGACGAGAAGCCGCATGGTCATCGCCGCGGTGTGCCAGCCGCTCGCCGCGAGGCCGCCGAAGAGCGTGGCGCGCGCCGCAGCCTCGTCGAGGTGGAACGGCTGCGGATCGAACTCGGCGGCGAAACGCTTGACCTGCTCTTCCTCGACCCGCAGCGTCGCGGAGCCGAACTTCTGGCCGACGGCGAAATCTTCCAGATAGCGCATGAGCGCGTTATGGTAATGGACGGAGGAGCTCATCGATGCGCGTGCTTGTTGCAGCGTGCTTGGCGGCGTGCCTGTTTTCGGCTTCCAGTGCCTTAGCGCAGATCTACCCGGCGAAGCCGGTGCGTGTCATCGTGCCCAGCGCGCCTGGCGGCGGCTACGACTTCGTCGGGCGGCTGCTCGGAGAAAAGCTCGGCACGGAGCTCGGGCAGCCGTTCGTCGTGGAGAACCGCGTGGGCGCCGGCACGCTCGTGGGGACGCAGACCGCCGCGGGGTCGGCGCCCGACGGCTATACGCTGCTCGTCGGCGGGCTCGCCAACATGGCTTTCAACCTGGGCCTGCACAAGGATCCGCGCTACGACCCCGTCGCGGACTTCACTCCGGTGGCGCTCGTCGGCGCCTTTACCTACGCCCTCGTCGCGCGCAAGGACCTCGCGCAATCGACGCTGCGCGAGGTGCTCGACTTCGCGCGCGCGAACCCGGGCAAGCTCACCATCGCGACCTCCGGAATCGGCACCGGCCAGCACATCAGCGCGGTCCTGCTGAAGCGCCTGGCCAACGTGGACCTGCTGGAGATCGCCTACAAGGGCGCGCAGCCCGCCTACGTCGATCTCCTGGCGGGCCGGGTCGATCTTTTCTTCGACAACACCACGACCGCGCGGCCGTTCATCGCCGATGGGCGAGTGAAGCCGATCGTCACTTCCGGGGCGGAGCGCGACCCCTTGTTGCCGCACGTGCCCACGGGCCGCGAGTCGGGCGTCGAGGGCCTGGTGCTCGACAGCTGGATGGGGCTCTTCGCGCCGGCGAGGACGCCGACGGCCGTGGTGGAGCGCCTGCGGGCCGCGACCCTGAAGGTGATGGGATTGCCCGACACGCGTCTGCGTTTCCAGAGCGGCGGCTGGCGCGAGATCTCGATGTCGCCCGACGAGACCGCAGCGTTCGTCCGCAGCGAGGCCGCAAGATGGACGGGCTTCCTGAGGCAGGCGGGGATCCAGGCGCAGTAGACCAGACCAGGGTCCGAAGGTCTAGAACATGAGCGATTTTTGCCATGCAATCGTCACCTGCATTCGGCAGAATGCAAGGCATGACTCGCGCGCTCGGCAGCCCTCTTCCTTTGGGTAACCCCAATTACCAGGGTCCCTTCGGCAACACGCTGCTGCACGGTGCCGTGGTGAGCGGCGACCTGCGCGAGGTGAAGCGCCTGCTCGCCGCGGGCGCCGACCCCCGGATTGCCAATTTTGACGGCAAGACCCCGGTGCAGGCGGCCGAGCTGCTCGGCTACGTCCGGATCTTCGACGTCCTGCAGAAGGCCAAGTCCGTCCGCCGCTGATTGCCGCTCTCGTCAGAAGACGATCACGAGGGCGACGATGAGCGCGAGAGCGATGGAATCGAGCCAGTAATCCTGCGCATCCATATGAGGGCCTGAGGTGGGAAGACCTTGCCCTCGTTTCGCAGAATCCAGAGCGCGAGCGCGATAAGCGTGCCGCCGGGAAGCACGATCTCCACTAGAAGGTAGGGGGCTGCGGCTCGGGCGGCTTGGAGCAAGGCTTTCATGGGCTCCAAGCTTGGCGGCCGCGCGTAACGGGCCGATTGCCGATTCAGCCGGGAAAAGTTACAGCCGAAACCGGCGCCGCGACGGGTCCTTTCCAACCTCATTACAGCTGTAGCGAATGGCGCGGAGCGTGAAACGACTCGGGGGAAGAGCGCGCCTAGAGTCCCGCCTCATCGATGCATCGCCAAGTTCAGGAGGACAAGCCATGAGTACGGTTCAATTCGCCCGCCGACGCAACCTCATCACCGCCGCGACCCTCGCCGCGCTGGTGGCTCTCGCCGCCGGGGGGTTCGCGCTGCGTTCCACCGACGCCGAGAGCAAGCCTCCCGCCTCCGCAGCGCAGCCGCAGGCTATGCCCGTTCCGGTGCAGCTGATCGAGAAACGGGAAGTGACGACCTGGGACGAGTTCTCGGGCCGCCTGGAAGCGGTGGAGCGCGTCGACGTGCGCTCGCGGGTCGCAGGCGCCGTCAAGTCGGTGCACTTCGTCGAGGGCGCGCTCGTGACGCGCGACCAGCTCCTCGTCACGATCGACCCCGATCCGTACGCCGCCGAAGTCGAGCGCGCGCAGGCACAAGTTGTGTCGGCGCAGGCGCGCCTGACTTACACGAAAAGCGAGCACGAGCGCGCGAAGCGCCTCTGGGACGAAAGCGCGATCGCGCGGCGCGAGCTCGACGAGCGCGTCAACGCCGAGCAGGAAGCCGCTGCAGGACTGCGGGCAGCGCAGGCTGCGCTGACCTCCGCCAAGCTGAATCTTTCGTACACGCGGGTGCGCGCCCCGGTATCGGGCCGCGTCGGCAGGCTCGAAGTCACCGTCGGCAACCTGGTCCCGGCGGGACCCGGCGCCCCGGTGCTGACCACGCTGGTCTCGGTGAACCCGATCTACGCCAGCTTCGACGCGGACGAGCACGTCGTTCTCAAAGTTCTCGCGGACGGCAAGCGCGACGTGCCCGTAGAAGCCGAAACGGTGACCAACGGCGGCCGCAAGCTGAAGGGTCGCCTCCAGCTCATCGACAACCAGGTCAACACCCGCAGCGGCACGGTCCGCGTGCGCGCGGTCTTCGACAACAAGGACGGAAGCCTGATCGCCGGACAGTACGTGAAGCTGCGCATGGGGCGGGCCAAGGCCGAGCCCGCAATCCTCGTGAGCGAGCGCGCGATCGGCACCGACCAGGACAAGCGCTTCGTGTTCGTGGTCGGCGCGGACGACAAGGCGGTCTGGCGCCAGGTATCGCTCGGCGGCACGGCGAACGGCCAGCGCATCGTCACGGCAGGCCTCGAGCCCGGCGAGCGCATCGTGGTGAACGGCCTGCAGCGAGTCCGGCCCGGGGCCTTGCTCGCTCCGCAGGAGGCCAAGTGAATCTCTCGAGGTTCTTCATTGACAGGCCCATCTTCGCCGGCGTGCTGTCGGTCCTGATCCTGCTCGGCGGCGCGATCTCGATCGGCCTGCTTCCGGTGTCGGAATACCCCGAGGTGGTGCCGCCCTCGGTGGTGGTGCGCGCGAGCTATCCCGGCGCGAGCCCGAAGGTGATCGCCGAGACCGTGGCGACGCCGCTCGAGGAGCAGATCAACGGCGTCGAGAACATGCTCTACATGAGCAGTCAGGCGACCACCGACGGCCTGATGACGCTTACCGTCACCTTCCGCATCGGCACCAACCCGGACCTGGCGCAGCAGCTGGTGCAAAACCGCGTGCAGCAGGCCGAGCCTCGGTTGCCCGAGGAAGTGCGCCGCCTCGGCGTGACCACGGTCAAGAGCGCGGTCGACCTGACCATGGTGGTGCACCTCGCCTCGCCGGGCGAGCGCTACGACATGACCTACCTGCGCAACTACGGGTTGCTCAACGTCAAGGACCGCCTGGCGCGCATCGAGGGCGTCGGCCAGGTGCTGATGTGGGGCAGCGGCGACTACGCGATGCGGGTGTGGCTCGATCCGAGCAAGGCCGCCGAGCACAACCTGTCGGCGAACGACGTGGTGCAGGCGATCCGCGGGCAGAACGTGCAGGCGGCCGTAGGGATCGTCGGCGCCTCGCCCCAATCGGACAAACCCGCCGACAAGACCGACCTGCAGCTCTCGATCAACGCCCAGGGGCGGTTGCAGAGCGAAGCGGAGTTCGGCGACATCATCGTCAAGACCGAGCGCAACGGCGCGGTCACGCGGCTGCGCGACATCGCGCGCGTCGAGCTCGGGGCATCGGAATACGCGCTGCGCTCGCTGCTCGACAACAAGCCGGCGGTGGCGATCGGCATCTTCGCCGCGCCGGGCTCGAACGCGATCCAGATCTCCGACAACGTGCGCCGCACGATGGCCGAGATCAAGAGGAACATGCCCGAGGACGTCGACTACCAGATCGTCTACGACCCGACGCAGTTCGTGCGCGCCTCGATCAAGGCGGTGGTGCGCACCTTGCTCGAGGCGACGGCCCTCGTGGTCCTGGTGGTGATTCTGTTCCTCCAGACCTGGCGCGCTTCGATCATTCCACTGGTGGCCGTGCCGGTGTCGATCGTCGGCACCTTCTCGCTCCTGTACTTGTTTGGTTTCTCAATTAATGCATTGAGCCTGTTCGGCCTGGTGCTCGCCATCGGCATCGTGGTCGACGATGCCATCGTGGTGGTGGAGAACGTCGAGCGCAACATCGCCGAGGGACGCAGTCCGCGCGAGGCGACCTACCAGGCGATGCGCGAGGTCACGAACCCGATCATCGCCATCGCGCTCGTGCTCGTGGCGGTATTCGTGCCGCTCGCGTTCATCAGCGGCCTGTCCGGCCAGTTCTATCGCCAGTTCGCCATGACGATCGCCATCTCGACGGTCATTTCGGCGATCAACTCGCTCACGCTTTCGCCCGCGCTGGCTGCGCTCCTCTTGAAGAAGCACGAGGGAAAGAAGAACGCGTTCTTCCGCCAGTTCAACCGCTACTTCGGCGCGGCGTCGCACGCCTACAGCCGCAGCGTCGGCGGCGTGCTCACGCGCAAGACGCTGATGCTGGGCGTCTACGTCGCGCTCCTTGCGGTGACCGGCGTGCTGTTCAAGGCGGTGCCCGACGGCTTCGTGCCGCAGCAGGACAAGCAGTACCTGATCGGCTTCGCCCAGCTCCCCGACGGCGCGACGCTCGATCGCACCGAGGACGTGATGCGCCGCATGGGCGAGATCATGATGAAGCAGCCGGGCGTGGAGCACGCGGTCGGCTTCCCGGGCCTCTCGATCAACGGCTTCACCAACAGCTCCAACTCGGGGATCGTATTCGCCGCCCTGAAATCGTTCGACGAAAGGAAGAATCCGGAGCTTTCCGGGGGCGCCATCGCCGGAGCGCTCAACCGGCAGTTCGCCGGCATCCAGGACGCCTTCATCGTCATCTTCCCGCCGCCTCCGGTGCAGGGGCTCGGCACGACCGGCGGCTTCAAGCTCTACCTCGAGGACCGCGGCTCGCTCGGCTACGAGGCGCTCGACCAGGCGACCAAAGCCTTCCTCACGAAGGCGTACCAGACACCGGAGCTGGCCGGTCTCTTCTCCACCTACCAGGTCAACGTGCCGCAGCTCTACGCCGACGTCGACCGCACGCGTGCGCGCCAGCTCGGCGTGCCGGTGACCGAGATCTTCGACACCATGCAGATCTACCTCGGCAGCCTGTACGTGAACGACTTCAACAAGTTCGGCCGCACCTACTCGGTGCGCGTGCAGGCCGACGCGCCGTACCGCGCGCGCCCCGAGGACGTCGGCCTCCTGAAGGTGCGCTCGACCACCGGCGAGATGGTGCCGCTGTCGGCGCTGATGAACGTGCGCCCGTCGGCCGGGCCCGAGCGCGCGATCCGCTACAACGGCTTCCTCGCCGCAGACATCAGCGGCCGCAATGCCCCGGGCTTCTCCTCCGGACAGGCGCAGGATGCGATCGAGCGCATCGCCGCCGAGACGCTGCCGAAGGGTATCGACTACGAGTGGACCGAGATCACCTACCAGGAGATCCTCGCCGGCGACTCGGCGATCTGGGTCTACCCCCTCGCCATCTTCCTCGTGTTCCTGGTGCTCGCGGCCCTCTACGAGAGCCTCGCGCTGCCGATGGCGATCATCCTCATCGTGCCCATGAGCCTCGGCGCCGCGCTGACCGGCGTGTGGCTCACCCACGGCGACAACAACATCTTTACGCAGATCGGGTTCATGGTGCTGGTGGGGCTCGCGGCGAAGAACGCGATCCTGATCGTGGAGTTCGCGCGCGAGCTGGAATTCGCCGGGCGCACCCCGGTGCAGGCGGCGATCGAGGCGAGCCGGCTGCGGCTGCGGCCGATCGTCATGACCTCGATCGCCTTCATCATGGGGGTGCTGCCGCTCGCCCACTCGGTGGGCGCCGGCGCCGAGATGCGCCAGGCGATGGGCATCGCGGTGTTCGCCGGCATGATCGGCGTCACCGCCTTCGGCATCTTCCTCACGCCGGTGTTCTACGTGCTGCTGCGCGCCCTGAGCGGCAACCGGCCGCTCAAGCACCACGGAGAGATTCCCCACGATGCGGCCGCCTTCGCCGCTGGCGGCGTTCAGGCGAGCCCCGCCTCGCCTGTCAACAAGCACGAGGTCTGAACATGAATACTGAAGCCATGCTTGCCGGCGGAAAATGGGGTCTGTCCCTGTTTTTCATGGTCACGCTGCTTGCAGCCTGCGCGACGTCGCTGCCGAAGATTGAGCCCGAGAAACTGCCCCAGCCCCCGGCGGCCTTCAAGGAAGGCGACGGCCGCTGGACCCAGGCAGCTCCCGCCGAGGCGCAGCCGCGCGGCGAATGGTGGAAAGCCTTCGCCGATCCGGTGCTCGACGATCTCGTCGAGCGTGCAAACCGCGCCAACACGAGCATCCAGGTCGCCGCCGCGCGGCTGGCGCAGGCGCGCGCCTTCGTCCGCGCGACCGACGCCGAGCGTTCGCCGCAGGTCGGCGTCGGCGCAAGCGCGACGCGGGCGCAGGGCATTGTCGGCGGCACGTTTGTCGGGCCGGCGCGCAACATCTTCGCGACCGGCGCCGACTTCTCCTATGAGGTGGACGTCTTCGGCCGCCTGTCGCACGCCACGGACGCCGCAACGCTCGACGCCCAGGCCCAGGAGGGCCTGCTCCAGAGCGCACGGCTCCTGGTGCAGGCGCAAGTCGCGCAGACCTACCTGGCGCTGCGCGCTCTGGACGACGAACGCGCGCTCGTCAGAAGCACCGTCGGCGCGTACCGCGAAACGCTCACGCTCACCGAGCGGCGCTGGCGCGCGGGCGACGTCGCCGAGCTCGACGTGGCGCGCGCGAGCACCGAGGTCGCCGCTACGGAATCCGATGCGCTGGCGCTCGACCGCCAGCGCGCCGCTCTGGAGCATGCGCTCGCCTTGCTGGTGGGCGAAGTTCCATCGAACTTTTCGGTTCCCATCGCGCAATGGGCGAGCGCGCTGCCCGTCGTCCCGGCCGGCCTTCCGAGCACGCTCCTCACGCGCCGGCCCGACGTGTCGGCGGCGCAGCAGACCATGCTCGCCGCGCAAGCGCGCGTCGGCGTGGCGAAGGCCGCGTACTTTCCGCGCGTGGCCCTGACGGGCACTGCCGGCTACGCCTCGACCGACATCTCGGATCTGTTCGAATGGTCCTCCCGCGCCTGGCTGCTCGGCGCGATCGCGTCCATGCCGATCTTCGACGGCGGGCGGCGCAAGGCTGGGGTCGAGAGTGCCAGCGCGCAGCTCGAAGGCGAGGTGGTGCGCTACCGCGAGCAGATTCTCGTCGCTTTCAAGGACGTCGAAGACGAGCTCTCCTCGCTGCGCCTCCTCGCCGAGCAGTCGGAGGCCCAGGGGCGCGCGGTGCAGGGCGCAAGCCGCACGACCTCGCTGTCCGACACGCGCTACAGGAACGGCTACGTCAGCCAGCTCGAGCTGCTCGACGCGCAGCGAAGCGAGCTGCGCAACCGGCGCCAGGCGCTGCAGGTGCGCTCGGCGCAGTACCAGAGCACCGTCGCGCTGGTGAGGGCGCTCGGTGGCGGCTGGAACTAGAGGCTATTCCGGCGTCACGTAAGCGGCCGTCAGCCCGCCATCGACCAGGAACTCGGTTCCGGTGACATAGGAGGATTCGTCCGAGGCGAGCCACAGCGCAGCCTGGGCGATCTCGTGCGCCTCGCCGAAGCGTCCCATCGGCAGGTGGACGAGGCGGCGCTTCTTCTTCTCCTCGGTATTGAGAAAGCTCATGAGGAGCTCGGTCTTGAGCGGTCCGGGGCTCAGCGCGTTGACGCGGATGCTCTCGCGCGCGTGGATCACGGCGAGCTCGCGCGTCATGGCGAGGACCGCGCCCTTGCTGGCGGTGTAGGCGATCTGCGGCGTGGCGGCGCCCATGCGGGCGACGAACGAGGCGGTGTTGATCACCGAGCCGCCGCCGGCGCGGCGCAGCGCCGGGATGCCGTGCTTGCAGCCGAGGAAAACGCCCTTCGCGTTGACGTCGAGCGTGAGGTCCCACACCGACTCGTCGGTGGCGATCGCGTCGTCGTCCTTCGGGTGCATGATGCCGGCGTTGTTGAAGAGGACGTTCAGCCGGCCGAACTCGCGCTCGGCCGCGACCACCATCCGCTCGCAGTCCTTCGCCTTGGATACGTCAGCCTTGAAATGAAAAGCTCGGCCGCCTTGCTGCTTCACGAGCTGAACCGTCTCCTGCGCGGCCTGCTCGTTGACATCGACGGCGAGGACATCCGCGCCTTCGCGCGAGAAGAGCAGCGCCGACTGGCGTCCGATGCCGCTGCCTGCGCCGGTGATCAGCGCCACTTTGTGTTTGAGTCTCATATGCGTTCGAAATATCTCCTGCGTTCCCAGTCGGTGACCGCGCGGTCGAAGGCAGCCGCCTCGGTGCGGTAGAAGTGGCTGTAGTGCTCGACGATCTCTTTCCCGAAGGCGCGCTTTGCAAATTCACTCGCTTCGAATGCCTCGACTGCCTGGGAAAGGGTGTAAGGCACGCGCGGCAGCGCTTTGGCGGCGTAGACGTCGCCCTCGAAGCAAGCGGGCGGCTCGATCCGGTTGGCGATGCCGTCGAGGCCCGACGCGAGCGCGGCCGCGAGCGCAAGGTAGGCGTTGCAGTCGGCGCCCGGGATGCGGCATTCGATGCGCATGCCGGCGCCTTCGCCAACGACACGGAAGCCGGCGGTGCGGTTGTCGTAGCTCCAGGCGAGACGCGTCGGCGCCCAGGAGGCGTCGACGTAGCGCTTGTAGGAATTGACCGTCGGCGCGTAGAACACCATCAGCTCCGGGACGTGAGCGAGCCAGCCGCCCAGGAAATGGCGGAAGGGTTCGTTGCCCTTCGCAAAGGCATTCTTGCCGTCGCGCCAAAGGCTGAGGTGAATGTGGCAGCTCGAGCCCGCGCCATCGGCCGCGAACTTGGCCATGAAGGTAACGCTCATGCCGGCGGCCTCGGCGAGCTCCTTCAGGCACTGCTTGAATATCGCGTTGCGGTCGGCCATCTCGAGCGCCTCGGCATAGCGGATATTGAGCTCGTGCTGGCCCCGGCCCCATTCGCCCTTCGAGGTCTCGACCGGCACGCCGGAGAGCTTGAGGTGACGGCGGGCGGCGCCGTGGAAGGCCTCGGTCCGCGTGCCCTGCAGGATGTGGTAGTCCTCGAGATACCAGCCGGCGGGCTCGAGGTTGCGGAAGTCCTGCAGCGCGGCGTCGCGGTAGCTGGTGCGGAAAAGGTAGTGCTCGAGCTCGGTCGCGGCGAACGCCGCGAAGCCGGCCTGGCGCGCCGCTTCGGTCTGCCGGCGCAGGATCGAGCGCGGCGCCACCGGCACGTAATCGTGCGTCTTCTCGCTCCTGACGTCGCACACCACGAAGGCGGTCTTTTCCAGCCAGCTCGCCACGCGCAGCGTTGCCATGTCGGGCACCATGTGCACGTCGCCGTAGCCGAGCTCCCAGTTGGCGAAGGTGTAGCCCGGCACCGGCTCCATCTCCATGTCGACGGTGAGGAGGTAGTCGCAGGCGTGGCCGCCCGACTTGGCGACCTCGTCCACGAACATCTCGGCGTCGAAGCGCTTGCCCACCAGCCGGCCATAGTGGTCGGTAAAGCCCGCGACCACGGTCTCGATCTCGCCCGCGGCCACCATGGCGCGCAGCGCCTCGGGCGTGAGCATGCCTCTCGGCTTATTCATCGTTCTTCCTGAAGAGGACGAAGATTTTCCCCACATTCTGGACTTGTTCCGCGCCGGTCGCCCGCAGATTTCCTTTACGAGCGGTAAGGCCTTTCGCCCCGATGATCGCGGCCGGCTCGAGCTGGTGCGCACGCGCCTTGAGCGTTCTGCGCTCGGACGAAGTCAGCATGAATGAATCCGAAAATCTAATGTCAAAATAACCGCCTTGCTACCCCAGGATTTTCACCCGGTTCTGCGGCGCTGGTGGGAAAGCCGCTTCGACGAACCCACCGCAGCCCAGCTCGAAGGCTGGCGCGCCATCCGGCGCGGCGCCGACACCCTGATCGCGGCGCCGACCGGCTCCGGGAAGACGCTCGCCGCCTTCCTGACGGCGCTCGACGAGCTGTTCCGCGAAGGCGCCAAAGGGGACGCTTTGCCCGACGAGGTCCGGGTCATCTACGTCTCGCCGCTCAAGGCGCTCTCGGCCGACATTCACAAGAACCTCGCCGAGCCGCGCCGGGAAATCCGCGCTCTCGCCGAGGCCATGGGCTATCCGGCGGCGAAGATCACGGCGGCGGTGAGAAGCGGCGATACGCCGCAGAGCGAGCGCGCCGCGATGCTGCGCACGCCGCCGCACGTCCTCGTCACCACGCCCGAGTCGCTCTATCTCCTGCTGACCGCGGCGCGCTCCCGCGAGATCCTGAAGAGCGCCCGCGCGGTGATCGTCGACGAGATCCACGCCGTGCTCCAGTCGCGCCGCGGCGCGCACCTCGCGCTGTCCCTCGAGCGCCTCGACCACGTCTGCGGCCGGAAGCTCCAGCGCATCGGTCTCTCCGCCACGCAGAAGCCCATCGACGAGGTCGCTCGCTTTCTGACCCAAAGAGAGTGCTCTGTCATCGACAAAGGCCACAAGCGGGCGCTTGACCTGGCGGTGGAAGTACCTCGCTCGCCGCTCGAGGCGGTGATGTCGCACGAGGTGTGGCAGGAAATCTACGAGCGGCTGGTGGAGCTGATCGGCTCGCATCGCACCACGCTCATCACGGTGAACACGCGTCGCCTCGCCGAGCGCATGGCGCACCAGCTCTCGGAACGGCTCGGCGGCGAGCAGGTGGCCGCGCACCACGGCAGCCTCGCCCGCGAGGCCCGCCTCGACGCGGAGGAAAGGCTGAAGGGCGGGCGGTTGAAAGTGCTGGTCGCCACCGCCTCGCTCGAGCTCGGCATCGACATCGGTCACGTCGACCTCGTGTGTCAGATCTCCTCGCCGCACCGCATTTCCACGTTCCTCCAGCGCGTCGGCCGCTCGGGGCACACCATCCACGGCGTGCCGAAAGGCCGGATCTTCCCGCTCACGCGCGACGACCTCATCGAATGCGCCGCCATGGTCCAGGCGGTGCGCGAAGGCGAGCTCGACCGCGTCTCGGTGCCCGACCAGCCGCTCGACGTCCTCGCCCAGCAGATCGTGGCCGAGGCGTCCGCGGAAGAGGAGTGGGACGAGGCTGCGCTGCTTGGGCTCGTCCAGCAGAGCTATCCGTACCGGAATCTCAGGAAGGAGACCTTCCTCGAGCTCGTGGAGATGCTTGCGCGCGGCTACGTCACGCGCCGCGGGCGCCGCGGCGCGCTGATCCACCACGACAGCCTCCATCGGAAGATCCGCGCCCGCAAGGGCTCGCGCATGAGCGCGATCGTCAACGGCGGAGCGATTCCGGAGGTGTTCGACTACCGCGTGCTGCTCGAGCCCGAAGGCCACTTCATCGGCACGCTGAACGAGGACTTCGCCATCGAATCGCTGCCCGGCGACGTGTTCCAGCTCGGCAACACGTCCTGGCGGATCCTGCGCATCGGCAACGGCGTGGTCCGGGTCGCCGACGCCGCGGGCCAGCCACCTTCCATGCCGTTCTGGCTCGGCGAGGCGCCCGCGCGCAGCGAAGAGATGAGCGCCGCGGTGTCGCGCCTGCGCGCGGCGGTGGATGCTGTTCTTCCGGGGCCCGAGGCGACGCGGAAGGAGGGCGAGCTCGAGCCCGCGA
>Ga0075424_100001605_pt1 | contig 20017 bp, 15 predicted proteins | sample SoiMethybrSBSTD3_FD_75301 | JGI IMG/M metagenome (GOLD analysis project Ga0075424, IMG submission 75301) | Bulk soil microbial communities from a Populus tree surrounding site in Tennessee, USA - Soil MetaG P. TD hybrid SBSTD3 | ecosystem: Environmental > Terrestrial > Soil > Tree plantation... | reverse complement strand
CCTGCTCTCGCAGCCGGAGGTTACCGCCACCGCGCGGAGGACCGGGCGCGCCGAGTACGACGAGCATGTGCAGGGTGTAGAGGCGGCGGAGATCGACGTGGGGCTGAAGGACACCGGCCGCTCCCGTGACGACCTGCTGGCGGAGCTGCGCCGGCAGTTCTCGACGCTGCCGGGGACGAATGTGACGATCGGCCAGCCGATCTCGCACCGCATCGATCACATGCTGTCGGGGACGCGCGCGAACATTGCGGTCAAAGTGTTCGGCGACGATCTCGGCACGCTGCGGCGCCTCGGCGAGCGCGTCCGGGCGACGATGGCCACCGTGCCGGGCGTGGCGGACCTCTCGCTCGAGCAGCAGATGGACGTACCGTTTGTCCGGTTCGTGCTGAATCGTCCCGCGATCGCGCGTTACGGTCTGCGTCCCGCTGATGTGACTGAAGCGATCGAAACGAGCTTCGCCGGCGCGACCGTTGGGCGCATCTTCGATCGCGGTACGACGTTCGACCTGGCGGTGAAACTCGACGCGTCGAACATCGCGGATTTCGAACGCGTAACCGATCTCCCGGTCGACACACCGACGGGCGCAATCGTGCCGGTCCGCATGCTTGCCGACGTCCGGCGCGAGCAGGGACCGAACATGGTGCTGCGCGAGAACGTTCAGCGCCGGATCGTGATCTCCTGCAACGTTGTCGGCCGTGACCTGGGCAGCGTCGTGGCTGACATCCGCAACGCGGTCGCCGCTGCGGTTCCGATGCCTGCGGGATATCGTGTCGAGTACGGCGGGCAGTTCGAGAGCGAGGAGAGCGCATCGGAGCGGCTGATGGCGCTCGGCCTGCTTGTGGTCGCGGCGATTTTCATGCTGCTGATCCTCGCCTTCGGCCGCGCGCGGGACGCCCTGATCGTGATGGCGAATCTGCCGCTGGCGCTCATCGGCGGTGTTGCCGGAGTCTTCCTGGCCGGAGGCGTGCTGAATGTCGCGACGATGATCGGGTTCATTACGCTGTTCGGGATCGCCACGCGGAACGGCATCATGCTGGTGTCACACATCCGGCACCTCATCGAGGAAGAAGGCGTAGTGGACTTCCGCGAAGCGGTCGAGCGGGGCGCGCGCGAGCGGCTGGTCCCCATCGTGATGACGGCAATGGCTGCGGGGCTCGCCCTTATTCCCCTTGCGCTTGGCGCGGGGAAGTCGGGGAGCGAGATTCAGACACCGATGGCGATCGTGATTCTCTGCGGCCTGATATCGTCAACGTTTCTGAACATGGCCGTGGTTCCGACGCTATATCTTAGGTACGGCCGTACGAGCGGACCTGAAGGTCCGCCTGTACACGCGTGACACGTAGCGGCGGACCTTCAGGTCCGCCTGAGGAAGAGGAAGCATGCGAACAGTCTATTGGCTCTTCGGCGTCAGCGTCGCGCTCTTCATCAGCGGCATTGCGTTCATCATCGCGGGCGAGCGAACCGCGCGCGCCGCCACGCCGGCGGCTGCGACCGCCACCGTCGAGACGAGGCCCGTTGCCAGCATCAAGCAGATCATGATTGGGATCACCAATCCGGGGGCGTACGTGATTTACGAGGCTGTCGGCACCAAGTCGACCGCGAAAGGGGTCGAGGAGATCGTGCCGCAGACTGACGAGGACTGGGCGAAGGTAGAGAGCGCGGGGGCGGCCGTCGTCGAGTCCGGCAACCTGATGCTCACCGGCAATCGCGCAATCGACAAGGGCGACTGGGTCAAGATGACGCACGACATGATGGACAAGGCGCAGCTCGCCATGAAGGCGGCCCAGGCGAAGGACAAGGACAAAATCGTGGAGACAGGCGGCGAGCTCAATACGACGTGCGACAACTGTCACATGAGGTATTCGCGTGAGTAACAAAGCAATTACCAATCTCCAACTGCCAACTCCCAAGACATCCTGTATTGACCTTGGAAGTTGGAAGTTGGGCGTTGGGAGTTTGACGCTGTTCCTGCTCGTCCTGTCAGCGTCGCTGGAAGCGCATGGCGTCTCGGGCAAGGATGCCGTGTTCCTCCAGGGTCTGAAGGGGCGCGCGATCGTTCCGCTGATGTATCTCGGCGCCAAGCACATGGTTACCGGCTACGACCATCTGCTGTTTCTTGTCGGAGTGATCTTCTTCCTGTACCGCCTCAAGGACGTCGTCGCCTACGTCAGTCTCTTCACGCTTGGCCACAGCATCACGCTGCTGGCCGGGGTGCTTGGCGGCATACGCGCCAACCCGTACTTGATCGATGCCATCATCGGCTTCTCGGTCGTCTACAAGGCGTTCGAGAACATGGACGGCTTCCGGCGCTTCTTCGGCTTCCAGCCGAACACGAAGCTTGCCGTTCTTATCTTCGGGTTTTTCCACGGGTTCGGTCTCGCCACCAAGCTGCAGGACTTCGCGCTCTCGCAGAGTGGGCTCGTCGCCAACATTGTCAGCTTCAACGTCGGCGTGGAGATTGGGCAGTGCCTCGCACTCACGGCGATTCTGATTGGTCTGACGTGGTGGCGCTCGCGCAGCGGATTCCTCCATCACGCGTTCGCCTTCAACGGCATCGTGATGGCGTGCGGCTTTCTCCTTGTCGGATACCAGTTGTCCGGCTATTTCCTGGCGTGAACATGAACACAGCAAATGAACATGCAATCGAACAGAGCAAGGCGGGTCTCTTTGGACCCGCCGGAGCGTTAGAGGTCAAACAGCGCCTTGCCGTCGCCGTCGGCGCCGCGCTGCTGGCGGCAGGTCTCATTCTGGTGATGTTCGTGCTGCCGGCGGAATTTGCCGTCGATCCGCTCGGCACCGGGGCGAAGTTCGGACTCCTGCCTCTAGGTGTCGTCGGGCAGCAGGTTGATGCCCTGAACAAGACGACGGCGACTGCCAGTGGAGCGGGGCAGGGCGCGATCATCGTCGCGCAGGAGAAGCCGTTCCAGCAGGAGAGCGTCGACTTCAAGCTGAAGCCGCGGGAGGGAATGGAATACAAGTACCGGCTCGATAAGGGCGAGTCGCTGCTGTATTCGTGGAACGCGACTGGTCCCGTCAACTACGAGCTGCACGCCGAACCGGACGGCGCCCCGGCGGGCTACGCGCAAAGCTATGAGAAAAAGTCGGCCTCGACCGGCGCATCCGGCACGCTCACGGCGCCCTTCCCTGGCATTCACGGCTGGTACTGGGAGAACACAACCGATCAGGAAGTGACGGTCACGTTGAAGTCGGCCGGCTACTACAACATCTCGCACGAGTTCCGGAACGGGAAGCCGACGAAGAACAAGATGTTCCAGTAAACTGCCAACGACCAACTGCCAACTCGCAAGGTGGCCAGATATCTCGCGTTCGCCGCGCTCTCGTTTCTCCTCACGATATCGGTGCGCGTTCAATCACAGGGTCGCGGGGCCGGTACTCCGGATCCCGGATCTCAGACCCCGGCTCCCGCCCTCGCGTCGTACGTCGGGTCGTCGCGCTGCGGCGATTGCCACCCCGCGATCTACGCGCGCTGGTCGAAGACGCGGATGGCGAACGTCGTCACCGACCCGAAGGTGCACCCTGAAGTCATCATCCCGGATTTCTCGAAGGCCGACCCGCTCCTGACGTTCACGAAAGACGACATCGCGTTCGTCTACGGGACGAAGTGGAAGCAGCGCTACTTCAAGAAGGTGGGTGACGATTACTTCCCGCTGCCGGCGCAGTGGGACGTGACACATCGCATCTGGCGCGCCTACTTCGTGCAGCCGAACACCGACTGGTGGGTTCCGTTTTATCCGGCCGACAACAACGGGCGTCCGACGGGACCGCTGTGCGACGGCTGCCACTCGGTCAACTACAACATCCAGACGAAGCAGCCGACGGAGTGGAACGTCGGCTGCGAGCGCTGCCACGGTCCCGGCGGCGACCACGTCCGCGATCCGAAGCCGTCGAACATCGTCAATCCCGCCCGGCTCGACTACGTACACGCGACCGACACCTGCATCCAGTGCCATTCACAGGGCAAGCCGCTGAAGAACCCTATTGAAGGGAAGTACTACGACTGGCCGGTCGGCTTTCATCAAGGGCTGAACCTGCGCGACTTCTGGGAGCTCGAGGAGCACAAGCTCGGCGAGACCAACTTCATGCACTTCGCCGACGGGACAGCGCACAAGAACCGGATGCAGGGGAACGACTTCGTCCAGAGCGTGATGTACACGCGCGGCGTCACCTGCTTCAGCTGTCACGACGTGCACGGCACGGCGAACAACGCGGACCTCATACGGCCCGTGCAGGAGCTGTGCATCACGTGCCACGGTCCCAATTCACCAAACGGGCCGCACGCGGCCAGCATTGAGGCGCACACGCATCACCAGCGCGGCAGCCGCGGCAGTGAGTGCGTCAACTGCCACATGCCGCAGATCGCGCAGACAATTGCCGACGTGAACGTCCGCAGTCACACGTTCAAATTCATCACGCCGTCGATGACGGACGAGTACAAGATCCCGAATCCCTGTACGAGCTGCCATACCGATCAGACGACCGCCTGGGCGAAGGACACGTTGAAGACGTGGGCGGGCGTGTCGCCGTGGCGGGTGAACTAGGCGGACCTGAAGGTCCGCCCTTACGGTCGTAGGCCTGAAGGTCGCCGCTACGGTCGTAGGCCTCAAGGTCCGCCGCTACGGTCGTAGGCCTCAACGTCCGTCCCTACGGTCGTGGGCCGTACGCGGATCGTACGGGTCGACCTTCAGGTCGGCCTGCTCGCGCGAATGAGCATCGCGGTTCCGAGCACCGCGAGCATCAGCGCAAGCACCCGGCGGAACCAGACGTCAGGAATCCGGCCAAGCGCGCGGCTGCCGAGCAGTGTGCCGCCGACCACTCCCGCAATCGCGAGCGCGATCCAGAGCAGCACGCCGCGCAGCTCTTCGTGCTGCGTATAGAGATAGACGGGGACCCGCGCGCCGTCGACGAACAGCGCGATCGCGGTGGCCGTGCCGACGAACAATTCCTTGCGCAGGTCGAAACCGAGAAGCGCCGCGGATCGGATGCCGCCCTGGTTCCCGACCAGTCCGCCGAGGAGTCCCGATACGGCTCCCGCGATCCAGGCGACCCACCCGCGAAAGCGCATCCGTCGCGCGAGGCCGGACGCTTCGCTGACCGAGGCAAACAGCAGCAGCACGCCAAAGACAATCGTCAGCCAGCGGTTGCTCGCCGCGCCGTACAGCATGGCGCCGGCGAGCCCTCCTGCCGCGCTCGTCAGTCCGAAGCTCCAGATCACGCGGCGATCGACACCTCCGTGCATCAGGCCGAAGCGGAGCGAGGTCCCAATCAGATGCGGGATCGAGACCGCCGCGACGGCGATCCTCGTATCCACTTGCAGCGCGAGCACCGGCGTGAGCAGGCTGCCGATGCCGAAGCCGGTCACGGCGGCTACGGCGCCGGCAGCCAGTCCAGCGATGACGAGAACGACGTCGAAACCCAGGTCAGCCCCGGCCCCGGCCGCGTCCCGGAGGCGGCAGGTTGGGATCCGGCCTCATCGCTGCGGGAAAGAGATCGAACAGCGCATTCATCGCGGTAACCGCTTTGGCGTGTTCCGCCATCAGCTTGTCGACATCCGTTTCCTTGCCGCTCATGTCCGACACTCTCTGGTACGCGGCGACGGCGGCCTTGAGTCTGGTCTCTACCTTCGTTTTGAAATCGGCGGGTTCGGTCTTGATCGCAGAGCGCACGGCATCGGCCGCTTCCGTGTATTCCATGTATTCGTGCGGCACGCGCGCGAAGTTCTTGTTGGTGATCTGCCGCTTGAAGTCGTTCGACACCTGAACGAGCAGCCGGAGCGCCGTCTTCACGTCATCCGGCGCCTTCAACTGCTGCTGCGCTGATGCGGGCGCAGCGAGCACCAGGACCGATGCGGCCGCCGCGAGCGTCTGTGTGATGCGTTTCATATCAGATCCTTTCGTACGTGCAATATGCCGTTCATGCATTCCCCGTGGCCGGGAGTAGAGCAGAAGAATGGATAGTCGCCGGGCGCCGGCGCGGTGAACTGCGTCTTGACCGTCACGCCCTTGTCGCACATCGGTGTCACGGCGATGACGCGCGCATCGTCGTTCGAAACGATCCCTTCGTTGTGCTCGACGTCCTTGTCCACCGCCTCCATCTGACCCGGCTGCACGAGCACCCAGTTGTGACGGGCGCTCAGGAACTTGCCGCCGTGATGAAAGGTCAGCCTCACCATCGCGCCGCTCGGGCACGTCAGCGTGTCGGGCCGGTACGCGAGGAAATCGCCGTCGGATTCGACGAAGAGATCGACAACCTGCTGCACCGGCGCGGGCTTGCGCCGGCATCCGGCCATCGCCAGCAGTCCGAACAGCAGCGTTCGCCGCGTCATGATGCGGGAGGATATCAAAGACGCGCTTCTTCCGGCGGGCGCACATGGCGGAACGATCGGTAGAGCACGACGTCGTAGGCGATCTTCAAGCCGCCGCCGATGAACAGCGGCGCGGCCAGCACGACATACTGCATCACTAATCCCGCAATCGGGGGCCCCACGGCCCATCCGACCGTGCGCGTCAGGTTGGTTACACCGCTGGCGTAGGTTCGTCGATGCGGCGGCACGATCGCCATCACATAAGACTGCCTCGTCGGCACGTCCATCTCGACGAGCGATTCCCTTGCGAGAAATAGCGTGGCCGCCAGCGCGCCGGAGGCCGCCGCCGGCGCCGCCATCAGCAGCACACTCGACGGGAGGTGCGTGAGCACCATCGTGTTCAGCAGGCCGATGCGCCTGGCCAGCCACGCGGCTGCGACGTGTGAGACGGCGTTCAGCATGCGGGCGGCGAAGAACAGCATCGCGAGCTGACGTTCGGAGAACCCATAGCGCTCGAAGAACCAGTACGCGATCAGAGCTGAGCTGAGGAAACCTCCGCCAAGGCTGTCGATGCCGAACAGCGCCGCCAGCTTGGCGATGGCCCTTCGTGTCTGCCGATCCTCTTCCGGCCGCACGGCTGGCGTCGGCGTCGAGGCGAGCTCGACACGCCTCGACATGCCGGCGTAAGGCACGATGGAGACCAGCATCGACGCCGCACAAATTCCGAACATCATCCTGTGGGAAGCGGGCACGGCGGCGGCAAGTCCGCCGAAGGCGTGCCCGCAGTCGAGAACGAGGTTGTACCAGGCAAGCACCCACGTGCGATGGCCTGCATTGGTGGTTTCGGGAAGGATCGCCTGCTCCAGCGTGCCAGCGGGACCGCGATCGCGCCCCATTCCGTTCAGCATCCCGACAAACGCGGCCGGGAGCAGCCATGCAAACCGGGACAACGACGCGGCCGCCAGATATCCGATAGCGGTGAGCGCGCAGAGAGCAATCAGCGTGCGTCGCCTTCCCAGCCGATCCGCTGCAACCGTGACGACGATCGTCATCACGGCGATCCCGGAGAGGCCGGCGCCGATGATGAGGCCGGTGCGAGCGACTGACACCCCCGCTTCAGTGAGGGCGATTGCGAGAATGACGCCGACGAGGCCGACCGCGGACGATCGGAGAAATGCGGCGACGTAGACGAGCACGGCGTCGCGCGTCAGGCGGAGCTATCTCCGTGCGGCGGTCGCGTGCGGACGAGCGCCCGTCTGATCGATCGCCGCCCTGAACGCGGTGGCGAGTTTCTGCGCGGAGCCCTTGCCCCAGTAGTGCAGAAAGATCACCTGCGGATCGGTGCCCGTCATGTGATGGTGGATTGCCACGACGTCGATGCCATTGCTCCGCAGCGATTTCAGCACCGGGGTCACTTCGCGATCGAGCATCGCGATGTCGCCCGCCACGACTGCGTCGGCGTCGCTGCCGTAGAAGGCGGCCCACGTGTTGAGCCCCATGCGCGAGTTGATCGACGCGCCCATCTCCTTCAACGGGATGTCCGGACGCCCGATCGTGATCTTGTAGACGGCGCCGTTCTGCTCTCCGTCGTAGCCGACGATCTTCGCGAGCGCGGCGGAATCGAGCGTCCCAGTGAACGCGCGGCCGGCCGCTGGCGGACCTGAAGGTCCGCCCCTACGATCGGGACTGCTGCTCGTTGCCCCGATCAGGGCGAGCGCGGGCTTCACTTTCGTCGCAAGGTCGGACGCCGTGCCGTGTCCGTGGACGTGCATGTAGAAGATGCGCGGTGTGTCGAGGAAGAAGTGGTTGTGCAGCGCGGTGACATCGAGACCGTTGGTCAACAGGGCCGACATCACGGGATTGACCTCGTCCTCCGTCAGCACAAGATCGCCCATCATCACGTCCATCCCACCGGTGCCCTTGGTCAGCGCGAGCCATCCGCCGAAGCCGAATGGCGTCGGCGTCGCGACGCCATCGATGACGACGTGCAGGTCGTTGCGCGGGATGTTCACGCGCAGCACGTTGTCCTTGAAGTCGCCCTGCTTGCCGAGCGTCGTGAGCACGCTCTGATAGTCGGCAGGCGTCGATGTTTGTCCGACGCTGATGGTGGGGAGGAGCAGGAGAAAGAAGGCCAGATACCGAGTCATGGCGACCTCCGCAAAAGAGCCCAGACCCCGAGTCTACATCCGTCGCCGTTCTAAAATGGCCGCTGGCTGGCTCATGCGTCTGGTTCTTATGGTCCTGCTGGTGGTGATTGCGGCGGGTTCCGCCTCGCAGCCCCAGGGTCAGTCAGCGCAGCCGGACCAGGGGGCGCTCAGGCTCACCGCGACGATCCCGTTGCCGAACGTCCGCGGGCGCATCGATCACCTCGGGTTCGACGCCGCCCGCCAGCGGCTCTTCGTCGCGGCGCTTGGAAACAACACCCTGGAGGTCATCGATACCTCCAGGGGCGCAGTTCTCCGATCGCTTGCCGGCTTTCACGAACCACAGGGCGTGGCGGTTCTTGCGGATCTTGGCTCAGTGGCGATCGCGAACGGCGACACCGGAACCCTCCAGCTAGTCGATGCGTCCACGCTGCAGACGAGGTGGACAGTCAATATCGGCGGTGATGCCGACAACGTGCGCTATGACGCCGTCGCGAAACGCCTGTTCGTGGCATATCAGGGCGGCATCGCGATTGTGGATCCAGCCGCGGCCCGCGTCGCGCAGCGAATGCAGATCAACGGTCATCCGGAGTCATTTCAGCTCGAATCGGAAGGGTCGCGCGTTTTTGCAAATCTGCCAGGCGCGTCTGAACTGGTCGTCGCCGATAGACGTTCCGCCGCCGTCATGGCTCACTGGAAAACGGGCGCCTGTCAGGCGAATTATCCGATGGCGCTCGACGAGTCCTCAGGCCGCTTGTTCATCGGCTGCCGGCGTCCTGCATCTCTCGCGCTCGTTGATACGAGCACTGCAAAGTTGCGCGGCTCGACTCCGATCGTTGGTGACACCGACGATCTGTTCTACGACGCCGCTCGCCGCCGGGTGTATGTCATCGGCGGGGAAGGGTTCATCGACGCGGTGCAGCGCGAGGGCGACTCGTTGCGCCGCATTGCACGAGTGCCGACGAGAGATGGCGCCCGTACCGGCACCTGGGTCGCGGACCAGGGGCGCCTGTACCTCGCGGTGCCGGCCCGCCGCGGTCAAGCGGCAGAGATTCGAGTGTTCGCCACGAACTAAAATATCGGCTGTCCCATGCGTCTGGCGCTAGCGGTCCTGCTGGCGGTGATCTCGGCGAGGTCCGTCGCCGCGCAAACCGACACGGGTGAAATCTCCGGCGTTGTCCGCGACATACAGGGCGGAGTCCTGCCCGGCGTCATCATTGTCGCGGAACATCTCGAGAGTGGTGCGCGCATCGAGCGCGTGACCGACGGCGAGGGGCGCTATTTCCTCGCCTCTCTTCGCACGGGCACCTACACCATTGCGGCCGAGCTGCCGGGATTCAGGCGCACCATCCGATCGGGTCTCACGCTTCGCCTCGGACAGATGCTCGCCCTCGATTTCGAGATGGAAGCCGGAGGGGTGACGGAAGAGGTCCTGGTGACCGGTGAGCAGCCGCTGCTGCGCACGAACGCGGAAATCAGCGACGTCATCGAGAACCGGCAGGTGGTGCAGGTTCCGCTCAACGGACGCAATTTCCTGTCGCTGGCGCAGTTGAGCGACGGAGTCGTCCTGCCGCCTGGCGGCACGCGCGGTGACGCGCTGCAGCAGGCGGGACCGCTTCCAAACGTCGGCGGGCAGCGATCCGGACACAACATCTATCTGCTCGACGGCTTCAAGGTGACCGACGAGCTGTTCAACAACCTGGTGATCAACCCGTCGGTCGATTCCATTCAGGAATTCAAGATCCAGAAATCGCAATACCCGGCGGAGTTCGGCGGCAAGGCATCGGCGCTCATCAATGTCGCGACGCGCACGGGCACCAACGCGTTTCACACGAACCTTTTCGAGTTCGCGCGGCACGATCGGTTCGACGCGCGGAACTTCTTCGCGCCGCGGGATCAGCCGGTGCCGCGGTTGCGGCAGAACCAGTTCGGCGGAACCGTCGGAGGTCCGATTGTCAGAAACTCGACCTTCTTCTTCGCGAGCTATGAAGGACAGCGTATCCGCCGATCGATCACGCGCACCTTCTCGGTGCCGACAGCCGCGGTGCGGGGAGGAGACTTTTCGTCGCTCCCGGCGATTTGCGACCCGACAGCCGCCGGAGGATGTGCTCCCTTCCCGCAGAACCGGATTCCGGCCGGTCGAATCGATTCAATCGCGGCCGCGTTTCTCGCACATGTGCCGCTGCCGACCTCGAATGCGCCGCTCCAGAACCTGACCTCGACGGAGAAACAGATCAACGACGTCGATCAAATCAGCCTCCGGCTCGACCGCCGGCTAGCCACCGCCGACCAGCTCTTTGCGCGCTTCAGCACCTTCGACGCCAGCGACCTGCAGCCATTCGGCGCCGGCGCGCTGCAGGAAACGCTCGTTCCGGGATTCGGCCGCGAAGTCCGCACGAGCGCGCGCAACGTCGGCATCAGCCATACACACGTGTTCGGATCGAAGGTGATGAACGAGCTGCGCGCGGGGTGGCTGCGCGTGACCGGCGGGCAGGTGAGCGTGAATCGAGGCAACGATTTCGCCGCTCAGGCCGGCCTGCAGGGGGTCACACGCGATCCGCGCGACGTCGGTTTCCCGCAGATGTCAACGGCCGGTCTCTACAGCACGATGGGCGATCCGACATCGTTCATCTACCGCCGCAACGAGCACGTGGAGTTGTACGAGAACCTGCTCATCGATCGCGGTGCGCATCACGTCAAGGTCGGCGGCTACCTCTTTCATCTGCGATTCAATCCTGACCAGCCGGATAACGCGCGCGGCGCATTCACCTACACCGGGCAGTTCACCGGTAACGCGTTTGCCGATTTTCTACTCGGATATCCGGCAAGCGCGGTGTCCGGCATTGGTCGAGGCAGCGAGGATGCGCGCGCCAACTGGATGCATCTCTTTGCGCAGGACGACTGGCGCATGCGTTCAAACCTGACGCTCAGCGCGGGGCTGCGGTACGAGTACAACCAGCATATGCACGACGTCGGCAACAGGTTGTCGTCGATTGACGTTGCCGGTCGCCGCTTCATCGTCGCCAGCGACAAGGATGGCCGTATCAGCGACGAGGCACGAGCGCTGCTCGGCATCATGCCGCTGCCCTACGTCACCTCGTCCGAGGCAGGCTGGGATCGCGGTCTGCTGAGTCCGGGCCTGCTGCGTCTGGCTCCCCGCACAGGGTTCGCGCTCTCGCTCGACAACAACAAAGCCGTGATTCGCGGCGGCTACGGCATCTTCCTCAACCAGTGGGCGTACAGCGTGCAGACCGCGTTCGCGCGGAACCTCCCGTTCTTCTACGCCAAGCAGGTGGATGTGCCGTCCGACGTTCACGTGCCGTCGTTTCAGACGCGCAACATTCTCGCCAGCGATCCCACTGCGGTTGTCAGTCCATCGATCATGGATCACGACTACGCCGTCGAATACACGCAGACGTGGAGCGGAGGCATGCAGTACGAGCTCTCGCCCTCGACGATGGTAGAAGGCAACTACATGGGGTCGTGGACGGTAGGCGCCGACAATGCAACGGTCCGCAACGTTCCCGAGCCAGGGTCCGGATCGATTCAGGCGCGCCGGCCCATCCCGCAGGTGGGCGCGATTCGAACCATCAGATTTGACGGCAGGTCGATTTACCACGCTGGAACGTTCAGCCTGGTGCGCCGCCTGACCAACAGCTACGCGTACAACGTCAGCTACACGCTTTCGATGTCGAGGGACGACGCATCCAATCCAGGGCCGACCGAATCGGAGGCGAACGTTCCGCAGAACATTCGGAACATCTTCAGCAGGTCGGGTGAGTGGGCGCTTTCGAGCTTCGACCATCGCCATGTGTTTGCCGCGAGCTTCACGTATGAACTGCCGGAGCGTGCCGGTATTGCATCGATAGCAGGCGGATGGCGGGTCAACGGCGTCTTTCTCGCGCAGTCAGGCGCGCCGTTCACGGTGAACCTTGGGACCGATCAGGCGAATATTGGCGCCGGTCCCGCCCAGCGTCCGGATCAGATCCGCGATCCCAATCTGCCGGCAGGCGATCGCGCCCCCGAGCGGTGGTTCGACACAGCCGCGTTTGTGCTGCCGGCGCCGTTCACCTTCGGCAGCGCGCCGCGCAACAGCGTCATCGGTCCCGGCTTCAGCAGCACGGATCTGTCAGTGGCGAGAACGTGGAACGTCGGGGGGACGCGCGAACTGGAAGTGCGCTGGGAGATGTTCAACCTGTTCAACAAGGCGAACTTCGACGTGCCGAACCGGATCTTCGGCACGCCGAACTTCGGCCGCATCTTCAGCGCGAAGGACCCGCGAGAGATGCAGTTCGGGGTGAAGCTGACCTTCTAGTAGGCCGGCTTCGGTGTCGTTTTGCCGCTTGTGGCGACGCCTCCGGGTGCTTTATACGAGGACTCCGCCGACAGTTTTTCGCCGGTTGACATTGTGACCTCTTCGGCGTTGGCGTAGCTGGTTCCGTTCTTCGCGCGCCAGCCCTGCAGCGTCACCATCTCGCCGACCTTGAGCTTGTCGCGGGTCCATCCCGCTTTGGTGAGCTGAGCCGGGCTGCCCATCTCGACCTTCCAGTTCGTCATCTTGCCGGTGTCGTCCTTGACGTTGATAAAGGTGTAAACGTGCGGGCTGGTCCACTGAATTCTGGTAACCGTACCGTTGAGTGTGATCGGTTTGTCACGGTCGAAATCCTTCGAGAACGTGTGGTGCGCAGAGGCGGACCCGGTGGCGAGCAGCAGAGCCGCTATCGCCGCCCACAGTGTTGAGTTGCGCATGCTGAACCTCCGTACGGGGCGTACGTGCAAGGTAGCCGCCAGTCGACGGGCATGACGCGCGAGCCGGCGCCAGGATGGAACGAGCGTCGTCGCACTCAACACCAGTCCTCCAATGCTCAAGCCGATCACCACGATGTCCCACAGCGGCCGGCGATAGTACATGAACGGGAAGTCGAGGCTGTGGAGACCGTGGTACAACCAGCGGTTCCATCGTCCGCCTCGATCCTGCTTGGTCAGCGTCCCTCGACTCGGCTCGAGATACAGCCAGGTTGCGTCGGCATCCTCGTAGCGCAGGCGAAGCACGGGAAGCGGCCGGTTGCCGTACTGATCGTAGTAATACGGGTCGTATTCGGTCAGCCACGCGGCGTCTCGCAGCGGCATCCCCGGCATCGCCGCCTTCGCAATCGTCCACATGCTGTCGTCGGAGAAGCGGCCGAAGGCGCCCCGTTCGGCGTGCAACGCGGGCACGATCAGGTGTTCGGGCCTCGCCTCACCCTGGCTGCGCTCGTCGTTGGAGCCGATCTCGCGTTCGTACGAGTACGGCGCAGGTGGCTTCGCGCCCAAGAAGTACGGCTCTCCCTGGAACTGCACCACCTCGAGCTCTTTCGGCTGGAACGAGGGCTCCACTTGCTTCAGGGCCGCGCGCATCCGGGCGATGGTGATGTCTTCGAGCCTCAACGGTGATCGCGCGACCGCGGTACGCTGCGCGCGCGTCGGCGGCTGATTGTGGAGATTGAGAGGGTAATCGAGCGACATCGCACCGCTGATGGCCCACGTGATCGTCACCACACCGAAGATCAGCCCCGCGTAGTGATGCCACTTCATCCAGCCGGCGTACGGCGAATGCGAGGGCCCGCCGCGCATCCGGTAATAACCGATGAATCTCGTCCGCACCACACCGACGATCAAACCAGCCAGTGTCATGAACGCGCCAACCAGGGCCGCCCACGCGACGCTCTTGAGCCAGAGAGGCCCGTTGCGTCTTAGCGAGGTGAAGTAAGTCCAGTGCAGCACCGCGCTGACGTAGCCGAGCACGCGCGACCGCCGATCCGTCTTCATCGTCGGCTCGCCGGTCACTTCAGAGATGTAGTAGTGCGTGCCGGCGGAATCGCCGACCGCAATGCGGTGCAGCGGCATCGTGCCGCGGCGCTCGCCGAGCGTCCATTGATCCGAGTTGGTGAGGTAGCCGTCGTAGCGCACTGAGGACGCGAATTGCGGAACCCACGCGCGGACCAAGGCGAGCGCCTGCTTCTTCGATGCGCCGCCGACCCGTTCGCCTGTATCGGCGTAAACCTTGGTGTTGCCATCGAAGCGATAGATCGGCCGCCCGTCGTAGTACATCTCGACGCGAAGCTGCCGTCCCTCGATGCCGTTGCCGCGCGCTGCCTCCGCAGGCTCGACGCGTGCGGCTGAAAGGTCGATCGACTTGATGTGGCCGAGCCGCTCAGCGGCCGACAATCGCGGCATCCCGACGTACATCATCGCGACGCCGGAGATGAACCAGACGACGAAGACGAGGCCGAGGACGATCCCCATCCACCGGTGGAGGTAGATGAGGACCGTCTTCCAGTCGAGCAGCTTCCGAATGTTCATCTATCACCGGAAGTCCGCTTGTTCAGGAACATTTAGAACGCAAAGCTGTACGACACGTGGAATGTCCGCGGCACGCCGAGGTTGTGCACGACAAACGCCGAACCGGTGGCCGAATCGGGGAAGCCTCGAGCGTGAATCGTCGTGTATTCCTCGTCGAACGCGTTCTCGAGTCGCATGTTGATCCGATGGTGACGGCGCGGATCGAGGAAGATCCGCCCCGACAGATCAACGATCGTGTAATCACCACTCGGGACACTGCCAAACCCCGAGACGTTGTCGAACGTCTCACCGACCTTGTTCACCGTCACCATGGCGCCAAACGGCATCGACGGCGGATGCACGTCGACCGAGGCTTCGACCTGATTGCTCGGAATACCGGCGAGCGCGGAATAGCCGCCGGCAAGCTCGTTGGTCTGCTGTGAGCGCGAATAGGTGTAGCCGAGCGACGCTGAGACAGCGGGCGAAAACGCACCGGATCCGACCAGCCCGATGCCGCGGACCCTCACGCGATCGGGCCGGTTGGCGGTGATGGTGGTCTCGCCGGAACCGTCGTCCACATCGACGATCAGGTCTTTCACACGCCGGAAGAAGCCGATGGCCTCGACGCTGACCGCGGTCGAACCCGTGATGATGCGGCTGCCGAGCGACACGTTCAGGTTCGTGCTCGTTTCCGGCTTGAGATTCGGGTTGCCGAAGCAGCAGGTTGGATCCTTCGCGAACAGCTCGTACGCATCCGGATAACGGAACGCGGTGCCGACGATGCCGCGGGCGAACAGGTTCGGCGTGAAGTCGTATCGGCCGCTGGCATTCCAGACGGTGCCTTGCTCCGCGTGAGTCGGAGCGTTGTAGCGCACGCCTGTCGCAAGTGTTGCCTTCTTCATGAGCGCGGGCGTCGTCCGCACCTGGCCGAACACGGCATGGACCGTCTCCGTGTTCTGTTCGATCAGCAGCACATCGTCGCGACCGGAGTAGTTCTGGAAGTCGTACCCCGCGAAATATTCGAGTCCGCGGTGCGGAGCCAGGCGCGCGAGAAGGTTGGCGCCGTAGTCCTTGAATCCCCAGAACTCGCGGTCGCTGATGACCGTGGTTGCTCCAGGTTGTCCGATGACATTGCGCCGCTCGCTCCAGTGAGAGTCCCACTGATGCATGTAGCCCTTGACGTAGAGCTGGGTGGTGTCGCCCGGCGAGTAATCGAGCTTGCCGCTTGCGATCTGTTCGACCCGCTCGTTGTAGGCGGCAGAGAGTCCGCCGACCTGGGTTCGGCTCGCGCGTGAGGGCCGCAGGTTGTCGAGTTGGACACCGCTGCGCTGGTACATCGCGCTCACGCGTGCGGCATTGGAGAAGTCGTACGCGTACTTCGCGCCGAAGGTCGCCACGTCGTAACTACGATTGCGATCCGTGGTCGATGTCGAGAATTCCGTTGAAGGGAACGACTGAAACCCCTTGGCGTTGTCCGTCGACCCATAGAGCACGAATCGGTTCCCGTTCTTGCCCGTACGGATGAACGCATTCGCGTGTTTCCCCTCGTTCGTGTCGAGGGCCAGCTGTGCGTCACCGTTGGTCGCGTCCGTGAACGATTTCGTCACGACATTGATCGCACCTGCGACAGCTTGTGTTCCGTAAAAGAGGCCCTGGCCACCCTCGATCACCTCGATGCGCTCGATCATGTGCGCGGGCAACGTGTCGATCGGAGTCGTGCCGTTATAGAGCCGGTTGCTGATGCGGACCCCGTCGACCAGCCAGAGGATTTCATTCGTGCGCGATCCCTGCAGCGACGCAGCCACGTAGTCGAACGGTCCGGCCTTCGGCGTCAGGAAGAGTCCTGGGACCAGCGCCTGCAATGCCTGGCCGACGTCGTAGTAGCCGCCGTTTTCGATTTGTTCGCTGGTAATGGTCTGGATGCGCGAGCCTGCGCGCTCCACCTGTTGCGGCAGCTCTTCCTCCAGTTTGGGTGCCGCGACGGCGACGGTCTCGGCGATGCCGCTGATAGTCAGCGATACGTTGAACGTCGTTGTCGCCGACGACACGGTGACGTTCCGCGACCACGGCTGGAAGCCGGGCGATTCGATTTGCAGAACGTACAGGCCTGGCACGACGTCGGCGAACGAGAACATCCCGTCCGCATCGGTCGAGGCGATTCGCGAGGCTGTGCTCGATGGATTGAGCGTGACCACGGCGTTCACGACGACGGCGCCCTGCGGATCCGACACGCGTCCGTTCATGGACAGCGTTTGTGAATATGCGAGGGCGGGGAATGTGCAAAACGCGGCGAGCGCGATCGACAGACTTCTTACGCACACACATGCAAGACGGTTTCTGAGAGGCACTGATCCTCCAGTCGAAGCCCGATCAACTTAGATGGAACGGCTGGCGGGGTCGACTGAAGAGTTCCTGAACAATTTGTCAGAGACGATCAGGCGGTTCGTTCGGGCACCCAGCGCAGGCCGAGGGTGATGATCCGTTCGAGCAGCCGCTCGTACGAGATGCCGCTGGTCTCGGCCGACTCGGCAAAGTCCTCGCCGTACGCGAGGTTCGGATTCGGGTTCGCCTCCAGCACGTAGACCCGCCCCTCGTCGTCCATCCGGAGATCGATACGCGCGTAGCCGTTCAAGTCGAGCGCACGATAGGCGCGCTTGGCCACGCGTTGAATGCGTTCGATATCGGCGGCGGAGAGTGTGGCCGCGTCCGTCATGATGCCGTTCTTCTTCTGATACTGCGTGTTCCACTTCACGCGCTCGGTGGCGATACGCCAGCGGTTCTCCGGCATCTGTGCGAACGACATCTCCCAGACGGGCAGCACCTCGAGCCGTTCGTTGCCGAGCACGCCGACATACAGCTCGCGCCCGTCGATGAACTGCTCGACGATTGCCGCCGTGCCCAGACTGTCGTGAATGAATTGCACGCGCCGCGCGAGCTGCTCCTGATCCTCGACGACTGACGCCTGCGAGATGCCGGCGGACGCTTCGAAGAAGAGCGACTTGACGATCAGCGGGAACTGCATCTTCTTGGGAAGCGCCGGCTTTCGGCCGTACTTGATCACGCAGAAGTCCGGCACGGGAATGCGGTGGTAGGCGAGCAGCTTCTTCGAGAGCGCCTTGTCGCGCGCCAGAATCAGCCCTCGCGGGTTGCACCCCGTATAGCGCAGGTGAAGCAGTTCCAGATAGCTGACGACGTTCTGATCGTAGGTGGTGATTCCCGCAAACGCCTCCATCAGGTTGAAGACAATGTGCGGCTCGAAGAAACCTGCGGCCGGCCTGATGCCTGCCAGGTCGTCGTGCACGCCGAGCACGCGCACCTCGTGACCCTGCTCGCGCAGCGTCTCGATGACGTCGTATTCCATCTTCCATTCGGCTTCGAGGACGTCGATCCCCGTCGTGTCCTCGGGCGGAACGAGATGCTCGTGCACCAGGGCGAGGATCCGTCGCTTCACAGGAACAGCCGGTGCCCGCCGCTATGCAGGTGGTTCATCGTCTGGACGGTGAGGAGCACGGTGAACTCCTGGCGTGCCTGCTCTTCCGGGACGGCGAGCCGCAGCTTGAGCTCGCGCGACCGCGCGATCATGTCTTCGATGACCTGATCGATCGTGTACTGGTAGATGCCCGTCCACTCGGCGACGATCCGGCGGGTGGCACGGCGGATACGGCCGATGAACTGCGCGGCGGTGATGTTGTCCGCAAACTCCGCCGCGTCGGAGAAGAGACGCCGCAGATCGCGATCGTAAAAGTTCGGGTAATCGACGCCGTAATGGCGGCGCTTGGTCCGGTAGTGCTGCCGAAGCGTCTTGCGCAGCCGCCAGAGCGGCTCGATCTCCTCGGGGTTGTCCAGCCGCGGCGGCTTGCCGCGCACCGAGCGCATCAACGCGTCCATGTATTCGAGCTTCTTCGCTGCCGGCCAGCCCGCGTAGCGCTGACGCCACTCGCTGCTGGGTGTCAGCCAGACCGCAAAGGTCTCGGCGAAATCCTCGTCCGGATGGCTCTGCGCGTACCACGAGTCGAGGTGCAGGACGAAGCTGCGGCTGTAGGGACGCGGTGTGTAGGACTCCGGGTACGGCTGCTTGTACGAACCGAACACCGTGCGGCGCTGGCGGCGGAGGCGCAGCTTGAAGGCGTTGTCGATGGCGTGGCCCGCCTCGTGCCGCAGGATGCGCATGCACCACTCGTACTCGCCGCCTTCGACCTCGAGCATCTGCGTTTCCTCGAGCTTTGCGAGCCGCGGGTGCGCCAGGTAGAAAGGAATGGCAATTGACGTCGTGCCGTCCGGAGTGAACCACTCGTTGGAGAGATAGAAGTGCACCGGGGCTCTCAGTCCCGCTGCATGCAGCTCTGTGCGAAGTTGTTCGGTACGCTCGGCGAGCTCGTTATCGATCTGTAATGGCAGATCGCACATGCGGACGTTCAGCAACTCTTCGTCCGAGAGGCTGTCCCAATCCAGGGGCACGGGGCGCGGGGGCATCCTGTCGATCTTAGTCAGGCTAAACTGTCAATTCGAGGCTTTCATTGTCTGCATCAACGTTAACGGCTGGACAGGATCGCGAGCGGTCGGCGATCGACGAGAAGTACAAGTGGAATCTCGCGGATATCTATCCTGATCTCCGCGCGTGGCGTGCGGCGAAGGAGGCGCTCGTACGCGAGCTGCCCGGCCTCCGCACCTATCAGGGCAAGCTGGGATCGTCCGCGCAACTGCTGGCTGACGCGCTCGACGAGGTCTTCCGGCTCGACAAGGAGACTGCGCGGCTGTCTGTCTATGCGGGAATGCTCGCCGACCAGGACACGCGGGAGGCGGGTCCGCTGGGCATGCAGCAGGAGATGCAGCAGCTCACCGCCGACTTCAAGGCGCAGGCCTCGTACGTGGAACCCGAGCTGCTTCGCGTCGGCCTGGACACGCTGGAGCAGTTCATCGCCGCCGAACCGCGGCTCGAGACGTTCTCGTTCTATCTGCATGACATCGCGCGGCGCGCGAAGCACACGCGGTCCGACAGCGAGGAGAAAATCCTCGCCGACGCCATGCCGCTGGCGGCATCGGGGCACAACATCTACAACATCCTTGCGAACGCGGACTTTCCGTACCCGACGATTACGCTGACCGACGGCCGCACGGCACGCGTCGATCCGTCCGGATACGCGGAGCTTCGCACGCTGCCGGACCGCGGCGACCGCGAGAAGGCGATGTCGGCGTTCTTCCGCGCGCTCGGCGGCTTCAGCCGCACCTT
>Ga0075424_100001604_pt1 | contig 20018 bp, 21 predicted proteins | sample SoiMethybrSBSTD3_FD_75301 | JGI IMG/M metagenome (GOLD analysis project Ga0075424, IMG submission 75301) | Bulk soil microbial communities from a Populus tree surrounding site in Tennessee, USA - Soil MetaG P. TD hybrid SBSTD3 | ecosystem: Environmental > Terrestrial > Soil > Tree plantation... | reverse complement strand
ATCATCTCATTCCGTTCTTCGGAGACCTGCAGATGAAGGACATCGACACCCGTGGCGTGCAGATGTTCATCCAGGGAACAAAGTTGGCTCCGAGGACTATCAAGAATGCCATCTCGTACCTCGAAATGATGTGGAGTACTGCGAAGGCATGGGGGTACGTCAACCACGATCCGTTTGCTGGCCTGGTGCTGCCAAAGCCGCAGCGCGCGGGCCGATTCTTTTTTACTGCAGAAGAGATCCGCAACATCCTCAGCGGAGCGATTGACCCGTATCGCACGTTTTACTGGATTGCTGCGGAGACGGGCATCCGTGCCGGGGAGTTGTGCGGGATCCGCGTCTCGGATGTCGACCTGGACAATCGCATGCTCGTCGTTCGGCAAAGTGTGTGGCAGGGGCGCATTCAGTCTCCTAAAACACAGAATGCCTATCGTCAGTTTGCGGTCTCGCCCCAGCTTGCGACCCACTTGCGGGTATTCCTTGGCACGTGGCGACCGAATGAACTTCGTTTGCTGTTTGCCACGCCCACGGGAAGACCGTGGTGCGCCTCTGAGGTCATGCGCTCAAACCTGCATCCGCTGCTGGATAGCCTAGGCATCCGGCGTTGCGGTCTGCACGCCTTCCGTCACGCAAATTCCAGCCTGATGGATCGGCTCAACACACCGATGAAGGTTCGCCAGGAGCGGCTCGGTCATGCTCACGGTTCCGACATCACGATGGGGATCTATACACACGCGGTCAGTGAGGATGATCGCAAGGTAGCAAACCAGCTGGGCGAGATGTTGTGTCCAGCTACAGTGAACTGAAAATGAAAACAGCCGCTCGAAAGTTCGGTAATTGTGCCCAAGTTGCGCCCACATTTGAAAAAAGCGGGCCGGACTCGTGCCTACACGAAAGTAACCTATCCAAAGGCCGCGCCACCGTTAGATCATGACGATGTCGGAGGTTACTCCCAGGAAGTCGATATGCCACAGAAGCTCATGGACGTTCTCAGGCTCGGGCGCTGTTCTCACGAGTTCTCCTGGCCACGGCGAGCCGCCGACGGTCACTATTACCAGGTATGCCTGCTGTGCGCCGCAGAGTACAAGTACGACTGGACCACCATGCGCCGCACCGAACGCGTGGCTCTTACGGTTACCGAGCCGGGTACACGCAGACGGCCTCGCGAGAAAAAGCCCACGTGGGTTCCTCGTGCGCGCAGGCTGAAGTTGAATCTGCCGCTGCGCTACCGGGTGAAGAATCTGAGTACCTGGTCAGAAGGCACAATTGAGAACATCAGCCAGTCCGGCGTTCTCTTTCAGGGGGCGTCTCCTCTGCCGGTGAACGCGTTGGTGGAGATGGTGTTCGAAATGCCCGAAGAGATCTCCGGCCAGAAGAACAGCAACGTTCTGTGCCAGGGGCGCGTGATCCGCTCCAAGGAGAAGCGCGTCTCGGAAGAAGGCGCTGGCCTGGCCGCCTCGATTCTCGACTACAAGTTCCTGCACAAGAGCTGACGCCTCAAGGCAAATATCAGGATGATCCGCTAAATCCCTGGGCCTATGGCCTTTCCTGATATTGCCCAGTCCCTCACTTTTGTCTGGAGAAGACAACCTGCCTGCATCTAAACTAATATCATCCGAACCAGAACAATCTTCAGGAGTCATGCTATGAAGGCGAGAACGTCGCTCTATCTCTCCATCATTCTGCTCATAAGCGTCATGGGCGCAACCACCGCGTGCAGCAAGGCACCCAGCGACCCGCAGATCAGCAGTCAACTGCAAGACCGCCTCAACTCCGATTCCGGCTTGCAGGGTAAGCAGTTAAGCGTTCAATCGCTGAATGGCACGGTGACCCTCTCTGGCTCCGTGGACAATGACGCACAGCGAGATGCAGCGGCGCGTTATGCGGCCGCGATCCCAGGAGTCAAGCAGGTCGTTAACAACCTGCAGGTTGGAGCGCCTTCGGCACAGATGGTGGATCAGGAACCGCCGCCCGCCCCTGTCGAAACAGCGAAGCCTGCTCCTGCGACTCGAAAGACCACACCGCGGAAGCGCACGCAGATGACGGATTCCGCGCCCGTTAGTCCTGTTGCCGCTCCTACGGGGACGCAGATGGCAATGAACCATCAGGATGTGACCCCGGCTCCTCCGCCTGCCCCGGCTCCTCCGCCGCCTCCACAAAAAGTCACCATTCCCGCCGGAACAACGCTGGCAGTGCGACTGGTTGACACCATCGATTCGGAGAAGAATCAAGCGGGAGAGACCTTCAAGGCTACGCTCAATTCTCCGTTGTCGGTCGAGGGCGACGTCGCCATTCCGTCGGGCTACGACGTGGAAGGTCACATCGTGGACGTGAAGAGCGCCGGCAAGTTTGCCGGACAATCTCTGCTGGTGCTGCAACTGGATCGAATCTCCGTGGCTGGCCGATCGTATTCCATCCAAACCGATGAATACCGGCGCCAAGGCAGTTCCCGCGGCAAGAATACGGCCGCGAAGGTGGGCACGGGTGCTGCGATCGGCGCGATCATCGGCGGAATCGCAGGCGGCGGCAAGGGAGCCGCGATCGGGGCTGCAGCAGGAGGCGGCGTCGGTGGCGGCGTCCAGGCGGCCACGAAGGGACAGCAGATCAACCTGCCTTCGGAAACCGTTCTGAACTTCACGCTTCAGAATCCGCTGACGGTAATTCCGGCGCAGGGACCAGACTCGCACCGGCACCGGATGGATACGCCCAGCGACAATCCTCAGTAGATGTTTGTCCTGGCAGTTCAGGGGCACGGAATCCCGTGCCCGTTTGCTTTTGGTTGCCCCTACTCCGCCGATTGTGTTCCCATGACTGCGTTCCTTCATGCCGCCGATAGCTGCCATTCTTCGTGCTCGCAATGATGCGCTCCGCCTGGGCAGGGCCCTTGAGAGCCTGCGCGCTTGCGATGAGATCGTGATTCTCGATCACGGATCAACCGACCAAACTCTGCGCGTTGCCCGCGAGTACGGCGCGAGACTCATTCCGATGGATCCGACACGGGTCTGGCAGCACATCATTCCCACCGAACGCTGTGGCTGGTTTCTGCTGCTCCAACCCTCCGAAGCGATCAGTGAGGGGCTGGAAGCCGCGCTGTACGAGTGGAAGCTGCGGAGTGAATCGGATGCGGCGCAAGTAACTTCCTGTTTCATGGCTCTGCGAGAGGAAATCCCCGGGGGCTGGAGTGCGCCGACTCCGATCACTCGCCTCATCCCAAAAGACTGGCAACGATGGAATGGAGACTTCCCCCAGCACGATCCGCAAGGCATGATGCTTGATGGCGACCTGCTGCGCTTTCGCCAGCCCTGACGTAAGACTCTGGGTTTTTGCTCACACGCGATTGTGATCCACCTCACAGTAGGGCGTGGCGTTTCCCTCCTACACTTTCCTGTTGGTTGCAGTTCGGTTTTGTGGAGGAAGTTTCAGGAGGAAATCATGTTCGCACGCAAACAATACTGGATTGCTGCAGCCCTTTTGATCTTTGCCATCTTCGCCGTGGCACAACAGGCACAGCAACCAGCCGAGAAGGCCGACAAAGTCATCAAACACGTCCCCTTGAAAGCGACCAGTGCCGCTTCCGGGCACGAGATGTTCACGAACTATTGCGCCGTCTGTCACGGCACCGACGGAAGGGGCACTGGTCCGGCAGCCTCAGCATTGAAGATACCGCCCACCGATCTTACGGCGCTCGCGCAAAAAGCCGGCGGAAAGTATCCAGCCCTGCATGTGACCAGCGTCATTCGTGGCGAAGCCGAACTGCCTGCGCATGGCAGCAAGGATATGCCGGTTTGGGGGCGCCTGTTTTTCCGCCTTGCGCAGGGCCATGAAGGCGAAGTGCAGCAGCGCATCGCCAACCTCAACCAATACATTGAGGGCATCCAACAAAAGTAAGCCGAAGTTTACCCTTTCCATGAAGGGAGTACGCGGAGAGCGCGCTCCCTTCTTTTTCTGCGTGAATCTCCCCTCTCCACCGGTGTGATGCACGTTGCGGGACGTTTCCCAGCCTGATACAGTGATGCCTGAAAAACGAACAGCCTTTCTCGAAGGTCCAGGCATCCAAGTAAGTAATCCTCCTGCAGTATCGGAACGCCGGGCATTCCACTCATGGGTCGCGAAAGCGAAACTACGTCTATGTGGACCCGCGCCAGCCGGCTTTCATGGCCGCTGCGCTATGGCGGAGCCCTACTCGCGGTCGCTGCCGGCGTCTGTTTCTGGCTCATCTCCTCGGTCATTCATCGGGATCCCTTTGCTATCTTCATCCTGGCAGTAATCGTCACCGCCCGCTTCCTTGGATTCGGCCCGGCGGTGTTGGGAACGGCGCTATCGGTGGCCGCCATTGACTACCTCGCATTCGAGCCCCGCTTTTCTTTGGACATGGCCGGGTCCGATGCGGCCAGGTTGATGATCTTTGTGGTGATCTCGCTGCTCGCCGCGAGCCTGGCGCGGCAAAAGACCCGAGCGGAAATCCTGGCGGATCAGACTTTGGAGGAGATGGCCGCTATCGTGGAATCCTCGGAAGACGCGATCTATAGCGTGACTCGCGAAGGCGTGCTCACCAGCTGGAACCACGGCGCTGAGGTGCTCTATGGATATCGGGCCGAGGAAGTGATTGGCCAAAAAGTACTGATCACCGTTCCCACTGAACGAACACACGAGACGCGGTCCCACCTTGAGAAACTTGCACGTGGGATCAGCATAGAGAGCTACCAGACTGAGCGACGTCGGAAAGACGGAACCCTGGTTAGCATCCTTTTATCCATTTCGCCCCTGCGCAATCGAAAAGGCGCCGTCGTGGGCGGGTCAGCGATTGCGCGCGATATCAGCAAGCAGTTGCGCGCCGAGGAAGCCTTGCGACGAAGCGAGAAACTCGCCACGGCCGGTCGGCTTACAGCAGCCATTGCCCATGAAATTAACAATCCTCTCGAGGCGGTGACCAACCTCCTTTATCTCGCACGACGCGATTCGGCGCACAGCGACCAGCATCTCGAGATGGCAGAGCGGGAAGTGCTGCGCGTGGCTGACATTGCGCAGCAGGCTATGGGTTTTGTGCGCGATGTTTCCGAAGCCCGCCCGGTGAACGTTTCGGCAACGCTGGAAGAGGTGCTGCAACTCTATGCCGTCAAGATTACGACGAAGAAGATCGCGATGCAGAAGGAACTTGACGAGAACTGCGAAATCAGTGGATTTGTCGGCGAACTCCGTCAGTTATTTTCCAACCTGATCGTGAACGCCGTCGATGCCATGCCGCCGGGCGGACGATTGCGACTACGGGTTTCTCGCGCACAGGAGCATTCTGGCGATCAACGCGCCGGAGTGCGCGTTATCTGCGCCGACAATGGCAGCGGCATCCCGGAAGCAGATCGTGCCCGCATTTTTGAGCCTTTCTTTACCACTAAGAAAGATTCGGGCACTGGCCTGGGGCTATGGTTGTCGGACGGCATTGTGCGCAAGCATGGCGGACAAATTAAAGTGCGCAGTTGCACCCGGAATGACCGCAGCGGCACTGTTTTCTCGGTGTTCCTTCCCCAGAACATCGTGACGCAGGCCTGAACAATCGTCCTTACCAAAGGGGTAGCCGGAACCTCCCAAGCCAACCATGTCAACTTACAAACCATTGTGATGCTTACACTTACGGACAAGCACGCCGGAAGGTCAGTGCCTTCGGTACTCCCCTCGGTGGGACGCTCCAACCGTATAATTTGAAGGGCAAACTATCCCGTTTTTCGACGTCTTGCAGGAGAAGGTGGATCTATTTCTGGCATCCGCGAGCGTGCTCCTCGGGCTGATCTTTGGCAGCTTTCTGAATGTGTGTATCTATCGATGGCCAAGGGACTTGTCCGTATTTCAACCACGCCGCTCAGCCTGCCCAAACTGTCACGCGCAGATCGCCGCGTATGACAACATTCCTGTCTTGAGCTGGTTGTTATTGCGAGGACGATGCCGCCAGTGCAACGTCTCGATTTCTCCGCGTTACTTGCTGGTTGAGTTGCTCACAGCAATTCTCTTCCTTGCCTGCTACGAACGCTTCGGGTTGACATTGTCGACGTTGAAATACTGGACGCTCGCTTTCTTGTTGCTTGGATTGATCTTTACCGATGCCGAAACAAAGTTGTTGCCGGACAAGATGACTCTGTCGGGTCTGGTGCTCGGGATTGCCTTCAGCCTGTTTGTCCCCGTGAACGACTTGGCCTCGCAGTATCTGCCGGGCGTCGTGTCCTTCCCCGTGAGTTCTGACATCTCCGCACGCTTCCTTTCATTGGCGGATTCGCTTTTGGGTGCGCTGGTGGGCTCGTCGTTCATCTACGGTGCGGGCGCGATTTATCTGCGCGCGCGCGGAATTGAAGGCATGGGCTTCGGAGACGTCAAGCTGATGGCCATGATTGGGGCGTTTCTGGGTGTGAAGCTTACGGTGTTCACGATCTTCACCGCCTCCATCGCCGGATCGATTTTTGGAGTAAGCACCATTTTGATGGTCTGGATCAAGCGCACGCGTCGCTTCGCCGAGCGGCAGCATGCCAGCCTGCGGGAGGCGCGACGCCGGGCATGGCAGTCGGCGCAGACTGTGTATCGACACTACGAGATGCCCTTCGGCGTCTTTCTCGGCAGCATGGCGATGATTGCATTCTTCTTCGGCAACCAGTTCCTTGCCTGGTATTGGAGGCTGCTGTGACCGTGCTGACCAATCCCATGTTCCTCAAAGTGGTGTTGGTGCTGTTCGCCTCGGGCTTTGCCTTCATGATGGCCGTGCTGCTGATGCGTCGCATCCGCAAGAGTTTTGCCGAGGACTTCGACATCCCCGAAACAGCTTCGGCGGACCAACTTCCTTTGCACACCTACCACGCTGTGATCCAGCAACTGAAGCAGCAGAAGCACGAGTTGCTGGCCCTGCAGCAGGCCGAACAGCGCCGCGCTAAAACCTCGGAAAGCATCAGCGCCGCTGTGCTTTCGAATCTCTCCAGCGGTGTGTTGTTCTTTGGCACCAACGGACTTGTTCGACAGACAAACCAGGCGGCCAAGAGCATTCTGGGCATCGCTTCCCCAAGCGGCATGGACGCAGATGAGATCTTTCGCAACGCCACACCGGACACGGACGCGCAGAATCTCGCTGCGAGTGTAAAGACGACACTGATGGAAGGCACGCCCCTCCGAAAGACGGAAACCGAATACATGACTCCGGCGGGTGAGCGGCGAGTGATTGAAGTGACCGCCTCCCGAGTGCCGGCGCCGGACGGCAGCACGCTGGGTACGGCATGCCTGATCAATGATCAGACCGCCCTCGCTGATATTCGCCGCCAGATTGAATTGCGCGGTGAACTGTCAGCGGAGATGGCGCTCGCCCTGCGCACTTCCCTGGTCACAATCTCTGGATATGCACAGCAGCTGGCCAAGAATCGCGATCCGGATCTGGCGAAGCAACTCGCGGCCGACATCGCCGCGGAAGCCAAGCACCTGGACCATACCATCGGCGGCTTCCTGGCAGAAAAGCAGGGGCGAAGCGCAACAGCAAGTTCTTAGCAAGAACACGGCCTTGGGTTGTAACCCTTGGCCACAAGGATGGAAACAATGAAACGCATTGCATGGCTCTCGACGATCGCCGCATTCCTGATGACCTTCGCAGTATCAATGGTTGCCGCTCAGGACTCCGGCTTGGGGGATTACGCGCGCAAGGTCCGCAAGCAAAAGGGACAGCAGGCGCCCGCCGTGAAGACGTTCGACAACGACAACCTCCCCATGACCGACAAGCTCTCGGTCGTGGGCCAAGAACCGCCGCAGTCGTCGGACGGGAACGCAACCAATGCGGCGACTAATGATTCGACCGCAGCCGCCGCCCCGGCCAGCCCAAATGACCAGGGGCAGGCTGGCCAGGCAACCGCTCCAGCGGAGGATGAGGCCGCCCGCAAGAAAGCCCTCTACGAGAACTGGAAGAAAAAGATTCAGGACCAGCAAGGCCAGGTCGATACGCTCGCCCGCGAGGTGGATCTCTTAAGTCGCGAATACCGGCTGCGCGCCGCCGCCTTCTACGCCGATGCGGGTAATCGCCTGCGCAACTCGGGGTCATGGGACAAGGAAGACACCCAGTTCAAGGAACAGATGGCCGCCAAGCAAAAGCAACTCGAGGACGCGAAGAAACAACTGGATGACCTTCAGGAACAGGCACGAAAAGCAGGCGTGCCCTCGTCGATGCGGGAATAGCTCGCGCTGAAAAGATCAACTATTTCAAGCTTCCCGGTCCGGCGGGAAGCTTTGTCTTACAACGGGCCTGATGATCTGTTTGTTCATATCCTTAAGGGATCGGGTCTTCAAAACACTTCTATGCGGAAAACATGGCTCGCAGGTTCCGCATCTGTTTCACGTGATGCTGACCATGCACCCAGTGGAATTTCCTCCACTGCTGTCCGCGCAAAGGACCGAGAACCGGATGGTCAAGAAGCCGTGTTTGCTTTCCATACTTCTCCTCCGCTTGGGCAATGACCGCATCCATGGCGGTGATCTTCTGGGATACCTGAGCCAAAACCTGCTCCGCGGGTAATCCGCGAGGCGTCGTATTCTGGGGGGCGGTCCGGCCTTCGGGAAGATAACCGATCCCGAGCACGACGAAGCTCCGAAACCAATCATCCCAACGGAGATTACGTGCCAGCGGTCGACCAGCCTCGAGCGCCCGCTCGAAGCCTTTAATCGTTCCCGTGTAGGTCAGGTAGAGATGTTCCAGGATTTCGGCTGTGCACCACTTCCCCTCGAGGTGCCGCAAAAGCAACTCCGTGGTCATCCCATCAGTCACTGAGGCAATAGCATTCTGGAGTCGCCGCAGGTAGAAATCCATTTCAGCGAGATTCCCTTCATTTAGAATGGCCGCAGCAATTCAACAAAACGTTATTACAGGATAGTAACCATGCAGAAGCTGCTTGCGGTGATGTTTTTGCTTGCGCTGATGGCCGGATGCACTTCGACGCCCACCAAACCTGCAGAAACACCCAAGCCGCAGCCGAAGCCTGCAGAGGCTTTGACTGCCCGAAGTGCTTTCCAGAAATGTTATATTTCTGCACGCAGTTGGGCACAGGATGCCCGGCCCTACCGCCTCGAATCCTCCACGAACGCGGATTCCAACGGGCGCGACGGAAAGTCAGCCATCTGGCGGGCTTCCTTCGCCTCAGCCATGCAGCACGGCACCAAGCCCTATACCTGGTCTAGCGCCGAGGGCGTGAATCCCGGCATTGAAGACAGCTACAACCCGAACAACGCTTCCACCCAGGCGTTCGACATCGCCTTCCTGAAGGTGGATTCCGACAAGGCATTTGAAGTTGCGCAACAGCACGGGGGTTCCAAAATACTGGACAAGGCTCAGGACACTCCGGTTCTCTATATCCTTGAGTGGAATCGAGTCGAGAACATACTGCTCTGGCACGTGATTTATGGAAGCCGCGAAGCCCCCAAAATCAAGATCGCTGTGAACGCCAGTACCGGCGACTTCCTGCGTGTAGAAAAATCCTAGAAGAAAGTTAGCGGCGAAAATCCGTCCTTGACGGCAACGATTACTGAGGACGCTCGCCGCCTTTTTCCGACACCGGACTCTGCTCCTTGAGTCTTTCCAGGGCCTGGTGAGCCTCTGCGGCGAAGGGCCCTTCGGGCAGGATCTTCAAATAAGCCTCGTACGCCTTGCGAGCCTCCCCCGCGTCCCCAAGCTTTTCCTGGCATACCCCCAGGCGGAACGTAGCGACGGCGTCGTTGTATTTGTAATAGAGGGCTTCACGGTAGCGGTCGAGCGCAGCGCGATAGTTCTTGCGCTTGAAATAAAAATCTCCTACCTCAACATCCTTCGCAGCTTTGTGAGGATTCCAGGGCTTGAACTCCTGAACGCCGCCGAGTTCATCCCCCTCATAGAGACCCGCGGCATCTTCGGCCTCGTGCAACGCATTTGAACTGTCAGGATGGTTCTTTTCGTCGTCGGACGGAGCGCTCAGGTCCAACGGTACATCCTTACTGGAGCTGCCACCGGCGGTCGGCTGATCGCCGTTATTGTCGGGCGCATCGGAGCGAGGCTGATCCGACCGTGGCGGCGCCTGATTAGCCGGTGGGGTTTTCTTCGCTGGCTTGGCACTTTGCTGGGCCACCGCGGATGCCGTTGCCAGAACGAGGGCGAGAGACACCAGAACCATTCGCAACATCACTCCTATTTTAGCGCTGGAAGCGCAAGGTGTGCGACTGTGACTCATGTATGAGTTCCAGCGGGGCCTAGCCATCAGGAGCAAACATGATCTTCTTGACTTGCGCGCCGATGGCATTCGCAAGATCTCTCTCGAGCGTGAGCAGATCATCGTCATCGAGATCAAAGTCGTTACTCCAAACCCGTGCCTGATCGCTGACCCGCACCAGTTCTGCGGAAAGCCGCACGTGCTGGCGATCGCCACGAAGATTGCCCTGCATCAGGTAATCGGCATGGAGTTCCCTTCCGAGCTCCGACACCGTCTTCGAACTGTGCCGGTAGGCTTGCACGGACGCGCGTGCGGCAACCGCCAAGCGCGCAGGATCCATTCGGCCAAACTCCGTAATCAACTCCTGGCAAACACCCTCACTCAAGTGGTCAAGTGTGGAATCGTCACGCCAATCGTCGAATGGGAGAACTGCCAGCACGACAGGACCCGCCCGCCGATTCTGGGTGATCGGCGTGCGATGCGCCAACTGAATCGCGAGAAGAACAGCCACACTGCATGCAAGCAGAATCTTGCCAACTCTTCCCCGTGACGAAAAACCCGGCACGGGATCCGGTTGGGCATTTGTCGTTTCTTCTATTTGTGCGATTTCCGCATCCGGCCGCGTCGCATGAACTTCAGCGATAAACCGGTAACCTCGACGGGAGATTGTCTGCACATAGCGCGGCGCTGTGGCGTCATCGCCTAACGCACACCGAATCTTCTTCACTGCTGTGTTGAGCGCGTGGTCGAACTCGACAAAGGTGTCTTCCGGCCATACTTCGCGGCGCAGCTCTTCACGAGTCACCAACTGGCCAGCTCGAGTCAACAAAACACTCAAAACATGAAAGGGCTGGCCTTGCAAGTGAATCCTGATTCCGTTCTTGCGTAGTTCCTCCGCGTGCAGATCCGCTTCAAAGACTCCGAAGCGCCACACGTCAGAGGTCAAGCGGAGATCAGACATACCCACAACTCACCCCGTTACAAGCATTGACGTAGAAGAAAGGCATCTGGTTCGATTTATTTTTTCGAGCCGGCCACCTGCCTCTGCAAGGCCATGTCACAGAGTGATTTTGCAGGTGACATGCAATACAGAAAAAGTTCAGAACCGGAATCGGTGTCGTTTCCGTAGCAGTGTCGTCCCTTACCGCGACTCTGTGGGGCGGCATGCAACGATTCACAGTTCTGTTTGTCCTGTCCGCGTTGTTGTTGTGTTCCGTGTCTGCAGAAGCGCAATCAGAAAGTTCGTCGTCGAACGCTCTGCCCATTGAACTCTATAAGAACTACCTCATTGTGGTTCGGGGCTCGATTGGAACCCTGGAGAATCGCCGCTTCATCATTGATACGGGCGCCTATCCCACCGTCATTTCTCCTCGTGTCGCGAAGAAGCTTCGTTTATCGGGCCACAAAGAAGCAGTGCACGTCGTAGGTCATGACATCGATAGCGATGTGATGTATGTACCCTTTCTGCAGCTCGGCCCGTTAAAGAGCCAGCATCTGAGAGCCGTCGTCAAAGACTTGAGCGTGTTTGACCGCGACATGGGTGTGCAGATCGACGCTATGGTGGGGTTGGATGTACTTCGGCAAAGCAGGTTCCGTATCGACTATCGGGAGAGTAAGTTGATTTTTGCCGCACCCGGGTCGCTACCCTTCACCGCGCCGATTCGCTGGGACGGGGAAAAGGCTTGTATCGATGTAGACGTCAACGGAAAGCCTACACGCCTGCTTCTCGACAGTGGGGCCGCCGACGTTATGCTCTTCGAGCAAAAATTTGCTGAGTTATCGAGCCGCCCAGGTCTGGGGTGGACTTCTGCGAACCTTGGAGGTCGATTCGCCATTCGTCAGATTCGCTTGAAGAGCCTGGGTATGGCAGGATCTGACTTGGGCGCCCGCGAAGTATTTCTCTCCGACACCGACAACATGACTTCATTCGCTTTCGCAGGCCTAATGGCCATCGGCGCGGAGCGTTTCCGGCGGGTGGAGTTCGATTTCGAGCGACAGACCTTCAGTTGGGAACCAGCGAAGTGGAAAGGCCGCGTTTCGCCCGTCGCGCGCGCCGCAGCCACGCCCGGCAACGTACCACCCGCTTTCACCGATGGAGGGGCGCAAATGGGAGCCAGCGAAGGCTGTCCAAACGACCCCTCCGGGGGCGATGTATCCGGATGCAGTTCTCCCTCGACTCTGATCAGACAGGAACGATAGCATTTGCGCCGATGACGCCCTCTTTGGCATTCCCTTACCCAACCGCCATCTCCAATAGCATGGGTTTGCGACACTAGAAACCTTCCGAAGTCCCCGCTATACGGTTTTTCCAGTACTGCCGGCGAGAAACCCGTAAGGATCCCTCTGGCCATCAGGCATCCGGTGGGTGTACGATTCTGCTGCCCTTTTTTGGCAAGCGACTGATTAAGCGGCCTTATCGTTCGCAAATCCTGTCAGGGAGCCCGGGGGGAATCCAGAATCACCTCTGTGGGGGCGTGGTTGTAGCGTTAAGCACACCCAGCCCTCCACTTGTATTCCCCGGCGAGCAGCGAGGGGAATACCGTGTCGCTCGATTGGAAGAATTATCTCCCGCAGCGAACCGTTGCATCGCACTCGTGCTTCACTTCTAAATCCATTCGTTTGAGCTGTGTAACGACGAGGGCAAGTCCGCCTCCTGCTGCCGTATTTGGTGCATCACGTCACGCTTGAGGTAGCGATGAAATTCCCGGACACCATCGAATTAGTTCTCAGGAACAAAGGTGAGCGTGAAGTGCTCTCCGTTGCACCGGACCAGTCCGTCTACGATGCCATCGAAAAAATGGCCGAGCACAGCGTCGGAGCATTGCTGGTCATTTCCGAAAGAACTCTCGTCGGCATACTGTCGGAACGAGACTACGCCCGCAAAGTGGTCCTGAAAGGCCGTTCCTCAAAGGAAACACCTGTCCGACAGATCATGACCAGTCCAGTCGTATTTGTAAGTCGCCAACATACTGTCGACGAATGTATGGCCATCATGACCCAGCACCATTTCCGACATCTTCCGGTGGTCAAAGATGGGGCTGTCGTGGGTGTAATCTCAATCGGTGATCTTGTGAAATGGATCATCTCCGGTCAGGCCCACGTGATCGAGGAACTGGAAGGCTATATCGCGGGAAAGTATCCCGGATAGGAGATCCCATGAAGCAGACCTTCACTATCGGCATTGGAGGCGCGGCCGGTCAGGGTGTTGCAACTCCTGGTGACATCTTTGCGAAAATCTTCAGCCGTCGCGGCCTGCATCTCAATGCCTACAACGCCTACCAATCGATCATTCGAGGAGGCCACACATTTCTGACGATTCGAACCGGTCCGGAAAAGGTCACCAACATGGGCGACCGCATCGACCTGTTGATTCCTCTGAATCAAGACGCGATGAACCGTCACCTCAAGTTGCTGACTCGCGGTGCGGCATGTATTTACAACGCTGAAACGATCAAGCCGGGCGTTGCGGAGGAGGGTGTCGCCCTGTGCCCTCTTCCAGTCTCCAAGCTGGCGGACATCTCTCGCAATAAGGTGGCCCAGAACACGCTCGCCGTTGGCGCTGCCCTCAGCATGATGGGCATTGGTTTCCAGGCACTCGAGCAAGTGCTCACCGAGCAATTCAAAAAGAAAGGTGAAGCGGTCGTCGCGGAAAACGTCGGAATCGCACGCGCAGGATATGAGTATGCCAGCGCGAATTTCAAGCCGTTCGCCTGGCCGCTTCCCATGGCGAACAATCGCTATGCCGTGCTCAGTGGCAACATCGCGATGGCCATGGGTGGTGCGGCCGCAGGCGTGAAGTTCTATTGTGCTTACCCGATGAGCCCCTCCACCGGGGTTTTGCACTGGATGGCATCGCACGCCCGCAAGGCGGAGATCATGGTTCGCCAAGTGGAAGATGAGATTGGCGTGGTGAACATGGCCATTGGCGCCTCCCATGCTGGCGTTCGTTCGATGTGCGCTACCTCAGGCGGCGGGTTCGCTTTGATGAGTGAAGGTCTAGGCCTTTCCGCGATGATGGAAACGCCGGTGGTGGTCATTGACTGTCAACGTGCAGGGCCATCCACGGGCGTGCCTACCAAGACCGAGCAGGGCGATCTTTGGCAGATGTTGGGTGCCGCTTTCGGTGACTATCCCCGCGCCATCGCGGCTCCTCTCGATATTGGGGATTGTTTCAAGATCATCCCTGAGATTTTCAACATCGCGGATCGCTTTCAGTGTCCGGGCATTGTGCTTTGCGATTTGCTGCTATCGGAGGGCCGGCTCAGCGTTGACCCGAAAGACCTCGACTTTGCTCCGGTTGTTGATCGTGGGGAACTGATCACGCCAATGTCCCCGATTCGCGGGTCGAATGGAGACGGCGCCTATAAACGGTACAAGATCACGGATTCTGGTATCTCCCCACGAGCGGTCCCGGGCGTTCCTGGATATACCCATACTGCCGCCAGTGATGAACACGACGAAGACGGCGTCCTGATCAGCGACGAGTTCACCAATCCGACCAAGCGCCGCGCCATGATGGAAAAGCGCATGCGGAAGGTTCGCGGAATCGAAGCCGCTGTTCCTCCACCCGTGCTCTCCGGCCCGCGTGACGCCGACGTCACATTGATCGGCTGGGGATCTACCAAAGGAGTCATCGAGGAGGCCTGCGAGATCCTTACCGAACAAGGCATTTCGGCAAACCAACTGCAGATCCGCTGGCTTGTACCGCTCCATGGCGACGCCATTCTCGACATTTTGAAACATGCTGGTCACACCATCATCGTCGAGAACAACTACAGCGGCCAGTTTGCTCGCTACCTGCGTAGCGAGACCAGCTACGTGCCGAACGGCTACATTCGAAAATACGACGGGGAACCGTTCATGCCCCACCACATCGTTGAGGCCGTGAAGGAACAATTGGGCGGAGCATCCAAAATCTCCGTTCCCACTCATGAAATCCTGGTTTGAGGAGAAGGAAATGGCGACAGCTCTAGTCGATCCCAAGCACGTGACAATGTCCGATTTCAAAGGCAAGGTCGATCCTGACTGGTGTCCGGGATGTGGCGACTTTGGAGTACTGGCGGCGGTTCAGAAGGCGCTGGTCGACTTACAAATCCCCATCCATGAGGTGGTGACGATCAGCGGGATCGGATGTTCCTCGAACTTCCCCGGCTTCATCAACACGTACGGCATGCACACGTTGCACGGCCGCGCACTGGCGGTCGCAACCGGAGTAAAGCTTGCCAATCACGAACTAACTGTCTTGGTCACGGGGGGTGACGGCGACGGGTTTGGCATTGGTGGCAACCATTTCCTTCACACCATGCGCCGTAATGTCGATCTGCTCTACATCGTGATGGACAACCAAATCTACGGCCTCACCACGGGTCAGACTTCTCCCACGAGCCGCGTCGGTATGAAGACAAAGAGCATGCCTTTCGGCAACATCGAGGCACCTGCCAATCCCATTTCCTTAGCTCTGGCTGCGGGGGCGACGTTCGTTGCCCGTGGCTTTAGCGGCGAACAGAAGCATCTCACAGAACTGATCAAGCAAGGCATCCAGCACAAAGGCTTTTCCTTTTTGGATGTCTTCAGCCCGTGTGTTACCTACAACCACGACAACACATATCAGTGGTTCCGTCCACGCGTGAAGAAGCTCGAGGAAGATTCCGCTTACGATTCTGCCCATTGGATGACCGCAATGGAAAAGTCTCTGCTCTGGGGAGACGAGATCCCGATTGGAAAGTTCTTTGAGCGCACGGATCTACCCGCGCTGCACGAAGCGGAGCCAGTGTTGAATGGAAGCGCGCTCCTGCAGCAGGACCCACGGATACCCCCCGACATCGCGCGCTCTTTCGTCGAGGAGTTGATGTAGGCGGCTTCCTAACTGACCAGTTTCTGCACCGGACCGGTTGGGGGCTCACCGACCATACTTGCCCATCACCAGCGCCTCTGCTAACACGTGCCCCTTCATGGCACGCTCCAGGTCGGGCCGGGCTGAGCCCGCTTTGAGATCCAGCTCGGCATCCAGCGCATATACCTTGAAGAAGTAACGGTGAGGTTTACCGGGAGGCGGGCACGGTCCCCCGTAGCCAATGCGCTTGAAATCATTCTTGCCTTGGCGCATTCCATCGCTCAGCGCCTCGCTTTTGGCCATGCCTTCAGGCAAAGCGCGCTCTGGTGAAATGTTCCAGATGATCCAATGAGTCCAGGTGCCCACGGGAGCGTCCGGATCGTCCGCGATGAGCGCCAAGGCCTGACTTCCGGATGGAGCACCGGACCACGCCAGTCCCGGAGAAACATCGTCGCCGTCGCACGTATATTTCTTCGGAATCGTTCCCCCTTCTGCAAATGCCTCGGTTCTCACCGTGAAAGACATTGCACCACCTCCTTGTGCCCAGAGATCATTTGGGAAACAGCCACACAACAGGATAATAATCACAACTAGCGGACTTTTTTTAAGCATGGAACGGAACCTCTATTTTGATGTCCGCGAGTTTAGACCGCCCATTGCAGCATGCACAAAAACGCCCCAAAATCCCTGCGAATTCCGAGGGTTCTTTTACCCCCCTCAATGCATCTAATCCCCATTCAACCGAAACTGATTTCGCGCAGCGGATTCCCTTGTTATCGTTACACTTAAGGGATTATCTACCCACTTGAGGGAAGTCTAGGAAGTCCGGGGCCATTTCGCGGGCCAGTGAATCCAGGGAAATAACTGCGAATCTTAGAGAGGATGTTAGACTAGATCATTCACCCATATGCCCTTGAAAACACTGTTCTTGAACCCGCCTTCGTTTGAAAACTTCGATGGTGGCGCCAGCTCTCGATGGCCGGCCACGCGCGAAATCGAATCGTACTGGTACCCAGTCTGGCTGGCCTACCCCGCCGGCATGCTGGAGGGAGCCCGCCTCCTGGACGCCCCGCCGCATCATATCAGCGGTGAGGAGACGATTCAGATTGCCCGTGACTACGAATTTCTCGTGCTCTTCACCAGCACCCCCGGCTTTCCCGGGGACATCCGCCTGGCACGCGCAATCAAGGACGCAAACCCAAACATCAAAATTTGTTTTGTTGGCCCGCACGTGACCGTGTTGCCAGAGAAGTCTTTGCGGGAGTGTCTCGCCATCGACTTTGTCGCCCGTAAGGAATTCGACTATACGGTAGTCGAATTCGCGCAAGGCAAGCCCCTGGACGAAATTCTCGGCATCTCGTTCCTGCGTGATGGGAGAGTGGTCCACACACCGGACCGTCCACAAGTTCAGGACCTGGACGCACTTCCTCATGTGACCGACGTCTACAAACGCGATCTCGACGTCACCCGTTACAACGTGCCCTTCTTGCTGCATCCCTACGTTGCGTTGTATTCCACGCGCGGATGCCCCGCGCAGTGCACTTTCTGCCTGTGGCCCCAGACGCTGAGCGGACATCCGTGGCGCAAACGATCCACCGATGACGTCGCCGCCGAGATGGCCAAGGTGAAGTCACACTGGCCCGATGTGAAAGAATTCTTCTTCGACGACGACACCTTCAACATCCAGAAGGCCCGCACCATTGAACTCTGCGGCAAGCTAAAGCCGCTCGGCCTCACCTGGTCGTGCACCTCCCGCGTGACCACCGACTACGAGACTCTCAAGGCCATGAAGGAAGCCGGATGCCGCTTGTTGATTGTCGGCTACGAATCCGGCGATCCGCAGATCCTCAAGAACATAAAAAAAGGCGCCACCGTCGAGCGTGCGCGCCAGTTCACCAAGGATTGCCACAAGCTCGGCCTCGTAATTCACGGCGACTTCATCCTCGGCTTGCCCGGCGAAACCCGCCAGACCATCCGCAACACCATCAACTTCGCCAAAGAACTCGATGTCGAAACCATTCAGGTTTCCGTCGCGCACGCCTATCCCGGAACCGAACTCTACGACCAGGTCGTGAAAAACGGATTCATGGCGGCAGACACGAAGATGGTCGACGAAGGCGGCCATCAACTCGTGCACATTGAATATCCCGATTTGCCCGCCGCGGAAATCATGGAGCAGGTCCATCGCTTCTACGACGAATATTACTTCCGACCGAAAGCGGCCTTCCGTATCTTAAAAAGAGCAGCCTTCAACAGCGATGATCGCAAGCGGCTCTACAAAGAAGCCAAGGCATTTCTAAAAACTCGAGCCATGCGCCACAAGTGGGTCCAAGAAAAGCAATCCGAGGCAGAGTCCTCAGCAGCGGTCGAACCGGCCAAAGCCTAGGCGGAATGTGACTTTTCGTAAATACCTGGTGTTGGCCGGAGTGGCCATCTTTGGATCCGTGGGTGATTCGTTGCTCTCCCGCGGCATGAAGGAAGTCGGCAACATTTCCATTCACAACCTGCAGGCCGTCTTCTTCGCGGTGCGGGATCCCTGGATCATTAGCGGAATTTTTCTGCTGTTTGCTTTCTTCGCCGCCTACGTGACCGCCCTTTCCTGGGCCGACCTCACCTACGTTCTTCCGGCAACTTCGATCGGCTACGTTCTGCTGGCTCTCATCGCGAAGTTCATTCTTCACGAGCAGGTCACCCCCGGGCGATGGCTCGGGATACTGCTCATCACCGCCGGAGTGGGATTTGTCGCCGGAGGACCCGCGTTGACCCATGCCCATGACCACCTTGCCGAGCACGCCGAAGTAGCCAGCGTGGGAGGTGAGTCGTGAAACACGCCTACACGTGGGGTGCAATTGCCGTGATCGTAGCTGCCTCCGTCACCGGCGACGTTCTGATGTCCCGCGCCATGAAACAGGTCGGCGACGTCGGCGAGTTGTGGCGCAAGCGAGGCATGCTCGTGGTCATCGGACGCGTCCTTCGCCACCCATACTTTGTTCTCGGAATTCTCGCCATGGCGGTCGCATTCTTCAGCCTCCTGTTCGGACTCTCCTGGGGCGACGTCAGTCTGGTTGCCCCCGCCACCGCATCCCTGACCTTTGTCGGAAACGCCGCAGCCGCGAAAGTTCTTCGCCACGAACACGTTGATCAACGCCGTTGGATCGCCGCTTGTCTAGTCGCCTGCGGCGTAGCCTTGTTGGCGGCGTAGAAATCAGGTCTTAGGTCTCGGCTCTCTCAGTATTTGTGTCGTAATAGGCTTGGGAAGGACACGACTTCAGTCGTGCCATCATTGGCCTACCAGCGACTCTGACGCGAGGGAACTACTCGATGACAGCCACGGTAATGGAGGATGCAGTGGTGACGTTTTGGAGCCGCGAGGATCTGGAATCGCTGCTGCAAAGGCAACCAAAGTACTACCGCGAATTGGTCGACATTCTTGAAGAGAGTACGTCTTACGACAAAAAGATCTCTGCCGCACATTCAGTTTGGGACCGGGCAAGTGTGGTTCATTGAAAGAAGAAGCCTCGGAATGACTCGCGTTTCCATTATTGCCAGGCTCCTGGGTGAGGAGGACAGGTGGCTTTGCGACACCTGTATCGAGCGTCTGATGGGCGTCGACCAAGGCCGAATAAGCGACTTCACCCGACAAATGGCCAAGTCACAACACTATTTCGTAAAGACGTCGAAGGTCGGATGTTCCGAGTGCGGGACTCTTCGGCATCCATGCACCCGAGCTTTGACCTGCGACTTTATGTAAGAAACACCATTCTCAACTGGCGAAACCAGGCGTTTGCAGCAGTTTGCGCCGTTTCTTCCCTTGCACCCGGTCGGGCCGGCTGGCCCAGCCACAACTCTCATCCAAACAACCGCATAAACCCCGTGGCCGGCAAATCCGGCACCAGAAACGTCGCATCCCGTTTGCCGGCGACTCTTGCGATGGATTGCGCCGCCTGATATCCACTTCGCACCGCTCCCTCCATCGTCGCCGGCCAGCCCGTCGCCGTCCA
>Ga0075424_100001603_pt1 | contig 20021 bp, 18 predicted proteins | sample SoiMethybrSBSTD3_FD_75301 | JGI IMG/M metagenome (GOLD analysis project Ga0075424, IMG submission 75301) | Bulk soil microbial communities from a Populus tree surrounding site in Tennessee, USA - Soil MetaG P. TD hybrid SBSTD3 | ecosystem: Environmental > Terrestrial > Soil > Tree plantation... | reverse complement strand
TCTCCTCCGGCTGCTCGATCCCAAGCATCCGAAGAATCGTTGGCCCGACGTCGCACAACGCTCCGCCGCCGCGCAGCTCTTCGTCGCCACCGACGGGGTCTACGACGAGGAACGGGACCGGGTTCGTCGTGTGCGCCGTGTGCGGGCCACCGGTTGCCGGATCGATCATCTGCTCGCAGTTGCCGTGGTCCGCCGTGATCAGCAGACGCGCGCCGGCCCGGTCGGCCGAAGCGACGACGCGCGTTAGGCACTCGTCCACGGTCTCCACGGCCTTGAGCGTCGCAGGGATGGACCCGGTATGCCCGACCATGTCGCCGTTCGCGTAGTTGCAAAGCACGAAATCGTGCGACTTCGTCTCGATCGCCTTGCACAGGACGTCGGTGATCCCTGGCGCGCTCATCTCCGGCATCAGGTCGTACGTGGCGACCTTCTGACTCGGCACGAGGATCCGCTCCTCGCCGGCGTACGGCACCTCGATGCCGCCGTTGAAGAAGTACGTGACGTGCGCGTATTTCTCCGTCTCGGCGGTCCTGAGAGACGTTAGGCCGTGCTCGGCGAGCGTCTCGGCGACGATGCGAGCCATCGATTGTGGTGCAAAGGCAACGGGCACCGTGAACGTCTGGTCGTACGACGTCATGGTCGCGACCGGCACCTTCGGATGCGACGTCGCGAAGCCTTCGAACGCGGTATCCGTCAGCGCACGCACGATCTGGCGCATGCGATCCGACCGGAAGTTGAAGCAGACGAGCGCGTCGCCTTCGCCGAACGGCGCGATGGGCTGCCCATGCTCGACCACCACCATCGGCCTGATGAACTCGTCGGTCTCACCACGCTCGTACGCGTCGCGAATGGCGGCGACGGGATCGGTGGCCTCCGGACCCACGCCAAGCACTGCCGCGTCGTACCAGAGCTTCGTGCGGTCCCAGCGCTTGTCGCGGTCCATGCCGAAATACCGGCCGCCCAGGCTCGCTACGATCGCGCGGCCTGAGGCGCGTGCGATCGTCTGCTGCATGAACCCGAGCGCCGATTTCGGGAGCGTATCGCGGCCGTCGAGCAGGGCGTGCAGCGCCGTGCGCGGAACCCGCAGCTTCTCCGCGAGGTCGAACAGCGCGAACAGGTGACGATCCACCGCGTGGACTCCGCCATCGCCGATGAGCCCCATGAGGTGGAGTGTCCCGCCGGTCTTTCGGACGTACGCGGCGGCCTCGGTGAACGCGGCAATCCGTAGAAACGAGCCATCGCGGATCGACAGGTCGATGCGCACGATGTCCTGCATCACTACCCTGCCGGCACCGAGATTGAGATGGCCGACTTCACTGTTTCCCATCTGCCCCTCGGGCAGTCCAACAGCTAGCCCCGAGGCGTCGAGAAGGGTACGTGGTGCGCGCGACCAGAGGCGGTCCCAGGTGGGCACGCGGGCCATCCGAATCGCGTTGCCCTCTCGCTCCTCGCGGTAGCCCCACCCATCGAGGACTACGAGGACGACGGGTCGGTGCTGATCATTCGACATTCGGCGGTACTTGGCTTGTTCTGAATTACGTTTGCCGGAAGATTTCCGTAAACCCGCTCGAGAACGGCGGTGGGCACGTCCGGTGGAATGTATTCGGGCACACATGGACCAACCAGCGATGCGCCCTTCTACCCCAGTGGGTCAGTTCGTGCTGCGATTTTCCGTCATTCCGTTGTTGCTCGGGCTCGCGACGCCCGGACAGGCTCAGTCGCGCCTGGTCACGACGCCCGCCGCAGTGCTGGCGTCCCCCAGTGGCAAGGCGATTGGCAGCATTCATCCCGGGACGTCGCTTCGCGTGCTCGAGACTCGCGGCGCCTACGCCAAGGTTACAATAGACGGGTTCGTCGAGCGGACGCGGCTTTCGGCGCAGCGAGGTAATTCGGCGCCACGTGTCGGCAGCCGCGCCGCTGTTGTCCGGGTGCGCGGGGCGAGCACCGCCCGCAGTGTCGCCTCGCTCGATGCCGGGACCACCGTCGCCGTAGCGTCGGCGAGCGCGCCGGCCGGATGGGCCAAGGTTTCGCGCGACGGGTGGATTCTGAAGTCCTCACTCGACCGTCCCTCCACGGAAAGCGCACGCTCGCTCAGCGCGGACCGGCACGCCACGGCCTCGGCCAAGTCGAGCGGCTCTGCGCGGAAGGCGAGTGGTGGTGACGTGGCTGCAGCCGCCTCGGCACCACGGTCGAGCGCGGCGCCCGCTCACGAATCTTCGCCACCGGCGGCAGTCATACGCGCCGGCGCGACGTCGACCGCGCCGGCGGCAGCCGCGACGATTGCCGACAGCGCGCTCGTGCCGACTGCCAATGTCGCGTTGCGCGCCGCGCCCGACGCGAAGGCGCTCGCGACGGTCGCCCAGGGAACCACGCTTACGCCGCTCGCGCGCGATCGCGGTTGGGTACGCGTACGCCTCGAGGGCTGGGTGCCTGAGAGCGAACTGGCGCCGGCGGACACATCGATCCGCACGAGTGTGAGCGCCGCCGACCTTCGGGCCGATCCCGTTGGCACGCGCGGGAAGCTCGTGCGCTGGAGTGTCCAGATCCTGGCAACGCAGAAGGCGGACGTCCTTCGCAAGGACCTGGCGCCTGACGAGACCTATCTGCTCGCGCGCGGCCCCTACGAGGAGAACGCGCTTCTGTACCTCGTGGTGCCGCCGTCGCTCTTGGTGACGGCGAAGTCCATTCCGGAGCTGTCGCAGGCGATGGTCACCGCGCGAGTTCGTACGGGACGAAGCGACCTTGTTGGCGTGCCCATCCTCGATCTGTTGACCATTACTCCCCGCAAGTGACCCAGCCGGTTGAACGCCGCCGTCAGAGCTGGCGCGAATTCCGACTTGCGTACCCGGGCATCGTTTCGGTCCTGCTCGTGGTCCTCGTGTCGATGATCGCGATCGACGGGTGGCTCGTTTATCAGCGCGTTCGGTATTCGCGGGAAACGGCGCGGCTTCGTGCCGGCATGACCGACCAGGAACGGCGCAAGACCGACATGGTGCTCGCTGCCGAGCAGAACCGCATGCGGGTCGCGCTCGAGCTCATGCGCCGCCAGGCGAATATCGATCGGGACCTCCACATCTCCGTCGCCGTGGACAGCGGCGTGATGTACCTCGAGCGCGAAGGAGCGTTGCTGCGCGAGATGCCCGTCGACGTCGGCCCCGAGAAGCGGGTCGGTAGGGGACCTGACACGCTGAAGATCGTGGCCCCCCGAGGCGCGAGGACCGTCGAGCGGGTCCTCGGCGCGAAGGATCGATGGGAGATCCCGAAGTGGGTGTACGTCGATCGCGGTCTCCCCGTGCCCGAGGACAGAATGGTGGTCGGCGCGCTGGGTCCGGGTGCGATCGTGCTGTCGGGTGGCGCGGTGATCTACAGCCACCCCACTGAGGGACCGTTGCGCGATTCGTCCTACGTGCTGCCGGGAGCGATTCGGGCACGGACGCAGGACTTGCGCGCGATTACGCCGAACCTGACGCCGGGCATGTCGGTATATCTGTACTGACGGCGATCAAGGGGTCAGAGCCCTTGATCGCGAGATGGTGAACCTACGCGATTGGAGACTGACGAGCATGGCAGGAAAGGGCGCGGGGTTTTTCGTGAGCGGCGGTCGATCGGCGTGGATCCTCATCGGTGCCGTGGTCGCGGTCGCTGGCGCCAGCGCGTTCCTCCTGTCGTCGACGGTAAACGCGCGGTACGAGCGTGATGTCTCACGGATGGTATTCAACGACAACCTCGATGTGCTCGACGGGATCAAGCGCAAGGTCGGCGCCTCGACCGACACGCTGAAGCAGATCCTCGTCGACAGCACCGAGGCGGGGGCGGCGGACAGCCTTCCGTACCTCGTCGTTAGCATCACAGATCACCGCCTTTGGTACAAACGCGGTGACCAGATTCTGTTCACGACCAGAGTCGCGACAGGAAGCGGAAAGGTTCTGGCAAAAGGGGGCGGGAACAAATGGAAGTTCGAAACCCCGCGGGGGCGTTTGGTCGTCGAAAGTAAGGAGACCGAGCCGACGTGGGTGCCACCCGACTGGCATTACGTCGAGATGGCCAAGAAGAAGAAGCTCGGCGTCGTTCACCTCGTGCGGGGTCAGCCGATCAAGCTCGGCGACGGTTCCGTCATCACCGTCGAGGGAAACGAAGTCGTGCGCAAGACGCCCGACGGTCAGTTGGTCCCGTTCGACGTGGCAGAGGGACGGGAGATCGTGGCCAACCGGAGCATCGTCATTCCGCCGTTCGGGACGACACAGAGGAAGTACAGCGGCGTGCTGGGCACTAATCGGCTGAACATGGGGGACGGCTACGCTCTGCACGGAACCGATGTTCCATCGAGCATCGGGACGTCGGTCAGCCATGGCTGTGTTCGGCTCCGGAACGAAGACATCGAGACGCTGTACCAGATGGTCCCGGTCGGCACGCCGGTCTACATATACTGACCGGTGAGTTAGATCACATCCCCGCTTCGGGTCGTTTCGGGCTATGGCGACCCAGGGCAAGCCTATAGACTACGCCACGTTAACCGCTCCTCCGCCGCGCTGCGGAGGCTCCTTGTAAAGGGCACGTCGGTCGGTCGGGACCGGCACGCAAAGCCGTGAGACGGCGCTATGCCAGGCCGTCAGTCTGGTTGCCAGGGAGGTCGTCGATGCACCATACAAAAAACCGGGCGCTCCGATGGCGCGCGATCGCGATTTCTTCGCTGATCGCTGCCATTGTGCTTTCCGGCACCGCGTCGGCCCATCCGCGGCCGCCTGTTTCCGTGCGCCCCGAGACGGTTACCGTCTCGCCTCCGGCCGCCTCATCCCCCGCGACTCTGCTTCCGGACTCGTTGTTCGGCGCCAGCGGCAAGCTGCGGTTCCGGCTGTTCAGCGCGTCCCGGCTCTTCGCCCTTCCGATCCTCGAACGGCTCTTCGGTGATCCCGCCGCCGACACGCGGCCCGGCGTCTACCATGCTGCTGAAGACATCATGGGCCGCCCGTTCGCGTTCATCTCGATGATCCCGTTCACCGAGAAGTCAGGGGGAAAGGTCGGTGACTATCGCGTGGGCTTCTGGCCTAACGAGCGGCACCGCCGGACGACGCAGGAAGCGTACGAGAATCCCGAGGGCTTCATCGAGGTGACCGCGGACAACCAGGACACCTACGTGTCAGAGCATTTCCGCCTGCGCGACTTCCTCACGCACGACCAGCAGGACGTCTGGCCGAAGTATCTCGTGCTTCGCGAGTCGCTCGTCGACAAGCTGGAGCTCGTGATCGAGGATCTCGCCGCGCACGGCGTTCGCGTCGAGCACATGGTCGTCATGTCCGGCTTCAGAACGCCGCAATACAACGCACAGGGCGTCGGACGCGGCGGCCGGGCGCGTGACAGCCGCCATCAGTTTGGCGATGCGGCCGACGTGTTCGTCGACAACGACGGCAACGGTCGAATGGATGACCTCAATCACGACCGGCGAATCGACTCGCGCGACGCGCGCGTCATTCTGCAGGCCGTCGAGCGCGTCGAGCGCGCACACCCCGAGCTCGCTGGCGGTGCTAGCGTGTACCGCGCCACCAGGGCCCACGGGCCGTTCGCGCACGTCGACACCCGCGGCGCGCGCGCACGATGGGGCAGGTCGTGACGGGAGAGCGACAACCCCGTGCACAATCGGCACGCCGCGCACCGCGCCTCGCGTCGCACCTCGCGTCGTTGGGAGTCTTCGGCTCGGCCGCGTTAGGCGTCGTCCAGTTCTACCACCCGCCGCGCCAGTTCATCGAGAGCCGTGGCGACGTCGCCGTCGCGGTCGCTGACAGCACCGGCCCTCTCGCGCTGCCCTCGCGCGACGCGTTCGGCCGGAGCGGTGAAGTCCGGGTGCTGTTCGCCCTGCCCGGTGAACCCGTCGTGTACCCGATGGAGCTGCGTGGCGACCCCACGCAGCTGACGTATGCGTGGGTGCCGTTCGCCGACACCGGCTCGATTCAGGCGCTGCCCGTCGAGTCCACGCGTCCCCTCGAGCCTCGCTTCGAGGCGCCGAGCACGCCGGGTTTCTACCGGCTCGCGCTCGTCCAGGGGGCCGAGCGGATCCTGGTGGACGGGCCCGCACTCTCGGTCATGGTGCCGTTCTCCGCGAAGCTCGGCAACTCGCTCAACGGCTACCGCATCGGCACGTACCTGGTCGAACGTCTCGGCAAGCGGACGGATGAGGTGGCGCCGCCGGGCTTCGTCGAGATCGACGAGGACAAGCTCGACGTTCCGCTCACGAAGCATCTCCGGCTCGCCGACTTCGTGACACATGACAACCAGGAAGGCTGGCCGCGTTATGCAGCGCTCGATGCGCGCCTGCTCGACAAGATCGAGCTCGTCGTGGCGGAGATCGGGCGGCTGAGCGGGAAGGGCGACGACGCGTCGTTCGAGCTCGACGTGCACTCCGGCTTCCGCACGCCCCTGCATAACCGCCGCGTGCAGCGGGCAGCGCGCGACAGTCGCCACCAGTACGGCGACGCCGCAGACATCGCCATCGACAGCAACGGCGATGGACGGATCTCGTTCGCCGATACACGCCTCGTCGCCGCGGCGGTGGAGGTCGTCGAGCAGGAACACCCCGACCTCGTCGGCGGCATGGGACTCTACAACCGCGGTACCGCCTCGTATGTTCACATCGACGCCCGCGGACGACGGGCCCGATGGCGAGGCTGATCCATGAACCAGTTCCTGCGCGACCGCATCCTCCGAAAGCTCGACACGCTCTCGGATGAGCGCGCGTACCAGGTGCTCGACTACGTCGAGTTCCTGGAATCCAAATACGCCGAGCGCCAGAATCCCTCCGCGAACGTCTTCCAGCGATTCGCGGAAACCGTAGAGGACAAGCTGCGCGCAGGTCGCGTCTCGGCTGCGACGATCTCCGAGACCATGAGTCTCATGAACAAAGCGATGGGCGTCCTCAGCGGGGTCGCCGCGGCTGGCAAGTCTGTTGCGAACGACATCGTCGGCGCGGCGAGCAGCCTCACCACTCCATCGGCACCTCTTCCCGATGGAACCGCGCCGGCGCCTCCTGCGGACTCACAACGGCCGCCGGACGCGTCTCCACCGTCAGCAGCAGGGGAGGCACGGTGACGAGAGCAGCGGAAGCGAGCAGACAAACTCGACGCGGTCGTTCGCGACGCGAGGTTCCGGCGTCGGCGCGATTGGAGGCCGGTGAACGGCCACGCACGGGCGCCAAGCGTACGGTGATGGATACCATTCGTCAGCTGCCGAACTACGTGCGACTGCTGTTCGGTCTGCTGAGAGACGGCCGGGTTGCCACGATCGACAAGGTTCTGGTCGGCGCGGCGATCGCCTACATCATCGCCCCGGTGGACCTCATCCCGGACTGGATCCCGTTCCTCGGAGAGGTCGACGACGTTTTTCTGCTGGTCACCGCGCTTCAGCGACTGATCTCGAATGCTGGTCGCTCGGTGGTCATGCAGTACTGGCTCGGCGATCCCGCGGAGCTCGGCGCGATGAACCTGCGCCATGTGCTGACGGCTGCGGCATTCTTCCTTCCGCGACGGCTTCGGCGTCGCTTGAGGACGATCGGACGGGCCTAGCGCACCTCTCGAGCGCGCCGCTGGACATGCCCTGGCGACGCTTCTACGTTTCGCCATGGCAACCTCGACTCGATCCAATTCACGGCCCGCTCGCCCGACGAAGTCGGACAGCGGGCCGGTGCGTTTTGATGACCCACGCCCGCACGGCAGCGCGCGCGTTCGCACCGACGTCGCGCTCACCTTCGACGACGTTCTGCTGGTTCCCCGACACTCGGTCGTGCATCCCAGCGACGTGATCACGAAATCGCGCTTCACGCGAGGCATCGAGATCAACGTCCCGCTGGTAGCCGCGGCGATGGATACGGTGACGGAGTCGGACATGGCGATCGCGATGGCGCGCGCCGGCGGCATCGGCGTGCTGCACAAGAACATGTCCGTCGATCGTCAGGCCGCCGAAGTCGACCGCGTCAAGCGCTCCGAAAGCGGGATGATCCTCAACCCGATCAAGCTCTCCCCCGATGCGACGCTGCGCGAAGCCGTGAGCTTGATGAGTCGATTCAAGATCTCCGGCCTTCCGATCGTCGATGGGGATGACCGCCTCGTCGGCATCATCACCAATCGCGACCTGCAGTTCGAGCGAAGCGTCGATCGTCCCGTGCGCGAGGCGATGACGTCCACGGGACTGATCACTGCGCCTGTCGGAACGACGCTCGACGAGGCGGAGAGCATCCTCGGCCAGCATCGCATCGAGAAGCTCCCCGTGGTGGACGACACCGGGAAGCTCAAAGGGCTGGTGACGGTCAAGGACATTCACAAGCGGCGTCAGTACCCTAACGCGAACAAGGACCGCCACGGGCGACTCCGGGTCGCTGCGGCGATTGGGGCGTCACGCCGCGATATGGATCGCGCGAAGGCGCTCATCGACGCGGGCGCCGATGTCCTCGTCATTGACACCGCACACGGTCACAGCGATGGCGTGTTGCAGGCGACCGCCGTCGTGCGCGAGGCATTCCCGGACATCCAACTCGTCGTCGGCAACGTCGCTTCGCGCGAAGGCGCGCAGGCGCTCGTGGAACGCGGTGTGGACGCGGTGAAAGTCGGCGTCGGGCCAGGCTCGATCTGCACCACCCGCGTGGTGACCGGTGTAGGCGTTCCGCAATTGACGGCGATCTTCGATTCGGTCGAGGGTGCCGGGGACATTCCGGTGATCGCCGACGGCGGTATCAAGTACTCGGGCGACATCGTGAAAGCGCTGGCCGCCGGGGCATCGAGCGTGATGATGGGATCGATGCTCGCGGGAACGGAGGAGAGTCCGGGCGAATCGATTCTTCTCGAAGGTCGGCGCTTCAAGATGATCCGTGGGATGGGCAGCCTCAGCGCAATGCAGGACGGCAGCGCGGATCGGTACTTCCAGGAAGGCGAGATGTCGCCGAAGAAGCTCGTACCGGAGGGGATCGAGGGTCGAGTGCCGTACAAGGGCCCAGTGGCCGACGTGCTGTTCCAGATGGTCGGCGGCCTTCGCAGCGGCATGGGCTACGTCGGGTGTAGCTCCATCGACGAGCTCCGCACCTCCAGTCAATTCGTGCGAATCACTACCGCCGGCCTCCGCGAGTCCCACCCGCACGACGTGGTGATCACGCGGGAAGCGCCTAACTATTCGCGGGAATAGGGACTGCCGGGGACGGGGGACGGACGACGGGCGACGGATAGAAGGCGAGAACCCTCGAGATGCTCATCTCGTGTAGAGAAGAGGGGAGAGGCCGCCCGAGGGTTCTCCGCATCTTCCCCGTCGCCCGCCGCCCGTCGCCCGTCCCCGGCAGTTCGTCGCCCGTCCCCCGTCGCCAGTCGCCAGTCGCCCGCCCCCGGTTAGTTCTGACACATGTGCGAGCGCTTGACGTCGCCTTGACAAGGCTCTGAGCCCCGTCCCACCTTCCCGCGCGGTTTTTGGGTCATCATCCGGCGTATAACGAATCGAGATAGCCGGCTCACCGAAATCACCGATCGCGGAGACACGCATGGGCTTATGGTCCAAGAAGAGCGTAGAGCACCTCCAGAGCGAAGCGTCGCTCGAGGGTGAACATACCCTCAAACGCTCGCTGGGAGCTCTCAACCTCACCCTCCTCGGCATCGGCGCGATCATCGGCGCCGGCATTTTCGTCCTGACCGGGACGGCTGCGGCACAGTACGCGGGACCCGCGATCGTTCTGTCGTTCGTGCTGGCCGGGTTGGGGTGCCTGTTCGCGGGCCTCTGCTACGCGGAGTTCGCGTCGATGATCCCGATTGCCGGCAGCGCGTACACGTATGGGTACGCCACGCTCGGCGAGTTCATCGCGTGGATCATCGGCTGGGACCTGATCCTCGAGTACCTGTTTGCGGCATCAACGGTCGCGGTGGGATGGTCGGGCTACTTCGCCGAGTTCATGGGACAGATCGGCATTCACATCCCGCGGCAGTTCACCTCGGCGCCGTTTGGCGTGGAGGGCACGCATACGCTCGTGCCGTCGGTGCTCTGCGTGAACCCGTTGAACAACGAGCTCATCACCGCCGGCACGTGTGACCTCACGAAGTACCAGCAGTTGCACGGTGTGCTGAACATTCCGGCGATGGCGCTCGTGGCGATTCTCACGGCGCTGCTCGTGGTCGGCATTCAGGAGTCCGCCCGCTTCAACAACGCTGTTGTCCTCATCAAGATCGCGATCGTCATTCTCGTCATCACGTTCGGCTTCATGTACGTGAACTCCGCCAACTGGACGCCGTTCATTCCGGCCAACACGGGCGAGTTCGGGCACTATGGCGTGAGTGGCATCGTTCGCGGCGCGGCTGTGATCTTCTTCGCCTACATCGGATTCGACGCAGTATCCACTGCGGCGCAGGAAGCCAAAAACCCGCAACGAGACTTGCCCATAGGCATTCTGGGTTCGCTCGCGATCTGTACCGTGCTGTACATCCTGATGGCGCTGGTCATGACCGGTCTCGCGCCCTATCCGGAGCTGAACGTTCCGCATCCAGTGTTCGTTGCCATCGAGAAGGCGGGCCCGCCGCTGCGCTGGCTCACATACCTGATCAACATCGGAGCCATCGCCGGACTGGCGTCGGTCGTACTCGTTATGCTCCTGGGCCAGCCGCGTATCTTCTACTCGATGGCGCGAGATGGCCTGCTCCCTGCGGTGTTCTCCAAGGTGCATCCGCGGTTCCGTACGCCCTACCTCGCCACGATCATCACCGGGAGCGTCGCGATGGTGATCGCGGGGCTGTTCCCGATCGGACTCCTCGGTGAGCTCGTCTCCATCGGAACGTTGCTGGCGTTCGTGATCGTGAGCGCGGGTATTCTCGTGCTGCGCTACCGTTCGCCGGACCTGCACCGGCCATTCCGTACGCCGCTCGTTCCGATCGTACCGATCCTCGCGATTCTGATTTGCGGATACATGATGTACGGTCTGCCGATCGACACGTGGCTGCGCCTGATCATCTGGCTCGTGCTCGGCCTGCTGATCTACTTCGGCTACGGGAAATCGCATTCTCGGATCGGCCGCGGCGACTTGGCGGCGGCGCGGGCTCGCTGACCGAGCAGGCGGGCGGTGCCGGTCAGCACCGCCCGCAATGAGGGGTTATCTTTGGTGGCGGCGCCTACGTTGGGCGCCGCTTTGGCATTCCCCTGATCTCCGGTCGTGCAACCATCGGATCTCACCAGGCCACCCGCGCATAGACAGGTTGCGATCGAGCGACTCGTCGCCCACCTGCACGCCGGGCAACGAGTCGTCCTCTCGACGCACATGAACGCCGATGGCGACGCGTGCGGCTCCGTCGCCGGGCTCGCCCGGCTGCTCCGTCAGCTCGGCATCGAGTCTCGCATCGTGAATCCGACGCCTTGGCCGGCTACGTTCTCGTTTCTCCTGGGCGACGATCTCATCGACCACACGGCGAAAGGCTCGGCCGCGTTGACACCGCTCGATGCGCTCATCGTGCTCGACGTCAGCGACGTGAAGCGGCTGGGCAGCCTTGCCGACACGGTTCGCAGGCTGGAGGTCCCGCGCCTCGTCATCGACCACCATATCGCGTCCGATGAGCCGGCCGGCGACGTGATGGTTTCCGACACGACCGCCTGCGCGACGGGCGAGCTCGTCTTCGACTTTGCTTCGGTGGTCGGGCTGGAGCTGACCGAGCCGATCGCCACTGCGCTCTACGCGGCGATTCTCACCGACACGGGCGGCTTTCGATTCAGCAACACCACGCCGCGCGCCCATGCCATCGCCGGCCAGCTTCTCGCCGCCGGCGTGGATCCCGAGGAGATGTATCGCCGCATCTACGCATCGGTCTCGCCGGGAAGGCTGGCGCTCCTCCGTGACGCCCTGAGCACGCTCGAGGTCGACCGCGATTATGGAATCGCATGGATCTCCGTCCCGGCAGACGCGCTCGATCGCTACGATGTCAGCTCCGAGGACCTCGAGGGCATCGTCGAGCACCCGCGGTCCATCTCCGGCACGCGACTGGCCGTGTTCTTTCGGGATCTTGGCTACGGGAAGGTGAAAGTGTCGTTCCGTAGCACTGGCGACGTGGACGTGAATCGTTTTGCGCGACAGTTCGGCGGCGGCGGCCACGCGAAAGCGGCCGGCGCGTTGATCCCCGGTTCGATGGAGGACGTGCGCCTCCGCGTCATCTCTGCCGCGCGCGCGTTCGTGTCGAACGGCGCCGGCCCCTCGGCCAGGGAGGCGTTGGCGTGATGTTCATGAAGGGCGCGCGGAGCGATCGCGACGTCGACAATCGGATTCGCGAAACGCTGCTTGAAGTCAGACCACTCCTTCACATCGCCGAAGCGAACATCGAGCTCGTCCAGTTCGAGGAACACACCGGCACGGCCGTGCTGCGCGTGGAGGGCGACTGCCCCGACTGCGAGATGTCGGCGGCGAACATGATCGAAGGCATTGCCGCTCACCTCCGGGCGCGCGTTCCCGAAGTTAGGGACGTTCGGCGGATTTGAGATCTGATGGGTCGATGAGCCAGACGTTACAGGAACGAATTGCAGCCGCCCTCGGGGCGATCGTGAACCCTCGTACGGGCGCCGACGTCGTGTCCTCGGAGATGATCCGTGACGTCGCGACGACAACGGGTGGTCGGGTACGCCTAACGATGCTGCTCGCGCCGAACGATCCGGCTACCCTCGTTCGGGACGTTCGCGAGGCGATCGAACACCTGGACGGCGTGGCCGATGTCCGCGTGGACGTGAAAGACCCTTCGGAGACGGATGGGCACGCCGCACGCGGCCACGCGCCATCGCCGGGCGCTGGTGCGAGGACGCTGCCGGTGATGAACGCCGCGCCGGCTCAGGCCCCGCGACCTTCCGCGCCGACCCCGGTGGCATATCCGCATCTCGGCCGCATCATCGCGGTCTCGAGCGGCAAGGGTGGCGTTGGAAAGTCCACGGTGGCCACGAATCTCGCGATCGCGCTCGCCGCGTCTGGCGCGCGGGTCGGCCTCATGGACGCAGACGTCTACGGGCCTAACGTGCCGAGGATGATGGGCGTCAACGCGCCGCCGCCGGTGGTGAACGAGAAGATTATTCCGCTGCAGGCGCACGGCGTCAAAGTGATCAGTCTCGGATTTCTCATCGAGCGTGATCAGCCGGCCATTTGGCGTGGACCGATCGTGATGAAGATCGTGACCCAGTTCCTCCGCGACGTCGCGTGGGGCCAGCTGGACTACTTCCTGGTCGACATGCCGCCCGGCACCGGCGATGCACAGCTCTCGCTCGTGCAGGCGACACACGTGCACGGGGCGATCATCGTCACGACCCCACAGGACGTTGCCACCGGTGACGCGCTTCGCGGCGCCAAGATGTTCCAGCGTGTCAACGTGCCAGTGCTCGGCATTGTCGAGAACATGAGCTGGTTCGAGTGCCCGCACTGCGGCAAGCCGACGCCAATCTTCGGCACGGGCGGGGGCAAGCGTCTCGCCGACGAGCTCGAGCTTCCGCTGCTCGGCGAGATCCCGCTCGACCCGCGCATCCACGAGGGCGGAGATCGCGGAACGCCGATCGTGGTCGCCCAGCCAGATGCGGCCGCGGCCCGTGCGCTGCGCGCACTGGCCGAGCGCGTGACCATCGCGCTCGGAGCACCCGCAGCGCCGTGACCCCACGAGACAGCGCTCGCGAGGTTGTCGCGCGGCCGTCGGACACTGTTCCGGCGGCCGCGCTGCCGTTCGAAGCGCACGATGGTGCCGCGACCGTTTCAGTCGTCGGGGCGGCGCGCCAGACGAGCGTCGTCGACGACTCCCTGGCATCGGTCATTCGTCGCCTCGCGCTGCCTGCGGTGGCGTCGAACGTTCTCATGACCGTGTTCGCGTCGGTGGACGCATTCTGGGTCGGCACGCGAATCGGCGCTCGCGGGCTGGCCGCCGTGTCAACCGCCGTCTTCTGGATCTGGATGGTGATCTCGGTCGCGGAGATGGTGAGCGTGGGCCTCACCGCCGTTGCCGCCCGGCGGCACGGTGAACGGCGGCCGGAGGAGGCGGCACGGGTCGTCGGGGAAGCGCTGACGTTCGCCGTCGCGTTAGGCCTCGGCGTCGGCGTCGCGGGTGCGCTGTCGGTCGAACATCTGTTCGCGCTCATGCAGACACCGCCGGAGGTCACGGCGCTCGGCCGAAACTATCTGCGAGTGTACTTCATGGGCGCGCCGCTCATCTACGGGTACTTCGCGATCGACGCGGCATTCCGCGCGGCGGGCGACACGCGTACGCCGTTCACGCTGCTGCTCGTATCCACCGCGTGCACGCTCGTGCTCGATCCCGTGCTGATCCTTGGATTGGTCGGCGCGCCCCGGCTCGGCATCGTGGGAGCGGCCATTGCCCTCGTCCTTACTCGCGGCGGCGCATTCGTGGCGGGGGTGATGCTCCTGCATCGACGCGGGCTCATGCGGGTCGGGCGGATCGCATGGCCGACGGTTCGCTCGGTCGCCCGCATCGGGCTGCCGACCGCGCTCACGGGAGTGATGTTCTCGCTGATCTACGTGGCGCTCACGCGCACGACCACACGCTTCGGCACGCCTGCGCTCGCGGCGTTAGGCATCGGGCACCGCGTCGAAAGCTGGCTCTACACGGTCGGCATCGGGTTCGGGGCGGCCGCGGCCGCGATCGTTGGCCAGAATCTCGGCGCGCGAAGGATCGACCGGGCAGAGCGCGCCGGGTGGGTGACGCTCGGCTACGCCACAGCGCCGGCGCTTCTGGCGGCCGCCGCGGCGCTCGTCATTCCCGACCGGCTTGCGGGCTTGTTCACCACCGAGCCCGCCGTGATTGGCGTTGCCGCCCACTATCTTCGCATCGGAGCGCTCGCCGACCTGACCGTGTGTGCCGAGGTCGTTCTGGAAGGCGCGCTTGGCGGGGCAGGCCACACCGTGCCGCCCATGCTGACGTCGACCGCGCTCACGGCGCTGCGCATTCCGCTTGCGTGGTGGGCCGCAGACCGCTGGGGCGTCGACGGGATCTGGTGGGTGATTTCGCTGACGGCGACCGCGCGCGGGATCGCCATGATCATCCTCTGGCGCGCGGGCGGCTGGAAGCACAAATCCGTGTAGCGCATGCGGCCGATCATCACTCTACTCACCGACTTCGGCACGGCCGACGGCTACGTCGCCGAGCTCAAGGGAGTGCTGTTCTCGGCGACACCGGACGCGACGGTCGTGGACCTGTCGCACGACATTCCGCCACAGGATGTGGAGTCAGCCCGACTCGCGGTCGCACGGTATTGGCGTCGCTTCCCGGGCGGCACGGTCCACGTTGTCGTCATCGATCCCAGCGTCGGTTCGGCGCGCGGGGCGCTCGCGGTGAGCTGCGATGGGCGCTTTCTCGTGGGCCCCGACAACGGCGTGCTCAGTCCATCACTGTTGGCGGGCGGCTCGCGCGCCGTCTCCCTCCCGATACCGTCGACGGCGTCGGCGACGTTTCACGGACGCGACGTGTTTGCGCCCGCGGCAGCAAGCCTCGCAACCGGCACGCCGATCGACTCACTGGGCGCGGCGTGCCTCGAGCCCGTCATCCGGCGCACGCCTGAGGCGCGCCGCGGCGGTGATGGATCGATCCAGGGCGAGGTCATCGCGATCGATCGGTTCGGAAATGCGATCAGCAATCTCATCGCCCCGCGGGGTGGACGGATCGAGATCCGCGGGCGCGTGATGCCGATCGTGCGTACCTATTCCGATGCCGCGGTCGGCGACGTCGTCGCGCTCGTCGGCTCGAGCGGATTCGTCGAGATCGCGCAGCGCGACGGCAATGCCGCGCGTGCGCTCGAGCTCACGCGCGGCACGCCGGTCACGCTACGTTCGCCGGGCGCCTAACGGCTCGATGCGTTCGACACGGTCGAGCGACGGCACACCGGCCGCTGCCGCTGTTTCGATCCGGCCGCCATACAGAAGACCCAGGCGGGGCGTAACGGCCCCCGTTCCGTGGTGTATCTCGGAGTTGATCTCGCCACCGATCAAAAAGACGAGCATCGAGAAATACATCCACGTGAGCAGCGCGATCACGCCGCCGATCGCGCCGTACGTGGCGTTGTAGTTGGCGAAATTCGCCATGTACACACGAAGTGCCACCGTCACCACTGCCCACCCGATCGTCGTGAAAATGGCTCCGACGAGCACCTGTCTCTTGCTCTGGCGGAGGTTAGGCAGGAAGTAGTACGTGAGGCCAGCGATCGCGACGAGGAGCGCGAACGCGATCGGCATCTGCACGATGGTCACGAGCGTCCGCGTGCTGGGCTCGAGGTCGAGTTTAGTCGCGATCCAGCCGGTGATCTTGTCGCCGGCGAGGATCATGACCGTCGAGATGAGGATCACGATTCCGATGACGACAACGCTTGCGACGGCGATCAGCTTCTTCTTCCACCACGGACGCGTGTCCTTCACATCGTACGCAATGTTCAGCGCATCGATGAGCGCCCCGAACACGTTAGATCCGGCCCAGATTGCGAGCAACGCACCGACGGACATGAGGCCCGGTGCATTCTTGGCGTAGACGACGTCCTTGATCACGCCGCCGATGAGCTCCCAGCCCGAGCTGGGCACGACCTGCTGCAACTGCGAGGTGAACAGCGCGAACGTCTCCTGCTTGTCGCCCACGAGGCTCAACACGGGCGCGATGAACAGGAGGAGCGGAAAGAGCGAGAAGAAAAAGTAGTACGCTGTCTGCGCCGCAAGCCCGAGGAGATTGTCGTCGAGCGTCTCCTTGAGCGCCTTCTTCGCGATGGACCCGACTCGGTACCCCAGCACCACCATTGCGCCACTCCCGTCGTGTGGCGGCTACCAGCGCAAATGGTGTGCGAAGCGCGTGCGGCGGCTCAGCGTCCCGTTCTGTCGATCGCGAGCTTTCCGAAGACCGTCTTGGCCGTCACGCGCAGCTTGTGCGGGGCCGAGTCCCAGTTTCTGGAGACCCAGGCGCCGTCGCGCTCGATCAGGCCTTCGTGCTCGAACGACGCGACCGTCTTCTGCAGCGAAACGCGGACGCCGACGTCCGAGGGGACGTGGATGGTGACGACCCCGAGAGTGATGTCCACTTTGAGCTCGATGTCCTGCGTCCACTGACCACCCATGTCGAGCTCGACTTCCCCGACACCGGCATCGACGCGAACATCCTGAGCGTTCGCGTTGGCGAGGCGATCGCCGCGGAAGCTCGCGGCGCCAAGCGAAATCTCCAGCAGGCTCATTCGCGCCGAGTTGAGCGAATCGAAGCGAAGCTTCGCATCGCTCGCTCCCGATCCGACGCGGAGCCGGGAGACGCGGAGCCCGGTGAGATCCAGATCGGACTCCACCGCCCCGAGATCCAGGTCGAGGTCGAGCGGCGCGCTCTTCGAGAGCTCCAATTGCAGATGACCGGCATCACTGTCGCTTCGGCCCGTGAATCGGACTTCCGATTTCTGGACGCCGATCTGCAGCTTGCGCGCGGTCGCGTCGAACGTGTGCTTTGGCAGCGCCCGAGTCGCGTCATACCGGAGCTGCATGTGGTACAGCAGCGGATTCGACGTGGCGCGTACGCCGATCTTGCCCATTCCGTAGACGACCTGTACGGATGCGGGGCTCGAGTCCTTGAGCTGTCGGGCGACATCCAGCGTACGCCAGCTTTGGGCCGCCGCGGTGGAGGCGGCCAGCGAGGCTGCCGCGGCGTGGGCGAAAACGAAAAAACGCCTCGCGCGCGAATTCATCGTTTCGCGGACGACGACGGCGTCGGGCGGCGCGCGGCGACGACACCAGCGACGGGCGTGGGCGTCTGCCACGGAATGTCGTTCACCGCCGGGAGCGGAACCGTTGGGGCGGATCGGCGAGTGCCACCTCGCGAAAGGATCGCGGCCCCAAGACCCGCCGTAGTCGCGACCCACGTGATCGCGACGGCGACTCCGCGAAGCACGGTTTCGACTATTGGCGCCCATGCGAACGCCGACGCGAGCACCCACAAGCCCATGTAGATCGATACGCCAACGACGAGTGCGCGGAGGGCTGCACCGCGCGCCGAGTACCGCTTGCTTGCGGCCGGTGCGACCGATTCGCCCGTGATTCGCGCGATGGCGAGGAAGCCGAGTGTAATGAGTCCCACGACCGCGAGCACGAACGCCACGATCGCGAACGGGATGAGCAGGATGCCCAGAATGGTCACCGCGAGGGCAACGATGAGCAGCGCAAGCACGGGTGCGAGCGCGAGCTGCGTCGCGATGCCGGCCCAGAACGACCGGCCGAATCGGCCCTCGAGCGAATCCACGACGCCGTCGAGATAGTCGCCGGCGAACAACAGCACGCCGATGGCCATCAGTACAAGGATGATGAGCCAGCTCGACGAGAGTGCGAGCGCGTGGCGGGTGCTGCGTGCGGGCGACTCCGCCACCTCAGCGGCCGCCGGAACGGCGCCGAGTGCGCCTCCGAGCTGACGGATCTCCCCGTTCACGGTGCCGCCAAGCAGCGTCACCGCGCCTAACGCGGCCACCGCGTTGCCGGTGATGCGAGCGCCGGGGTGGACGATGACGTCGCTACCAACCGCGATGGCGTCCCCGTTCACCGTACCGAAGACGTGGAGTGGGCCGCCGGCTGCCACGACGGGACCAGCCACTTCAGTGCCGGCCGGAATCGACCGCCCGCCCATGGCGATCTGGTCCGTCGGCGGCAGCTTGACCGCTTCAGGGTCGCGTCGGAAGCGGTTCACAAGCTCGGTCAGAGAGTCGATCGCGACCTTGGAGAGCTGGACCTTCACCGAATCCGAAGCCTCCACGGCTCGGGCCGGGGCGGTAGACTTACCGGCAGACTCGGCGGCGGGCTGCTTTTCGGCGGTGGGTCGTTGCTGGATGGCGGCGGCCTGCCGAGCCATCAGCGGTCCCACAGCGACCGCGAGGATCAGCGGAAGAATGGCCGTGCGCATTGTCAGGTTGTCCGGCGGCGGCGAGCGGTCGCGACGAGGGCCCTCAGCCCGACAGCGGCCAGGACTATGAGAACGAGGAAACCGGTGAGGCCTACCGCGGCCGCGACTCCGCCCGTACGGAGTGCATCGACTGCGGCGGTCCCGAAGGTGCTGGCGATCGCGCTGCCAAGCCCATCGAACACGGCCGCTCGGACGCGCTGACCGGCAAGGTCGAAGAAGAACAGGAACGCGTCGAGGCGCACGGCCATCCAGACCGCGCCGAGCGACACGACAAGGGCAAAAACGGATGTCGCGGCGAGTCCAACGAACCTGGCAGGCCGCGAGACCGGGAGCCACCGCCTGGCCGTATCGAGGGCGGACACGTGCCACGGTTCGAACACCTGGACCTGCGCCATCACGCGCTCCCTGAAGAGCGGGGACGGCACAAAGTGGGGCAGGCGCTCGAGCGCGCCGACCACCTGCCGAGCTTCAGCCAATTCGGCGCGACATTTCTGGCAGTTCTCGACGTGCGCGAGGAGTGGGGCGACGCCGAATCCGGCTTCGCCGTCCAGGAGCTGGTCGATTTCGTCTGGTAGTAGATGCCTGTGTTCCACAAATCCTCCAACCGGCCCGTACGGGCGGGTTTAGAACCGGGTTTCAGGGAATTACCGGCTCGCTACCCGGCGCCCTTCACATGTTCGAGCGCCTCGCGCAACTCGTGGCGTGCGCGATGGATATAGGTCTTCACGGTGCCCAGGGGCAGATCCAGCGTGGCAGCGATCTCCTCGTAAGACCGCCCTTCGACGTGACGCAGCATGATGCACGAACGGTACTCCGGCCGAAGGCGAGCGATCGCGCGCTCGATCGCCGAGCCCAGCTCGCGCGCCTCCATCTCCTCCAGCGCCGATTCCTGCCGCGCGGTCAGGTCGAAGGATGTTGCTTCGATCTCCGCCGCGGTGGCGGCGTGCGGAGAGCCATCGATGCTGATCGTGTCCAACTGACGTTTACGCAAATGATCGATCGCAACGTTATTGGCGATCTTGAACAGCCAGCTGGAGAGCTTGAATTCGGGCCGGTACCGATCGATGTGGTTCAGCACCTTGATGAACGTGTCCTGCGCGAGGTCCTCGGAGATCTCGCGATCCCGAACCATCCGGAAAATCA
>Ga0075424_100001602_pt1 | contig 20023 bp, 19 predicted proteins | sample SoiMethybrSBSTD3_FD_75301 | JGI IMG/M metagenome (GOLD analysis project Ga0075424, IMG submission 75301) | Bulk soil microbial communities from a Populus tree surrounding site in Tennessee, USA - Soil MetaG P. TD hybrid SBSTD3 | ecosystem: Environmental > Terrestrial > Soil > Tree plantation... | reverse complement strand
GCCACCGAGCTGCCGCTCGAAGCGGGTGAAACCGTCGAGCTGGTGAAGGAGTTCGACGGATTCGCCTGGGGCCGGCGGGCGGATGGCCGCGAGGGATGGTTTCCCATCGCCATCCTGGAACGCACATCGAAGTCGAAGGCCAGTGGCGCACGCAAATGAGGAACTCCCAACCCCATCGATGACTATTAGCGAAGGCGGGAACGCAGACGCGACCACACGGAGCTTTCCTATGCGCGCGACGGTACTGCTGTTTGCTTCGCTGACGATGTACCCGACTCTGGCGAAGGCTCAATCGAATCCATACCAGCCTTCCGCCTCCGCTCTTGCCACGTTGCGGCCGGTCTCCATGAGCGGGCCACTGTCGAACCTCGGCAACGACGTCGATCCCCTCGCCGCCCAGCGGTTCACCAGCCGGGCGCCCGGTGCCACGCTGATGATCATCGGTGGGGCAGCGATTGTAGCGGGGCTGTTGGTCAATGGATCCGGCAGCACGATTCTGATTGTCGGGGGCGTCGCACTGGGGGCGTACGGGGCGTATCTCTACACCCGCTAGCGAGCGCGCGGCCCCAGTGCCACCGGGGGTGCGCGTCGTACACGAACTAAAGACGCCGGCTAATCCACCGTGACCGACTGCCCCATGGATTCGGCCCGGCGCACCGGAATCTCGATGCCCTCGTCGTGATAGCGCTGGTGCAGCCGCTTGATGAACTCGTGCCGGATCAGGTCCTGGTCCTCGATGTCCCGCGCGCGCAGCACGACCGTGAACTCGATGCTCGTTCGCCCAAACGCCTGGAAACGAATGAACGGCTCGAATTCGGGCACTCCTCCCGGTACTTCCACCATCGCCTCGAGCGCGACAATCGCCGTGACCTCTTCCACGCGCTCCAGATTGCTGTCGTAGCTCACCGCCACCGGGACCAGGACCGCCAGCTCCGGATTGGGCAGGTAGTAGTTCGTGATCACCGCCGAAGCCAGCTTCGCATTGGGGACGATCGTCAGGTTGTTGAGCCGCTGGCGCACCGTGGTGTAGCGCCAGGTGACGTCTTGCACGTACCCCTCCTCGCCCGTGCTGAGCTTCACGTAATCGCCTCGACGCACCTGCCGCGAGGTCAGGATGTGGAGCCCGGCGAAAACGTTGGCGAGCGTATCCTGCAAAGCGAGACCCACGGCGAGCCCGCCGATGCCGAGCGCGGTGATCAGCGGGGTGATAGAGATCTTGAGCGTTTGCAGGATGATCAAGAGCCCCAGACCGAGAATCGACAGCTTCGCCAGGTTGGTCAGCAGTGTCGCCGAAGGCAGGCGGCCGGGTACGTCCGCGGCCACGTGTTCCATGAGCGCCCCCGCCAGCCGGGCGATCGCCCAGGTGACGGAGATGATGGCCAGGATGATGATGCCGCGCTGCAGGATCGCGGCGACCGACGGTGGCAGCGTGATGATCTGGGCCGCGACGTAGAACCCGAGCAGGGTACACCACACGACCACGGGGACGCGCAGCGATGAGATAATGAAGTCGTCGGTCCGAGACGGTGTAGCCGCCACCTTCCGCTGCAGACGACCCAGCACCGTTTGGCGGAGCAGCAGGCCGACCCCCAGCCCGCCGACGGCGAGCGCCAAGGCCACGAGTACGGCCGTCAGTGTCGAAGTATTCATTGCACCAGGCACCTCCTGCACAAAATACCCCGCCATGGCGCCCAGGTGGCGGCCAGCCTCGCTCACCGGCACTTTAGATCGCCACAGCCGAAAGGGGTGGAGGATGTGGGGGATGCGGGCAACAACGACGAGCGGGATCACCGCGGCGTGCGCCATGGTGCTGGCTGTTTCGGCCCACGGCCAACAGGCCGCCTCGTCCCTCACCGAGCACACGGTCTTCGACTCCTCCTACGGTCGCGCCCGGCGGATCTGGGTCTACACCCCAGCGGGCTATGACCCCCATCGAGCGGCTCCGTATCCGCTGATCGTGGCGTTCGACGGCTCGGAATACCGGGATTCCATGCCGCTGCCGGCCGTCCTCGACTCGTTGAACGCGACGGGCCAGGCGCCGGCGTTCGTCGCCGTCCTGGTCGACGATTCCGCCGGGGCGGTACGGATCGCGGACCTGGGAAACGCACCGCGCATGGTCACCTTCCTTGTCGATCAGCTAGTCCCGTGGGTGCGGCAAGGCTGGCACGTGACGCACGATTCCCATCGCGTGATCGTCACGGGCTCCAGTGCGGGCGGATTGGCCGCCGCGATGGTGGCGTTCACGCGCCCCGACGTGTTCGGGAATGTCTGGTCCCAAAGCGGGGCGTTCTGGCGCGGAGCCAACGCGTCCAACCAGCCGCCCTGGGAATGGCTCACCGGCCAGGTCGCGGTGTCGCCGCATCGGGACGTGCACTTCGTCCTGGACGTCGGGGCACTGGAAGATCACGCGACGCTGGGAGGAAGCGGACCGAACTTCCTGGAAGCAAACCGTCGGTTTCGAGATGCCTTGAAGAGCAAAGGGTACGACCTGACCTATACGGAAGTCCCGGGCGGCAATCACGCGGAACAATGGTGGCGACCACGACTCGCGGTCGGCATCGTCGCGTTGTCGGCCGGCTGGCCACTCCGGTAGGGAGCCGAACTCCAGGGGTCCAAGGATGGCTATGGTTTTCGTGACAACATCCTGCGTACGGCGTCGACCGCCTGGCGCAAATACGCGAACCGTCGCGCACGCTGGATCACCGGATCGACCCTGAGCTCCACCGGTTGGGGAGCGAGGAGATCGAGCAGGCTCCCGGCGACCGCGCGCGATTCCTGGAGGGCGGCGTAGCGATGGCCGCATTCCTCACACTCAGTCACATGAGCTTGTAACCCGGCTCGACGGGCCTGCGGGCCTTCTCCGTCGAGCAGCTCTCTCAGCTCCCCATCACTCGGGTGTGCGCTGGAGCTCATCGTAGGTCCTGCGGAAGTCGTCGCTCACTCGAGCCAACATCGTCCCGACCCCTCCCGGCGCCAGCTGCTGGATTTCGGCGATGTCGCGGTACGCATAGCCCTCGTGCTGGAGCAGCAGCAGTCGCCGGTCTCGTTCCGGCAGTCGCGCGAGCGCCCGGTGCGCGGAGGCCATGAGATCCGCGGCGAGCGCCGCGGCGTCAGTCGTGGGGATGGGTCCGACCGATTGCGGCTCTTCCTCCGCCAGGTGGTGCCGGTGCAGCAGGTCATGTGCGGTCGACACCAGCCAGGCAGCCGGCGCGTCCGGGAGCCGTCCGCTCCGGTACAGTCGAACAAAGCATTCTTGCGTGATTTCCACGGACAGCGCCCCGTCACCCGATAGACGAAACAAATACCGGTACAGGGAGGCGGCTCGTTCGGTAAAGAGCCGGCGAAAGGCCTGCTCGAAGGTCTCGTCTATCATGAGCCTCCTTCGTCCAACGCCCCAACCGCATCCAGTCCAATGGGGAGCAGGATCAGCGTGATCGCGGTGGACAGGGTAAGCCCGCCGATGACGGCCACGGCCAGCGGACGCTGCAGATCGGCGCCGGCGCCCCAGCCAAGCGCCAGAGGAAACAAGCCGGCGACCGTACACAGGGTGGTCATGAGGATGGGCCGCATCCGCACCGCGCCGGCCGCGATCAGGGCTTCACGGGCGGGCAGTCCTTCGCGCCGGCCCGCGTGGGCGGCATCGATGAGGAGAATGCCGTTCCGGACCATGAGGCCGACGAGCAGGATGAGCCCCATGAAGCTCGAGACGTTGAACGGAATGCCGGTTAGCGCGAGCCCCACCACTGCGCCTGTGAGGCCAAGCGGGGTGGCTACGATCAGGGCAGCCGGCGCGCGCAACGTGCGGAACTGAAGAACCAGGACGACCAGCACGCCGGCTACGGCGAGGAAGAGAACGAGCAGTAACTGACCAAACGATTCCCGTTGGCTCGCGTATTGGCCCCCGTATTCGATCGTTACCCCGGCCGGCAGGGCGAGCGTACCCACGGCGCGCCGGATCCGTTGCATGACGGCGCCCAGGTTCGAGCCGGAGACGCGGCCGGTCACTTTGACGACCGGCCGCAGGTCCTCACGCAACAGCTCGCTGGCGACGGCGGTGTCGCGCACGGTGCCGAGCATCCCCAGCGGGGCCCAGGCTTTGGGGCCGACGATCGGGAGCGTTTGGGCGATGTCGGGGCCGTTGCGAGCCTCGTCGGGAAGCCGGACGTGGATTGGCACCATGCGATCCGCTTCGCGGATGCTCCCGGCATCGGTGCCGAACAGGGACGCCTGGGCCTGCGCAAGGATGTCCGCCGTCGTCAACCCGAGGCGGGCGGCGCGTACAGGGTCGACGTTGACCCGTGTTTCGACGTTGTCGCCCGGGGTGCCGTCGAACACGTCGACCAGTCCAGGAACTCCCGCGATCGCGGCCGCTATGCGCTTGCCGGTCGCCTCCCCCAGGGCCTGATCGGGGGTGAACAGCTTGATCTCGATTGGAGACGGGGCACCGGCCAAGTCCCCGATGACATCCTGCATCAGCTGCATGAACTCGACCCGCACGGCCGGGACGGTGCGCTCGATCTGGTCCCGCACCCGATCCATCACTTCGTAGACCGAGCTGCTCCGCCGGCTCCGGGATCTCAGGAGCACGGTCAGGTCTCCCCGATTCGGGGACGTGGCGGCGAATCCCAGCTCCGTTCCTGTGCGCCGCGAAAACGCCTGCACGTCGGGGTCGCGCCGCAGTATGGTCTCAATGAGGTTGACCTGACGGTCGGTCTCGTCCATTGAGCTGGCCGTCGGGGCCCAGTAATCCAGAATGAACCCCCCCTCGTCCATTTCGGGCAGGAAACCGGACCCGACAATGCGTGAGAAGCCGTAGGCGGTCACGGCGAGGAGCCCCGCGAGCCCCCAGGCGAGGCGACGCCGATCGAGGAGGTACTCGAGTGTCCACCGGTACACGCGCTCGACCGGCTCGAGCCGGAGTCGCGGCCACCGGCGGGGGGAAGCGTGTGAGTCACGTCCGCCCAGCCACCATTCCGCGAGCACGGGGATCAAGCCGATCGCGAGCAGGAGGGACAGGGCGACGGCAATCGCCAGAGCGATCGAGAACGCCTGAAAGAACTGTCCCACGACACCCTGCACGAGCCCCAGGGGGAAGAAGACCACGATCGTGGTGACGGTGGAGCTCAAGACCGGGCCGAAGATCTCGTCCGTGCCCCGGCGGATCACGTTGTGGAGGGGCTCCTCGGGGTGCATCGTCATCCGGCGCTCCACGTTTTCGACGACGACCACGGCGTTGTCGATCACGAGCCCGATCGCGACCGCGAGTCCGCCCAGCGACATCAGGTTGAGCGAGCCGCCGGTCAGGGCAATGCCGGCAAACGCGCCGATCAGCGAGAGTGGCAGGATGATACTCGCCGCGATGGTCAACCGGAGGTCGCCCAGAAACGCCAGCAGGACCAAAATCGCGAGGATTCCGCCGACGAGAATCGCGTCGCGAACCGTCGCCAGGGACTCCCGCACCAGGCTGCCTTGATCGTACACGCTCGCGAGCCGGACCCCCGTCGGGAGGGACGGGCGGACGGAGTCCAGGATCGCTCGAACGCTCGCCTGAAGGCGCAGGATATCGCCTCCGGGTTGCCGGGCGACATTGATCAGCGCGGCGGGCGTTCCGTCCCCGCGAATGAGCTGGAACACATCCGATCGTCCATAGGCGACGGAGCCGAGGTCCGCGACCCGAATTGGTCGGTCGCCGGCCTGCCGGACCACGATCGTGCCCACCGCCGGCGGCGTCGCCGGGAGTCCCGAGGCGACCACGCTGAACTGCTCATAGTGACGCGTGACACGGCCCGCGGCACCGGCCACATCGGACGCGGCAATCGCCGACACGACGTCGGTGGCGGAGATGTGGGTGGCGACGAGTCGCGTCGGATCGAGGGCGACGGTGACCTCCCGCTGGTCACCGCCCTGGACTTCGACTTCGCCGACATCCGGCGCGCGAATCAGGAGTGGGCGGATCCGGAACTGCGCGATGTCGAAGAGGGTCAGGGGATCGGCACCGGTCAGCTCGTATTGCACCACCGGGAACACGGACGGCGTCAGCCGTTGCGCCGTGAGCTCGATCTGGGGCGGGAGCGAGGGCCGCACGGTGGCCAGCCGGCCGTCGACTTGCTGGAGCGCGCGCCACATGTCCATCCGGGACTGAAAGTCGAGGCTGATCTCCGCCGCGCCACGGACCGTCCGGCTGCGGATCTTGACCAGCCCGATCATTCCGGCCATGGCTTCTTCGATGGGGCGAGTCGCGGCGACGGTCATGGCTTCGGCCTCGAACGCCGTGCCTTGCGCGATGACCACGATGCGTGGGTACGTGACCTCCGGGTAGATCCCCGCGCCGAGTGTCGCGAACAGGTATGGACCACTGATCGTGAGAAACGCCGTCGCGACGAGAATCATGGCCCGATGCCGTTGCACCAGGGCGGTGATGCTCATGGGGCCGTGTCCCGTGGTACGACCCGCATGCCGTCGGCCAGGCCGAAGGCCCCCGATGCCGCGACGCGGTCACCCGGTTGGACCGCTCCTTCGACCTGCGCCCGTCCGTCACGACGGGCGCCGACGCGGACGCGGCGTGCGACCACGCTCGAATCCGGGCGCAGCACGAACACGGCCATCGAGTCCCCCTGGAGCACGAGGGCTGCCTCCGGCACGATCAACGCGTCCCGCAGGACGCCGAGCGTGATGGTGGCCGTGGCGCCCGATCCCGGTACTACGTGCCCGCCAGGGTTGGCCACCCGGATCACGATTTGTCCCGTGCCGGAGAGCGAATCGATGGCGGGGGAAAGTCCGGCGACGCGCCCGGGAAACGATCGGTCGACACCATCGGGTTTCACGACAGCGGGCAGGGCGCGTTGGAGACGGGCCCGCGCGACGGGCGGGATCGCCGCGACGACGTCGACCGTGTCGGTCTTCACGATCGACACCAGCAGCGCCCCGGCTTCGACGCGCTCCCCCGGCTGCACCAGGACGGACTGAACTCCGCCACTCAGCGGACTGCGCACCTGAGTCCGATTCCCCAGTGCTCGAGCCGCCGCCAGGGCCGCCGCCGCGCTGCTCGCTGCCGCGCGTGCTTCCTCCAAGGCCCGGCTCGACGTTACGCCTTCCGCGTACAGCGCCGCCAGGCGCGCGGCCTCCCGGTCAGCGGCGTCCGCCGCGGCCTGGCGTGCCGCCAGGTCGGCCACGAGCTCAGGGACGTCCATGCGCAGGAGCAGCTCCCCCCGGCGCACCACGCTGCCGACCTGGACCCGTACAGCGGACACGACGCCTGCCGCCGGCGCCGCGAGTGTCGCCGAGCCTCCCGGCATCGCCACGACGTGACCCACCACGACGATCTGGTCCGAGATCGTGTCACGCATGACTCGTCCGACCGTCACCGGGACGCGCGTCGCTCCGCGCGGGAGCGACGCGCTCTCGCCCTCGTCATCGCCGCCTCCGCGGCGGCCGCGACACGCGGAGACCGCGAGCAGGCAGATCAGAAAGCGGATCGCCCTCACCTGACGCCCCCCTCCCCGAGCAGCGCCAGCCAATCGGCGTAGGCCTCCTGATAGGTCAGGAGATCGTCCACGAGATCCCGTGCCACCTGTCGCTCCGCCCGCAGCGCGTCCAGGACCGGCACGACGCCCGTTTCCCCGGCACGATAAGCGACGAGCGCCAGGGCCCGTTGTTGGACCGCGAGTGGCATGATCGAGTCCCGAGCCACCAGAGCCCGCTGAGCGGATTCCCGAACCCGCGTCGACGTTTCGCTGAGAAGTCGCTGGATGTCGGCCCGCGTTTCGCGCAGGCGCCCGGCTGCCGCCAGGGCGTCGGCTCGCGCGGCGGCCGCGGCCGACCCGCCACTCTGCCACAGCGGGAGCGGCAGCGACAACCCGATCGTGGCAAACGCGCGCTTGTCGGGAACGGTCGGGTCGTTCCATTCGATCCCGGCTTGCAGGGCGGGAAAGGGAATCCGCGCGCGTTGCGCCGCGGTGAGGCGTGCCTGCGCGGCCAACGACTCGGCTCGCGCCTGCGACACCGACGGCAGACTATCGATGGGGAGCGGCGGCGGCACGGCTTGCGACACTCCCGTGTCGAGCGCGCCGCTGGCAGGGGGCAACGAATCAGCGGGGAGCGCGAGCGCCCGGGCCAGCGCGGCGAGCGCGGCCGCGTGCTCTTCGCGACTGCTCGACACGAGCTGGCGTGTCCGTGCGGCTTCCAGGGCCGCCTGGGTCGCGTCGAGCCGGGAGATCTCACCCTCGGCAAGGCGGCGGGTCGCCAGCGCGGCGAGCGTATCGGCAATCGCGGCCTCGTCCTGAGCCAGGCCCAGGCGACGACTCGTCGCCAGCACGGAGTAAAAGGCGGAGCGGGCCTCGCGCTCTACGTCGTGGGTGAACAGAACGGAGTCAGCGAGCGCCGACGCAATGCCCGCGCGCGCGGCGGAACGATCGCTGCTCCGCCTGAGCAGAAAATCGAGCGGCTGCTCGATCACCGCGTGATCCTTCGGGACCGACTCGGTATAGGAATACGAGGCCGTCGGGTTCGGAATGCTCCCCGCCCCGCGGAACTCGGCACGGGCCCGATCGACGCCGGCTCGCGCCACCATCATGAGGCCGCGCCGCCTGCGCGCCAGCTCCAGCGCCGCGTCGAGCGTCAGGGAGTCCGTTACGGGTGCCTGGGCCAGCGCTGCGAACATCAACGGCACGAACATCTCGCTCCTCGGGTCCTGGATTTGTTCTACAGTGATCCATGATAGAGCGACTGGATGACGCGGGAGTGACAGGGACTGCGGCCGGCTGTGGGGGCTGCGGGGAAACGATCGTGGGAGAGGGTTATCCGGGTCCCGCGATCGGCCACGTGATCGAGAACGTGTTGGCGTCGTGGGCCCGGTCACAAGTGAGCACACCGCCGTGCTGCTCGGCGATCCATCGCACGATCGACAGTCCGAGCCCACGCCCGTCGCTCCGCTCGGATGGGATGGCATCGAAGGCCGGCCCCGCACTGGAGACCGCCAGGCGCGCTCGCGCTGCATCGCCGTAGGCCGAGATGCGCACCGCGGCTTCCGGCGAGGCGTACTTCAGGGCGTTTTCCAGCAGCTCGAGCAGCGCCTCGCGTAACAGATGGTAGTTGCCGCGCGCCGAACCTGGTTCGACCCGCTCCAGCTCGAGGGGGTGGCGCGAGCGCTGGGCGCGTCCGCGCATCAGATCCGCGCACTCGAGGGCCAAGCCGTCGAGCTCGACGTCGTCCGTGAGGGACGGCCGCTCGCCGGCCTCGGCCTGCGCCAGCAGGAAGAGGCCATCGACCCGGTGCGCCATCTGGTCTGCCGCCCGGCGCACGCGCTCCAGGATTTCGCGGTAGGTGCCGGCCTCGCGATCGCGCTCCAACCCCAATTCGCTTTCGCCGCGCACGATCGTCAGTGGGGTTTTCAGCTGATGTGCCGCCTGCACGAGGAACGCCCGGTTCCGGTCGCGCGCCTCCGCCAACCGTATCAGCAGGTCGTTGAACTGCGCGGCCAGGTGGTCGAGCTCGTCGGGCGGGTCCCGCACGGGGAGTCGGTGCGTCAGGTTGTCCGGGGCGATCTGTGAGATGGCCTGGGTCATGGTGTGGACCGGTCTCAAGGTCCGGCGCGCGAGGAGGTACCCAGCGACCAGCGCGAACAGCGACACGCCGGGGACACTCACCAGCAGCCATCCCGTGAGCACGTCCTCGAGCTCGTCCAGGCTCCCGGTCGAGCGCGCGACCACGACGCTCAGGGCGGGGGATCCCACATCTGATGCCAGGATCAGTCGCGCACCCTCGTCGTCGCCCAACGAAACCGTCCAGACCTCCCCAGCCCGCCGGCCGCCGGCCGTTTGCGCGATGGCCGCCAGCAGGGTGCGCGATCCGCGCGCGTGGATCTGCCCATCGGCCGACGAGACGCTGATGGCCTCGGGTCCGAGCGGCCACTCGTTCAGCGCGTTGGTCGCGGCCGAGACGAGTGTGGCGCCTGGTTCCTGCTGCTCCCGGCGCACCGCGATGACGACCCCCGCGGCGGCCGCCCGCAGCTGTGCCGTGAAGCGCGCGTCGGCGTTGCGGCGCAGGTAGCCGTACAGGCCGAGGTCGGCCACCAGAACCACCGCGAACACCGCGGCCGCGAACCACGCGGCGAGCTGAAGACGAAGGCGGCTAATCCGCATCGTCCGGGGGGGGAGCTCGCTCGCTCAGCATGTACCCCATTCCTCGCAGCGTGTGAATCAGCGGCGGGTCGCCCGCCATCGACACTTTGCGGCGCACCCGGCCGACCAGCACATCCACCGCGTTCGCGATCGGGTCGAAGTTGTCGTCCCAGACGTGATCGAGGATCTGGGACCGGCTGACCACGCGGGCCGGGTTGCGGAGCAGGTACTCGAGCAGGGCGTACTCCCGGGCGGTGAGCGCGATGTCGCGATCGCCTCGACGAGCGGTGCGGGTGGCGGGGTCGAGCTCGAGATCCGCGATGCGCAGGCGAGGACCGGCTGTCCCGGCGGGGCGGCGCAGCAGCGCGCGCAAGCGGGCGAGCAGCTCCTCGATGGCGAATGGCTTCGAGAGGTAGTCGTCGGCCCCGGCATCGAGGCCGTTCACCCGATCGCCCAGCGCGTCTCGCGCCGTGAGCATGAGGACCGGCGCCCGGCCGCCGCGCTCGCGCCACTGCCGGCACACGTCGAGGCCGTTGATGTCGGGGAGGCCGAGATCGAGAATGACCGCGTCATAGGGGGTGACCGCGAGGGCTTCGAGCGCTGCGCCACCGGTGGGCGCGACGTCGCATGCCCACGCGGCTTCGCGCAGCGCGCGCGCCAGAAGATCGGCGACCTCGTGCTCGTCCTCGACTACCAACACCCGCATGGGACCAATCTAGAGGCCACGGTATGACGCCGACATGACGACAACCGCCGGCGCCTGTTTCGAGAGCCTGGAATGTTTGCAGATTGACCGGCATGGGATATGCTATACTTCACCTACAACCTGCGAGGTCCTCTCGATGCCGTCTTCCTCGTTTGTGTTGAGTCGCGTCCTTCCGCCGATCGCCGTCGCTCTCGTATGGCTGCAATGCGCCAAAGGCGGCACCGAGCCCAATCTGGTCGACGTCACGGGTCACTGGGAATTCGTGGAGCAGTTCAGCGATCCCGTTCACCAGGTGACCTGCAGTGACACCGGTGGCTACGACATCGTGCAGACGGTCGACGGGTTTGTCGGCGTCTATGGCCAGCGCGGTGCGTGTCGCGGGCCCGGCATCAACGCCGACAATGCGGACAGCGGGGTGGTGAGCGAGGGACACGTGGCCGGTCGCACCATCCGGTTCAAGGCCCCGAATTGCGCGTATGACGGCCATCTGCCGGTGGAGAGCGACGACAACGTGAGCGGTCACGTCGCCTGTACCATCGGGGACGCCAACATCACGTACAACTTCACCGGCACCTGGGCGGCCGCCCGCTAGGTCCGCCGGCGCTCGAGGCGCTGGCCCGAAGGATCATCCGGTGTGAGCGCTGCCCGCGGCTGCGCGCATACTGCCGGCGCGTAGCCCGTGAGAAGCGTCGCGCATTCGCCGCCGAGTCCTACTGGGGCAGGCCCGTGCCTGGATGGGGCGATCCCGCCGCGCGGCTGCTCGTGGTGGGGCTCGCCCCGGCCGCCCACGGCGCCAACCGCACCGGCCGCATGTTCACCGGGGATTCGAGCGGCGACTGGCTGTACGAGGCTCTGCACCGCTTCGGGTTCGCCTCGCAGCCCGCGTCGCTGCACCGGGATGACGGCCTGCGGTTACGGGACTGCTGGATCACGGCCGCCACCCGCTGCGCGCCGCCCGGGAACCGTCCGCTGCCGATCGAGCTCGCCCGCTGCCGTCCCTACCTCGTGAGCGAGCTCGAGCTCCTCGTCCGATTGCGCGTCGTGCTCGTCCTGGGTCGCATCGCCCACGAGGCGTTTCTGCGCGGAGCCGGGTGGTGGGAGGTGCTCTCCACGCGCGACCGGCCATCGTTCTCTCACGGAGCAAGCGCCATCCTGCCCGACGGAAAGCGGCTGATCTCTTCGTACCACCCCAGTCGTCAGAACACGAATACCGGCAAACTGACGCGGAAGATGTGGTACGACGTGTTTCAATCGGTCCGTCAAACGCTGGAATAAGGCGTGGCTTGTTTCGGCGGCTCGAGCTGCGCCAGCTTGCGCAGGTTTCGCGCGAACCGGATCCCCAACATCACCAGCATGCCGAGGCCCGCGGCCGCACACCCCGCATCGGCGACGATCCGGACCGGCACTACCCCCTGACCGAAGAAGTCGTGGTGCAGTGCCAGCGCTCCATTGATAGTGATCAAGATGAGGCGCAGCTCCGTCGGTCCGAGCCGTCCGTAGGCCAGACGAAAGGCGCCGAACACCGTCGACTCGAGGTACACGTTGATCGACAGGATCAGATAGACCACGACCAGGCCGAGCGCGATTCCGAGGCTCACGTATGGCGAGACGCCGAGGCCGATCCCGATCACCGCGGTGGAATAGGCATCGACCACGTGGTCCAGGTAGTAGCCGTAGCGGGGACGCTCGATGCGACGGACCCGCGCCAGCGTGCCGTCCAGGCTGTCGCCGAACCAATGGATCACGAGCATGAGACTCGCGGCCCAGAGCCAGGCGTGATGGACGCCGGACAGCGAGTAGGCGATTCCCGTCGCCGTCGCCGCCGCGACGCCCAGGGCCGTCAGCTGGTCGGAGGTCACCCAGACGGGCAGGCGCGCCGCGATCCAACGGAGCAGGCGGCGCTCTGACTCCGCCAGGAGAAACGTCAGCTCGCGCGTCGGGTCGGCCATGGAGATAAGCTGGCGGGGGAGCCTCAAGCACTTCTCAAGCAATCGCGTGATATCTTGGAGCCATGTCATTACGAAATGGCCTTGGATGCTCGGGACGGCGGTAGTTCTGGGTCGAAGGTCACTGGCGGCGCTGAGTTGCCAGTGATGAAATCCTCGATCGCCGCGCTCGCGCTGCTCGGTCTGCACTCGCGGCCCGCTCCAACGCGACTGGTGTTCCGGATGGTGACGGCGGGAGCCGGGCACAGCTGCGGGGTTGCTGCCGACGGGAGCGCGTATTGCTGGGGCGACAACGCCTTCGGCGAGCTTGGCACGGGGCAGCGGAGGTCGAGCCTGGTGCCCGTCGCCGTGCAGGGCGGCAAACGGTTTGCGTCGGTCAGCGCGGGGGACGGATTCACCTGCGGCCTGTCGCTGTCGGGCGAAGTGGACTGTTGGGGCCGGATGGTGGGGACCGAGGCGGACAGCGGTCATGGCGGGCGCAGCGACCTGCCGCTGGCGGTCTCCGGCGACCAGCTCTTTCTGCAAATCAGTGCCGGAACCGATCACGTCTGCGGCGTGGTCATCGAGCACCACGTGTACTGCTGGGGCTCCAATTCAGACGGCCAACTCGGCACCGGCGATACGGCGAGGGCGTATCGGCCCGCCCGCATCGCTTCAGACGTCGCCTTCAGCTCGGTGAGCGCCGGTGAGTTCCACACCTGTGGCGTAGCGACCGATGGCAGCGTCTACTGCTGGGGGAACAACCGCGGCGGCCGGTTGGGCAACGGCAGTTATACGGCGAGCCGAGTGCCCGTTCAGGTTGCACGAGTCAAGGACTTCGTGGCCGTGAGCGCCGGTGGCCGTCATACGTGCGGACTCTCGGCGCCCGGCACCGTGTTCTGTTGGGGCGACAACTTCCACGGTCAGGCGGCTGGTGGGAGGACCGGAAACTCGGTGCCCATCCAGCTCCGGGCACGCTACCGCATGGAGTCGGTGACGACCGGCGATTCCCATAGCTGCGCTCTCATACTCCGTAACTTTCTTCGCCTGTGGTGCTGGGGATCGAACCAGGACAACCAGCTCGGGTTCAATACTGCGTTCGCGCCGTCACGCAGCCCGTTCGAAGGAATTCGGTTCGTGCAGGTGGACGCGGGCGATTTTCACACGTGCGGAACGACCGAAGACGGCACGGCCTGGTGCTGGGGGCGGAACAACGGCGGTCAGCTGGGCGATGGAACGGTGCGGAGCCCGGCCCGTCCGGTCCGGGTGGCGGAGCCGGACATGGCTTCGAGGTAGCGGAGGCACGAAGTCTATGCGGCACCCTGAGCCCCGTCTTGCGGTTGCTCTCACGTTGCTCGTCGCTCCCGTTGTGGCACCGGCGCAAACGCCGGTCGATTCCGGGCTGGCGCACTACATCGCGACGATCCGTGCCATCGACAATCACGCCCACCCGATGCGCCCGATCTCCCCGGGTGCCCCGGTCGACACCGAGTTCGATGCCCTGCCGCTCGACGGCATCCCGCCATTCCCCATCCCCTGGCGCCTCACGCTCGAGGCACCGGTGTGGGCCCGAGCGGCCCGCGCCCTGTACGGGTTGCGCGCGGGCGATAGCGGCGCCGCTGGCCGCATCGCGGCACGCGCGAGCCTGCTGCGCGAGCAGGGTGAGCACTTCCCGGCGTGGGTCCTCGACCGGGCCGGGATCGAGGTGATGTTCGCCAATCGCATTGCGATGGGCCCCGGCCTCGAGCCTCCCCGGTTCCGCTGGGTCCCGTTCGACGATCCCTTGCTGTTTCCGCTGGACACCCGCGTCGAGGCATCGCGCACACCCGACACGCGCTCGCTGTATCCGAAAGAGGCGGCCCTGCTGCGCCGTTACCTCGCGGATCTTGGGTTGACTGCCGTCCCGCCCGCCCTGGACCAGTACATCGCAGGGGTGGTCGTGCCCACCCTACAACACCAGCGGGAACGCGGCGCGATCGCGATCAAGTTCGAGGTGGCCTACCTGCGGTCACTCGATTTCGCCGACCCCGATTCCTCTGTCGCGCGCGCCGTCTATGCCCGATATGCCGCGGGCGGCGCCCCTACGGGGCCTGAGTACAAAGCGCTCACCGACTATCTGTTCCGGGTGGTCGCGCGCGAAGCGGGTCGCCTGGGTCTGGTCGTACATGTTCACGTGCTCGAGACGTTCGGCGGATTCTACGCGACGGAGGGAGCCACGCCCGGTCGCCTCGAGCCATTGTTCAACGACTCGACGCTTCGGCGGACCAGCTTCGTGATGATTCATGGCGGATGGCCTGCGGTGGGGGAAACGGAGGCGATGCTCGGCAAGCCCAACGTGTACACCGACCTCTCGATGATGGACCAGATGCTTGGGGCCTCAGAACTGGCCCTCGTCATTCGAGGGTGGCTGTCACGCTGGCCGGGCAAGGTGCTGTTCGGGACCGACGCGTTCGAAGGAGGGCCCGACCAGGGCTGGGAGCAGGGCGCTTACGTGGCCGCCACAACGGCACGACGCGCGCTCGGGATGGCGCTCACCGCAATGCTGCGGGACGGCGAAATCGACATGGCACGCGCACGGAAGCTCGCGCGCATGGTGTTGCGCGACAATGCCCGGGTCTTGTACCACCTCGACGTGCCGTAGCATTGGAAAAGCAGCTTCCGTGTACACCTGCAGGGACCTCGCACCGAGACCATCCTGACGTTCGCTGAAGTCCTCTTCCCCCTGCCGCTCCTCCCTCTCAAGTGGCCTAGTCCGATTTGCCTCAATTGGCGCTGTCCAAACGAAGCGCCGAAACCCACAGTGAACCTGCGGGCAGAACTGCGCTGGGCCACTCACAGGGAGGATGTCATGCGTCACGTTTGGTCTGTCGTGCTGATCGCTGCCATCGGCGGTTGTGGCAACGAAGCCGAGGTCACGCAACCGCTTCGGGCCCAGGTTCAGGTCGACCCTTTCCACTATCAGGTCGCTACACTGACCTCGCCTGGTCCGGGACTGAGTCAGGGCGGAGCCATCAATAACCAGGGTTGGGTGGCCGGGTTCTCCGGCCAGGCCGACGGGTCCCGGCAAGCGACGCTTTGGCGAGGCGGGTCGGTCATGCCGCTCGGCACGCTGGGCGGGACCAACAGCGGCGTTCAGTGGCCGGGTCTCAACAACGTCGGCATGATCGTCGGGATCTCCCAGACCGCCACTACCGACACGCTGCATGAATTCTGGAGCTGTGAGGCGTTCATTCCCGCCAACGACCAGACGTGTCTCGGCTTCGTGTGGGAGAACGGCGTCATGAAAAGCCTCCCGACGCTCGGTGGAAACCAGGGGTTCGCCGCCGGCGTCAACAATCGCGGACAGGTAGTCGGCTGGGCCGAGACTGCGGTGGTCGATCCGACCTGCAATGCCCCTCAAGTGCTCCAGTTTCGCGCGGCGTTGTGGGAGCCCAGGACGGGAGCGACCCGGCAGCTGCCGCCGTTCGCGGGTGACTCAACCTCCGCCGCCACGGCGATCAACAACCGCGGCCAGGTCGTCGGCATTTCCGGCGAGTGTGACGTCGCCGTCGGACGCCGCAGCGCGACCCACGCGGTGATTTGGGAGAACGGAAGGGTCACCGACCTCGGCAACCTGGGCGGCGATTTCTGGCACACGCCCATGGCCATCAACGAACGGGGCGACGTGGTCGGGTTCGCCAACCCGCCCAATGGAGACCTCGACGCAGACAGCGTGCGGGCATTCCTGTGGACGAGAGCAGGTGGGATGCAGGATCTCGGCAAGTTGCCCGGCGACGATTTCAGTCAGGCGCTGGGCATCAATGGGCGCGGGCAAATCGTCGGCGTGTCCTGCGGGAGCGTGTGCCGGGCCATCCTGTGGCAGGATGGCAAGATGTACAAGCTGCAGGATCTTGTCCCCGGGTTTGCCGACCATCTCTGGTCGGCCCGGGACATCAACGATTCCGGACAAATCACTGGCAGGATGATCCAGTTGAGCACGGGCCGGCGTCTACCCTTTGTGGCGACGCCGATTCCGTAAGACAAGAAGCACGTCGCTGGGGAGTGGCTCTATGCGGCGCTCGCGAAGTGGCTATTGTGACCACACGGGCGCGCCGTACGTTGCCACAATGGAGCCACTCCCCCTGCGCCTCGCCAGGTGCACGATTCCGGGTGTCCTCATCCTTGGCATGGCGTGCGCCCACGCCCCCGCTACCTCCGACCTTCGTCACCCGCCGTCCACCCGTGGTTTCGATGCGGAAGTCCAGGTTGGCCTGACGCGGGTGCGAGAGACGACGCGGCAATACGTCAGTCTCGACTCGGCGGTCGCGGCCGGATACGCGCGGGAGGTCACGCAGTGTTACGTCGACCCGCACCATGGGGCGATGGGCTATCACCACATCAACCGCGCGCTGGTCGACGCCGAGGTCCAGGTGGATCGGCCGGAAATCCTGCTGTACGAGCGGCACCGCGATGGGGAGTACACGCTGAACGGAGTGGAATTCATCGTTCCCTACCGGCGGTGGCCACGGGACTCGGTGCCACCAACGGTGATGGGGCAGAATCTCAAGCAATCCGACCCGCTGAAGATCTGGTACCTGCACATGTGGGCGTGGCGCGAGAACTCCGCGGGCCTGTTCGCCGACTGGAATCCGGCGGTGCAGTGCCTTGCCGACTCGACGGCCCTGCCCGTCAGATGAGCGGGCGCAGCGCGGCGACCAGTTTCTGCACTCCGCCGATGATCTCCGGAGTCCGGATCCCGCCGTAGCCCAGCACCAATCCCCCGCGTTCGGGCCGCGTGACGCAGTAGCACGAGAGTGCCACCGCTTCGACGCCATGCTCCGCCGCCACGCGACTGGCCTCCTGATCGTCGACGCCAGGTGGCAGCCAGGCCACCGCGTGCAGACCCGTGTCCGGACGCGACACCGAGAGCCGTCCCGCCGCCTCGCGCTCCATTGCGGAGATCAACGCGTCGCGGCGCTCGCGGCACAATGCGCGCATCGCCCGGATGTGCCGCACGTAGTGGCCCCCCTCGAGAAAGTCGGTGAGGATGAGCTGCTCGATGGTCGGCGCGTGCTGTGCTCCGCGGCGGCGCAGGGCGAGCGCGGGATCGACCAGGGCTTCGGGCAGCACCAGATACGCCAAGCGGAGGGCGGGGAAGACCGTCTTGTTGAAGGTGCCGATGTACAGCACCCGGCCGCCGACGTCGAGTCCCTGCAAGGCGGTGAGCGGACACCCGGCGTAGCGGTATTCGCTGTCGTAGTCGTCTTCCAGAATCCAGGCATCCGAGCGGGCGGCCCAATCCAGCAGGGCGAGCCGTCGCTCGAGGCTCATGGTGACACCGGTGGGGAATTGGTGTGAGGGCGTGACGTAGACGAGACGCGCGTCGGGGGCAGTGGCGATGCCCCGCTCCACGACGAGACCTTCGCCATCGACCGGGACCGGTACGATGTGGGCACCCGCGGCGATCAACGCCGCCCGGGCTCCGGAATAGCCGGGCTCTTCGAACCACACCGCTTCGCCGGGATTCAAGACGACGCGGCAGGCCAGGTCCATCGCCTCCTGTGCCGACGAGAGGACGATCACCTGGTCCGGACTGCAGCGGACGCCGCGCGCCACCGCGTGATGCGTGACGATCGCCTGACGCAACGCCTCCGAGCCGCGGGGCGGACCGTGGCGCAGCTGATTGGTTTCGAGCTTGCGATGGCGCGCCCCGGCCAGACGGTTCCATACCGACAGGGGGAATGCGTCGACCGGGGGCAAGCCGATGCGGAACACGGAAATCGGGCCTGCGAGGTGTCGCGGACCCTTCAGCTCCTCGCCCAATCTCACGATGCGATCGGCGAGTCGTACCGGCCGGGCGACGCGCACGTCGGACGTCAGCGCGCTGCGACGAACCTGCAGCAGGCGGTCGGGAAACGGCTGTGCCACGTAACTTCCCGAGCCGACGACGCCGACGATGAATCCCTCCGCGACCAGCTGATCGAATGCCCCCAGCACCGTCGTCCGCGAAACTCCCAGGTAGTCGGCGAGCCAGCGGCTGGAGGGGATCTGCGCCCCGGAGGACAGCCGGCCGCCCAGGATCGCTTCCCGCATGCCCCGGTACACCTGACGGTGCAGCGGCTCCGGCGACGCATGGTCGAGGGGGATCAACAGCGTCGTTCCTCGGCCAGGTGTCCGCCGCCGCGTGCGAGCGCGAACATCGGTCACGGACGTTTTCTCACGTGTGGTGGATTTCATTCCTTACCCCGGCGAAGTCGTGATGAGCCAAACCTACAAAGCCATGCCAGTGTCGGGACCAAGCGAAGAGGAAAGTGGTATCCGTCATCCGCGCTGAAGTGGCCTTGCCACCGACCGCGACCAAACCCAACGTCGATTGGGCTCGCCGGAAACTATGCGCGCCAGAATCGGATAGATCGCACGGGGCGGGTGCTGACATGTTTCTCACAGGACTTGCCCCGTTCGGGAGATTGCCCATGAGCTCGTACCGCGTCATTGCGTTGTCACCGGACACTGCTGCTGCCGTCCGCTCGACACGGGTGTCACCCTTTGCCGCGCACCCAACTCACGTGGAGGTCGCCAGGGGATACGGCCCGTGCCGATTGTGTTTGCGAACGTTTCAGGTCGGAGTAGATCGCCGCATCCTCTTTACCTATGACCCGTTTGCCGGAGTCGAGACCCTGCCGCTACCAGGGCCGGTGTTCATCCACGAGGAGGACTGCGAGCCGTATGGGGAGAATCAAGGATTCCCCGAGGACATTCGCCGGCACACCCTGACACTCAATGCGTATGGCCGCGGGCGCTGCCTCGTGGCCGTCGAGTATGTGCGCGATGGGAAGGTAGATCCGGCGATCGCCGGTTTATTGGCGCGGCCGGACGTGGACTACATCCATGTCCGTGATACGGAAGCCGGCTGCTTCGACTGCCGGATCGAACGCTAGTGCCGTTCCAACTTGTTGGGCCTAATTCCTGGTGACCGAATGAACCCCGGGGACGTAAACGGCGCACATGCGCCGAATAGTTATGAATAGTTGGAACGGCGCTAGGGAGCCGCCGGCAACGGAATCGACGATTGGATTACCGGCTGTGGTTCAGCGACACGTATGTCAAGACCGGAGATGGCTGGCGCTACGTGTTCGGGCTTCGACAATCTGCCGGTCGTCCGTCATGCGGGAGACGGCGCCGAGTCCGAGCAGCAGAACGATGACCGGCAAATGGTCGTGCATGGGGACCGCTCCATCGTGACTATTGCCGAAACAGGGCAGGGAACTTGGCGCGCAGGTGCTCCAGCTTCGGGA
>Ga0075424_100001601_pt1 | contig 20023 bp, 9 predicted proteins | sample SoiMethybrSBSTD3_FD_75301 | JGI IMG/M metagenome (GOLD analysis project Ga0075424, IMG submission 75301) | Bulk soil microbial communities from a Populus tree surrounding site in Tennessee, USA - Soil MetaG P. TD hybrid SBSTD3 | ecosystem: Environmental > Terrestrial > Soil > Tree plantation... | reverse complement strand
GGGGAGTGAGGTTGCCGAGCGTAAATTTACTCGATCTTCGCATAGCGCGAGACTTCAAAGTCGGCGAACGCTTCACAATTAAGCCACTGATCGACTTGTTCAACCTGACTAACAGCCAGACAGTAATATCTTTGAACCAGACGCTGCCTTCGGCGTTCAACGATCCGAGTTCGACTTATCTGCTACCGAATAACACAATCAATCCTTTCATCGCTAGGTTCGGATTGAAGATCGACTTTTAGTTTGCAATTCGATGAATCCGGTAATAGGCGGATGTAGAATCGCATCCGCCTTTTTCTTGCTTGGAGGTGTCATGTTTCGATCGACCCGATGGTATTTGCTGTTTGTCGCGACATTGGTCTTCATGACAAGTGTTGCGGCGCAGCGGACGCCCGCCGCTCGCCTCACCATCGACCAACTCATCGACATCAAGCACCCCTCCAGCCCCGTCTGGTCCCCGGATGGACGGCAGGTTGCCTTCCTGTGGGATCGGGCCGACATCGTGAATCTCTACGTGGCGAACGGCGACGGTCAGGGGCAGCCGCTCGCGCTAACTTCGTATCCTGACGGCAAAGTCGGTGACGTCTTCTGGAGTCGCGACGGCAGCACCGTCTACTTCTCCCGCAATGGTGATCTTTGGCAAGTTGCGACAACTGGCGCTGAGCCGCGCCAAGTATGGGCTACCCCCACTCCAGAAATTGAGATCTCTCCTACAAAAGATGGCGATCGCATCGCTTTCGTACGTCCCGCCAAGGCTGGCGAGGCGCGGCACGGCGCCGATCTGCTCGTGCGCTCGCTGACCGACGGCTCCGAATCCAAAATCGCGCACGATGATGAGAGTATTTACTCCCCCGTCTGGTCGCCTGATGGAAGCCAGATCGCCTATGTTGGCGGCGGAAAAATCATTCGCCACGATCAGTGGCCATCCTACTCCGGAGAGAAATTGATCTTCGCCGTATCTGAATATGTTCCCGGCCAGCTTTATACCGTCAGCTCCTCCGGCGGAAAACCCACAGCAATCGATACCCCCGGTGAATACAACGGTCTCGCCTGGGTCGACGCCACTCACGTCACCTACGACCGTCAGTCGGACCACTACAAGACACGCACGATCTACATTGCTCCGGTGGACGGCGGTTCGCCGCAAGCGATTCACGAAGATAAAGAAGAGAAGTTCTGGAGCCTGCCCGACTGGGAGGCAGAAGCAAAGCCCAAGCCATCGCCCAATGGAAAATGGATTGCCTTCCTAACGGATCTCGACGGCTGGGATCACCTTTATGTAGTGGCCCCCTCAGGTGGCCAGGCAATTCAAATCACGAAGGGAAAATTCGAAGCCTGGCGTCCCGCATGGTCGCACGACAGCACCCGCATTGCATTCGACGCGAGCGAACCCGATCATCAAGGCGACCGCCGCATCGGTATCGCCAGCATTGGCGACGACCCCGCCCACGCCACCGTCACCTACATCACCGCAGGCAAGGGCACAAACGTCGAGCCTCAATGGTCGCCTGATGACAAACGTTTGGTTTACCAGCATACGGACACGCATAACTCTGCAGATCTGTACGTGAGCGAGGCCAATTCCGGCGCCAAACTCGTGCGCCTCAGCGACTCCATGCCCGCGAACCTTGATCATTCCGCATTTGTCGAACCGGAACTCGTCCACTACCCGGGCCCCGACGGCCAGCCGGTACCCGCGTGGCTGTTCGTTCCGAAAAATCTGGATCGCAGCAAGAAGAACCCGGCCATCATCTGGGTCCACGGCGATGGCATTAACCAGAACTACGATGGATGGCACGTGCAGCGGAACTATGCCGTCTACTACAGCTTCCATCAATATCTGCTGCAGCAGGGTTATGTGGTGCTCGCGCCGGATTACCGCGGCAGCATCGGGTACGGACGCGACTGGCGCAACGGCGTCTACATGGACGTCGGCGGCAACGACGCCAAGGACGCCTGGATGGGCGCGAACTATCTGAAGACGCTGTCCTATGTCGATTCAGCGCGCATCGGGATTTGGGGGTTGAGTTATGGCGGGTTCTTCACGCTGATTGCCATGACCGATCAGCCGAACCTTTTCCGCGCCGGCATTGACGTCGCAGGCGTCGTGGACTACGTGATGTACTACAACGATCCCTATCACGGGGACTGGACCGAAAGCCGCATCGGCACGCCCGAGGAGAATCCCAAGGTCTATGCCAATGCCTCACCGATATCCCATATCGACCGTCTTGCACGACCACTCCTTGTGCTGCACGGTACCTCGGACGTAAATGTTCCGTTTCTAGAGTCAGTGTGGCTGATGGACGAGGCATTGAAGAAACACAAAGGTGATCTGGTGACCTTCATGATGTATCCGGGCGAATTCCACTATTTCAGCCGGGAGCACGTGCTCCGTGACGCCTGGCGCCGTGCCGACCGGTTCTTTGCAGCGCATCTCCAACAGCGATCCGATTATTGACGGTGCAATTGGGGTCCGAAGGCCATCGGATTTGAGGGTTTGACAGGCATTACTGCTCGATCCCGTGCCCGGCCGACAATGGCCCGTTTTTAGGAGAGTGCACATCCTGTCTTCGGCTATTCTGCAACTTTGGAATCCCTTGGAGAGGAGATTTGTAATGGACGTCAGGCTTCTACCACTTCGATGTTGCCGAGAGCAATGTTAGTTCTTATCGGAACTCTTGCTTTCGAATAATTCCTCTGCCTTCGCGAATGACAACGATCTGATCGGATGCGACGTTTGGAATCGACTCGGTGTTGCCGTTGGTCCAGCGTATCGCCAGATCAGCAGAAGTCTCGGCGCCCAGCCCAAAATGAAGACGACGATCGTTGCAGGAGTAAAAGCTGGACTGTGTGAGCACTTCCTGGGCCTGACGGCGTGTGCCGTAGCGGATGGTGACGCGCGTCCCGATTGCGCTGCGGTTGCTCTGGACTCCGATGAGCTGAACTTTCAGCCAGTGCCCTCCGCCGGAAACGTCGTTGCGCAGCAGGGAAGGAGGTTCGTTCATGTTCATGACCAACACATCCACGTCGCCGTCGTTGTCGAAGTCACCGAAGGCGCAGCCGCGGCTGGCGTGAACGTCGGAGATGCCCGGTCCGGCTTCCTCGATCAGTTCCTCGAACCTGCCGTCGCCAAGGCTACGGAAAACTAAGCGGGGCGTCTTAAACGGATACGATGGAAGCTTCTTCTCCACTTCCGGATAGACGCTGCCGGTCACGGCGAACAGGTCCGGTAAACCGTCATTATCGAGATCAACGATTCCTGCGCCCCAGCCGATGTAGCGAGTTTCAACCCCGAGGCCGGAACGGATAGTCATGTCATCGAAGTTTCCCTTCCCATCGTTGCGGTAGAGAACGTTCGTGTCGTCGGCGAAGTTGGTTTTGAAAATATCCAAGTTGCCATCGAGATCGTAATCGCCGACTCCCACGCCCATGCCAGCCTGCTCCATGCCATCTTCGCTCAGCGCAACTCCGCGCTCAAGCGCCTCCTCGCGGAAGCTGCCGTCGTGCTGGTTGCGGAAAAGCCAGCTCGGGGTCGAATCGCAGGCGACATAAATATCAGGCCAGCCGTCGTTGTCGTAATCGGCGGCAACGGCGGTCATGGGATACGAGCCGGCCGCGCTCGCCACACCGGATGCTTTGCTTACGTCCGTAAACTTTCCATTCCCGTCGTTGTGGAACAGCTGAACCGAGCCCGGAGGAAGGCCTCGCGGCCCACAATTCACCGCCACGCCCTTCCATGTGCAGTCGGGATTTTCTCCCGGCTTGGGGAGCTTCTCGAGTGTGGTGTTGAGATAACTAGCAAAGAACAGGTCGAGCCGACCGTCGCGATCGTAATCGAGCCAGGTGCAACCGGAACCATAGCGGACGCCTTGCGCGAGTCCCGCCTTCTCGGTTACATCGGAAAACGTGCCATTACCGTTGTTGTGATAAAGAACGTTGTGACCGTAGTAGGTGATGAAGAGATCATCGAAGCCGTCGTTATCATAATCACCAACCGTAACTGCGGACGCCCAACCTGCGTGCTGCAATCCCGACTTCGCAGTGACATCGGTGAAGGTGCCATCGCGGTTGTTCTTGTAGAGGCGGTTCGTAGTGCCGGGCGGGTCACCTTCCAGTCGGGTACCGTTGAGAACAAACAGATCCATCCAGCCATCGTTGTCGTAATCGATGAAGGCGGCGCCGCAACCCACGACCTCGATGATGTAACTCTTGCTGTCGACGGCGCCGTAGACTACCGGCTGTGTGAGCCCCGCCTGCTTTGCAATATCCGTAAAGCGAGCGTGGAAGGGGCGTCCGGACGGCTTGCCGCGCGGCTGGGGTTTAACTCCGCGTGAGGAGACGCCCTGCGCGAAGGCAGAAATCCGTTTTCCAGCCACAGCCGCGGCAACAGTGCCAGCCATGAGCGTAATTGTCCTGCGCCGGGTGATCATTGGGTAGGCTCGAATGCTCTCAAGTACTGACGCGCCTTAACGTTCTCAAATTTCTGCACGATTCCTGAGGGCCAGCGAATTTCGATGAGCTTCGCCGTGGCGTCGTTACCGAGTCCGGCGACCACGCGCTTATCACTGGCGGATTGGTACCCGACAGCAGTATTCACGGTGAAGTACTGAGCCAAGCCCGAGGCTGAGACCACTTTGATCCGGGCGCCGATCCCGTCGCGATTAGACTTTTTTCCGACCGTCTCGATGCCGATCCAGTTGTTTCGATTGCCTCCGTCGTTGCGTAGCACGTAGGCGTACTGGCCCACGTTGCTCACCACGATGTCGGTGTCGCCGTCGTTATCGAGATCGCCGAACGCCGCGCCGCGCCCGGCCCATTCGGTGCGAAACGCATCCCCAGCGACCACCCGCTCGAAGTGCCCGGATACATTGCGCAACAGAAGCGGTGGTTCGAGGTATCTCAGGTTCGGAGAAGTCTTCCCAATGGTGTCCATTACGTGGGACTGGGCGACAAACAGATCCTTCCAGCCGTCGTTGTCGTAGTCAAAGAAGCGGGTGCTCCAGCCGGAGAAGGCGAGGGTAGCCGCTCCCAGACCGGACTGGTTTGTGACATCCCGAAAGCTGCTGTCGCCGTTATTGCGGAACAGCATGTAGCGCTCGTTGGAGAGATCCGTTACAACAACGTCGGGAAGCCCGTCATTGTCATAGTCGCTGAAATCAACCCCCATCCCGGCGAAGGTTTTCCCATCTTCGTTGTATCCCACGCCAGCCAACAAGCCAATTTCGGTGAAGGTCCCGTTACCATTGTTGTGATAAAGAAAACACTGCACGGAGTCATTGGCCACGAAAATGTCGGTGAAGCCATCGCCATCATAATCGGCGAATGAAACACCAAGACCTTTACCCTTCGGATTGGCCACGCCCGCCTTGGCTGAGACGTCGGTGAAGCTGCCGTCACCATTATTGTGATAGAGAATGTTGCTCACGCCGTCGTAATTGTCGGGATGGCAGTAGGCGCGATAACCGGACCTCTGCTCCCCGCAATACCGGTTGGTCTTGAACGTCCAATCCACATAACGGGTGACAAATAGGTCGAGCTTGCCATCATTGTCGTAATCAAAAAAACCTGCGCTGGCGCTCCAGCCTCCCGCTTCTACGCCCGCCTTCTTCGTAACATCTGTGAACGTGCCGTCGCCGTTGTTGTGGTAAAGCGTGTTGCCGCCGAAACCAGTCACGTAGAGGTCGTCGAAACCATCGTTATCATAGTCACTAACAGCCACGCCCATTCCGTAGTAGCTCTGGGGCATACCGCTGAGGCCGGCCTTCTCGGTTACATCCGTGAATGTGCCGTCAGAATTCTGGTGATAAAGCCGGTTCCAGAATTTCGGGTCAGACTTGTCGGGGGATTTGCCCTCCGGCATGGGATCCTCAAGCCGGGCGCCATTGGTGAAGAAGATGTCGAGACGGCCGTCGTTGTCGTAATCCAGAAGCGCCACGCCGCCACCCATGGTTTCGATCAGGTACTTGTTAGATGTGGCGGAGTTCTCTTGCTTGAAATTGATTTTGGTTTCTTTGGTGATGTCGCTAAAGTGCACGTCCGGGGAAGTGGTCGCGGCCATGAGGCAGAAAATTAAGGCGCACGCGATCGTGAAAGCTAGGACTCTCCCCATGGTTAGTGATTTGTAAATTTGCGGGTCTCTACAATCCCCTTGCTTTCCTGAATGACGAGCAACTGGTTAGCAGGGATATTTTTGAAATTTTCCTTCAATCCCGAAGGCCATGCGACCTCGATGTTCTCCACCTTTCCGGCCTTCGCCAATCCAAAGTGCAGGCGCAGATCGTTTTGCGAGTAGTAGCTGGAGCCGCTCATCACTTCGTCGATTTGAATGTGGCCGGCACTTGTGAGTGTTACGCGTGTCCCGATCCCCGAGCGGTTCGAGCGTGTGCCAACACACTTGATCATGACCCAGTTGTTCTGGTTCCCGCCGTCGTTGCGCAGCAGAGTGGGAGGGCCGTTCAGGTTATTGATGACGATATCTACATCTCCGTCGTTGTCGAAGTCGCCGAAGGCACAACCGCGGCTCAGATTGTCGTTTCGAATTGCGGTGCCCGCTTTTGATGAGACATCTTCAAAACGGCCATTACCCAGGTTGCGATACATCACCTTCGGCTCTCGATAGGAAAGGTGCAGTTTTCGATTGGCGATCTGTGAATAGACGTGGCCGTTCGCCAGAAACAAATCTTTCCAGCCATCGTTGTCAAAATCCAGGAAACCGACGCCGAAGCCGAGATATTTTCGGTTGACTCCCAGTCCGGCCTTGATGCTGGCATCCTCGAACGCGCCATTGCCAAAGTTACGGTACAGGGTAGTCACCTGTTCGGAGAAATTCGTGCGCGCGAGGTCGAGCCAGCCATCGCCGTCGTAGTCGGCCACTCCAACGCCCATGCCGGAGAGGGCAACCCCATTCTCATCCAACGCGCAGCCGGCGGGCACCGCAACTTCGCGGAATGTACCGTCGTGGTTGTTGTGGTACAGGAGGCTCGGCGCGCTGTCGCAAGCGACGTAGATGTCCGGCCAGCCGTCGTTGTCAAAATCCGCAGAAACCGCTCCCATGCCGTAGGAGCCCGTCGCCTGCCAGTTCTTGTTGACGAAAACCATTGAGGATGGCCCGCGCGGACGGGCGATGCCAGATTCATCGGACACGTCAACGAATGTCCCATCTCCGCGGTTTCGATATAACAAGTTCGTGCCGCCCGAAAATCCTTGTGGCCCACAGGGCACCGGAATGTCGTTGTAGAAACAATACTGCGCCTCGCCTGGCTTGGGCGCGCGCGCCGGATCGAAGTTCACATAGTTGGCAACAAACAGGTCCAGATGGCCGTCGCGGTCATAATCCAAGAAACAGCAGCCGGCACCCCAGCGGTTTTCTGATCCAGCAACGCCAGCTTTTTCCGAAACATCTGTAAACGTGCCGTCGCCGTTGTTGTGATACAGAACATTGCGGCCGAAATAGCTGACAAAAAGATCATCGAAGCCGTCGTTGTCGTAATCGCCCACGCAGCAGCCCTGGCCCCAACTGGAATGGGTCAGGCCTGCTTTCGCGGTTACGTCGGTAAAAGTTCCGTCGCGGTTATTGTGAAAGAGATAGCTGGTGGGGTGGGCATCGCGCACCGCGGGGTCGAGAGTTGTGCCGTTCACCAGAAAGATGTCGAGCCAACCATCATTGTCATAATCGAAGAACGCTACCCCACAACCCATTTCCTCGAGAAGAAGTTGTTTGTTGTCAGGGCCCCCAAAAATATTGACGGCTCGGGAGAGACCGGCGGTCGCTGTGACATCGGTGAAGGCAACGGAAGGCAAGGATTCCGCCTGCGCCGGAAGCAGGCTGAGCCCGAACGGCAGCGCAAGTCCGGCCCGGCCCAGCATGTTCAAAAACTGACGGCGCGAAGGCAGGCGGCCGGAGCCGCTATTCACGCTTACCTCCGGGGGCGGCCGCGTTTGCCGGGGCTGCGGAGCTTCGGCGCAGCTTTTCGAGTTCGTTGTTCTCGCGGTCGAGGCGCGCGAAGGAATCGAGCGCCTTCTTACTGTCTTCCATCTTGCCGAGCCGACGGTAAAGACCTGCCAATACATAGTAATAAGAGGATGCGCGAGAGTTGTAGGCGATGGCGTGATTCAAGGCATCGACAGCATCTTCCAGGTGACCCTGAAGTTCCTCGGCCTTGGCTTTTTGAAACCACGCGCGGTCGGATTCAGAGTCGAGTTCCAGCGCTTTCTGGGCGTATTGCAGCCCTTTTTCAGCATCGCCTGTACGGTTGTAGTAAGCACTGAGATTTACGTGCGCAGAGGCGAACTTGCCGTGCCTCTCTTCATTCAACGCGATCGCCTTCTGATAGCTCGCCACCGCGCCAGCGTTATCCCCCAAAGCCTCCTGCGCGAACCCGAGTGCGTCCAACGCTTCCAGGTACGAAGGATCGATTCTGAGGCTCTCTTCAAACTCCTTGCGCGCGGGCTGCCAGTTGTCCTGTATAGAAAGTAATTTTCCCAGGTTGTAGTGCATCTCAGCGGATTGAGGGTCGTAACGGATTCCTTGTTCGAACTCTGTCTGAGCCGCGTCGAACCTGCCGATCATCATGAGATCCCGGCCAAGAATCTTGTGAGCTTCGGCGTTTCGGATGTCGAGCTGCAGGGATTTTGATAACGCCTTAATGGACTCGCCCAGCTTTTTGTTCGCGAAGAGCGTGTAGCCGTACGCGTACCATCCCCAGGAAGATTTCGGCCGTTCCCTGACGTAGTCGGCCAGCATTGGCTCGACTTCCCGAAATTTCTGTTCGCGGATGTAGGCTTCGAACTCGGCGAGCTTTGAGGAGTCGTCCTCCCCACTCGGAGCTTTTAGAATGAGCGTCGGATTCTCGGGAAGCTGATCTTGTGTGGCGGGGCGGGCAGACTGGATCGCAGACGTGTTGCTGTTGTCTCCCTGTTTTTGCAGCACTAGCCCCAGATAACGTTGCGCTTCGGCCGAGTCTGGCTGGAGCTTGAGGGCGTGACGGAATTTCGCGGCAGCCTGCTCCAGTTCGCCGCGGTCGAGTGCCGAGCGGCCTTCTGTAATATCCAGAGTCGCGTTCTGATTGCGTTCCTCTGTGGCTGACAGCTCGCGTCCCTTCTGCGCTTCAGCCGCGGCTTCCTGCTGTCTTCCAGCCCTCGCCAGAGCGAGCCCGAGCTGGTAGTGACCCTCCCCGCCCTGGGGGTCGAGACGCACGGCTTCCCGGAGCTCCGTGAGCGCCTCGGTTACTTTGCCGTCCTGGAGCAGCGCCTTACCTAAAGCCAAACGGCCGCTTGCAAACGTTGGTGAGATCGAGACCACCTTGCGCAATTGCTCGATCTGCCTGGCCGGACCGTGGCTCGCGCTTCTGCCATATGCCTCTGCCAGGTTGAACTGAGCCTTGACCGACGCTGGCTGCAGAGCAACTGCTTTTTCGAGTTCGATGATGGCCTGCTCTACGTCTGTTGCGATGAGCGTCGCACCGAGGTTGGCGTGCGCGTCGGCGTAATCCGGACTGAGCCGGATCGCCTCTCGGAACTCAGCAATGGCTTTCTCGTCGTCATCGGACTGCGCAAGTACCAGGCCGATATTGTTATGCGCCTGCGCGTAGTCAGGACGCAGCCGGATAGCTTCACGAAATTCAGCAAGAACTTCCTTGCTGTCGGCTCCCTTTCTCCCGAGCAGGAGTCCCAACGCGTTGTGGGCATCCGCTCGCGTGTGATTCTTAGCGAGCACTTCGCGCAACTTCGAGACCGCAGCATCCCAGTCGGGAGTGGGTACCGCTCCCGGTGCGTTCAGGCCGGCTTCGAATTGTCCGAGTGCGTGATCGAGATCACCGGTGGAGAGGAAGATGATGCCGAGGTCGATGTAGGTGGCGGTTGTAGGTGGCAAGAGCGCAATCGCGCGCTGAAGACTTGTCCTCGCCCCTGTGAGGTCGCCGGTTTCGCGCAGCGCAGTTCCGAGAAAGGCGTAGGCGGCGCCGGATGCGGGATCAAGCCGCACACTCTCGCGCAGCTCGGCTACGGCTTTTTCTTTCGACCCGCTATACCACAGTGCGATACCGTAGTTGTAGTGAGCATCGGCGTAGTCCGGGCGAAGCTGTATCGCGCGCAGCAGATGATTGAGAGCGAACTCCATGTCACCCTGCTGCCCGAGGATGTAACCGAGCAGGTTGTGCGCCTCGGCGTGATGTTCATCCGCCAGGAGCGCCTTGGTGAGCATGTCTTTCGCCGAATCGAGATTACCCTTTGCGGCGGCTTCCTGTCCCTGTGTATAGAGGTCATCCCCGGGACTTGATGCCGGCACCAATGGCTTCTGTGCTGTGGCGCTCTGCTGCTTGAGCGCTAATCCAAGCCCGTAGTAGCCCTCGCGAAGCTCGGGATTGATTTCCAGCGCTTTTTCGAATGCAGCGACTGCACCCGGGAGATCCCCGCTCTGGCGCAGTGTCTGGCCCAGTTCGTACTGAAAGTGGAAATTGCCTGGCTCGGACTTAACCACTCGCCGCAGATAGACCAGCGCGCCCTCTGCGTCTCCCTTTTGTCGCAGAGCAATCCCGAGATTCAGCTGTGCTGCCGGGCTGTTTGGCTCGATCGCCAACGCTTTCTTGAATACTTCGACGGCTTCGCCAAGATCTCCGCTCGTCGAGAGTGCCGAGCCCAGGTTGGCGTACGCCCGCGCAAATTTTGGATCGAGCGAAACCGCTCTACGCAACTCTGCAATTGCGGACGGCAGATCGGACTTATCCATCAACGCCACACCCAGCCAGTTGTGCGCTTCGGCAGAACCCGGGCCCAGCTTCACCGCCTGTTGGAAGGCTTCGAACGCATGTGGCGAATCATTCGCGTCCCAGTAGGCGAGCCCGAGCGCCACGTAGAGTTTGGGGTCAAAGGGATTGCGCTTGATGGCGGCCTGAATCTGAGTCAGGGACGTCGGCGGCCTTTCTTGCGCGTAGGACAAAAGCGCGAGCCCAAGGCCGAGGACGATTAAAGCGAGCAATCGATGGAAGCGAGGGTTCGTCATTGATCGGGATCCAGAAGACGTAGCTGCAGGCGCGAGTTGGACTCATCCTCGGCGCGGAGCGATTTCGCTAATTCAAGCTGCTTATCCGCGTCCGCTTTCTTTCCCATGCGCGCCAGCAACAGCCCGAGTTGATAATTGGCCTTCACGGATTTCGGATTCAGGCGGACGGCTTTCTCCAGGTTGACCTCTGCCTCGTCATACCGGCGGGCATTCATGAGCAGCCCACCAAGCGCTTCGCAGGAGGGAGCATGATCGGGATACTGCTCGAGCACCTTCTGCAGCCTTTGGATCGCCTCAGCGTCGTGGCCTTGATCTCTCTCGACCAGCGCCACGTAATAGTAGGATGCAAGCTGATTGGGCTGCAATCGAATGCTCTCGGTCAAATGGCGCGCGGCGTCGGCAAGATGGCCTTCGAGGTACAGGACTGATCCGAGCGCGTACTGCAACTGCGAATCCTGCGGCTGCTGCGCAACCAGTTTTTCCAAGATCGCCTGGGCCGCATCGAACTGCTTCTTTCCCACTTTGGCCGAAGCGAGTGTGTACTGATACGACAGGTCATCCGGCCGCAAGCTGGATGCCTTTGCCAGCGCGGGTTCCGCATCTTCGAGGAGATCCATCTTCAGACACACGCGGCCGAAGCCGAGGAGGATCTCCGGATTCTCCGGTTCAACTTTCCTGGCCCTCATCCAGTAGGAAAGGGAGCGTTCGAGTTCACTATTTTTCTCGGCAGTCGTGGCCGCCTGTAGGAGTGCAGGAAGCGATTGCGGATTCTGGGTCAGCGCGAGATCGTAATTTTCGAGCGCGTGCCTATTGTCTTTGTTCAGCAGGTAGGCGCTGGCAAGATTGAAGGCAAGCTCAAACGACGGAGTGCCACTCTGCTTGGCACGTTCCATGATTTCGATGGCCTGCGGCACGATACCCTCTTTAGCGAGGAGCAGAGCAAACTTCATCGAGGCGTCCGCCAAGGGGTTTGGAAGACGTTCCCAATCCTGGGCCAAGGCGGCTGCCGAAGCACGGTCACCGGTCTTCAAATAATCCCTCGCCAACAGCAGCAAGCCGTCGGGAGATTGCTTCAAAGCAGGAAGCACCGGAGCAGCCAGCGACAAAGAATTCTGATAATTCTCTTTGTCGGCCTCAGCGCGCGCGAGGGCGACTCTGGCAGTTGGGTTGGAAGCATCGAGTTGCAACACGTGGCGGTAGAGCGCAAGCGCCGACTCAGTCTTACCCTGAATCGTATAAACCTCGGCGAGCGTTAGGCGAGCGCCAAGAAGACGAGGTTCGAGCTGGATTGCCTCCTCCAGAAACTTCACGCTCTCGGGCAGCAGCGTCTGCTGAAAACGAATAGTGCCCAAGACGGAGCAGGCCACCGCGCGAGTTTGGGGATCGGAAAGCGCTAAGTGTGCCTGCTGGTCCGCTTCTTCGAGTCGGCCTTGCTGGACAAGCTCGGCCGCTTTTTGGAGCGCTTCGCGGGAATCGGCAGCGAGCGAGAAAGTACAACCGAGTGTCAGGCAAAGCAGGGAAGAGGAAAGTCTGCCAAGCTTCGCTCGGCTGGACAGCGGGGGACGGCTGTTCCCACCTGCTACATTCCCCTTACACCAACTAATCACCGAGAGCCCCCAGGCTCCGTTTAATGCGGAGCCTGGCTTTATTATCCCCTAGTAAGTAAGCTTCAAGCCAAACTGAACCGAGCGCGGGTAGTTGCACTGGGTACCGATGGAGCCAAAGGTCGCCGCACCAGGAGTCCAGAACGTACTCGGGTTGCAGAAATCGGTGCGGTTAAAGATGTTGCCGAACTCTGCATCGAAACGCATCCTAAGCTGCTCAGTGAGAGCGAACGTCTTGAAGACGCTCATGTCCTCGTTATAGGTGGGAAAGCCGCGAGCGGTCCCGTCTGCGCGGGGTGCATTGCCGAATGGATTCGCTCCCGGATCGGTCCATGCGCTCGTATTGAAATAGTTCTGCCTCAGCGGATTGTAAAAGGAGCCTACTCGCTTCGCTATGGCGCTAGTTCCATTTGCCCGGTCAGGTCGCCTCTGGGGGTTAAATAGCAAGCCTCCAAACGCACCGTTGTCCATGGTTATGTTGAGCGGACGTCCGCTCTCATATCGCAAAACTCCTGCAAGGTTCCAGCCGCCCAGCAATGTCCCTGCAGCCCCCTTGAAGTGCTTGGCTCCAGGTATCTCCCAACTGTAACCGACCAGGAATACGTTAGGCGTGTCGTCGTCGCTCAGGCCCCATTCGCACTTGTGAGTACACGCTGGGTTCTGTATATGGGCATTTCTGCCATCACCGGATTGTCCGGTCTCGGACCCATCATTGTGTAGCTTGGAGTAGGTGTAGCCAACGCGGAACTGGAGGCCGCGAGTAACGCGCTGTTCGAGGACAACTTCCAGGGCGTTGTATACGCTGCTCCCGAGGGGAACGTCGCGCCAAACGATGTTCTGATATTGGGGATACTTGCGTAACGCCTGGGCCACGTTGCCGTTGAAGCTGTCATACGGTAGTGGGACACCACCCTGGCAGATACCGTTAGGATGATCCGTAAGGTTGCAAGATGAGTTCAAAACGTTAGTGCCCAGCGCAAGAACGCTGGGGTCGTTCATATTCGCATCAACGCCCATCGCCTGCCAAGGTGCAGTCAAGCGGCTGCCGCGATTCGCGATATACGAAACGTCGAGCACCATATTTCTGGCAAGCTCGCGCTCAAACGTAAGCGACCAGTTCTGATAACGGGGCAGCGTCAGGCCGTTCTTGGCCACGGCAAGCGGTGAACCGTTGTTCGCTATGGTTGGATCGATGAACGGCGGTTGCAGAATGCACGGAGACGTGGAGAGCCCGCCCGGGCAGGCGGCGTTCGTTGCCGGGAACCCGTTGTCGAAGAGGAAGGCTGGATTTTGCCCATTGGAAATGTTGGGAACCGTCGGGTTCGAGGTGTAGCCCATAACCGGATCGCCTTGGAATTGAGAGAAGGAGATGCCGGAGTAGTAAATTCCGTAGCCGCCTCGAACCGCTGTTTTGTCGTTAACGCGGTACGCGAACCCGAACCGTGGACCCGAAGCATCGTGGTCCGGATCCTCAAACGTGTTCCTGCCGACGCAACCCGAACAGTGTCCGGCAAAGATGACGGCTCCCGGCAGGCCACCCGCCCCGGGATTCGGGGTATTGGGATCAAAGGTCGAATAACGGTTCTGACTTTCCGTGCGGGCGCGCTGGTAGTCGAACCGTAGTCCTAATGTCAGGGTCAGCTTACTGGTCGCCTTGAACTCCTCGTTGATCCACGGAGAAAGATAACCCTCATAAAACTGTGGATGGAAGGGCAGAGTCTGCGTTGAAGAAAACACCTGTCCCAGCAACATGGATGCGAAAGCTTCTCCAGTGAGTGGGACGAAGGTTCCGGAACTGTCGTATCCAGCGGTGTTTGTGCGATCGAAGCGAAACTCGCCCGCCTGGGCAAAGGTCGCCCAACCACTGTGGTTGAACTGATGCCAACGATATTCGAAGCCTACCTTCAGCGTGTGTCTGCCCTTGACCCAAGACAAATCGTCCGAGAACTGCCAGCGATTGTTGGTCTCGAAGCCGAACTTGCCCCAGCCATAGGTGCCCAAAGAGTTATATTCGGGGTGATAATCGCCGGTAAAATCAATCAGAGGCGGCCCGGACTCCTGAGATACCAGTCCTCCGGCGCCCTGAGGCTGGTTCGCGCCAGGAGTTCCCGACCAAAGAATGTTCGGCCATCCCGCGCCAGCGGAGAGCGGGTTTCCACCCATAAACCAGCGATCCCACGCTACAGTGGTATGGTTCAGCAGGTTGTTGCGAATGATCCAGTCAAATTGGGTGTGCGTGTGATGGGTTACGATGCGTTGGTAGAAGCCATTTCCATAATAATCGGTGTTTTTCTGCGGATCGGTCTCGCCGCTAAACTTTGTGGTGCAACCGGCTACTTCACCACAATTGCGGATCGAAGGCCGGTGATTCCAGTAAAAGGTTTCACTCATGCGGAAGTTTGGAGTGAAATTGTGGTCCACGCGGAATTCGATATTGCGAGCATTCAGAAGCCAGGTTTGGTCCCCAGCCGGATTGCCAGCGACATTGTTAAATACTCCCGCTCGATCCGGATGCACCATCAACCCAGCAATCCTGGATGTAACTACGCTCAAGTTTGGATCCGTCGAAGGAATGATATTGCCAGGATAAGGATCACGAACTAGCGTCCCGCCAACTGCTTGTGTTGTCGCAGGATTGTAAATCGCGCCTTCCATGACGGGTCTGCCCAAAGCATCAACCGCTGGATTGCCTTTTGAGTCCGTGGCCTGTTTACCAGTTAGCAGAGCGCTGAAATCCCCTGCCTTGAACGCATCAATCGGGGTACTATTGCCGAATCCTGGCAGCACACCGGAGCGCAAGCGAGTCCAATCGATATTAGTAAAGAAGAAGGTCTTGTTGCGGCCGTTGTAAACCTTAGGAATCACTACCGGTCCGCCCAGCGTGAACCCGAAACTGTTATTGCGCACCGGAGTCTTCTTGCGCGGCGTACAGTGGCCGGTGGCATCGCAGTCTGCGTCAAAGAATCCGCGCGCATTAAGGGCATCATTGGCGAAGTATTCGTAGGCGCTTCCGTGTATGTTGTTTGTTCCGGACTTGGAGGTGTATTCGATAAATCCACCACTGGTGTGGCCATATTGAGCGGAATAGGTGGTGGTAATGACTTTCATGTCCTGAATGCTTTCCTGCGGCGGTGTGCTCTCATGGCTCTGCTGATGTCCGGATGCGTAGCCAAAGGCAGCTCCATCGAAGAAATTCTCCGTCGCCATGGTCTGTCCACCGTTGATGCGTGAGTTGAATTGACTGCCACGGAACATCGGGTCACCGTTCGGCTTCATCGGAAGATAGCCTGGCTGAATCTGAAGCAACGACTCGGGAAGGCGCACATCCGCGGCAGTGATTACGGGAAGATCCTGGTAATACTTCTCGTCCACCGTGTGGCTGACGTCCGGCGTGGTGCTGTTGAGTGTTTCCGCCTGCGCCTTCACCTCGACGGATTCGGTGACAGAGCCAACCGCCAGGGTTACGTCCTGACGAATGGTTTCGGCTCCCTGAAGCAGAATGCCCGAGCGCACTGCGGTTTTAAATCCCGAATGGTCCACCTTGATCGCGTAACTGCCCAGCACCAGCGGTGGACTTGTGTACGCACCTGCGGCGTTAGTAGTCAGCACCGTCTCGACAGCCGTTCCTTCATTGCGAATTTTGACAGTCGTTCCGGCAAGGCTCGAGCCTGTGGGATCGGTCACCACGCCGGTGATGATGCCGCGGTCGGCGCGCTGCGCCACGAGCGGAACGCTGAGGCAGAGAACACAAATAACGGCAAGGGCACACACTGCTAAGCAGAATCTGGTCATCGCAGCCCCCGATGTTTGGAAGGTGGAAGGATGTGGCATCAGTAAACGATTACTCCGCGGTTCGACAAATTACGCCGAGTCTTAGAACGTTGTCAAGAAAAATCTAATCTTTTTGTATTAGAGGGGAGGCAGGCTTGCTACTTGGTGCCCTTCAGAAGCAACATACTGTTGCAATTGGACTTGCTTATTCGTACCGCCTCGCAACGGCTCGCCAACGATCTGAGATCATTTGTTCTTGAGGGACGATGACGGTTGTGAATTTCCTTCAGCAAACGTGCGCTCGGAGCAAGTGAGTAAGAGTGAAGAAAGAGGGCGTTTACTGTCCAGCAGCTGATGTAAGCTCTCGAATAATTTGTGCTTCCCGTTCGCGATACGGGCGCCCATCAGCATGAAATACCTCGTGGAACCATATGGGTGGAGCATTAACGACATAAGGTTTTTCCCACGAGTCCCAGGGCAAATAAGTTTGTGATTTACCGGCGACCAGTCCCCAGTTGATTGCCGCCACGTGGTGCTTCTTTGCGATCGGTAGAACGGTGTCGAAGGTGCTCCCCACCGATCGCGCCATGTACTCCGTACAGATGATTGGACGGTGGTAGTTCTCCAGCCAGCGCACGTGCTGCTCGAAATCCTCGGGCCAGCTGTAGTTGTGAAACGAAATAACGTCCGATTGCTCGAACTGCACGCGCCCGATCGGGTCCAGCTTCTCTGGTGCGGACCAGTCTCCTTCCCATAACCCGCTGGTCAGCGGTTGTAACGGGTGTGCAGATCGCGCCCAGGCAAATACTTTTGGTACGAGAGCGAGCACCCGCTCCTTCTTATCCTTGAGTTCGACACGTCCGTAGGCTCCGCCGTTCGTGTTTGACGGTTCGTTCCAGATATCCCACGCCAGAATGCGCGAATCGTTTGCGAATGTGCCGATCACACCCTCTACATAGGCACGCAGCCTAGGTTCCTGGGCGGCATCTTTCAGCGCCTCTGCGCCAGGACTCTGCACCCATCCTGAATTGTGAACACCGGGAATGGGCGGATGCTGTGGCCCTAGTTTGGGGAACGGATCCCAGCACGAATCGAACAACACAAAGATGGGGCGGATCTTGTGCTTGGATGAAATTGCAAGGAAGGTGTCGATTCGTTTCCTGAACCCGGCGGAGTCCTGCTGCCAGAGCAGATCATGCAGGAACACTCGCATCGTGTTCATGCCCAGAGCCGCAGCCCAGCCTAACTCTTTGTCGATCTCCTGCGCGTCAAAGGTCTCGGCCTGCCACATTTCCAGTTCGTTGATCGTAGTTGCGGGAAGAAAATTGCTGCCCACAAGCCACGGCTGGTGCCTGTACCACTCGTTGGCCTTATTTTCGTCCCAGCGTTGGGCGGATACGTGGGCCGCAAGCGAGGTTACAAAGAACAAAACCGCGATCCGACGAAAACGGCGCACGGGTGAGCCTCCGACTAGATTTTGTTTGCGGGGCGGGATTGTAACACCTGTCCGAGGATGTGGGCCCGCCTCGAAGGTGGTGCCAACAGTATCTGCGTTCTTTGCGCCTTTGTTGACAGGAATAACCAAGTTGGTTAGTTTTGCCAGCCGCAAACGTTTTCTATGTTATGCCAGATGGCCTGCGCATAAAATCTCCCCTCTATGGAGCGGCAGTTATCCTCGCATGCCTGCTACTGAACTTCGGAGCCGGAACGGTGCAACCTTCAAGCGCCCGGATCGATGCGTACTTCGATCAGCCCGACGGCGAATTCAAGCCGGTCTGGACTTACTTCGGCTACGACGAACCGAATTACACTTACGCGCCGAACGGAAAGAAACTGCTCGGCGAGTTGTCGGCATTGAGTTCCACTCCGGTTTACATACGCATGCACAACCTGCTGACCACAGGCGACGGATCATCTGCTTTGAAATGGGGATCCACGAATGTCTATACGGAAGACGCTTCCGGGAAACCCAAATACGACTGGGCGATTGTGGATCGCATCTTCGACACTCTGCACGCAACCGGAATCAAGCCACTCGTCGAGATCGGTTTCATGCCGGAAGCGCTGTCCCCGCATCCTGAGCCTTACCGCCACAGCTTTCCTCAGGGCTCGATCTTCACCGGATGGGCCTACCCGCCCAAGGATTATGCGAAGTGGGCGGAACTGGTCTTCCAATTTGTTCGCCATCTGCGGCAGCGTTTCGGCGATCCCGAAGTGAAGACCTGGCTCTGGGAAGTGTGGAATGAGCCCGACATTGGCTACTGGCAGGGAACGCGCGACGAATATTTCAAGCTGTATGACCTCACTTCTGAGGCTGTAGTACGGGCGATGCCGCAAGCTCGTGTCGGCGGCCCCCACAGCACCGGACCAGGAAAAGCTAAAGCCGCCGAATTTTTGCGAGCCTTTCTAGAACATTGCGCCCATGAGCGCAACTATGCGACTGGCAAGACCGGCTCGCGTCTCGACTTCATTGCCTTTCACGCCAAGGGATCGCCCGCGTGGCGCGGCGATCACGTGCAAATGGGGATTGCCGCCCAACTTACTTCCATCGAGCAAGGGTTCAAGATTGTCGCTTCATTTCCCCAGTGGCGAGATGCTCCGGTTATTTTGGGAGAATCCGATCCCGAAGGTTGTGCCGCCTGCTCGGCGCAGCAACACCCGGAGAACTCATATCGCAATGGGCCGCTCTACGCCGCCTACACGGCGGAAATCCTGCAGCACACTTTGGTGCTGGCTCGCCGTGAACATGTCAATCTTCTCGGCACCGTGTCCTGGGCCTTCGAATTCGAGAAGCAACCGTACTTCGCAGGATTTCGCGAGCTCGCCAGCAATGGCCTAGATAAACCTGTGTTGAATACATTCCGCATGCTCGGTTTGCTTGGGAACGAGCGAGTAAAAGTGTCGGTATCGCAGGCCTTACCAACCGACTTGGTTGTGCGCGAGGGGGTTCGAGAGCGGCCCGACATCAAGGCCATCGCAACTCGCAAAGATGGTGAGATCGAGGTGTTGATCTGGAATTATCACGACGATGATCTGCCCTCGGCTCCGGCGCAAATCGAAGTCAGTCTCCACAGCTTGCCAGCAAATACCTCGTTACTGGAACATTTCCGCGTGGACTCGAATCACAGCAACGCTTTTTCCGCATGGAAAGAGATGGGCTCTCCCCAATCGCCTTCGCCCGCTCAACTCGACGCGTTGCAAGCTGCAGGGCAACTGCAGCTCCTGACTTCTCCGGCGTGGATTTCAGTGCAGCAGGGTACGGCTCACTTGCACCTGACTCTGCCCAGGCAAAGTCTTTCGCTGATCCGTCTCTCGTGGTAGCAGCCGGCTGCGAATCGCAAGGCAAACGTATACTACAAACAATAACTGTGCTACCATCGGGCACAGTTGTCGCTCCGCCTCGCTCATTCCTATGGACATTCGAGAGATTGCTAGGAGAGCGAAAGTCTCCACCGCTACTGTGTCACGCGCGATTAACCGCATTCCTACGGTTGATCCTCAACTGGCAAAGCGAGTCTGGAAAATAGTGGATGAACTTGGCTACTACCCGAATACCCAGGCTCGTGCGCTGGTATCAGGACGGAGCCGTATCTTTGGGCTCATCGTTTCAGAAATCACCAACCCATTTTTCCCAGAAATCGTCCAG
>Ga0075424_100001599_pt1 | contig 20027 bp, 15 predicted proteins | sample SoiMethybrSBSTD3_FD_75301 | JGI IMG/M metagenome (GOLD analysis project Ga0075424, IMG submission 75301) | Bulk soil microbial communities from a Populus tree surrounding site in Tennessee, USA - Soil MetaG P. TD hybrid SBSTD3 | ecosystem: Environmental > Terrestrial > Soil > Tree plantation... | reverse complement strand
TTCCTGGCGCGGGCGACAGCGTGCGTGTGACGATCGTGATGCATCAATCGGCGTTGCAGTTGAGCGGCGTGCAGGTCACCGCGACACCGGTGGGCACCGACCCGCGAAACGTGACGCAGTCGGCGACCGAGCTCTCCGGCCAGGCATTGGCTCGCAACCTCGCGCCGACGGTCGCCCAGTCGCTCGAGAACGAGCCTGGCGTCGCGGTCCGCTACAACGGACCTGCGGCGACCGCACCCGTGATCCGGGGTCTCCAGGGTGAGCGCATTCTCGTGCTGCAGGACGGCGATCGCGCTGGGGACCTTTCCTCGGCCGCACCGGACCACGGGGTGTCGATCGATCCACTGACCGCCGAGCGAATCGAAGTCGTGCGCGGGCCGGCGTCGCTGTTGTACGGCAACAGCGCGTTAGGCGGTGTGGTGAACGTCATCTCGAACGACATTCCGAGCGCCATTCCATCACACGTCGAAGGCTTCCTTGCCGGCCAGGCCGAGTCGGCCACACCGGGTGGAGGATTGGCTGGTGGCGTCACGATTCCGATAGGTTCCTCGTTCGCGGTGGTCGCGCGAGGTGGGGGCCGTCATTCCGATGACCTTCGCGAGGGAGGCGGCGACCGGCTCGACAACTCGTACTTCCGCAACTACTACGGCGTCGGCGGTTTCGGCTTCGGCGGCTCGAAGGCCACGGGCGGCCTTGTCTACCGGGGATACAACTTCAACTACGGGTTGCCCTCAGCGGAGGGTGAAGGCTCGCACATCGAGGGAACGCGCAACGAGGTCGCCGGCCGCGCGGACATCACCACGGGCATGAGCTCGGTCAGCTCGGTCCGTGTGTCGGGCACGGGCCAGTGGTACCAGCATGACGAGGTCGCCAGCACGGGGACCATCAACACGAGCTTCGATCTCAAGACGCAGACGGTGGATGCCCTCGCGCGCACCCGGTTCGGGTCGACCACCGGCGCCTTCGGCGCTTCGGGATTGTTCAAGCAGTATGGGTCCACCGGCGAGGAGGCGTTGACGCCAGCCGCGAACAGCACGGGCGCCGGTGCGTTCTTCTACGAGGACATCCCGTTAGGCACCCTGACGAATCCCGACGCCCTGGTTCCGCGCCTGCAGCTTGGCGGTCGGTACGACGCGTACCGCATCCAGTCCAGGGACTCCGACGATCCGAAGTTTGGTCCGGGCCGCAACCTGTCGTTCAATAGCGCATCGGGGTCGGTTGGCGTGAACGTTCCGCTCGGGGCCAAGGCGAGCATTGGGGCGAGCGCGGCGCGTGCCTTCCGCGCGCCGACCGTCGAAGAGCTGTTCTCCAACGCGTTCCACGGGGCCGCGGGGACGTTCGACCGCGGCAATCCGGACCTCACGAAGGAGATCAACCAGGGCGTTGACGGCATCTTCCGTGTGCAGTCGGGCCGGCTGAACGGTCAGCTGGCCGCGTTCTACAGCACGATCAACAACTACATCACGCCGAACATTGTGAAGGACACGACGATCGAGGGAGACGCCGGTCCGGCGACCGTTCCACTCAATCAGTTCACGCAGGCCGACGCGACACTCAGGGGCGTCGAGGGGCGCGTGGATGCCGAGGTGGTGCCGCACTTCGTGCTGGGCGCGATGGGGGACATGGTTCGCGGCGAGCTCAAGGACTCGAAGGAGCCGCTTCCTTTCATGCCCGCGGCGCGGCTTGGCGCGCTGGCCCGCTGGGACAATGGCCGTTATTCGTTAGGCGGCGAGGTCCGCCACGGGTTCAAGCAGGACAGGGTACCGTCGGCCGTGAGCGAGGATGACCCGTCGGCGCTGGCGACCGACGCGTATACGATCGTGAACCTGAGCGCGGGGCTCAACCTGCCGTTCGGCGATCAGGTGCACGCGTTCATGCTGCGTGTGGACAACGTCGGGAACACGAAGTACCGCGACGCGACGAGTCGTATCAAGACGTTCGCGTACAATCCGGGGCGGAACGTGTCCCTGGTCTATCGCGTGCTGTTCTGATCCGCGCTCTCCGCCAGCGATAACACCATCACAACAAGGTTCCGCGCAGGAGCAGCAGAGCGACGGTGAAGTAGATGATGAGGCCGGTGACGTCCACCAGCGTGGCCACGAACGGCGCCGACGCACTGGCCGGATCGAAACCCAATCGACGGAGCAGGAACGGCAGCATCGAGCCTGCGAGTGAACCGAACGTCACCACCCCGACGAGGGCCAGCCCCACCGTCAGCGCGACGAGCAGGAAGTGTGGCCCGTAGTCGTACCAGCCGATCTCCTGCCACAGGAGAATGCGGATCACACCGACGGTCCCCAGGATGGCGCCTAACGCGATGCCGGATGGGAGCTCGCGCATTGCCACACGCCACCAGTCCCGAAGCGAGAGCTCGCGCAGCGCCATGGCGCGGATGATCAGCGATGTCGCCTGCGATCCCGAGTTGCCGCCCGAGCTGATGATCAACGGAACGAAGAGCGCCAGCACGACGGCTTTCTCGATCTCGTGCTCGAAGTGCCCCATCGCGGTCGCCGTGAGCATCTCGCCCAGGAAGAGCGCGGTGAGCCAGCCGGCGCGTTTCCTGATCATTTCCCAGAAGCCGATCTCCGTATACGGCTCGTCGAGCGCCTCGACGCCACCGAACTTCTGGACGTCCTCCGTCTGCTCGCGAACGATCGCGTCGATCACGTCGTCCACGGTGACGATGCCGAGCACGTGGCCGCCCTCATCGACGACGGGGACTGCAAGCAGGTTGTACTTGGAAATGAGGCGTGCAACCTCCTCGCGATCGGTCAGCGGCGTGACCACGATGGGCGCTCGCACGTCGCCAACGTCCTTCACCATCTGCTGCCGGTCTGCGAGGACCAACTCGCGCAGCGACACGACGTGCACGAGCTGTTGCGTGTCGGGCGCAAGAACGTAGATCGCGTACACCGTCTCCTTCGCGCCACCGACTTCACCGATGTGGCGGAGTGCGCGCTCCACGGTCCACGCCGTGGGCATCGAGACGAACTCCGTCGTCATGATGCCGCCCGCCGTGTCGGGTGGATATCGAAGCAGGAGTCGAAGCACCTGCTGCGTCGGCGCGTCGAGCTGCTTCAGAAGTCTGGACCGTACCTTGTCCGGCAGCTCCCGAAACAGGTCCGCCTGCTGGTCCGCGGACATCGCGTCGACGAGCGGACCGATCGCCCGCTCGTCCATGTGTTGAATGATCGCTACTCGCTCGCGCACAAGCTCAGGCTCGTCGAACACCTGGACGGCGAGATCGAACGGCAGCGCGGCCATTACTTTCGCTGCCGCGTCGGGCTTGAGCTCGCGCAAGGCCTCGGCGATGTCGGCGGCGCGCATCCCGGAGAGCGCATCCGCGAGGTCCGCCGGATCGCCGTGCAGCAGATAGAGCAGCTCCGGCGTCGAGTTAGGCGGCGATGGCAGGGTGCTGGTCGGCATGTTCGTGGCTAGATGCCAGGCGGCAGACGGAAGATCGCGACCTGCGGACGCAGTGATGCCGAAAGGGCATTACCCGTAGGCGTGGCGAATCGCAGCTGAACGGGTCCACTCCCGGCCGAGGTGTCCAGGCGATAGTAGGAAACCGTTCCCGGCAGGATTGACGCGCTGACGGCCTGATTCGCGGCGATTCCCTGCACCACGATCGGAAACTGGCGTGGCACATCGGGGCTCGGCCCCGCAGCCCGGAATAGCGCGGCGTACATCTGCCGAAGATTTCGAGTGACGAACCTGTCGTTCTGCGGGACGGTCGTGCGAGCGAGGCCAGGGATGCTGTCGGTGTAGAGCGAGACGCCGAAGTCCGCGAACAGCGTCTGAAACGATTCACCCATGGCAGCCTCGATGTTCGCGGTGCCCGTCAGCGTGGTCGCCTCGAGCCGCTTGTACACATCTTCACCTTTCTGGTCGCCTAACCAGCGCACGAGGAGCCATACACTGCCGCGCCACGCGATGCCGTCGTCGGAATCGGAGTGGAGCGTCACGGTGGCCGTATCCGGTTTCAGCAGATAGTCGTAGGAGTCGCCGAGGAGCCCGGCGATGAACCCCTGCGAGGAATCGGGGAAGAGCTGCAGCGGATTCGTGCGCCCCGAGGGCGGAGGAAACTTCTGTTCGTAATAGCGGGAGCCGAGCTCCTCGGCGACGATGCTCAGCCCCTCGTCGAGCCACCCTTCTTCCGCCTCGGGCGCGTTGTGCACGATGACGTGCTGCGAGAAGTTGATGAGGTGCTGCACCTCGTGCAAAAACGTGGCCGGGACGGTGAGCTCGATGTCGGCCACCGAGTGGGCGCAGCTCGAGGCGCCCGCCGGGTCCGGGGCGATGGTGTAGAAGACCTCGCCCTGGTTCGAGTCGGTGCTTCTCGACGCGAGGTCGAACCCGGTGAAGAAGCCGGCGATGAACCCGTCCTTCTTGCAGTCGTCACTCGTGACGAGCGCGTTCACGACGGGCGTCATCAACATGATGAGGTGCCCGTTCTGGTCGATGTCGGAGGGTTGGCCGAACTCGTTGACGTCGATCGGGTACAGCGTCTTGTCGAACAGGTCGCCGATGCCGCTCAGATCACCGGTCGCGAAGCCGTTCGCCGCGGTGAGGGTGTCGACGTACAGGAGGACATTCGTTCCGACGTACGCGAGTCGGCCGACGACGGTCTTGAAGACCGTTGTTGCGTTGGTGTCGGTGGTGGCGATGACACGGAACGAGCGAATGGTCCCGACATCCGGCGCAACCTGTGCACTGCTTTCCGGTCCCGCGAGGCCCAGGGAGCGGTGTGGCCTCATGATGGGCTCACGAGCGACCAGCTGGCGGTCGGCCGCGCGCAGGCGCGCATCGAACACCCGTTGACGCGGGCCGGGCCGGGTATCGGTCGTGCGTGGCGGTACAGAGGGAGGTACGAAAGATCGGCGATCGAAGAGCGGAGCAGACGCCACGACCTGACTGGTTACCGCGTTAGGCGACCCGAACGTGTACGCCGTCGATTTGATCGGTACGTCCCCGGTCGCGAGCTCCGGGATGAGCAGATAGCTCGCGCCGCCGCCGGCGAGCTCGAACAGGGTCCCACCTTGCGAGCAATCGACCGTGGTCGACTGCGTCGGATTGAGCGCGATCGTGCTGCTTCCGGTCGCCGGCTTGCAGGCAACGCCGGTCGTGGGTTTGACTCCCGTGCCCGTGGAGTCGTGGCTGCACGCGGTGATGCAGGCAATCGCGAGGATCCACGCCGGTAGTCCGGGGGCGAGCGCGCTGGGCCATTGAGCGTTATGCATGTCAGGGAGGGCAGTGGTAATCTCGTGAGGTTTTCACGAGACTACGTTGGTGCCGCCTTCCTAACAGGCTGTTTACAACGCCCCGGCCGCTCGCTCAAAATGGCGAGTTGAGGTCCTCGTCGCGACGCCGTCAGCCCCACAGTCGCGGCTTGACCACCATCAGGAACGCGATGAGAAGCAACGCCACGACCATTGCGATGCCGACGTTCCGTTCGCGGTTCGCCGCCGCCTGAAATTCGGGCGTGCCGAGATCGTTGCGATCTGCGAACAGTAGCAACTGTCGCAGGGCGGGTCTGTAGACCAGAAAATGCACGAGCGTCAGCACAGCGAATAGAACCAGTCCCGAAAGCAGCCACGGCGTGCTCGCCGCGAGCTTCGTCCTCGCCACCATCGCAACACCCGACAACAACAGTATCGCGAAACCGGGCAGCGCGACGCGGTCATCGAGCAGCTTCACCGTGCGCAGCGTGAACGGCAGCGCCACGTTTTGGCCATACGCTCGCACGATCCAGACGCCATACACGCCGTGCAGCCCAACCACGGCGATGGCGGCCAGAACGTGCAGCCATTTCAGGATCAGGTAGAGATACACTGGATCACCTAACGAGTGCACGATCTACAGCACGACGATGTCGCGGACCATTCCGCTCTTGTAGTGGGGCTTGTTCCACATGCCGCGCACCGTGCACACCAGGCTGTAGCGTCCCGGTGTCAGATCGACCGTGACGACCGTGCTCCTGCCCGCCTTCACCTCGCGCGACGCGACGACGACCTCGCCCGCGGCAGCGTCCGACTTGTGCTCGAGCGACGATATGACGTCACGCGACGTCTTCTCCGATGAAAGTCGGGTCAGCAGCATCAGGTGCGTCCGGTGACCTTCGTTCCGGAGGGAAATCACGTGCTGCCCGCTCGGCAGCGTTGAATCCATCTCGAACGCGTAGTCTCGCATCGTGATCGTGACATCGGGCCGGGGCGGCGGCGCGACGCCAGATGGTGCCTGTGCCGTGCTCTCGGGCGCTGTCAGGAGCGAAACCGCTGCGAGACTCACGAGAAGGGTCAGTCTGTCAAATGAGTACATACAATTGGAATCGAGAATCCGTGAACCACGCTCGCAAGTTGGCGACGGCGGATTCGGGCCCCAATGACTGTCAGTCGCTGTTTCATGCCCGAACGTCCAGACCGACCTGATCGGTCTGAGAAAGCACCGTCACGCTGGCGCCGGATCGCGACGGGCAGCTCCGGGCGAGATGCCGACGACGCGCTTGAACGCGCGGCTGAATGCCGCCTCGGAGCGGTAGCCGAGCCGGCCGGCAAGCTCGCCGAGTCCGGTGTTTTGCTCGCGAAGCCAGGTTGCCGCGAGGTGCATGCGCCAGCGTAAGAGATACTGCATCGCCGGCGCCCCAACGAGCTCCGAGAACCGCGCTGCGAAAGCCGAACGCGACATCGCAACCTCCGACGCTAGCGATTCCAGCGTCCAGGCGTGCGCGGGGTCCCGATGGATAAGCGCCAGCGCGCGGCCGATCTGCTTGTCGCGCAGGGCCGCGAGCCATCCGGTCTGCGCGCCAGGATCGTGCTCGATCCATCCCCGGATCGCGTGAATCACGAGCACGTCGGCAAGACGCGTGATCACGGTTTCTCCACCGGGGCGAAGCTCTCTCGCTTCGCTCGCCATGAATCGGAGCGTGGTCTGTATCCACTCACCGTGAGGCGAGCTCGATCCATTCACGGTGATCATCGCCGGCAAGAGCGAAATCAGATGGCGCGCAGCGGGATGATCGAAGGTGGCGGTCCCGCACACGAGCGTCGTCTGCTCACCGCCACCGCCCTGTCGGAGAATCTCGAAGCGCTCGCTCATCTGCTCGCGAGGGACGTCGAACAACCCAATGCCGGGATGACCGGGCGCGCTCGTTAGGCAATGGCCTTCACCGTGCGGTACCAGCGTGAGATCGCCGGGTTGCAACAGCCGCGCTTGGGCTCCGCCGACCTCGAGCCAGCACTGGCCCGACGTTACGACGTGGAACATGAGCGAGCCGGGCATGGGAGGGAGTACCAGCCCCCACGAGGTCGTGAACTGGCACAAGCTGTAGTACGTCCCGTTCATTCGCAGGAAGTACAACGCTTCGCCCACAGGATCGACGCTGGTCCGCGACAGGCTGACTGGGTCGAGTTGATGGGGCTGCATTCGGGTTTAGGATCGTCGCGATTTTGACGTATGCTCGCGAGTGAACAACGCGATGATGCCATCGGCCACCTCGTTCAACGGGTAGCCTTTGGGGTCCAGCACGTAGTGCTGCGACACGCCATCGATCAGTGCGAACATCAGCGCGGCATCCACCTCGGGCTGACGCGATCCAGCTTCCCTGACGTAGCGTGCGAGCGTCGACTGAATCGTAGTCGTCCACGCGTGTAACCGTTTGCCCAGACCGGCGACGACGGCAGGCTGCATGCGGACGCCGTAGCTCATTCGCCAGAAGTCCCGATTCGCGTCCAGGATCTCGAACGAGCTTCGCACCAACCGTTCGATCCGCTCGGCCGGCGTGTTGGCGGCCTCGGCGCTCGCGAAGGACGCCTGGACGTCGCGCATGCTCTCCTCGAACAGCGCGCCAAGCAGATCGGCCTTGGACGGGAAGTAGTTGTACAACAGTCCGACCGAAATGCTCGCCGCCCGGGCGATCATCCGGATGGACGTGCCCGCATAGCCGTGAGTGGCGAACAGGCGCAGCGCCGCCTTCAGGATCCGGCGCCTGCTCGCGTCCCGCATCTGCTCGTTCAGCTGCGCCGATCGCGCCATTGGTCGCCTTGACGGTGCAATTGACTGAACGTACGTTCACTCTATAACGAGCACAAGGTGGGATCGTGACTGCTGCCGTACCTCCCGTGACCGAGTCCCCAGAGTCACCTGGTGCCACCCCGGCGTGGGTGGACCGTGACGCCTTTCCATTCCGCAGCCGCTTCCTGGAGGTCGCTCCCGCACGCCGCGTCCATTACGTGGATGAGGGCGAGGGCGACGTCGTGTTGTTCGTGCATGGAACGCCGACATGGTCGTTCGAGTGGCGCCACTGCATCCGCGCGCTGTCCGGCACGCATCGGTGTATCGCGATGGACAACCTGGGATTCGGCCTGTCCGACCGGCCGCGCGACTTCGACTACACGCCGGAGTCGCATGCCCGCGTGCTTCGCGCCTTCGTCGAGCGGCTGGCTTTGACCGACATCACGCTGGTCGTTCACGACTACGGTGGCCCGATCGGGTTGCCACTCGCGCTTCATGGGCCAACGGTCGTCCGGCGCGTCGTGGTGCTCAACACGTGGATGTGGAGCTTCGCCGATGATCCGGCGATGGTCCGTAAGGCGAGAATGGCCGCCGGCAGCGTCGGACGCCTGCTCTATCGGTATGCGAACTTTTCGCTCCGCGTGCTCACGCCGTACGCGTTCGCCGACCGAACGAAGCTCACGCCGGCGATTCACGGGCAATACCTGGCGCCGTTTCGCGAGACCGCGGCGCGGGAGCGCGTGCTGTGGCCGCTCGCGCGCGCAATACTCGGATCGAGTCAGTACTACGATTCGCTGTGGCGCATGCGAGATCGCCTGCTCGATGTGCCCGCGCTCGTCGTCTGGGGAACGAATGACCCCGCTTTCCAGCCGGCGCTGCTCGATCGGTGGCGCGAGGTGCTGCCTCACGCGACGGTGATCGAGCTACCGGTCGGGCACTGGCCGCAGGAAGAAGCGCCGGATCAGGTCACGAGCGCCATGCAGAACTTCCTCGTGTGATACAACTGACCTTCTTCTAATCGGCTCTCGGCGGATGACGGCGCACCGCGTCCGTCGCGCGGGCCAGCCGCTCCAGGTACCGCGCGACGGACTCGTGCTCAGCACGCACCGGCAGCGCGAAGTGCGGGTCGTCCGGTTCGGACGTCCGACCGCGCGGCCCTTCATCCATCATCAGGTCGCCGCCGTGGGCCTCGACGGCCGCTTCGAATCGATCGACCGCCTCCGCCATGTCGAGCAGCTCGTTCGAGCGCTCCGTTCCGGTCAGGCGAATCCCGAGCGTTTCGAGGCGGTCGGCCAAATCGCGTGACACCCTTCGGACGTCCTCACCCTCACGCCCTTCCTCTGGTCGCGCCATGACGGTTCTCCTGGAGAGCAGACCTGTCGAAGCTTACGTTGCCCCGACCGGAGCGCAATTCTTCACCGGGACGCAGCACCAACCATGAACCTGGTCCCTGGGGGGGGAACGTTGGCCGAGCGCATCGTTGTCATCGGGGCCGGGATCAACGGCCTGGTGGCCGCCAACTATCTTTGCCGCGCCGGTTTCGCGGTGACCATGATCGAGCGGTCGGAGCGCGTCGGCGGCGCGTGTGTCTCCGAGGTGGCGACTGTGAACGGCCAGTCCCAGCGTTATGCGCTCGGCGCGTCGGTGCTCGGACTGATGCAGGACTTCGTCTTCCGCGAGACGGGGCTCGCGGACTGCGTGGAGACGTATGTGCCCGACCACGCCAAACGCGTGTACTTTCCCGACGCCTCGGCCTCGGCCTGGATCCATCGTGATCCCGCCGAGCTCGAGCGCGAGCTGGCCAACAGGTGGGGTGAGCGTGGCGACGTCGCGGGCTTTCGCGCCGACGAGGCGCGCGTCGGCGCCTATCTGCAGGACGGCTATCGCCGCGCCATGCCTCCTTCCCTGCCGGAAGCGGAGCTGGCGTTAGGCGCGGAGCTGGTGCGCCTGTGGATCACGGGAACAGCCGCCGACTTGCTCGATCACTACTTCACGGCCGAGCGCACGAAGATCTACATGGGGATGACGGTGACGGAGAGTGGCCCCGTCTCCCTTCGCGAGCCCTATTCGGCGTTCACGGTGCCGCTCATGGACTCCGGATCGATCTTCGACGGCTACTATGGTTTCGTGCGAGATGGCATCTGGCGTGTGACCGAGGAGCTCGGGCGTGTGAATCGCGAGCTCGGCGTGGACATCTGCCTCGGCAGCACTGTGTCTGCCATCGACGTGGGGCGCGGAACGCTCGAGTATCGCCGGACGGGCGAGACGGCACAGGCGACGTTCGACCACTTGGTCTTCGCGACGGACCCGCTCACAGCGGCGCGACTGGTCGGCGTGGACGCAATCGTGCGCGACGTGGAGCGGAAGAGGTTCCTCGGTACCAGCGGGAAGCTCACACTGTTCTTTCGCGAGCCCGTGAGGTGGCTGGACGATCGGTCGACGGCCGTGGACGCGAGCGATACGGCCTTCCGGTTCATTTTCGCGGTGGATTCGCTCGCCGAGTTCGAGTCGGCTACCCTGCGGGTGCTCGACGGGGAAGTCGATTACGCGCCGGGCTACATCCAGATCTATTGCGAAGGCGCGGCGATGCGGCAGCTGGGACACGTCGAGCCCTTCGATCGCCTGACGCTGTTCTTCAAGAACATGGCGCTCGACCGGCCGGGCGACGCGCTGAAGGAGGTAGAGGCCGCGGTGAAGGCACAGGTCCTCGAGCGTGTTGCCAACCCGGACGCGTGCGTGTGGAGTCGATTGCTTTCGCCGAGGGACCTGCAGCACCTCTTCCTCTTTCCTGGCGGCAACCTCGACCACACCATGCTGGTCGGCGGACAGACCTTCTCCGACCGTCAGTTCTCCGCCGATCCAGCGACGCGGTTCTATGCGTTCGGCGGGCTGCCTAACGTGTCGTATTGTGGCGCTGGCGCGTATCCGTGTGGGTCGATTGCGGGGACGCCGGGCTACATGTGCGCGCAACAGTTGATACGACAACTGTCGGCGGGCCGAGTTGCCGCCACCTAGCACGACTTCGTGGCGGCGGCAAGCTTTTTTGGGAACAGCCATTTAAGCGGAAAAAAACCCAAAACGGCCGGATTCGACTTGGCAGCGAGGCTGGCTCTCGCAACGAGCCGGGATTCTTGATAAAGCCACCTCGGGACGCAGGCGCTTCCCGGGGCGGTCACAAAAATCCCGGCTTTGTGGCGAACGGGGATAGAATCGTTGAGGGATCATCCGGTTGTTTTGCCCTGATCCGCTTCATGGCAGTTCCCCGAAAAGGCTTGTCGAATATCGAAGTCGGTTCGCGGCAACCTGCAGATTGGCCGCGGAACCCTGGACAGCCTCGATTCCACACCCACATTCTCGCTAATTGTTCCCTCCGAGACAGGTTGCCATGCGACGCTCGTTTTCCGCGTTCTTCCTGTGCCTGGGCTGCTGCCTAACGCCGCTCGCGCCAGGCGCCGCCCAGACCGCCCAGCGCGACAGCCTGGACGCCTTCGTCAAGGCCCAGATGGCGCAGCGCCACGTCCGCGGGCTGTCGCTCGCGATCATCAAGGACGGCAGGATCGCGGTCGCGCGCGCGTACGGCGTGGTGGACGACTCCTCGAAGGCACCGGTCACGACCTCGACCCTCTTCCAGGCCGGTTCGATCAGCAAGCCCGTGTCGTCGTTAGGCGCCCTGCATCTGGTCGAAGCGGGCAAGCTGTCGCTCGATGCCGACGTGAACTCGACGCTGAAGAGCTGGAAGGTTCCCGAGAATCGGTTCACCACCACCGAGAAGGTCACCCTTCGTCGCTTGCTGTCGCACAACGCCGGGTTGACGGTGCACGGATTCCCGGGCTACGACGTCTCGGAGCGCATGCCAACCGTGGTGCAGGTCCTCGATGGTGCACCGCCCGCCAACACCGCGCCGATCAGGGTCGATACGACCCCGGGCGCGATCTGGCGCTACTCGGGCGGGGGCTTCACGGTCATGCAGCAGATGGTCCTCGACGTGACCGGCCAGCCGTTCGCGCAGTTTCTGCAGAAGACGGTGCTCGGTCCGATCGGCATGACGAGCAGCTCGTTCGAGCAGCCACTGCCTAACGATCTCGCGGCGCGCACGGCGGCCGGCTACTATGCCGACGGCTCGCCGGTGCGGGGACGCTGGCACGTCTATCCGGAAATCGCCGCGGCCGGGCTGTGGACCACGGCGACCGATCTCGCGAAATGGGCGATCGAGGTCCAGGAAACGCTCGCGGGGCGCGGCCATGGCGTCATCTCCCCGGCGATGGCTCGTCAGTTCGTGACCGAACAGAAAGGCGGGAGCGGACTGGGAGTCGGCGTGCAGGGTACCGGTGCGAACCTTCGCTTCAGCCACGGCGGGCGCGACGAGGGCTTCGACGCCTTCCTTCTCGCTGGCGCCGAGACCGGCGATGGCGTGGCGATCATGATCAACGCAAACGACAACTCGCGGATGGTCGGCCGCATCCGGGAGTACATCGAACGGGCGTGGGGATTCTCGGGCCCGCCGACGACGATACCGGCACCGGCCGCGACCGCTGCGGTGCGCATCGATCCACGCCTGCCCGCCAAATACGCCGGCTATTACGAGGCAGCCGAGAACAACATGGTGGCCGTGGCGGTGAATCCCGATGGGTCGGGAATGCAGGTGCTCGTCGACGGCCTCCCCGACGAGCGGCTTCTGGCGATGGACAGCGCGTCCTTCGGGTCGAGCGAGCGGCCGTTTCGCGTCGGATTCACAATGAACGAGCGGGGGACGGTCATTGGCGGCGCGTTGTTCCCCGGCACGCCACGCGAGCGGCGCGCGCCGCGCGTGGCTCCGTTGCCGAGCTCACTCCAGCCACGCACGGATCCGGACCCCGCCCTCGCCGCACGGATCTCCGCGGCGCTCTCCGCCATCCGACAGGGTAGCGACGCGCTGGCGAGCGCGCCGGACGTGACGCCCGGCGCGAAAAAGGACTTCAGCGGCGGTGCAGACCCGGCGTTAGGCGCCGCGGCGAGCGCGACCTACCTCGGCGAAGAGGACGTGGCGGGTCGGGGGATCCGCCGCCACGGCGGCGACGTCGCGCGCGTCCGGCTCTACCGCATGCAGACGCAAGCCGGCCAGCGCTACCTGTTCGTGCACCTCACCAGCGATGGCACGGTGACCGATTACGACGTCGTCACTCGATGACTCAGTTTCTCGCTACGGTCACGTTCCCGGTGATTATCGACTCGAAGAACGTGACTCTGAGCCTGTAGGTCGCGGCGGCCGGCGCTGTCCACTCGAACCCCGCGAAATAGCCCTTGAAGTCGTCGCCCCCCACGAGCGGTGTGCCGTCCGGCGCGAGGAGGACGACAATGGTATCGAAGTAGTCCTTGCTGCTCGTCGCGATCGAGACTTTCTCACCGGCGGCGGCCACGATCGGAATCTCGTACGTGCGGCCCGGGACGAGCCCGACGGTCGTCGAGCTGCGGGCGGCAAGCGGCGGCGCGCTGGCAAGCTGTGTGGTCACGAGGTCGATGTGGATGGCGATCTGTGCGGCCGCGGCGGCCATGTTGCCGAACGCGAGGTACGAGGCGCCGAGGATTGCGTGGATGCGTGGCGTGTCGAGACCGCCCTGGAGCGCGCGCGTCGCCTCGTCGAACGCCCGCTGCGGGTCCGGCAGGTAGCCGTAGGTGTACGCATCGGCGACGATCCACCGGACATCGGGGGAGGCCGGAGCCAGCGCGATCGCCCGCTCCAGATCCGCCGCGCCGGCCGCCCGGGCCTGACCGTGGAGTAGACGGGTCGAACCGCGAAAGAGGTTTCCGAACACGTTGTTCGGTTCCACACCCAGCAGGTCATCCGCCTCGTGGATCGCCGCGGGGTAATCGAAGAAATACCAGAACGCGAACGTCTTTCCCACGAGCGCCGGAATTTCGTTAGGCCTGGCGGCGAGCCGTGCGTCGTATCCCGCGACGATCACCCCTTCGGCATCGGGGTGCACCGGCAGCACGAAGGCCGTGACGCGCGCGTAGTCGCGCTGGGCGTCCGAATAGCGGCCGAGCATGAGCGCCGCCTCGATCCTGCCGCGGTAGCCGTCGACGGCGGTCGGGTCGAGGTCGATGATGCACGTGAACTCCCGAATCGCTTTGCTGTATTGCGCCGCGTCGATGAGCTGCTGCCCCTGTTCGACGGAGCATGCGGCGGCGTTGGCGGCGGCGTGCCCGGAGCCACCGGGTCTCGGCGACGTGACGGTGTCCGGGTCGGCACAGGCGATGGTCGTGAGCACAACGGCGGCCGCAATGACGTTCCGCGACATGTCGTCCCCCTTCTTTCTTACGGGGTGGTGCGCGTGGGCCCAGAGCAGCAGGCTCGGCCTTGCGTCGATCGACCTTACCGGAAAGCGCACGCCGGGTCAAGCCGGTCGGCGTCACATGCACAGCATAAAGGCGCACGGCCCGAACGTCGCTACTAACGGCGCAGGGCACTAACGGCGCAAGACATTAACGGCCAGAGCGCGGGGCCCGAAAGGCGCCGAACGGCGAACCATTCGCGTCCACGCCGTCGCGCCGTCTCACGATGTGTCGGTCCTGCGCCGTTGCCGTTAATGTCTTGCGCCGTTCGTGCCGTGCGTAGTCAGTGCCGTGCGCCGTTCTCGTGTCCTGCGCCGTTAGTGCCCGGCGTAGTTATCAGTTGGCCGTTAGTGCCCTGCGGGGTTAGTGCGCAGCCCTGAAGGCCGACGCGCTCAAGAGCGCCGCCCAAATGGCGAGCTACAAGGCCGAAGACCGGCGGATTTCGAGCCGCAGGCGACTTTGGTGATTCGAATTTGACTTTCGCATGACCCCGGATGGCGAGAATTCGCCCCGTCAGACACCGGTCAACGCAAAAAAGGAATTGGGCGCGAAAAACAGGTGATAGTGCCGTCCTATCATTGCGCCCGTCGGCACGAGCGAAAGGGGCCGACCCGCACAAGTTCGACAACGCCAGCAGGGGGTCGATATTCGACCCGGAGGATAAAGCCATGTCGTTCGCAAGTATCCGTTCTGCCGGGCTCGAGCAGTGCCACGCCGCGCCCATCCCATTCGATGAGCTCGTGTACCCCTACACCGCGCGCGTGACTCGCCGCGACTGGCAGCTGCTGCTCGATAGTTGGGAGCGGCTTCAGCCTAACGCAGACCGGTTCGCGACGGTGTTCTTCGACACCCTCTTCAACTGCGATCCGGAGCTTCGCCACCTCTTTGGCGGGACGTCGCTTGAAACCCAGTTCATCAAGTTTGCGCATCTGATCACCGAGCTCGTCTCGGTCGAGACAGATCCGCGGCAGCTCGAGCAGCGTATCGAAATGGCGGTGCACCGATATGTCGGCGGCGCCTCCATTGATCACGACCGTGCGATCCGCGCCGCGATCAACGCGATGCTGGCCGAAGCGGCACGGGCACGGCTGACTTCGGAAGTACGAATGTGGTGGAGCGCGGCCTACGCCACGGTCGTCACGATCATATGGAAGGGCGCGCGGCTCAGTCCTCACGGACGCCCAACCACGCTCATGCGCAGGGCACGCGTCGCTTAGTCGTTAGGCCCATAACCACAACGCCAAATCCTCGGATGACAGAATATGAACCCCTCATCCCTCAGCCGCGCGCTCGCGTCGCGGCAAAACACGGACGGGCACACGGGAGAGCACCCCCGTGGCCTGGAGCTCGATATCAAAGTCGATGAAGCGAACGCCAAACGCTGCGTCGCGACACTCACCCTGTGCGACGTGCGCTCGGCCGCTCAGGACATGAGCCCGAGCAGCATTCTGTTTGCGGCCATGGAGCGACTCGCCACGCACGTTCCGACGGTCCTCCGCGGCGATACCGCCAACGTCTGGGTGCTGCGCAACGCAGCCATCACGCACTACCGCCCTGGCTGTCCCAATCAGCGAGTCACGCTCGCCGGTTTCATCGAGTGGGACGGCATCCCCGGCGAACCGATCGTCATTCACACCGAGGCATGCGACGGCTCGGACGGGCTCCTGGCCGAAGCCGATTACACCATCGTTCCCGTGTCCGTGAAACGTTTCCATCGCGGGAACTCCATACCGCTGGCAACAGGCAGCTTCGAGGTCCCTCGCGCGATCGAACCCGGTGGCCGGGCGGATTGATCGATGTGCAGGTATAGATCGGTGAGCAGCGCACCAGTCCGGTCGTGGGCGGTGCGCTGCTTCACCATGCATCGGCGTTAGTGCTCGTCTCGCCCGGCGTCATACGGTATGCTTGAGGTCTCCCAAACCTCCGACCGATGACTCTCCGCCGAGCTCTTCTTAGCTGCCTCGTTCTTGCCGCTTGCGGCCGCCGACCATCCACCACCGCGCCGAGTCCCGAAGCACAGTTCGACATGGTGCTCGAGAACGGCCGCGTCGTCGACGGAACAGGTGCCGCGTGGTTCCTGGGCGATGTTGCCATCACCGGCGACCGCATCGCGCGAGTCGGCGCCGCCGGGTCGCTTCGCCGCTTCCCGGCGAAGCAGCGCGTCGACGTGCGTGGGCTCGTCGTCGCTCCCGGCTTCATCGACATCCAGAGCGGAACGAACTTCCTCGGCGACGGTCGGTCGGTGAGCAAGGTGACGCAGGGGGTCACCACCGAGATCCTCGGCGAGGGAGGCACGCCGGCGCCGACGAACGAGAAGACTGCCGCGGGCGGGCAGTTCGCGACGGGTGGACCGCAGGGCACTGGCGCGTATCCCGGTCCGCACGGCTTCCGGGCATGGCTCGACTCCATGGCTGCGCACCACACGTCACCGAACGTCGGTTCGTTCATCGGCGCGGCGACGGTGCGCGTGTACGCGAAGGGCCAGGTGATCGGAAAGCCTAACGCGGCCGAGCTGGACACGATGCGCGCGGTCGTGCGGCGCGCCATGGAGGATGGCGCCTTCGGCATCGGGTCGGCGCTCATCTACCCGCCCGGCAACTACGCCGCCACCGACGAGCTGGTCGAGATGGCGAAGGCAATGTCGCCCTACGGCGGCATCTACATCACCCACATGCGCTCCGAGGCCGATCAGCTACTGGAGGCGATCGACGAGGCGATCACCATCGGCTCGCGCGGTGGCGTGCCGGTGGAGGTTTACCACCTCAAGGCAGCGGGTACGAACAACTGGCCGAAGGGCCCCCTCGCGATCGCCAAGATCGACTCGGCCCGCAGAGCCGGCGTCGATGTGCAGGCGAACATGTACCCGTACGTCGCCGGCGGAACGGGACTATCGGCGTGCACTCCGCCCTGGGCGTCGGAGGACGGGAAGCTCATCGACAACCTGCAGAACCCCGAGATGCGCGCGAAGATCAAGGCCGAGATGAACAACGCGCACACGGAGTGGGAGAACCTCTGTCAGCTCGCGGGCCCGCAGGGCGTTCTCGTGCTCGGGCTGAACAAGCCGGAGAACAAGCAGTATGCCGGTAAGCGTCTCGGCGAGATCGCCACGATGATGAACAAGGCCTGGGATGAAGCGGCGATGGATCTGCTGATCTCGGAGCGCCAGCGCATCGGCACGGTGTACTTCCTGATGAGCGAGGACAACGTCAAGCTGAACCTCGCGCAGCCGTGGATGAAGTTCGGAACCGACGCAGGCGGGGTGGATCCCGACAGCGCGCGAGGCCTGACGCATCCACGCGCGTACGGCACCTTCCCGAAGATCCTCGGGCATTACGTGCGCGACGAGAAGGTCATGCCGCTCGAGGATGCCGTGCGGAAGGCAACGTCGGCCGTGGCGACGCGTCTCTCGATTCCCGACCGCGGCCTGTTGCGCGAGGGCTTCTTCGCCGACATCGCAGTGTTCGACCCGAACACGATCATCGATCGCTCGACGTTCGAGCAGCCGCACGTGCTGTCGGAAGGCGTGCGGTTCGTGTTCGTGAACGGTGGGATGGTCGTTAGGGACGGCCGACACACGGGCGCCAAACCGGGACGCGTGCTGCACGGGCCAGGGGCTCGGTAAAGAGCGCAACTGCCTAACGGCGCGACATCACAGACAGCGCAAACTCACTGAAGGGCGCGAAATCACCGAAGGCGCGAAATCACCGACGGCGCGAAATCACCGACGGCGCGAAATCACCGAAGGCGCGAAATCACCGACGGCGCGAAATCACTGACAGCGCCAAGCGCGAAATCCCAGACGTCGCGAAACGGCGGGGCTTTCTCTCGCCTCTTTGCGCCTTCAGGGATTTCGCGCCTGGCGCTTTTAGTGATTTGGCGCGGTTTGTGATTTGGCGCGGTCTGTGATTTGGCGCGGTCTGTGATTTGGCGCGGTTTGTGACTTCGCGCCGTCAGTGATTTCGCGCTTTTTAGTTGTCGTCCTCGTCTTCCTCGTCCACATCGACGGGCCACTGATCGCCGAACCGGACCCGGAATACTTTGTCGGCAAGCATGAGCAGGCTGCGCTCGTCCGGCTCCGCGAGGCGCACGACGTCGCCTTCCCACACGACCGGTCCCGACACCAGTGCGAACATCTTGTGCGCCTTGTCGAACGCCTCGCGCTCGGCCCCGGGACGCACAGTCATCCGGCCGTCGACGGCGAGGTCCCTCACAAACGTGACAGCCGAAGCGAGCGTGTCACGCGTGATGCGCGGCGACGCGTGTGTGATCTCGAAGAGGCCTCCCTTCACGGTACCGCTGTAGAGCGCGCGTCCGACCGCGGGATCCAGGTCCGCGTCGTAATCGAGGCGCGGCGCCATCGCCACGTCGATCGACGAGCCCTCAGGGATCCCGACGAGCGCGGCGGCGACCCAGCGCGCTGCCCACCAGGCATGCCAGCCGCCCGTATTCGCCACGGGGCCCAGAGCGGTCATCGAACGGCCCTTCGGGACCACCGCAAAGTCGGGCGTTGGCGCGGGCGGTGTCCAATCGCCCTTCGCCTCGACAAGGATCTCGAAGCGCGGCGGCGAATCCGCGGTGAGCGCCGCCATCCAGTGCAGGAAGTGTATCTCGTTAGGCGCGATCGCCACGGCGCCACCCTCTACGGCCTTCAGCGGGTCCCCTGACCAGACCTCGATGATCTCGACAACCCGGTCAGCGATGGGACGCTCGGGCTCCGGTGGACGCCGGCCGAGCAGATCGTTGCGGAACGACGTGAGATCGGGGTCGGGGGCGGCCGACGGGAGTCCGACCGGGAACACCTGGGGCACTCTTGCGTTCGCATCGCGATCGAACCAGCCCGATTCCGGCTCGACCAGGTCGCCGGCGAAGGGCGTGATATGGACGAGGAACCCGATCGGATCCGCGCCCTCGGTGTCGACTGCGAGTTCGGCCGCCGCGATGCTGCCTTTCACGTCCTTCCACAGCGACTCGAACCCCGGATCATCGTCGCCGGAGAACTGCAACATGTGCGTGAGCCAGAGCGGGAACGCTCGGCCCGGGTGGCTTCGCCGAAACGCCGTACCGGGCCGCTCATCGGCCTCGTCGAGAATGGCGCGCCCGTTCATCGATCCGACATGCGCGTAGATATCGACCCGCCAGCAGCCGGGCGCGGCGGAGAACGCGCCGATGCCGCGGCCGTCGCCGTCGGCACCGGCGTCCTTCCACCACGAGAGCACGTCGGGGTCGAAGCCGCCCATGACGAGCATTCGCCCGTCGGAGGTGTCGATGCGCCACGAGGCGCGCGCGAGCCACTGCGCTTCCTCGTCGGCAGTGAGCGGCTCGTCCACGACGATGCGAACGGGCAACGAGTCGTCGCCGTACAGCTCGAGCAACAGGGCCTTGTGTCCGGCTACGAACTGGAAGTCGTCGGAGCGCTGGTCGTCGATGATCGCCTCCACCGCGTCCGCGGCAAGCACGCTGAACCCGCCCGAGTCGTTCTCGATGTACACGTCCCGCCGCATTGCCCCCTCCGATTAGTGCTGTAGTCAAATGACAGCACGTAACCGTCCAGCGTCACTTTGCTGAGTTGAACCGCCTGACGGCGCAAACTTCCAAACGACGCCGACTTCCAAACGACGCCGACTTCCAAACGGCGCCGACTTCCAAACGGCGCCGACTTCCAAACGGCGCCGACTTCCGTGGAGCGCGAAATCACTAACGGCGCG